>Ga0209702_10001344_pt1 | contig 47337 bp, 38 predicted proteins | sample FRY01_FD_187210 | JGI IMG/M metagenome (GOLD analysis project Ga0209702, IMG submission 187210) | Freshwater microbial communities from Lake Fryxell liftoff mats and glacier meltwater in Antarctica - FRY-01 (SPAdes) (version 2) | ecosystem: Environmental > Aquatic > Freshwater > Ice > Glacier... | reverse complement strand
TGCACGAAGATGGAACCGGAATCGGTGAGCAGATCGCGGGCGACGGTGAGGCGGTCGCGCAGATAGGTGAGGTAGCTGTGGATGCCGTCGCGCCAAGTGTCGCGGAAGGCTTTGACCTGCTCCGGCTCGCGGGTGATGTGGCCGGCGTTGCCGTCCTTCACGTCGCGGCTGGTGGTGGACCACTGGAAGTTGCTGTTGAACTTGATGCCGTAGGGCGGGTCGAAGTAGATGCACTGCACCTTGCCGCGCAGGCCCTCGCGCTCGGCGAGGCTGGCCATGACTTGCAGGGAGTCGCCGAGGATCATGCGGTTGCTCCAGTGCCCCTCGTGGCGGTAGAAGTCGGTGGACTTCGCCTTCTTGGGGAGGCCGTTGAAGTCGGCGAAGAGGTCGGCTCCGCCGTATCCGTCATCCTCGACCCCCGCACGGGATTGGGTCTGGCGGAGGAGGTCGTCCATGAGCGCCTTCGGGTGGACCTTTTCCTGGATGTAGAGCGGCGGGGCGGAGACATCGAGCGGGCCGTCGTCCTTGCCGCGCCAGACCAGTTGTGGGTCGAGGTCCGGGTTGCGGCGCTCGTAGGCGACCTGCACGGGAGTCTTTGTCTCATCGCTGGCAACCGATTGCATCTCGGCGGGCGGGATGTTCTTGCGCGTGGCTTCGTCGTGACCGTAGTGGCCGACGGCCTTCTTCTTGGTGGTTTTCTTTTTGGCCATGGGGTCAGGAAAAATGAAAAGTGATTATGCGGTTGCGGGGGCTTCGGCTGCGGCGGCTTTCTCGATCATCTCGTCCACGCCTTTGGTGATGAGTTCCTCCAGTTCGTCGTCCATGCCGTAGACCTCCGCGAACTCGGCGAAGGCCCAGCGGCCATAGGTCTTGAGGTTGTTGACGCCGGGCACCCAGTAGGTGCGCATAGTGTTCTGCTTGGCCTTCTCGTTCTCGCGGCGGTAGCCCTTCACCTCCACGATGAGGTTGAGTAGTTCCTCGTTCTCCTCGTCGCCGAGGTTGATGACGACGATGAAGTCGGGGTGGTAGCGGCGGTTATCCTCGCCGGAGCGGTAGGGCACCTCCAGGCCGAGGCCCTGGTTCTTCACGTAGCGGACGACGCGGGGGTGGGATTCGACGGCCCGGCAGAACTGAGCCTCCCAGCCGGAGTCGCAGGCGACCTTGTTGACGTGGGATTTTTTGGGGTCGGTGTCCCAGAGGTCGGGCTTGGTGGTGCGGAAGTTGACGGCGGAGGACGACCCGATGGGGTTGTGGGGATCGATGATGGCCATGACGGGGCGCTCGTCGAGGTAGGCCTCGGTGATGGCGGCCCTGATGCGTTCGCAGGCGTCGTCGAGGATGGACGGGTAGAGAAGTTGGGCGAGCTGTGCCCCACCCGCGCACTCGACGCATTCCTTGATCCACTGTCGGGCGATCTTCTGGAGCGGGAGGAAGAGGTGCATCTTCGGATCGCCGTCGGCATCGGCGAACTTGCGGAAGAGGAGTTCCTTGGCGAGGGCGTAGCTGATGGCGGAGGGGCGGATGCTGCCGAGGACATCGACAGTGAGTTCGATGCCCTCGCCAACGATGCCCTGGATGAGGCTCTTGGTGGGGCCGACCTCGGCGGGGGTGAGGCGCATCTTCGAGTCGTCGCTGAACTTGGCTTGGAGCGTCTCCTTGGGGAGTTCGACGCGGTAGCCCTCGACGCAGGGGAAGGTGATCTCCAGGTGGTCGCGGTCGGGACGGACGGCGCGGATGTGCTCAAAGGGGGGGGGCGGGACGATCTCCCCGCCCTGGGACTTGGCGGTGAAGTCGAAGGGGATGCCGAGGATGTTGGCGTATTCGACGCCAAACTTGCCCTCGTCGTTGGTGTTGTAGTTCAGGCGGCGCAGGCCTCGGCCCACGACCTGCTCGCAGAGGAGCTGGGTGCCGAAGGCGCGGATGCCTAGGATGTGGGTGACGGTGTTGGCGTCCCAGCCCTCGGTGAGCATGGAGACGGAGACGACGCAGCGGATGTGTTCGCCGAGTTTCCCCTGCTGCCCCACGGTGTTCATGACTTCGCGGAGGAGGTCACTGTCGGAGATTTTCTTCCCGGCCTCGGCGTTGCCGGTGCGCTGGACGATCTCGCGGCGAAACTTCTCGATCTCCGAGGCGTAAACTTTGCGGAATGAGTCGTCGAGGGCATCGCCGGACTCTAGCTGCTGGGAGTCGATGAGGAGGGTGCGGGGAATATCGACGCGGTCGCCGTGTTCGTTGAAGTTATGGAACAGGGGGAGGCGGCCCTCGTTGGAGGTGACGTTGCCTTTGGAGTCCTCCCACTCCCAGCCGGAGATCCAGTCGTAGACGGCCTTGGAGGCCTTGACGTTGCTGCATACGACGATGAAGACGGGAGGCACCTGAACCCCCGCCTTCTTCCACAGCTCGAAGTGCTTCAGGTAGTCGCCGTAGAGGGCGTGGAGTCCGGTTTGGAGGAGCGGGGGGAGCTGCTTGGGGTCGAAGGGTTGTCCGCCCTTGCCCTTGGGCATTTTCTTGCCGATGTGCTCCCAGAGGTTGCGGAGTTTCGGCATGGTCTCGTTGTCGCTGACGTTGTCGGCGATGGGCACGCGGGGGAGTTTGACGATGCCGCACTCGATGGCGTCCATGAGGGAGAAGTCGGACATCACCCAGGGGAAGAGGGTCCCCTCGCGGTAGCCGGAGCCGCGCAGGAAGAACGGGGTGGCGGAGAGGTCGTAGACGGTGACGACGCCCATCTGGCGCTTCACGGCTTCGATGCCGGTGATCCACATGCGGGCGAACTCATTCTCGTTCTTGGCCTCGGTCTTCTCGTCCCCCGTGAGGTCGTCCTCGGTATCAACCGCGCCGCCCCCAGATTTCATCCGGTAGCAGTGGTGGGCCTCGTCGTTGATGACGATGATCTTCTCGCCCATGAGTTCCCCCATGACACGGCGGACCATCTCGCCCTCGGTCTCCTTGGTCTGCATCGCTTCGCCGGAGCGTCCCTCAAGAACTCGGCGGGTGCCTTTGGAGACATTCAGCTTTTCCCGTCGCTGGAAGGTGTGGTAGTTGGTGATGACGATCTTGGCCTTCTCGATGTCGCCCATCATGTCGCGGGGCAGGATCTCGCGGTCGTGGTAGTAGCTCTCGGTGTCGTTGGGCAGAAGGACACGGAGACGGTCACGGATGGTAATGCCGGGGGCGATGATGAGGAACGCCTTGGAGTATTTCTTGCTGCCAGGGCTGCGGACGGCGTTGGCGGTCTGCCAAGCGATGAGCATGGACATGACCATGGTCTTGCCGGCCCCGGTGGCGAGCTTGAGGGCAATGCGGAACAGATCGGGGTTCGCCTCCGCGTTCACGCCTTGGAGATACTTGTTGTAATCGAACTTGGCTTTGAACTTCGGGGCTACCTCGGCGAGCCAGATGGCGGTCTCGACGGCCTCGATCTGGCAGAAGAAGGGACGGATGGTGGCGAAATCGTGGGTGCGCCAGTGGCGCAGGAGGCGGGCGGTGGTGGGGGTGACGCCCCATTGGCCTTCGGGGAGGTTCCGCCAGGTGTCGACCTGTCCCCGGACCTGATTGACGATGGATGTGGGATCATACTCCACCCCGTCCACGGAGACCTTGGGTTGGTCGGCGAAGAGGTCGGTCTGTTCGGCGTCCTTCTTGCGCTTCTTCGATTTGGGAATCGGAGTCAGGTAGGAGCAGTCCCGTCGGTCTTCAACAATCTGGCCTGTCGGCTGTCCCCCTTCCAACTCCCAGTGCTGGCCGGGGTAGCCGTAGGGAGAGTTGAGGATCGGGTTTTTGAAGAAGTCGGCAGGCATCCGGAACAATTCCTATTGATTCAAGGTTGTTCCCGCAAGCTTCCTGTTCGGCCCTGCATTATGATCCGCGAGGAACAGCTCGCTTCAAGTCTATGGCCGATCTGGGAAAGAGCCTCGCAAGCATTCGGATCTGAGGGCCTAACCAGAGAGAATCCTCTCTGGTGGCTTGAATGCTCTCGATGGCAGTCCGGAGAGTATCGAGCTCTAGGTGGGTGTAGATCTGGTGAGTTGTGCTCTCGGTGTGCCCGGTCATCTTGGTGCGGACCTCCTCAGAAGCCTGAGCATTGGCCAGCATGGAGGTAAAGCTGTGGCGGAGGGAGCGGAAGGAACGGGCGGCCGTGGCCTTGCTGTCCCTCAGCGCCCCCAAGCTCTACCGAATTTCTAGGCGACAATAGCGCTTCTACGTTGTAGTTTTTCAGAGCGAAAAATCAATGACCAGCATCGATCCAGATGAGATTACTGAGGTTCGGCACTTCATGGACGATGAACGCCAGATCACCATTGGAGTTCCCCGTGCCCTATGGCCGCGCCTGCAAGAGATTGCGAATCAGCAAGCGCTCAAGCGCGGGTGGCGGTGCGAGGGCGGACCTGAGAGAAGCTTCTTGCAGATCTGGATAATCTGGCAGGTAGCGCTGTGTCCGGATTCCGTTGAACCCCACGCATGGATTTCACGAGCAATTGCTGAGATTTGACGCCTGATCACGGATTCCTACCAAGAACTATTCCGCCTTCTCGAAGCCGGGAATGCGCTCCACCCCGGCACGAAGGAGTTCAAAGTCGTGGTGAGTGTAGATCTGATGTGTCGTGCTCTCGGTGTGGCCGGTCATTTTGCTTCGAATCTCCTCGGACACGTCGGCATTAGCCAAGAGGGAGGTGAAGGTGTGGCGGAAGGAGTGGAAGGAACGGGCGGCGGTCTCCCGGGCTGCCCCGTCCTTGGTTCGCCGTGACACCTGACGGGCGATCTCGGCGGCGTTCATGATCTTTTTGAACCGTGCCGAAAGTCCCACCCGCCCCCCAACGGACACTTTCACAAGACCGGGAAACAGCGCCGCCCCGGGGAAGGGAGAGGGCGAGTAGTCCTTGAAGAAGGCCACCACCTCGGGGTGGAGAGGTATTTCGATGACCTTCTTCTTGCGGTCCGACTTCTGGGGCATGAGCCGGACAAGGTTGCGCTCCAGATCGAGGTTCCCAGATTTCAGAGAAGCACAATCCCCCAAGCGGATGCCGGTAAACGCCCCTAAGAGGATCATGCCCCGCCACTCGGCATCAGGTGCCACCTCGATGAGCTTGGCGACCTCCTCAAGCGTGAAGGGCACCCGACTGGTCGAATCATCCTCATTGACCTGCTTCACCGCTGAGGCGGGATTCTGGAGCAGCGCGGAGGCTTTGACGGCGTCGCCAAAGATGGACCGGAGGCACTTCAGCTTGTGATTGGCGGTCTTGCCGGTCCGGCCATTGGCGACGACGGAATCCCGATAGGAGCGGATGTCGGCAGAGGAAACCGTCTCCAAGTGATTCTCGGCCCGGTCCCCGAGGTAGCCGAGGAAGTCCTTGGTCGTGGACTTGTAGAAGGCCACGGTGGCGGGCTTGGTGGTGGCCGTCTTCTCCTTGAGCCATTCCGCCATCCATTCCTTGCAGGAACGCTCCTGCAGCGTCCCCTGCCCCGAGGCCTCCATGATCTCCCCGATGAGACGGCGGGCGTGAGCGGGGTTCAGACGGCCCTTCAGGGCCAGCTCTCCAGCCTCCCGCACTTTCGAAAGGATGGCCTCGGCGTGCTCATCACCAGCCCCGGCCTCGGCCAAGGCTTCCCGCTCAAGCCGGTTGGCGGCGGTCTGGGCCTCTTTCTTGGTAGTGTAGCCGGTGGACTTCTTCACCTGCTTGATTCCACCGCTGGCAGTGGGAACCCGGTAGAAGGCATAATACCTGGGTGTGAGCTTCCCCGATGGTGCTTTGACTCGATGAACCGTTGCCATGCCCAACAGTAGTAACGTAGTGGTAACAGTCAATGGCGTTCGGCAAAGTTCCGGAAAATACTTTTCCCTATAATTATAGACTATTCCGAACATCCTCAAACCTAGCTGGATGCCGGGACTTGAATCCTGGGTTCGAATCCCAGTCTGCGTACTTGCTGACCTCACCCCTCTCCGCCCTCCGCCGCTTTCCCTTGGATGAGCGATTTTCTCGTCCTTCCACCGGCAACCCAGGCTTCGCCTTCCCCCCCCCCCATGGCGGCGGTTTCCAACCGCCCAGCCGACTCCCCAAGTGGCGTGACCGTCCCGGTCGCAAGCCTCCCCAACGCAAGTGCATGCTTCCAGCCTGCAACAGGTTCGCGGGCTTCCAGCCCGCACTGGCTCCACCCCTCTCCCCGCCAAAGCCCCTCCCGCATCCACGCCCCCCCCCTGCCGCTCCTCCCGTGGCGGCGGTTTCCCACCTGTCCCGGCGTGCCCTGCCAGCGAAGACGGAACCGCCCAGCCGCCCCCGCGTAGCGGGCTTCCAGCCCGCAGACCCCCGCAGATTTCCCATCCCAGCCTTCCCCAACCCCGGCAAAGCCCCAACCCCTCAATCCTTAAACACAATCGCCCGTCCCCCGTCCAAAATGGTCCGGTCATGCACATGATACCGGATCCCCTTCGCCAAGGCCGACCGCTCACAGTCCCGTCCCAACCGCACCAAATCCTGCACCCCGTGATAGTGCTGCACTGCCGCCACCTCCTGCGCAATGATCGGTCCCGCATCCAGATCCGGCGTCACGTAATGACACGTCGCCCCGATCAGCTTCACCCCCCGCTCATACGCCTGCCGATACGGATTGGCTCCAACAAACGCCGGGAGGAAGCTGTGGTGAATGTTGATCATCCGCCCCGCAAACTCCGCGCACAACCAATCCGGCATCACCTGCATGAACCGCGCCAGCACCACCAACTGCACCTCCTGCTCCATCAGCAGGCGGTGAATCTCCCGAAACCCCGCCTCTTTGTCCTCCTTCATCTCCACATGATGATACGGCAGCCCCGAACGCTCCGCGATCGAACAACAATCCGCCCGATTCCCGATCACCGAAGTGATCTCGATCGGCATCTCCCCCAACTGCGTCCGCCACAGCACCTCGTGCAAACAATGGTCCGTCTGCGTCACCAAGACCGCGGTGCGCATCCTGTAGGGCAGATGCCGGAAGTGCCAGCGGGCCTGCAGGGACCGTCCCAGCGTCCCGAAGCCCTCCACAAAATCCTCCACATCCACGTCCAAGCCGCTCGTATCGATCTCCAACCGCGCAAAAAATTTCTCACTGACCCGGTCCGTGAACTGGTTGAACTCCACCAGGTTCGCGGCGTGATCCGCCACATAGCCCGCGATCTTCGCCACCAATCCCGGCCGGTCCGGGCAGTCCACTTTCAGAATCAATCCTTTGCTCGTCATCGTCATTGCTCAGCGCTTCTTGCCTAATTGCTTCGCCCTTTTCGAGGCCAGATTCAGAAACTCCTTCGCCAGGGGCTTCAGCGTTCCCTGATAGAGCGCCCCCACCACCGCCGGCGGAAACCCCCGCAGCGCCACCGGCCGCACCCCGGGCAGATTCTCCCGCCCCGGAATCTGGATGCTCACCCCCGCCCCGAAACCCCGCGCTACATACTCCTCCACGATCTCCAGCGAGTCCACCTCCACACTCGGCGTCCACGCGATGTTCCGCTCATCGAGCGCCTCCTGAAAAATCTTGCTCAACACCTCATGCGGCGGCAGCCCCACCAGAGGATACTTCGCCACCTTTCCCTTCCCGAACTCATCATCCTCCACCACCTCCGAAAACCGCGTCACCTCCCAGGCCTCCGGCACCAGCAACACAAACGGCAAGCGTAGTAGTTCCCGCGTCTGCAAGGCATCCGTGTAGCGTCCGTAGATCAGACTCACCCCGATATCCACCTGCTGATTGCCCAGCATCGCATGCATGTCCGCCGGTTCCACCTCGCGCAAGGTCAGCCGCAGATGCGGCTCCGCCTCCCGCATCTCCACCAACACGTCCGGCAAATGATTCCGCAGCACCGCGGCCGACGCCGCGATCCGCAAGTGCCGGCTCTCCTCCCCCTTCAACCGCGCCTCCACCTCCGTCAGCTGCGAAAAGAACGGATAAAGGTAATCGTACAGCTCCTCCCCCGCCGGGGTCAGCGCAAAGGGCCGCCGATTGAATAACTTCACTCCCAACTCCCGCTCCAAATGCAGGATCTGCCCACTCACCGCCGGCTGCTGGATGCCATACGGCATCTTCCGCACCGCCGCTGTGATGCCCTCATACTTGGCGACATAATAAAACAGCTCCAGATGGTGGATGTTCACAAAATCGATACAACCAAGCATTCTCCATCGACTCAATCAATATTCCCCCAGATCTCGACACAGCCGCCTGCCCCTGCAATTGTCCCGTTCGGTAGCCTCTCCCTCCTGATCACCAATAACTGATACCCGATAACCGATAACCGGGCCGAAGGCCCTCCCCCATGCGAGCAGTCCTCCAACGCGTCCGCGAAGCCTCCGTCACCGTCGATGGCGATTGCATTTCCGCCATCGGCCCCGGCCTCCTCATCCTCCTCGGCGTCGAGAACGGCGACGACGTCTCCGATGGCGAATGGCTCGCCGCCAAGCTGGCCAACATGCGCATTCACGAGGACGAGGCCGGCCTCATGAACCGCTCCCTCCTCGACACCGGCGGCGAAGCCCTCGTCGTCAGTCAGTTCACCCTCCACGCCAGCACCAAAAAAGGAAACCGCCCCTCCTTCATCCGCGCCGCCCGACCCGACCTCTCCGAGCCCCTCTACGAACAATTCTGCGCCGCCCTCGAAACGCTCCTCCGCAAACCCGTCGGCCGCGGCCGCTTCGGCGCCATGATGGATGTCGCCCTCCTCAACGACGGCCCCGTCACCGTCGTCATCGATTCAAAAAACCGGGAGTGATCCTCTCACTCCCCATCCTGTCCCGGCATAGCCCCAAGCCGACGCCGGATCCCCACTTCGCATTCGCAAATCCCCTCAATTCAACCGCTGCTTCGTCCCGCACAGATTGCAGCGAAACCACCGAAAGAATACCACGTGCAAGGCCAGCGTGATCGCATAGCCCAAAAACGACTTGTGGGCCCGATCATGCCGACGACATTTGCGCGGCAAAAACAAACGCTGCCCACACAACCGACACCGCGGCCGCGTCCCGAGCATCAGAAAAATGAGCACCGCCAAGGGAAAGGTCACCAAACCGAACGCCAGATAGGGCGGCACCTGCATCTTCAGGAAATACTCCATCACCAGAGCCGTCGTCACGGTCCCCACCCCGATCAACACCAACAGGTTGGTCACCAGCAGGGCCAACGCTCCAATCAACACCCTCCCCGGCTCCTTGTGGGTCATCCCCCGGTTCTTCCGCTCGAAATCCTGCTCCGCACGACTCCGCAGCTCCGTGGAGCGAAAGCGCAGCTCCTCCCCATCCTCCCCATCCTCCCCATCCTCCCCATCCGGCACCTCCTCCGCTTCCTTCCCCTCCGGCACCTCCACTTCCCGCTTCCGGTCCTCAAAGCGCCTGATCCGCGACGGCTCCACCGCATGCACCTCCAGCGGATCGTCTTCACGCGGATGAATCGGTTCCCGTGCCGGTTCCCGCCCCTTCGCCTGTCCCTCCGTCCGATGCTCCAGCCCCTCCGCCTTCCCATTGCGCGAGGCCATCAAGGTCAAATCCGACGGGTCACCCAAAATCCGCGCAATCGGCACCATCGCGGCCGCGATCCCCGAAGCCATCAGCTGCTTGCTCGACAAGGCCTCCGCTACCAAAAGCCGATCCCCGGAGGAAACCTTCTTCGCTCCCGGCCCACCCGGGATCTTGCTGCTACGCACCGCCTTCTGCCACGATTCAATCTCCTCCAGACTCGGAACCCCGTTCCCGACCCCCATTTCCCTCTCCAAGGCCCGATACACGATCTTCGCCGGCACGACCGCAAGATCGCCCGCCGTCTCCACCCCAACCAACTGGAGCAAAGGCACCAGTTCGGGGTCGAGCCCGGGAATGTCTTGGTGCGAGGTCATCTAGGGGGAAGAGCAGGTACCATATCGTCCTGCTCCGCTAAACATTCAACCGCAAGATCAAACTAGCGATTTTCGCATTTCTCGCAATTGGGCGATTTTTTCCCCCCACTCCACCAGCCGGGCCCGTTCCTGCGCGACCACCTCCGGCTTGGCCCGCGCGATGAAACTGGGGTTCCCCAGCTTGTGTTCGGACTTCTGCAGCTCCTTCTCGATCTTCTCGATCTCCTTGTCGAGGCGCGCCTGCTCGGCCTCCACGTCGATCAACCCCTCCAGCGGCATGTAGGTTTCCCCCATGGGCGTCACCGCCGCCGGCGTCCCCTTCGGCATGGAAATCTCCGGATCGAAGACCACCTCCGCCGCTCCCGCCAGCAGGGCCAGCGTCCCGCCTTCCGCGAGAACCCACTCCGCCGAGGGCTTCACCACCAGCTTCACGTTCCGGTTCCCTGCCAAATTATACTCCGCCTTCAAATTCCGCACCCGGCTGGCCGCCTCAAAAACCGTCGCGGTCCGTTCCCGCGCCGTCTTGATCTCCGCCGCGGATAGCCCCTCCAGCACCGGCCTCACCGCCAGCGGCGTGGTGACCAAAAACGTCCCTTCTTCCGCAAACCCGAGCGTCTCCCACAGCTCCTCGCTCAAATGCGGCATCAACGGATGCAACAGCTGCAACAACCGCGCCAGGCAAACATCTATCGTCCACAGCGTAGCCTCCTTCCGCTCCTCCGATCCCCCGAAGTCGTTCTTCACCGCTTCCAGATAAAGATCGCAGAAGTTGCTCCAAAAAAATTCATACAGCTGCGAAGCAATGTCGTTGAACTTGTACTCCGCGTAGGCCTGCCCCAGCCGTCCGGTCAACGCATCGAGCTTGGAAAGAATGTCGATCGCGTAGATCGGCAACTCCGCCGGCCGGTTCTCCGCCCGCGCTCCGCCCACCCCCGCCTCACCCACCATCAGTCGATAGCGCGAGGCGTTCCACAGCTTGTTGGCAAAGTTCCGCCCCTCCTCGATCTGCTTCTCATCGAAGCGCACATCGAGACCCGTCGGCGCGATCCGCATCAGGCCAAAGCGCAGCCCGTCCGCCCCATACTTCGCCATCAGGTCCAGCGGATCCGGCGAGTTGCCCAGGCTCTTCGACATCTTCCGTCCCTTGATGTCCCGGATGATGCTGTTGAAATAGACATGCCCGAACGGCTTCTCCCCCGTGAACTCAAACCCCGCCATGATCATCCGCGCCACCCAGAAAAAAATGATGTCCGGCCCCGTCGCCAGGTCCGTCGTCGGGTAAAATTTCGCACGCGTCGCCTCGTCCATCGTCGCAAACGGCCACAGCCACGAACTGAACCAGGTGTCCATCACGTCGTCCTCCTGCACCCAGTTTTCCGGATCGGCCGGTGCCTCCGCACCCACGTGCAGCTCGCCCCGCTCCTGGTGACCCCGATCCAGACTCTCCGCGTTCCTCAGCTCCTCCGCCTTGTCCTTCCGATACCAAACCGGAATCCGATGCCCCCACCACAGCTGCCGACTGATGCACCAGTCCTGCAGATTCTCCATCCAGTGCAGGTAGGTCTTCTTCCAGCGCTCCGGACGCATCACGATCTCCCCGCTCGCCACCGCCTCGGTGGCCCGCTCCACCTGCGGATAGCGCAGGAACCACTGCATCGACAGGCGCGGCTCGATCGGCACGCCGGCCCGCTCGCTGTAGCCCACGTTGTTCTCGTGCTCCTCCACCTTGTCCAGCAAACCCATCTCCTCCAGCATCTCCGCCGCCTTCCGGCGCGCCGGGAAACGATCCAGCCCGTCCAACTCCGGACACGCCGGACAGTTGATCGTCCCGTCCGGATGCAACACGTCGATGATCTCCAAATTGTGCCGCACCCCGATTTCAAAGTCGGCCTTGTCGTGCGCCGGAGTCACCTTCAGCACGCCCGTTCCAAACTCAATGTCGATGTGCTCATCCGCCACGATGGGAATCTCCGCCGCCGGAAAGGGCCGCCGCACCCTCTTGCCCACCAGATGCCCGTAGCGCGGATCCTTCGGATTCACCGCCACTCCGCTGTCCCCCATCAGGGTCTCCGGGCGCGTCGTGGCGATCTGCAGAAACTTCCCCGGCTCCTCCACCAACTCGTAGCGCATGTAGTAGAGCTTCGACTTCTGCGGCTTCATCACCACCTCCTCGTCGGAAAGCGCGGTCAGCGACACCGGACACCAGTTCACCATCCGCTTCCCACGGTAGATGTTCCCGCTCTGAAAAAAGTGCACGAAGGTCTTCACCACCTCCGCCGAATACTCCTCGTCCATCGTGAAGCGCTCCCGCTCCCAGTCGCAGGAACAGCCCAGTCGCTTCAACTGCTCGATGATGATCCCCCCGTGCTTCTCCTTCCACTCCCAGACCCGCTCCAAAAACTTCTCGCGCCCCAGCTCATGCTTGGACGTCCCCTCCTCGCGCAGCAACTTCTCCACCCGCGTCTGCGTGGCGATTCCCGCGTGATCCATTCCCGGCAACCAAAGCACTTCCTTTCCCTCCTGCCGCGCCCGACGGCACAGCGCATCCTGGATGGTGTTGTTCAGCACATGCCCCATGTGCAGGATCCCCGTCACGTTCGGCGGCGGGATGACAATCGAGTAGGTTTCCCGCTCCGTTTTCTCATCGGCGTGGAAACACCCCGCCTCCACCCAGCGCCGATACCACGACACCTCCACCTCTGCGGGCTCATACGCTTTGCTCAGTTCGGCCATGACGGGCGGAGGGATGCCAAAGCACCCCGGAAAATCAAAGGCTATTCCACCTCCAGTCTCCAGAAATCCACTCCACGACCCCGCCCACAGTCCTCCGCCTCACGGCCCTCCTCCTCACCGCTGCCCCGGTCGTCCCTGAGAGGGACTTGGCACCCTTCTTGCGCCCATGCTCCTCCGACTACCGACTACTGGGCGCAGCCCGCCGCAACGACCCCGCATCAGTCAACAGTTCCTCCCCACTCCCGCACTCCACCCGCAACTCCCCGTGCACCCCCAATCCCACGATCCGCCCCCGCCGCCCCTCGGGCAGGATCTCCACCTCCTCCTCGCGCCACGCCAAACGCTCCCAAACCGCCGCCGAAATCTCCTCCACCTGCCGCCCCGACACCTCCAACAAGGCCCTCCAGACCGCTTCCAGAATTCCCTCCCGTTGAAAGCTCCGCCCCGCCATCTGCTCCATCGAAACGGCCGCCACCCCTTCCGGAAAACTCCCCCCGTTCACATTCAACCCGATCCCCGCCACCACCCGCGCCCCCGGCGACTCCACCAGAATTCCGCACACCTTCCGTCCCTCTAACAACACATCGTTCGGCCACTTGATCTCCGGTTCCAAACCAACCTGCTCCAGCGCCTCGCACACCGCCACCCCCGCCCCCAACGCCGTCCACGCCCACTGCTCCCGCGGCCACTGCGGCACCAGCACCACCGAGAACGCCAGCCCCTCCCCCGGCGCGCAAAACCACTGCGCCCCCTTCCGGCCCCGCCCCGCGGTCTGCTCCTCCGCCACCACCACCGTTCCCGCCGGGGCCCCGCCCAGCGCCAGTTCCCGCGCATCGTCATTGGTCGAACCCGTCCGGTCCTTCCACACCAGGCGCTCCGCCAAGAACTGCCGCCATCCCTCCGGACTCATCGTCATCATTCCTTCAAAAACTCCAGCGACAAATCCAAGGCGATCGCCGAATGCGTCAACGCTCCCACCGAAATAAAATGTACCCCCGTCTCCGCAATCCCCCGCACCGTCTCCAAACTCACCCCGCCACTCGCCTCAAATCGCGCATCCCCCTTCCGTCTCATCGCCACGGCCTGCGCCAACATCTCGTTGTCCATGTTGTCGAGCAGGATGTAGTCCACCCCCTCCAGATTCAAGAACGCCTCGACCTGCTCCAGCTTGTCCGCCTCCAACTCCACCTCCACACCCGGCTTCTCCTCCTTGAGTTCCCGAATCGCCGCCTGCAATGCCTCAAGTCCCCCCTCTGCCACCAGATGATTGTCCTTCACCATGGCCCGATCATAGAGCCCCATCCGATGATTCTGGCCCCCACCCGCCACCACCGCCGCCTTCTGCAGCAAACGCCACCCCGGCGTCGTCTTCCGGGTGTCCAAAATCACCGCCCCCGTCCCCCTCACCGCCTCCACGAACTCCGCCGTCTTCGTCGCCACTCCCGAAAGCCGTTGCAAAAAATTCAAGGCCGTCCGCTCCGCCGTCAATAGCGACCGCGCCGCTCCCCGCACCTCCATCACGATCGCTCCCGGCGCAATGTGCGCCCCGTCTTCCAACAATATCTCCACCTCCGTCTCCTCGTCCAACCGTTGAAACACCTCCGCTGCCACCGCCGTCCCCGCCAACACCCCGATCGACTTCCCGATCACCACCGCCCGCGCCCGCCGCTCCGCCGGCACGAAATACTCCGAGGTCACATCCCCCGTCCCCACATCCTCAATCAAGGCCAAGTCAATCAACGCAGATACACCTTCGTCCACCCCCCAACCCTAACGAACACCCCAGTTTCAGCAATCAGAAATCAGCGCCGAGCCCAATAGGGAGAGCGGGTTTGCAACCCGCTTCCCGAGATCGACCAGATCAACGATCCTCATTTGTCTGGTCATCGGGCACAGCCCTTGCAGACAAGCGGGTTGCAAACCAAACGTGTTCGGCATGCCGAATGCCGAGCTGGTCATGGCCCCCAATGAAAGCGGGGCCATTTCCCTCCGAGGCTACCCCACCACACTCACCACCACCTGCCGCACCTGCCCCGCCCGCCGGTGCTCAAACAAAAAAATCCCCTGCCACGTCCCCAACGCCATCCGCCCACCCACCACCGGAATCACCTCGCTCGTCCGCGTCAAGGCCATCCGAATATGCGACGGCATGTCATCCGCCCCCTCATGGGTGTGCACGAAATACGGCGTGTCCTCCGGCACCAAGTGATCAAAAAAGGCATGCAAATCCGTCCGCGCACTCGGATCCGCATTCTCCATGATCACCAAACTCGCACTGGTGTGCCGCACAAACACCGTCACCGTCCCCGTCTCGATCCCTGACGCCGCCACAATCGCCGCCACCTCATCCGTGATCTCATAGGTCCCCTTTCCCCGACTCCTCACCTCAATCCTGTCCGCATGTGCCGCCATTTCCACAAATCCTAGCCTCCGCGACTCCGCTTTCCAAGCCCCTAGCCACTGCCGTGCACCGCCAGTAGAGGTCAGGCATATGAGACATTCCCTCCATCCCTCTTCCTGATAACCAATAACTGATAACTGCCGCGAAGTGGCCCCCTACATCCGGAACAACCCACCCTTCTTCCCGCCCAAGACCACCGCCCCAATGATCGAAATGGCGAGAAACACCATCGCCCACACCCCCAGCGCCGCCGCCAACTCATGGCCGTTGCCCAGCGTGGAAAGCAGCGAATAAATCGCCTTGGTGATCGGATAGTGCTCCGCCTGCTGCGCCAAAATCAGGCTGTCGCTCACCTCCAGCATCGCAAAAGCAAAGGCCAGAATCCCCCCCGCAATGAGGTTCGCCCCGATCAACGGCAGCGCCACCCGCCGCATCATCCGCGCAGGCGTCGCCCCCAGACTCAAGGCCGCCTCCTCCAGCGCGATGTTGCTTTGCTGCAAACCCGCCACCGCCGAGCGCACCACATACGGCAGGCGCCGCACCGCATAGGCGATCACCAGCAGCAGGGCCGGATTGTCCTTCAACCCCACCAGAAAATGAAACGAACGCCCCTCCTGCGACAGCGCCAGATACCCGAAGGCCAACACCAAGCCCGGCACCGCCAGCGGCAACATCACCAGCGCATCCAGAATCCCCCGCCCCTTGATCTTGCTGCGCACCACCACCCAGGCAATCGCCAGCCCCAGCACGATGTCCAACAGCGTCGAGGCCGAGGCATACATCAGGCTGTTCTTGATCGACGGCACCACCAGCGGATGCCCCAACGCCTCGTCGTAATGTGCCAGCGTGAACGCCTCCGGCAAAATCGACCCATACCAATCCTCCGACAGCGACAGCAACACCACCCCCACATGCGGCAGCGAAGCCACCACGAAGACCGCCAAAAACACCAGCGCCACCCACCACCCCTTCACCCCCCGCAGTTCCACCTCGTTGTGCATCGACTTCGGCCGCGGTGCCGTCCCCAGCCCCGAACGCGCCATGAGCATCTTCGACACCACGAAGACCAACGCCGAGACCATCAGCATGATCGCCACGAGGGCATAGGGAAAGGGATTCGAGCCGAGGTCCTTGATCCCGTCATAAACCTGCACCGGCGCCACCCGCGTGTAGTCGAATACCAACGGCACCCCCAACTCCGTGAAGGACCAGATGAAGACAATCGCCCCTCCCGCAAAAATCCCCGGCATCGTCAGCGGCAGGGTGATCCGCCACAAGCGCTTCCACGGCGGACACCCCAGATTCTGCGCGGCCTGTTCCATCGCCGGATCCAAATGCGTCAGCGCCGCCGCCACGTTCATGTAGAGGATCGGATACAAATGCAGCGCATTCATGATCACAATCCCCCAAAACCTCCCCTCCCCCAGCCAATCCACCGGCGCGTCCGCCGCCATCACCCCGATGTCCGTCAGAAACGCGTTCAAGGCCCCCTTCACCCCCAGCATCTGCTTCACCCCCACCGCCCCCACAAACGGCGGCAACACCAACGGTACCAGAATCAACGCCGACAGCGGCCCCTTCAGCGGAAACCTGTAACGATGCGCCAACATCGCCAGCGGAAAGGCGATCAGCAAACTCGCCAGCGTGCTCGTGATCCCCAGCAGGAACGCATTCCACAGCCCCTCCAAATACACCGGGTTCGTGAAAACCTGCCCCACAAAGGCCAGCGTGAACCCCGACTCCTTCGTGTAAAACGCCTCCCCGATCACCATCGCCGCCGGATAGATAAAGAACACCCCGAACAGCGCCGTCACCACCCCCGTAATCCCATACGCCAGTTTGTTATTCATGGCCGCCCCCCTTCCCACCGGAGCAGCGACATTCCTGTCGCTGACACCTTCACGACTGCAAACACGCCCCCCGCTTCCCCCCCGAGGATCAAACTCTCCCATCCGGGCTCCGGGTTCTCTCCCCCTGATAACCAATAACTGATAACCAATAACTTCATAACCCCTCCCGCGCCAACCGCGTCGCCTCCCGGTAATTGCTCCGAAACTCCTTCCCCAACCGATTCACCAACCGCGCCGCCTCCACCTTGTCCGCCGACTTCAGCGCCGTCGTAATCTCCCCGCCCGCCTTCTCATACGACACCGCACTCATGTCCGAAAACCGCGCCGTCGCCTCCGGCGGAAAACCCGCCGCGATCAACGCCCCCCACGCCTCCTTCAACTCCTCGTCCGCATCGATGCACATCACCCGCACGATCGTCCGCAGCGGATTGAACAAACGCCCCGTCAGCGACCCATCATAGGTGAAAGCCTCCGCCGCCAAATACGGCTGCGCATCCTGGTCCACCATCATCGCCAGCGTCTCCCCCTCATACAGATCCCGCCGGATCGGCAAACGCCGCAGGGCCCGATACTTCGGCCCCATTGGCTCCCCCACCCGCGCATTCCAAAGCATCTGCGCCTCCGGCGTCAGCAGATACTCCACGAAGCCCTGCGCCAACTCCGGATGCGGCGCCCCGCGCAAGACCGCCACCGGATCCACACTGATCGAACTCCCCCCCACCGGCGTCAAAAATTCCAACCGCGACGTCCCGTCCTTCTCCTTCAGCTTCTCATTGAAGGTCCGCCCATAGAAATCGATGCACATTCCCGCCACCGCGTCCCCCTGCGCCACGTCGTGCGGGATCTTCGAGGAACTGTCCGTGAAATACCGGGCATTCGCCCCGATGCGCTGGATCAACTGCAACCCTTCCGCCCAACCCTCCGCCACTGCCGCCTCGTGATCCGACACCTTCACCGCCGCGAGGCGATCCTGCATCACCTCCTGCACCAACATCTCGAACGCCTTCGTCACCGAGGAACTCTTCGTCGTATCCGCCAAGGCGATCCCCCGCACATAGCCCGGCTCTCCCAAATCCCGCCACGAATCCGGCACCTCCAAACCCCGCGCCGCCACCATCTCCGGATTGTAGCAGATCCCGAAACTCGACAGCACCACCCCCACCCACAGCCCCTCCTCATCGTAATACTTCTCCCCGCTCATCCGCTGCGGAATCACCCCCTCCTCAAACAACGCCTTCTGCGTCTCAAACACATCCAAGCGCGCAAACTGCCCCAGCTCCGCCTGCTTGCTGAAATCATACTCCCCCCCGCCGAAAAACACATCCAACCCGATCCCCTCCCGCCCCGTCTCCTTCGCCGCCTCAAAGGAACTGTCCAGCACCCGCTTGATTTCCGAAGTCCCCCCCGGCGTCCGCCAATTCACATAGACACTCTGCCCCGTCTTCTCCCTCCAATACGCCGCAAACGCCTCCCCGAACTCCCTCCGAATCGTCTCGTTGTGCGGCGTGATCACCTCCAGCCGCAACTCCGCCTCCCCCGCTCCCATCACCCCCTCATCCCGCAACAACAAGGGCGCGGCAATCACCACCGCCAATGGCAGCAAGATCCCCACATACTTCTTCCAATCCCCAGTCATCTCACGTTCCCCATCCTCCATTCATCTCTCCCGGACTCCTCACTCCCCAGTTCCAATTATCCGCCCTCCCCGCACTGCGGACATCAGTCCGCCCCAATACCCGTGGCGTGGCCGTCCCGGTCGCAGGCCCCCTCCCCGCACCGCGGACCTCAGTCCGCCCCAAAACCCGTCCGCCCTGTGACTTCTGACTTCCGTCCTCTATCTTCCGTCCTCTCACTTCTGGTTGCTGACTTCTGGTTTCTACTTCTCCACCACTACCACATCATCCGCCTCCACCACAATCCCCACCTCCGCCTCTCCCGCCTCCCGCACCACCTGCGGATTCATTTCCGCCACCTGCAATTCCACCCCGCTACTCATCCGCACCCGGTATTGGATCACATCTCCCAGATACACCGTCTCCACGATCCGCCCCCGCAAACTCCCACCCTCATCCACTACTTTCATCGCCTCCGGCCGCACCGACACCACCGCCGCCGCTCCCGTCGATGGCACCCAATCCGGGGTCGTCCCGTGCCCCGTCAGGGCCCCCACCTCCGTCTCCACCGTCAACGTCCCCGCCCCCCTCCCCGACACCGTCCCCCTCAACAAATTCGTCTCCCCGATGAACGCCGCCGCGTACGAACAACTCGGGCGCCGATACACCTCCTGAGGTGTCCCCACCTGCACTACTCGTCCCGCATCCATCACCGCCATGCGATCCGCCATCGACAAGGCCTCCGCCTGATCATGCGTCACATACACCCCCGTCAACTTGTTCTCCTTCACGATCCGCCGGATCTCCGACCGCATTTCCAACCGCAGCTGCGCATCCAGATTCGAGAGCGGCTCATCCAGAAGTAAACACCTCGGCCGCACCACCAGGGCCCGGGCCAGCGAGACCCGCTGCTGCTGCCCACCCGACATGTGATCGATCTTCCGCCCCTCGAACCCCTCCATCCGCACCATCTTCAAGACCTCCCTCACCCGTTCCTTGATCTCCGCCTTCGGCACCTTCCGTTCCTCCAGGCCAAAAGCGATATTCTGCCCCACCGTCATGTGCGGCCACAGCGCGTAGCTTTGAAACACCATCGCCGCCTCCCGCTTGTGCGTTGGCAGCGTCGTCACATCCACCCCATCGAACACCACCCGTCCCGAATCCGGACTCTCCAACCCCGCGATACACCGCAGCAGCGTCGTCTTCCCACACCCGCTCCCCCCCAGCAAAAAGAACAGCTCCCCCGCCTCAATCCCGATCGACACCTCATCCAGAGCCCGCAGCGACCCGAACGTCTTCACTAGTTCCTGCGCCCTGATCGCCTCCATAGCAGCGTCTCCATCCTCAGCATCCCCTCGGCCAAATCAAGCCAAAGCGCCGCACGAATTCCCCCAAAGAATCACTTGCTTTCCCCTCCGAAACCCCCTACCAACCCGCCTCCAACCACTGCTCGGGTGGCGGAATTGGTAGACGCGCCAGACTAAGGATCTGGTGGGAGTTAATCCTGTGGGGGTTCGAGTCCCCCCTCGAGCACCATCTTTTCTAGGGTCACACGAAAGTGTGGCCCATTTTCGTTTCTGAGTGCCAACCACAACCGGGCAGAAACCGGGCAGAAACCGGGCAGAAACCGGGCAGATTCATCGGCGGTAACTTGCCCCAGCTTGTCCCTTTCTGGCTTGAGAGAATTTCCCCACCACCTCCCTCAGTCATCGCCGAGTCGCTCTCCTACGGTAAGCGCTCAAGGGAACCTCAATTAGAAGAGATGCCACAGGTCTCTCGCATCCGGCGTCCACGCTACCCTGGCCCCCCGATGGAGCCGCGTCCAAGCCCGCGAGACGAGCCCGAAGTTGGTGAACGGGCTGGGGTTAATAAACCTGCGACCTCTTCACCCCCAGTGAGCGTTTCTTCCCTTATTTTCCGTGGATTCGTTTCGAGAAGCCGAAGTATTCCGCACTTTCTGGCGATTTCCCGCGCTGTTTCGGCGACTCATTCTGGCGATATACTGGCGACAACGTCGGCCAAAAAATCGCATCGCCATGACCCAAGGAGGTCCGCTAAGACAAATAGCGGTCGTCGAGTGGCCCGATTGATTGAGTCCACTTTCCAACAAAGCGGAATTGCTGCAAACTGAGCTTGGAACGCTCCAATTCGCGGGTAGGCTGAGAGTTCACATCATCGCGTAAGTCGCGCTTCTAACCGGCGTGAAAAACTAATGCTCTGGCTGAAAAAGGCACTTTGAGGAGCGGGTTTGGACTGGCCGGGACAGCTCATGGAGTGGGTGGACCTTGAGTTGAAGCGTTCGGAGAATACCTGCAACCGACCCGTGGGCGCACTTGCAGAAAGAAGCTTGCGTGATTTCAATTTTTAGTCGGTTGGCATGCCCAATGCGACTGGCTGCCACTATTGTCGGGAGAGCTTTGTTTCAGAGAAGTGATCACCTCGACCCGGTCTCCACCGCTTTTTGCGGAACCGCGGCCCCTCCTCCCCCGCGGCCGCCATCTCCAGGACGGTGTCGCCACCCCGCCCGCCCCGCACAAAAAACGGCCCCCACCCGGGGGCCGTTCCTAATTCCTAATAACGGATAACGAATAACCGTGAGCGCAGCTCACTTCACCTCCACATCCACCGTCTTCTTCGTCTCCATCTTCACTCCCTTCACGTCCTTCAACGCCTCCTCCATCCCCTTCCGATCCGCCATGTCCAGCTTCTGCAGGACCTTCGCCCCGTCCGGATTTTGCAAAATCTCCCCGAAGTTCACCTCCATCAGCGTGATGGTGTCTCCCTCCCGATAGGTCGCGTTGGTCGTCTTGATCCCCGGCTCCACCACCACTTTCGCCGACACCTTCATGTCCTTGAACATCTGCATCATCTGCGCCGCCTGCGGAGCGAGATCCTCCCCTGCCGGCACATCCGGAATATCTTCCGCTTTCGCATCCTTCGGCGGCTCCGGGAAGGTGATCGTCAACTTGCCGTCCGCATACGCGAACGTCAACGGCTGCACCTCCTTCTTGACCTCCTTCACGCCATCACCGGCACCAGGCCCCATGTTGTCCAGTCCCGAACCGGGCTCGAAACGCACCTTGTTCACGTCCTTGAACTTGTAAGTCACCTTCACGCCCTTCCCGCCGTTCTTCTCCACCTTCTCCAGCTTCTCAAACTCCACGCCCTCACCGTAACCGGCCGCCTTGTCCTTGTACTGCTGCTCGTCCTCCATCTCCGCTATGGGATCCGGCGCACCCGGCTGTCCCGCTCCGAGCTGCATCATGGCCACCATCTGGGCCCCCATCATCGTCTCCTCCACCAGCGTCCCGCTGCCATCCTTTTTGAGGTTCAGGGTCTGATGTGTTTCAATACAGCTGGAAAGGCTCATCAGAGCAGCCAGTCCCGCCACCAAGGCAAGTAAGCGCGTTTTCATACGGGTCCCAGCATGATGAAATTTCCGCCCCCCACCACTCAAAATTTTCGGATATTTTGCCCCCCCACCGCCCCATTTTCCCTCCCTTCTCCACGAAAACCCGTTGCAACAGCTTCCTCCTTCGCACATCGTGACCCCGATGAGTGAAGTGAATGCCGTAGAAGTCCGCGACCTCGTCAAAGACTTCTCCACCTCCTTCCGCCGCAAGCCCCTGCGGGCCGTCGACCACGTCTCCTTCACCATCGCCCCCGGCGAGGTTTACGGCCTCATCGGCCCCAACGGCTCCGGCAAATCCACCACCATGAAGGCTCTCCTCGGCCTCGTCTCCCCTACCTCCGGCACTTGCTCCATCTTCGGCCACGACTCCTCCAAGGTCGACTCCCGCCAACAGGTCGGCTTCCTTCCCGAGAACCCCTATTTCTACAAACACCTCAGTGGAGAGGAAACCATCCGCTTCTACGGGAAACTCTGCGGCATGCGCGGCAAGGCCCTCGCCGACCGCACCAACGAACTCCTCGAACTCGTCGACCTCACCGACGCCCGCCACCGACGCCTCGGCGGCTACTCCAAGGGCATGCTCCAACGCATCGGCCTCGCCCAGGCCATCGTCCAGGATCCCCAACTCGTCATCCTCGACGAACCCACCGCCGGCGTCGACCCCATCGGCTCCCGCCAGATCCGCGACCTCATCCTCGCCCTGAAGGAACGCGGCATCACCGTCTTCCTCTGCTCCCACCTCCTCGAACAGGTCCAGGAGGTCTGCGACCACGTCGGCATCATCCACAAGGGCCGCCTCATCAAGTCCGGCCGCCTCGACGACCTCATCTCCATCGAGGACCAGACCGAGATCGTCCTCCAGAACGCCGACCCCGCCCTCCTCGAGGAAATCAAACAACTCGTCGCCAAACGCGCCGAGACCACCCTCCTCCGCACCGGCAAACCCCGCACCACCCTCGAGGGCCTCTTCCTCCGCGAAACCCGCCATGCCGACTCCTCCCGCGATGAGTAAGCCCTCCAAAACCGCCCTCCTCTCCCCCGCCCGGACCCTCATCATCGCCGGGAGCACCTTCACGCAGCTCATGCGCATGAAGATCTTCTACTTCCTCCTCATCTTCGTGCTCGGCGCTCTCGTCCTCAACTTCTTCGACCTCCCCCACACCGCCGGCCCCGAGAGCACCGGCTCCGACAAACTCTTCAGCCTGAAGGACCCCCTCGTCGGCGCGATGCACTACTTCGCCATCATCATCGCCGTCGTCGCCACCGCCCTCGTCATCCCCAAGGACCAGGAGGACCGCACCCTCTACACCATCCTCGCCAAGCCCGTTCCCCGCCTCGACTACCTCCTCGGCAAACTCCTCGGCATCCTCGCCCTCATCCTCGCCGGCCTCCTCGCCATGGATCTCCTCCTCCATCTCGTTCTCCACAACCACACCCAGGAACTCCTCGCCCAACGCATTGCCGATGCCACAAAGATGGGCTGGCCACAGGATGCCATCGACTCCGAGCGCGCCGACATCCTCCGACAGGGTCCCAGCTGGGCCCTGCAGGGCGCCATCCTCACCATCTTCCTCAAGGCCGGCATCATCGCCGCCGCCGCCCTCCTCATCTCCACCTTCTCCTCCAGCACCATCTTCACCATCATCTGCACCACCCTCGTTTACTTCATCGGCCAGTTCATGGCCGACGGCCGCGACTACTATGAAGCCGCCATGCAGTCCAAGGGCGGCTCCGAACTCACCTCCTACGCCGCCCGCCTCCTCTCCGTCATCTTCCCCGACTTCCGGCCCTTCGAAATCGTCAACGCCGCCGTGGCCGGCAAACCCTTCCCCCTCGACGTCCTCTTCAAACTCCTCGGCCTCACATCCCTCTACATGGGCATCTACACGGTCCTCTCCTGGTTCGTCTTCTCCGATAAGGAAATATGAAAACCACCCGGAAACTCCTCCTCGTCTTCCTCGCCCTCATCGCCGCGGGCTTCGCCAAACTTCCCTTCGAGAAGGCCCTCACCAGCGACCTCCGCGCACGCCGTCTCCTCCCCCCGCCCCTCGACCTCTCCACCCGCAAGGCCCTCGGCCAATCCTCCTACGCCATCGCCCTCGGCGGCTTCCGCTCCCTCATCGCCTCCATGCGCAACCTCAAGGCGCACACTTATTTCGAACACCAGGAATGGACCAAGCTCGAAGGCGAATACAACACCATCACCACCCTCCAACCTCACACACGTTACTACTGGGACGTCGCCTCCTGGCACCTCGCCTACAACGCCTACGCCGACTACGGCGACAAACCCAACATCCCCGACGCCCGACGCCGCTACCTCCAAAAACAATTCCTCGCTCGAGGACTCCGCTTCCTCGAGGACGGCATCAACAACAACCCCGACGACTGGCGCCTCCGCCAAAGCTACGTCCGCATCCTCACCGATCCCTTCAAACCAAACGACCTCCCCAAAGCCGTCGCCACCATCGAGGAAGCCATGAATCGCAGCGAGGTCCCCGAGATCCTCGAACGCGAACGCCTCTACGCCCTCAGCCGCATCCCCGGCCGCGAAGAGGACGCCTGGCAGGCCGTCCAGAAACTCTGGAAGGACGACTCCAATCGCAGCCTTCCCACCCTCCGCCTCATCTACTTCTCCCTCCAGTGGAAATTTTCCACCCCCGACCAACGCACCCCCCTCGAGGTCATCTTCGGCCCCCGCAACGGCACCAACGACCCCGCCTTGCGCCGCGCCTCCCGCCAAAATGCCCTCAAATACCTCTCCTACTACTGGCGCCGCAAACGCGAGGGATTCCCCATGGACGGCGTCCGCGAATCGATCAAACTTCTCCTCCAGGAATTCAACATCCCCGCCCAATACAGCCCCCTCAACCCCGGCGACTGGCGGGGATACCCCGCTGAACTCTTCGAGAACCCCGCTGCCCGCTGATCGCCTTTGCCCCCTCAAAACCCCTCTCCCGGCGCATTCCCACTCCCCCAGCCCCGAATCCCGGCCCATCCCCCCAACCTTTCACTCGACAGTAGCGGAAGCCGTTCCTATTCCTTGCCTCTCACGTTTCCTATCGACCGCCCCATGCGCATCGCACTTTTCGGTGATATCCACGCCAACCTCGAGGCCCTCCAAACGGTCCTCGCCGACGCTTCCGAGCAGGAATGCACCGACTACGTCTGCATGGGCGACGTCGTCGGATACAACGCAAATCCCTCCGAGTGCCTCGAAATCGTCCGCGCCATGAACATCCCCATCGTGAAGGGCAACCACGACGAGGACGCCAGCGGCACCCACTCCCTCGAAACCATGAACCCCATCGCCGCCGAGGCCCTCGAATGGACCCGGCGCAACCTCACCGAGGATCAGCGCGAGTGGCTCCGCAAACTTCGCATGGTCCGCCAAGTCCAGGACTTCACCGTGGTCCACTCCACCCTCGACCAACCCCAGTCCTGGAACTACGTCACCAACAAGTTCGACGCCATGTCGAACTTCAACTACCAGTTCACCAACCTCTGCTTCCACGGCCACACCCACGTCCCCCGCGTCTTCGTCCGCGGCGCACGCGTCAAGGAAGTCCCCGCCGAGTCCATCGTCATCGAGGAGAGCATGAAGTACTTCATCAACGTCGGCTCCGTCGGCCAACCCCGCGACGGCGACTGGCGCGCCTGCTACGCCATCTACGACATCCCCACCAAGACCGTCTCCTTCCGCCGCCTCGACTACGACATCGCCACCACCCAGCAAAAGATCCTCGACGCCAAACTCCCCGCCGCCCTCGCCACCCGCCTCGCCGAAGGCCGCTAGTCCACCCCGTGGCCTGACCGTCCCGGTCATCAGCTCCCCTCCCGCGTAGCGGCGCCTCTGCGTGGCGCCTCCCTCTCCCCTCCCACGCCCCTACGCCATCCGTCCCCGCTCCTTCGCCAACTGCCACCTCCGCTCCATCTCCCCCAGGTCCGCGTCCTCCAAACTCTGCCCGGCCGCCTTCAGCCCCGACTCCACCGCGCCGAAGCGATCCATGAACTTCACGTTGGTCCCCTCCAACGCCACCTCCGGATCGATCCCCAGCTTCCGCGCCAGATTCACCACCACGAAGAGCAGATCCCCGATCTCCCCCTCCAGCGCCGCACTGGCCGCCTCCCCCTCCACGTGCTGCGCCAACTCCACCCGCGTCTCTTCCAGCTCCTCCTCCACCTTCCCCAGAATCCCCGCCGCATCCGGCCAGTCAAAGCCCACCTTCGAGGCCTTCTTCTGCAACTTCGCGGCCCGCAACAGCGCCGGCAATCCCTTCCCCACTCCATGCAGGAACGGCTCCTCCTCGTCCCCCTTCTCAGCCCGCTTGATCTCATCCCACTGCCTCAACACCGCCTCGGAATCCCCCGCCTCGCTCTGCGCAAAAACATGCGGATGCCGCCGCACCAGCTTCTCCGAAATCCCCCGCGCCACCTCGTCCAGATCCCAGTTCCCCGCCTCCCGCTCCAACTCACTGTGAAACACAACCTGCAGCAACAGATCACCCAACTCCTCCTTCAAATGCTCCCGGTCCCCGCGCTGAATCGTGTCCACCGTCTCATAGGCCTCCTCGATCAGGTTCGACACCAGACTCTCATGTGTCTGCTCCGCATCCCACGGACAACCACCCGGCGCCCGCAGCCGCGTCATGATCTCCCGCAACCGCTCCACCTGCCGCCCCTTCTCGGAGCAATTCATCAGTTCCTCGTCCGTCATAATTTCATCCTCTTCCTCCAATAACCAATAACCAGTAACAAATAACCAACTCTCATTTCCTCGACACCTTCTTCAAAAATTCCCGCTCCCCGTCCGTCAGCGACTGCAAGCCCTCCTTGTTGATCTTGTCGAGAATGCGATCCATTTCCGTGGCCTCCGCCGCCACCAACGCGGACCGCGGACGCAACTTGCTCTCCGGCCGGGCGCGCTTCACCGGCTTCGCCTTCGGACCACCCCCCGGCTTCGCCACGCTTACCAACATCCCCCGCAGCATCGGAACCTTCAGCAGCAAGACCCCCACCAAGGCCCCGCCCAGGTGCCCGGCCGAGCCTCCCGCATTCGAACTGTTGGTCAGCAGCAGAAACACCTCCAACCCGATGAAGACCAGGGCAAAAGTCTTCAGCGACATGGGAATCGGCGGAAAGAGAAGCCGGATCTGCGCGTTCGGAGCCAAGACCGCCACCCCCACCAGAATTCCAAAAATCCCCGCCGAGGCACCTAACAAATGATCACCAACAAGCCCTTCCGGCAGCACTCCAGGCATGAAGACCAGCACCGTGTAGAACAAGGCCCCCCCAACCCCACACAACAAATAGAAGACCAAAAACGCCTTGCTCCGCCAGGCCCGCTCCATGAACGGCCCGAAAATCCAGAGCGCCCACATGTTGAACAACAGGTGGAAAAAACCCCCATGCAAAAACTGAAAGCTGATCAACCGCCACAACTGAAATCCCTCCAAGGCCGTATCAATGCTGTAAACTCCGTAAATTTCCAACGGCGTCACCACCTCCGAATTCGGCAGCATCAACGCCACGATCAAAAAAATGCCGATATTGCTGAGCAACAACCACTTCACCACCGGAATATCCGCGAAACGCGACACAGGACGCGGCGGCCCCGCACGGTGGTAATCTCGATCTGCATATCCCATTGGTGGAAGCACGCTTACCACCGTTCCCCCCCCCTCACAAGGCCCTCCACACGACGGTTTTCATGAACTCTATCACTAAAACATAATATCAAGTGACGATTTCTTTTCCTGAGAGGTTCCGAAAAGTGGTCCGTAATAGGCTACCACAACAGCGTCGAAAGGAACTGACATGAACACTCCGAACTCTCCCTGGAACTCCGCAGCGATAATCACGACGCCTTGGGATCCCATCATGGTCCGCGACCTTGTGCGCAACGCCCAAGGCTCCGGCCAACACCCCGCGCTCCTCAAACTCGGCAAACGCGAAGCGACCGCCTTCCGCTCCTTCCTCACGGAGGCCTACGGCGTGGACGGCACGCTCACCCCAAAGGACTCCTACTACCTCGGCCTCGAAGTCGTGGAGGTGGACAGCCCCAGCCACCTCTCCGTGGGCGGATGCAAGGCGCACGACGCCTGGCACGGCGACCTGCCGCCCCTCTGGACCGACAGAACCGATCAAGCTGCGTAAGCACTCCTGAATCAGCCTTCCTCAAGTCCGACCCGGCAGGGCTCACGCAAGAACTACGCCCCGCACCCGGGATCAATCTCTCCAAACAATTCAACTCTCAACCAATAACCGACATGAGCATTTACCCGACTCCGACTCCCCCCCGCCACGGGGCTTCCGAACTCCACATGAACCGCTTCTGGAACACCGATGCGGTCCGCGAACTCATCGCCGACAAAACCTCCGCCGGCCGCAAACCAGCCTTCCTCTTCCTCGGCAAGTGCGAAGCCGACCTCCTCCGCGAGGATCTCGGCGCCGCCTTCGGCCCGGAATCCGTCCGTTCCCTCAGAAACCTCTACTACATGGGCCTCGAGGTCATCGAACTCGAAACCCCCTCCTTCCTGCGCACCGCCGGCATGAAGCGCGTCCTCGGCTTCCGCGAAGACAAGGGCCGCACCCCCGTCTGGAAGGACCTCGACTCCGGCTTCTGGAGCTTCACGCTCTGACCCGGAGTGCGGAGGCTGGCTCGACAGCGCGGCGGAGAGGAGCCCCACCGGACTCTCCAGTCAATCAACCGATCCCAACGCTCCCTCTGACCCGGAAGGCGAAGGGATGACGCCCCACCACGCACCCCTTGCCCATTTCTCCCCCCATCCTCTCCCACCCTTGCACCCTCGCCTCACTGCTGTACTACGGAAGTCGTCATGTCAGATGCCCTCACCAACCCCGCCGATCTCGCCGCCTGGGTCGAGAAAATGGTCACCCTTTGCCAGCCCGACGCGGTGCGTTGGTGCGATGGTTCGCAAGCCGAGTGGAATGACCTGACCCAGCTCCTCGTCGACTCGGGCACCTTCACCCGCCTCAACCCGGAGAAGCGCCCCAATTCCTTTCTGGCCCGCTCCACGCCCTCCGACGTGGCCCGCGTCGAGAACCGCACCTACATCTGCAGCCGCCGTCCCGATCTCGCCGGTCCCACAAACAACTGGGAGGACCCCAAGAAGATGAGGGAGATCCTCGACGGCAAGTTCGCCGGCTGCATGAAGGGCCGCACCATGTATGTCATCCCCTTCTGCATGGGCCCCCCGGACTCCCCTCTCGCAAAAATCGGGGTTCAGCTCACCGACTCCGCCTACGTGGTCGTCAACATGCGCATCATGACCCACATGGGCAGCCACATCCTCAAACGCCTCGAGGACGAAGCCTCCGGCACGATCCCCGCCAAACGCGACGGCCACGGCCACTTCGTCCCCTGCCTCCATTCCGTCGGCGCCCCCCTCGCCCCCGGTCAACAGGACGTCCCCTGGCCCTGCAACGAGGACAAATACATCTGCCATTTCCCCGAGACCCGCGAAATCATGTCCTACGGATCCGGCTACGGCGGCAACGCCCTCCTCGGCAAAAAATGCCTCGCCCTGCGCATTGCCACCAACATCGCCCGGGAACACAACTGGATGGCCGAACACATGCTCATCCTCGGCCTAGAGTCCCCCGATGGCGAAAAGACCTACGTCACCGCCGCCTTCCCCTCCGCCTGCGGCAAAACCAACCTCGCCATGATCGTCCCGCCCAAAAGCTACCTCGAGGCGGGCTGGAAAACGACCATTGTCGGCGACGACATCGCCTGGCTCTGGCCGCACGAAGACGGAAAACTCCACGCCATCAATCCCGAAAGCGGCTACTTCGGCGTGGCCCCCGGCACCTCTTACGAAACGAATCCCATCGCCATGGATTCCATGCGCGAGAACTGCATCTTCACCAACGTCGCCCTCACCGACGACGGCGATGTCTGGTGGGAGGGCCTCACCAAAAATCCTCCCGCCCACCTCATCGACTGGAAGGGCAGGGACTGGACTCCCGCCGATGGCGAGGCCGGCAACGTCGCCGCCCACGCCAACGCCCGCTTCACGGCCCCCGCCGAGCAATGCCCCACCATCGACCCCGATTGGCAGAACCCCGACGGCGTCCCCATCTCCGCCATCATCTTCGGCGGCCGCCGCCCCTCCACCATGCCCCTCGTCTTCCAGGCCTTCAACTGGTCCCACGGCGTTTACCTCGGCGCCACCATGGGCTCCGAAGTCACCGCCGCCGCCATCGGCCTCAAGGCCGGCGTCCGCCGCGACCCCATGGCCATGCTCCCCTTCTGCGGATACAACATGGGCGACTACTTCAGCCACTGGCTCGAAATGCGCGGCAAGGTCACCCACCTCCCCCGCTTCTTCCACGTCAACTGGTTCCGCCGCGACACCGATGGCTCCTTCCTCTGGCCCGGCTTCGGCGACAACATGCGTGTCCTCGAGTGGATCGTGAAACGTTGCCACGGCGCCATCCCCGGCCACGAAACCCCCATCGGCTGGACTCCCCACTTCAAGGAGTTCAACACCGAAGGCCTCGAGGACTTCACCCACGAGGACTTCGACAAGGCCATGGCCTACAACCCCGAGGAATGGAAAGAGGAACTCCTCTCCCAGGGCGAACTCTACCTCAAACTCTACGACCACCTCCCCAAGGAACTCATCTTCCAACGAGAACTCCTCGCCGCAAGACTCAGCTGACCCAAGGGAGCGGTGGCGTCCCGCCACCGACTGGAGTTTGGCTCGAAAATCTGCGGTGGCGTCCCGCCACCGACCACTCGGCAGGGCGGCGGGTCGGCGCCCCTCCCTTCCGCTGCGCCGGTCTGTGACTGGCTCCATCATACCTGTGTGTCAGCCATCCGACCCGTCCCGGAGGGACCCCGTCCGGTAGCCGGTGGTAGCACCACCGGAATCGCTACCCCGCTGATCCCGCTCCCCGGCCCACCTTCCGCCGATTCCCCCCGCCCGGATCCATCTTGTCTTCACCCCACCCACCCCTAAAATGCCCTGCGAACGTTCCCCCTCCAAAATGAGCACCAACCGCGCCCAACTTGAATCCCTCCTCTTCCTCCTCACCGCCCTGGCGGCAAACGCCGCACCCTCCCTCACCCTCGACCTCGCCTCCCCCCCTCCCGGCGCGAACATCACCCGCATCCACGGCCACGGCGTCAACAACTCCGGCCTCGCCGGGGTCCCCGTCTGCGGCGGCTTCGATTGCGATGGCGACTCCCACCGCGATTTCGCCTTCGCCCAGTTCCAGGCCAGTCCCTTCGGCCGCACCGGCGCCGGCGAGGTCACCGTCATCTTCGGCGACGGCACCATCGGCGGCACCAAAAACTCCGCCCTCACCCAGGCCGGCATGCTCATCATCGCCGGCGACCAACCCTTCGAAACCACCGGATCGGAGGCCTGGATGGACGACCTCACCGGCGACGGCCTCGGCGACCTTCTCATTGGACGCCAAAATTACACTCTCCCGGGCTCCCCCTCCCGCCCCGGTGCCGGTGCCCTCACCGTCCTCGTCGGCAACCCCTCCTGGAAAACCCACGCCGCCACCCTCACCAAACTCGATCTCCGCACCCCGCCACCAACCCTCCAACTCATCACCTTCGTCGGCCCCGCCGACTACGACCGCCTCGGCATCTGGATGCGCACCGGCGACATCACCGGCGACGGCATCGACGACCTCGCCATCGGCAACCCCCACGACAACCCCGGCAGCCGCGCAAACGCAGGCTCCGTCCACGTCTTCTACGGCCAAGCCGGCGGCTGGCCCGTCTCCATCGATCTTCTCCCCGCCAACCTCCCCGGCCCCGGCACCATGCGCATCGCCTTCATCCAAGGTGCCCTCGGCTCCGACGGCCTCTCCGACGGCGACACCCTCTGCTACAGCGCCGCCGCCGGCGACATCAACAACGACGGCCGCCCCGACCTTCTCGTCAACGAAATGGCCGGCAACGGCTTCGGCGGCACCCCCCAGGATGTCGGCAACCTCCTCGTCATCGACGCCGCCGCCCTCCTCGCCCCCTTCACCCCCACCCTCACCCCCTCCGCCCCCGGCCCCCTGGACTTCGGCACCCTCCCCGCCCCCTCCGGCAACTCCCTGCGCAACATCACCTGGACCAACAACACCGGCAGCACCGTCAACATCACTTCCCTCAGCATCACCGGACCCGCCCAGGCCGACTTCACCATCACCGCCGACTCCGCCGAAACATCCCTCCCCCCCGCCGCCTCCCGCACCCTATCCATCACCTTCGACCCCGCCACCGTCGGCCGTTCCGGTGCCGCCATCTCCATCAAAACAACCGCCGACCCTCACCCCATCGCCCTCGGCCTCGCCGGCCGCGCCGTCAACGACTCCCTCACCACCCCCACCCCCACCCTCTTCCTCCACCTCTTCGACACCGACGCCGTCCTCGAAATCCCCGACAGCCAGTTCGGAACCGACTACACCCTCCTCCGCGACCCCTCCCTCACCGCCCCCACCCCCCTCCTCACCCTCCCCGGCACCGGCCAATCCCTCTTCTTCCCCGACCCCGACGCCCTCGGCACCTTCGACGCCGCCCTCTACCGCATCACCGCCGAACGGAACTGAGACTCCCTGCTTCCGACACCCCCTCCCCTACTTCAATCCCATGATCCACGCGGTCATATCCGCGACATCCTGAGCGCTGAGGGTGTAGGCAAAGCTGGCCGGCATGCCAGAATGCTCGGCGTCGTCGCGCTTCTGCACGTCGTCGACGCTGACCTCGATCACCTCCCCGGTCGGCAGCACGATCTTCAGCTGCTGGGCCGTCTCTTCCTGGATCATGCCGAAGAGCTTCCTCCCGTCCTTCAGTTCCAGGCTGGTCTGCTGGAAGCCCTCGACGATATAGACATCCGGCTCGAGGATGGATTGAATGACATAGTCCGCATCGTGCCGCTTGTTGATGGCCACCAGATCGGGGCCGACCACAAATCCCTTGCCCTTCACCTGGTGGCAGGCGAAACAGGTGCCGCGCCCGAAGAAGATCTCCTCGCCGCGCTTGAGATCGGCCTTGGCGAGCAGCGGCTTCACGGCCGCCCCACGTGTCATCACGGCCCCGGCCTTGCGCAGGTAAACCTGATACATCGCTGGTGCCCCACCATTGCCACCAAGAACGACCGGACCAGCCTCCACCTCCTTTTGATAAACCTGAAAACGCGCCCCCTGACTCGTGCCGACGGTGTGCCCGGTCTTCTTCCAGCCGTCCGCAAGCCATCCCGGAATTTTTGCGGTCGCGTCATAGGCGACCATCACCGTGGCGGGCAGGTTGATCTCGAAGCTCAAGAAATCGGCGGCGGAACTTTTGCGATCGCTCTTGCCGGTGCGGAGCTGTGTGGTCCCGGCGATGGCGTCGGGCACCTCGCTGATCGTCTCGCGGCGGTCGTCGGCGTATGCCTGGACACCACGCTGCAGGCCGTCGTCGACCACCTCGCAACCCTCACGACTGAGGCCATGGACAAACAAGCGGTCCTTCCACTCCGAGTCGGTGATATGGTGCAGACTGAATGAGGCAATCTCCGAAACCAGCTGCTTCCCAACAAACGCGCCAGCCTTGACGGTGGTGTCTTTTGTCACGGCCACATTCTTCCCGGCCTTGGCCGAGTTGGCCTTCGGCTCCGACCCGTCGAGCGTGTAGCGGATGTCGATCTGCGAGGCCTTGCGCGCCGGCTTCCCGCCGGCCGGCGGACCGACGTTCCCCGAAGTCATGGTCTCAAATGAAACGCTGGTTTTTCCCCGGAAATTCCGTTCGGCGGCCCGGATCACCACGGTGCTCGTGGGGGCTGGCGCCTCCTCCCGCTTGGGCTTGCCGGAAACTGCGCCCGAATCTTGCAGGTAATCGTTGGCCCGGCTCTGCAGGTCCCGGTCACCATCCTCCATCAGACCGAGGGCCGCCATTTGCCGGACCAGGAAGCGCTTGTCCTCCAGCAGCTTGCGGCGATCCTCGGAGGACAGTTGACGACGCATCACCTGCCAATCGGCATAGGCGGTCACCCGGTCGCTCTCCTCAGCGATGGCATCGATAATCACCCCGGCATGTTCGCCCCAACCGACCAAATCAAGCGACTGCATGGCGGCGTGGCGGATCCGCGCCTCCGGGTCGGCCAGCAACCCGATGAGCAGCGGCGCGGCGGTGGAAACCTTGTTCTCCCCGAGGATGCGCGTGGCCTGGATGCGGAGGTTCAGGTCGCTGCCTTCGCGGGCGATCTTCCCGAAATCCGCATGATCGCCGCCGCTCGCCTTGTCGATGCGACCCATCGCCCAGATCGCCCAGGTGGCTTGCGTTTCGCTCAGATCCCCCGAGAGTACCGCCTTGAGCAGATCCCCACGCACCGATGCTCCACGGCGCACCAGTTCGTCCTGCGCATCGACGCGCCAGACGTGCACTGCCTGACCAAGATCCTCCAGAAGTTCGGCCGGGGACCAGGTCTTGATATCCTTCTTGCGCTTCGGCCCATCCCATTGCTCCCGCGAAATGAGCGGATCCTTGTGGCGCAGGCGGAACACCCGGCCCTGATATTTGGCACTTTCTTTAGCGGTCCACTTCTCCTTGGAAACATATTCCGTGCCATAGACCGATCCCCAACCAGCGATGTAAACCGCCCCGTCGGGGCCGATCTCCATGTCCGTCGGGCGGAAAAGCGAACGCCCCTCCTCACCCTTCCACTGCAGGTCGCCATAGCCTCCCGAACTCTCCACAATCTTGCGCTTCTTTTCCGCGGGAACCTGCAGGGCACCATCCCACTTGGGGGTGTAAAGGAAGATGCAGTTGTTGGTCCAGTCGGCGATCAGATGGCGGTTGCGGTACTGCTCGGGGAAGTGCCCCGCTGCGTAATACACCACCCCGGTGCCCGAGCCGCTGACCCCCGGAAACAGATCCGAGGAAGGTGCCACGGCGGGATGCTCGCCCTTCCAATCAAATTTCCACGGATGGCGCATGCCATAGTGACCATGGCGGATCGGCATGAAGATCCGATCGGCCGGAGGGCCGGGATCATTGTCGGTGGCCAGCCAGTTGAATCCGCTGTCCATACACATGTCGAAGGGATTGCGCATCCCGCGGGCGAAAAGTTCGAGGTCGTGCCCACCAGGCCGACAGCGAAAGACCCCACCCTCCTTCTCGTCCTTGTTCAACGGGTGGTAACTCTTCGGGTAGGTCTCGCGGGTATAGACCTCCGTGAGCGGATACTTGGTGGCGTCATTCGACTTGAGCCCCTGCAGGTCGCGAAACGGTTTGGGAGCGTTGGGCTTCACCCAGGTGTTCCCGATGGTCATGTACAGCCAGCCGTCCGGCCCCCAGTTGAGCCCGTGCAGGCTGTGACGGAGGTTGTTGAGGCCGGTGTAGATGGCCTGGTATTCGTCGGCGACATCATCGCCGTCCGTGTCGCGAAGGACGGTCAGCTCCGGCGCGTTGGCGACCCAGAGTTCCTCGCCTTTCCATGCCATGGACTCGATGCAGTTGAACCCCTCCGCAAAGGTCTTCACCGTCTCGGCCACCCCGTCACCGTCCTCATCGATGAGGATCTTGATGTAATCGGTCGGCGAGTCTTCTTTCGGATGCCGATATTGAGGCCCGGCTCCGACAAAGAGCCGGCCGCGCTTGTCGAAGCACAACGAGGAAGGGTTGATGATGTGCGGCTCCTTGACGAAGAAGTTGATCTCAAAGCCGTCCTCCACCACGGGAAGGGCGTCCTTGTCGACTTCGGCAAGGGAAGGAGTGATGAGGGCAAGCGTGGCGATTAGGTAGAGAGCAGGCTTCATGGGGTAGGAATGGGAGAGGGAGAACCGCGAATGAAAGCGATTGGTAAAAAATTTTAAGAGCTAATGATGGATACTCAGGGGATGGATCATCCTCCCGCATAACAGGGACAGCTTCAACAGTCCCAATTCGTGTTAATTCGTGTCCATTCGCGGTTTCGAATTCATTCCGCATCCACGTAATACACATCCGAGTCATCGATGTCGGGGATGCCCACCACAAGGACACGCATCTTTCCAATCGCGCCGTGCACCACGCCGGGTGGAATGTGAATCATGGATCCCGGCCGCACCTCGACCTCCTCGCCGTCGAGCACCACCTTGCCCCCGCCACTCAGGACGTAGTAAAGCTCGGTGCAGATCTTGTGGTAGTGGAGTTTGGCTCCGTCGATATCAACCGCGTGGGCCCAGGCCGCAACATCCTTGTCGCCCTTGCTGAGCAGGCGATAGCGATGCCCGCAGGCGCTGGGCTCGGCAATGGCCTCATCCTCATGGCGGATGATGAGATTGGCTGGTTTCGTTTGCATGAACTATTCAGCTTCCTTGGAAAATGCCTTCCACTGCTCCTCGAGTTTCGCGGAGGCGAGGTCGCCCTGATGGAGGACGAGGCGATAACGTTGCTTGAGGGATTCCCCGTTCTTGAGGGTGAAATCACCCGTCCCTTTGAACTCCGTGTCCCCGAAGGCGCGGGGGCCAAAGGGATTGGCGGTGAGCAGGCCATAGTCACGAGCGTGCCACCAGGTCGGGTGGCGGAGATTTTTGGCATGATCAAATATCGCGACGACGGTCGCCGTGCCGGCCGAGTCCGGCCCGTGAAAGGCCACCCACTTCGAACGCTTCCCCCAGGCCTTCCCGTCGGTCACGCCTTCGCTGTTGGTGATGTGGCCCTTCGCGACTTTGCCGTTGAGCCGCAGGGTCGGGGCCACGCGGATCGCAAAGCTGCCTTCCTTGGTGTCCCCGAAGACCACCTCGCCATCGCTGGCACGGAGGTCGCAGGTGACATCGATGGTGCGTGTCTTCCCCTCGGCAATGATCGTGTAAGTCCGTTGCTCGGAGAACACACGTTTGTCCTTGGCCATCCAGTCCAGGTCGATGGTGAAACTGACGCTGGAGCGGTCCTTGTCATTCTTAACGACCGGCTCACCGACAAAACCCTTGGTGAGAACCTTCTCGCCGCCACGGCCATGCCAGAAATCCTTGCCATTCACCCGACCGTGCGTGAACCAAAAGCCGATGTGGTGCGGGTGGTCGTTCTCCTCCCCGGCCACACCCTTCTCAAAGGGAAACTGCCGGGTGAGAAAAGTGCCGTCCGGACTCATCAGCGGATGAAGGCAGGGCAACCTGGTGTCGCTGTGGTACTCAGTGAAGAGAGCACCATCGATCTCGATCCTCAGATTCTTGTCATCCTGCGCCACCTTGATTTCGGCCTGCAGGGGCAGGATACAGGTAACGAGAAGGGCGGTGTGGAGCAGTTGCATGGACTCGGATACGGAGAGAAAATCTTCAGCTTTCATCTCTGCCCCGGGAAGGCTCGCACAACTCCGACCCGCACCCGCCATAAGGGTGATTCCGTCCCGATCTCTGGAGATTGGGCCCCCTCCATGGCCAGATGGCCGAAGCCGGGAAGCACTTGGGGCGCCCCCTCCTCCTCAATAGACGTCCCGGCAATACCGCTTCCCCTTCCGCAGCCCCTTCACATACGCCGCGGCCCCCTCCGCCGTCATCCCCCCCTGCACTTCCACCACCTTGTGCAGGGCCGCATCCACATCCTTCGCCATCCGCGAGGCATCACCGCACACACAAAATACCCCACCCTCCTCCAACCACGCCCAAAGCTCCGCCCCCTGCTCGATCATCCGGTCCTGCACATAGACCTTTTCCTCCTGGTCCCGCGAGAACGCCAGATCCAGCCGCGACAACACCCCGCCCTTCAACAGCGCCGTGAGTTCCTCCTCGTAAAGAAAGTCCGTCGCCGCATGCGGATTGCCAAAGAACAACCAGTTCCGCCCCGTCGCTCCCGTCGCCTGCCGCTCTTCGAGAAAGGCCCGGAACGGCGCAACCCCCGTCCCCGGCCCCACCATGATTAACGGCGTCCCCTCATCCGCCGGCGGACGAAAGGCCTGGTTGCGGTGCACAAACACCCCCGGCTTCTGATCCCCCCCGCGGTCGCTCAGAAAGGTCGAACAGACCCCCTCCCGCTTCCGCCCATGGCTCTCATAGCGCACCACGCCCACACACAAATGCACCTCCCCCGGATGCGCTTTCGGACTCGAGGCGATCGAGTAAAGCCGCGGCTGCAGCTTCCTGAGCACCGACACAAAGTCCGCCCCATCCGCAAAGGCCACCGGATGCTCCAACATCAAATCAATCAACTCCCGCCCCCACAAGTATTCGCCCAACCCCTCCTGATCTTCCGCCTCCACCAATCCCCGCAACTCCTCCGATCCACTTCGCTCCAACCACCCCGCCAAAAATTTTGCCGACAGACTACGAACATCATAGGCAGTCTCCAGAGCCTCCCGCAAGGTCCCCTCCCCCCCATCCGGCAGCGGCACCTCCGCCGCTCCATCGAGATCCAGAGCCGCCAAAATCTCCTCCACCATCTCCGGCGGATTCCGCGGATAGACCCCCAGCGCGTCCCCCACCTCATACTCCAGCCCCGAACCCTCCAGCGACAACGCCACATGCCGCGTTTCCTTCCCGCTCGCCTCGTCGTTCAAATTGTAATTGTCCAGAATCGCCGACGGAAAGGGCCGCTTCTTGTCGTAGCCCACCTCCGCCGCCACCGCCCCTCCCCCCCCCAGCTCCCGCTGCAAAAACTGATTCAGCCACCCACGCTGCTCGGGCGTGAAGGGCGCTTCCACCGGGATCTCAAGATTCACTAGCATGGCCATCAACTGCTCGGGTTCTCCCCCCGTAAAAGCAGATTCCGGTCCATCCCTTCCCAGCCCTCAAAAAATCCGCCAATTCCACCCAGATCCATGAATCCCGCTCATCCTCAGCTACTCCCCAACAGCTCCATGAAGGTTGGCCGGACCTTCTGAAACAGCGAATTCCTCCCCCCGCGCGACAGCTGGTCCGCCACCAACTCCCAGTGCGAATCCGCATCGGCCGGCCCGCTCTGCGTCACCACGTGCCCCGGACATTCCAGCCGCTGCTGCAGATATCCCGCCCCGGGCTCCCGCCGCACCGAAACCGTGCAGCCCGGCGCCTTGATTTCCACCACCCCCAACGGCGCGGCCTCCTCGTCCCACTCCACCCGCGCCGTGATGCTGCCCCCGTCCCTCGACTCAAAGACAAAACACTCCTCGCACCCCCCCGCCCGCTCCGCCGCCAGTCCCAGCTCCAACCCCGTCCGCCACCCCGCCTGCGTCGCCAACCACGCCAACATCATCAAGGCCGAAGTCCGATGCGCCGGCTGCGCCACGATCCGCACCGCGTTCACCTCCCCAAGGGCCCGCTGCGCAACGAGATCATCAAACAACGCCGCCACCGAAAGCCGGAAATGATAGGTCCGCGTCCACGACAAATCCTGCAACACCATCCGGTGCCGCGCGTCGGTCAAGGCCTCCTCCAGCCGCTCGAAGCCCGCCACCGGATCCGCCCAACTCGAACTGTCCACGATGAGCCGGTCGATCATCCGATATAGCCGCTCCTCAAAAATGCCGCTCAGCTCCCCCTGCCACCAGAACACCAGCGGCAAATCGCTTGCCATGTGCGCAAAGACGGTGTTGCGCAAACGACCCGTCGCCTTTCCAGACAACAAAAATGCCAGCTGCTCACAGCACACCGACTTCTTCCCATGCGCCAAATGGCAATGCGCCGTGATCCACGACCGAATGCTCGCTTCCGGCGCCTTCCGGTCCATCGCAATCAGCAAAGCCCGGCAGGCATGCTCCCGCGTCAGTTGCAACGCCGCCTCCGAGTTGCTCCGCAACGACTCCGGGTCCTCCGAGTAGAGCGCCAGGTTCATCAGCGAGGCATTCGTGCTCGCCTCATCCGCCTCCCACAGCTTCCGTAGCTCCCCGTCGATCGACTCGACCGGAACCTCCAACCCCAACGCTGCTTCTTCCTCTGCGGTCATGGTCTCCGTTTAAAGTCTCCGCCACGCGTGCCCGTGCGCCGCCAGCAATTCATCCGCCTCCCGCGGCCCCCACGATCCCGCCGCATACTCCGTCATCGGCGAAGCCTTCTCACTCTGGTGCCAGGCACGCTCGATGTGATCCACAAAGCGCCAGGCCTCTTCCACCTCGTCGCGCCGCGCAAACAGTGTCGCATCCCCCGCCATGGCGTCCAGCAGCAGCCGCTCATAGGCCTCCGGACTGCTCTTCCCAAAACTACTCGCGTAGTGGAAATCCATCTTCACCGGCTCCATCCGCAGACTCGTCCCCGGCAGCTTCGAGGTGATCCGCAGCGAGATCCCCTCGTCCGGCTGAATCCGCATCACCAGCACGTTCCCCCCCGGCAAGCCACCCGGCAGCGCCCCGAACAACACCCCCGGCACTTCCTTGAAGTGAATCGAAATCTCCGTCGCCTTCTTCGGCAAGCGCTTGCCCATCCGCACATAGAACGGCACCCCGCTCCATCGCCACGTGTCCACCATCACCCGCACCGCCACATAGGCCTCCGTCATCGACTCCAGATCCACCCGGTCCTCCTCCCGATACCCGATCACCTCCTGCCCGTTCACATACCCCCCCACATACTGCCCCCGCACCACGTTCGCCGCCACCAACTCCGGCGTGTCCCACTGCCGCAGCGAGCGAAACACCTTCACCTTCTCATCCCGCACCCCGTCCGCACTCAAGTCCGTCGGCGGCTCCATCGCCACCAGACTCAACAACTGCAACAGGTGGTTCTGCACCATGTCCCGCAACGCCCCCGACTTGTCGTAGTAGCCGCCCCGCCCACCCTCCATCCCGAGATGCTCCGCACAGGTGATCTCCACCGACTCGATGTAGCGGCTGTTCCAGATCGGTTCAAAAATCGCGTTCGCAAACCGCAGCACCATGATGTTCTGCGCGGTCTCCTTCCCGAGATAGTGATCGATCCGGTAGGTGCCCTTCTCCTCGAAGGTCGCGTTGACGATCGTATTCAAATGCTGCGCACTGGGCAGGTCCGTCCCAAAGGGCTTCTCCACGATGACCCGCGACCAACACTCGCCCTTGTGCTCGTTGAGCCCCGCATCGCGCATCTGCTCCAGGATGTCGTCAAAAAACTCCGGCGCACTCGCCAGATAAAACAGCCGGTTCCCCTGCCCCCCGCGCTCCCGATCAATCGCATCCAGTCGCTCCCCCAACCGCTTGTAGCCGTCCGCATCCTGGAACTCGCTCTGGTGATAGCTGATGCACTCGCGGAACTGCTTCCACAGCGCATCCTCATGCCCGCTCCGCGACACCTGCCGGTTGATCTCCTCCAACCCGTCCCGATACTCCTCGTCCGACTTCTCCCGCCGCGCAAAGCCCACGATCTTCACCCCCGGCGGCAGTTCGCCGTCCACCAGCAGGTTGTAAAGCGCCGGCACCAGCTTGCGGTGCGTCAAATCGCCGGTCGCCCCGAAGATCACCACCGTGCAGGCCTTCGGCTGCGCCCTCGACACCAGGTCTTCTCGAAATGGATTACTCATCAGACGCGCCTCTTCTCCCCCATTCCCCCTCACGAACAAAGCCCAAACCCCGAAATTTTATTCATCAAAGTGGCGCAGGCTTCCAGCCTGTGAAAGTCGGATCAGGCTTCCAGCCTGATCCCCCCCAAACCCCCATCCCCTCACCCCCACCTCCCCTACTCCGGCATCGGAAAGGCCCGATTAAATGCGAACACCTTCTCCTTGATCGCGCTCAACGCCGCCCCATCCCCCATCACCTGCAGGGCCTCGTGAATGAAGTCCGCCACCTGGCGCACATCCTCCTCCTTCATCCCCCGCGTCGTCACCGCCGGCGTCCCCACCCGGATCCCGCCCGGCTTCATCGGCCCGGCCTCATCAAAGGGAATCGAATTCTTGTTCACCGTGATCCCCACCTCATCCAGCGTGTCGGACACCTCCGACCCATCCAGACCCTTCGGCCGCAGATCCACCATGAAGACATGATTGTCCGAACCTCCGGATACAATCCGGTAGCCATGCTCTTCCATCCGCCCCGCCAAGGCCTGCGAGTTCTTCACCACCTGCACCTGGTAGTCCTTGAACCCCGGCTTCAACGCCTCGCCGAAACAAACCGCCTTCGCCGCGATGACGTGCATCAACGGCCCGCCCTGCACCCCCGGAAAGACCCGCCCATCGATCTTCTTTGCATACTCCGCCTTGCAAAGGATGATCCCCCCCCGCGGCCCCCGCAAAGACTTGTGCGTTGTCGTCGTCACGAAATCCGCATGCGGCACCGGACTCGGATGCACCCCCGCCGCCACCAACCCGGCAATGTGCGCCATGTCCACGAACAGATACGCCCCCACCGACTTCGCAATCTCCGCCATCCGCGGAAAATCAATCTCCCGTGAGTAGGCACTCGCCCCGCAGGTGATCAACTTCGGCTGCACCTCCAACGCCTGCTTGGCCAGCGCATCATAGTCGATCCGCTCGTCCTCCTTGCTCACCCCGTAGTGGGTCACCTCGTAGAGACGCCCCGAAAAATTCGCCGGATGCCCGTGCGTGAGGTGCCCGCCGTGCGACAGATCCATGGTCAGGATCCGGTCCCCCGGCTGCAACACCGCGAAATACACCGCCATGTTCGCCTGCGATCCGGAATGCGGCTGCACATTCACGTGCTCCGCCCCGAACAGCTCCTTGGCCCGGTCGATCGCCAACTGCTCCACCTTGTCCACCTCCTCGCAGCCGCCATACCAGCGACGGCCGGGATACCCCTCCGCATACTTGTTCGTCAGCACCGATCCCTGCGCCTCCATCACCGCCCGGCTGGCGAAGTTCTCCGAGGCGATCAGCTCCACATGCGTCCGCTGACGCCGCTCCTCCCCGTCAATGGCCGCCGCCACATCCGGATCGGTCTGCGCCACCCGGCTGCCGGAGGACTTGCACACCCGCCGCGCATGACGTCCGCCTTCAAACGCCGTCCCCACAAAAATCGTCGCGATCTCTCCCGCCGCCTCCGGCGTCACCGCCATCGATCCCAGACACAACACATTCGCATCGTTGTGCTGCCTGGTCACCGCCGCCTCCGCCGCGTCATTCACCTTCGCAGCCCGCACCCCCTTGTGCCGGTTCGCCGCGATGCTCATCCCAACCCCGCTTTTGCACACCAGCACCCCGTAGTCAAAACTCCCGTCCCCCACCCCGATGGCCACCTTGTTGGCGTAGTCGGCATAGTCCACCGACTCCTCGCTGTCCGTTCCGAAATTGGTCACCTCGTGACCCGCGGCCTTCAGCGCTTCGCTGACCGCACTTTTGACATCCACTCCGCCGTGGTCAGCCCCTATCGCGATTCGCAGTGTCTTGTTACTCATTCGATGCTCGAAACGATGCCCCTTCCGTGGCCTCCCCAGCCCCGAAACGCAACCGCGAAAACCCCCGTGGCGGCGGTTTCCAACCGCCAAGCCGATTCCGCCGGCCCGCCTCCCCCCCCCATCTCCTCAGTGCTACCGCCCCAAAAACTCCAAAATCCCCGCCAACGCCGTCTCGAAACACTCCGCCACCTCCTCGTAGGCCTCCCGCCCCATCCCGATCGGATCCGGCACGTCCTCCCCCCGCTCCACCGAGTCAAAATCCCGCACCAGGTGAAACCGGTCGCGAAACTCCGGATACATCATCTCCAGCATCTCCAAATGACCCCGCGTCATGCAGAACACGTGGTCCGCCTCCTCCAGCAGGTCCTCCTCCACCATGGCACTCCGATGGCCATCCAACTCGATCCCCCGCTTCCGCAGCACCTCCACCGTCTCCCGGGTCGCCGAACACCCTGCTCCCGCCGATACCCCCGCCGAACGCACCTCCACCGGCAGCTTCCCCGCCGCCGCCCGAAACATCGCCTCCGCCATCGGACTCCGACAGGTGTTGCCGGTGCACACAAACAGCACGCGAAGCGGATCAGGCATGGCGAACCCTAGCAGCCTGTTGAAAAAGACGGGAATGAAAAACTGCGAGTCATTTCGCAGGCTGCCAACCCCTGGCCTCCAACGCTGACTTGTGCACCCACCGGGATCGACCGCCCCGCACCAACAACCCAAGGACCTCACCCAGCACTACCACCACAAATTGCCTCCAATTCTTTTTATGGCATCGCCGGGTTTATCGCCTTCATGCCCCCCCCGGCCTCGCAACCAACGCCCACTCCCCGCACCAACCCGAGCATTGCCGTCCGATTTTGTGTTCCCTCAACTTCCAACGCCCCGCTGGAGGCAAATTGGCACACCTTAGAAGTTTACTTTTCCTAGGTGAATACCTAGCGTGTAAGTGGTTCGTTGTTCTTGCGTAAAGTAGATAAAGGTCTACGTCTTTTTGAACCAAAAATGAGTGATTGGTCAGACATTGGTGCAGAGCTCCGCAAGGAGCGGGAATCCCGCGGTTGGACGCTCCGGGATGTCGCTCACCGGACCCGGATCCCGGCCCACACCATCGAGGAGTTGGAGAACAACGACTACCGAAATTTCCCCAGTTCCACCTACGCCAAAAGCTTCCTCGCCCAATACAGCGAGCACCTCGAAGTGGATGCCATCGACTGGCTCGAAGCCTTCGAGACAGGCAATGCCCTCTCCAATCTCGACAGCTACGACTACCTCAAGTATCACGAGGAACACCTCGGCGAGGAGGTCCTCCCCCTGAAGACTTCCGCCCGTCCCCAGGCCCGTCCCCAGGCCCGTCCCCAGGCCCAGGCCAAGGCCAAGGCAGCCCCCGCACCGAGCCCCGAATACTCCGGCGCCTCCAATGCGCTCCAACCCCTCGTCGTCTTCGTCATCACCGCCGCACTCCTCACCGCCGGGGCCTTCGGTTACCTCCGCCTCAGCGAAAAAATCGCCAAGGAGGAATCCGCCGACGACACCATCGTCACCACCCCCGCCTACGTGGAGGCCCCCAACATCGTGCACTCCCGTCCCGCGCCGACCAAACCCATCGCCGCACAAGCCGCCACCCCTCCGGCCGTCGCCACCGCCGTGGTCCTCGACGAAGGCAGCCTCACTCCCACCGCCGGAGTCGCCACCCCCGTCAAAAACGACGGCACTCCCATCACCTTCGACGCCCCGCCCCCCCGCGCCGTCATCGTCGAAGAATAGACACAGCTCCCGCCCGCTACCGCTCCCCCCCTTGGTCATTGGATATTCCTTGCCTGCCCCGGCAGCGCAGCGCGACGCCGAGCCCAACTTTGCCGGTTCCTCTCCGCGAGTAAGCGCCCCCCACCACCACCCTCCCCCGTCGTGCCCAGACTCCTCACCCTCCTCATCCTCGCCGCCCTCACCGCCTGCGCACCCCGCACCCTCCCTCCGGCAGCTCCCCGCGCCGCGGATTTCATCGCCGGAATCTCCGCAGACCTGCCGCACGCCACGATATCCCGCGATGGCGACGGGCCAATCACCCACAACGTGATCACCGTCTGCCTCCATCGCCCCACCACCCCCCTCGCCACCCACCGCCTCTCTTCCCTCGGACTCACCCTCCTCACCTTCGACAGCCGCTCCCACGCCCTCCTCGTCCTCGACAACGAAGGCGGCCCCGGCACCGGGGCCACCTCTTCCAAGTCCGCCGCCCAAAGCTCCAACGCCATCGCCGCCATCAACGGCGGCTTCTTCACCCCCGAAGGCCACCCCCTCGGACTCCTCTACGAAAACGGCAAAAAATACGGCGATCTAAATACCTCCTCCCTCGGCGCCGGAATCTACCTCCACGACCCCAAATCCCTCCCCACCGCCCTCCTCCGCCGCTCCGCCTGGCCGCGCGACCACTCCTCCTGGCCCCCCCAATACCTCCTCCAGTCCGGCCCCTTCCTCCTCGAAAATTCCCGCCCCGTCTCCGGCCTCTCCTCCTCCCGCCCCCGCGAACGCTCCTTCCTCCTCTGGGACGGCCACTCCGGCTGGGCCCTCGGCCATTCCTCCTCCACCACCCTCGCCGACCTCGCCAAAACCCTCGCCACCCAACCCCTCCCCGGCTTCACCATCCAACACGCCCTCAACCTCGACGGCGGCAGCTCCGCCGACCTCTGGATCTCCCCCTCCGTGAAAGGCGGCCCCGCCTCCACCCGTCACCTCTGGAACAAGAACGTCCGCAACTACCTCGTCCTCAACCCCCGCTGATCCATGACCGCCCCACGCCTCCTCCTCCTCGTGCTCCTCGCCCTCCCCGGCCCGACCTTCGCCCAATACGCCCAGTTCTCCCTCCCCGTCGGCACCGCCGGCCGCAACGGCACCCTCCACCTCTTCCTCTTCGACAACCGCTCCGTCACCCTCAAGGTCATCGATCAGGGCGGCCTCTCCAATCAAAAATACGCCAACCTCGGCCAGGCCATGAAAGCCTTCAAGTGCAGTGCTGGCTGCAACGGCGGCGGCTTCACCCCCGCAGGCGAACCCCTCGGCCTCGCCATCGCCGACGGAAAAAGCTCCGGCAACAAAAACTTCGCCAGCAACCTCACCTCCGGCGTCCTCCACCTCGATGGCACCCGCCTCCGCCTCGAACGCAGCCAACCCTACTTCCAATCCAACCCCACCCTCCCCCAACAACTCCTCCAATCCGGCCCCTTCCTCGTCGAAGACGGAAAGAAGGTCGCCGCCCTCTCCGCCGATCGCTTCTCCCGACGCTCCTTCATCCTCACCGATGGCGGCCACCGCTGGGCCATCGGCTACTGCCCCTCCACTTCCCTCGATCAACTCGCCACCGTCCTCGCCGATCCAAAAAGCTTCAAGAACTTCAATGTCGCCACCGCCCTCAACCTCGACGGAGGCTCCTCCTCCGCACTCTGGGTCAAAACCGACAACCAACCCTTCTACCTCCACGAAATCAATCCCGTCCGCAACTTCCTCGGCATTATCTCCAAATAACCCCTTGATCCTTCCGACATCGCTACTATCTAGGTAGTTAACAAAGCTTAATCATCAACTTCTAGAAATTTCATTTTTAAAAAAGAGACTCCCAATTGTGAACAGATTGGGGACAATCGTGTCCAATCTTTCACTGGGAACTCTGGGAACTCCCTGGGAACTCCTCGCCACCCCACCCTCCTCAACACCAACTCTCCGCCGTCATGTTCCGCCCCCTCTTGTTCTTCGTCGCCCTTCTCGGCCTCGCCTCCGTCTCCTGCTCCAGCGTGGGCAAAATCCGCAGCGATTACACCAAGGCCGACCTCGCCACCCTCCGTCTCCGCGATCTGAACCCCCTCGCCAGATCGGCCCCGGTCGTCCACGTGCACCAGGCAACTCTGCAGGCCATCTCCGAAGAACGCCTCGCCCAGATGCAGGAAAGCCGCGGTTTCCTCTGGTTCCGCAAACCGGTCAACTGGACCCCACCCTCCCTCCCCGCAGGCGCCCTCGACGCCAACGGATCCCTCCTCCCTCCCAAGAGCGGCACCCTCGCCGTCTCAAATAGAAACGGCTTCCTCCCCGACAGCCAGATCGCCGCCTCCAACCCACGCCTCACCGCCGAAGGCCGCCAGGACTTCTCCATCGAGTAACCGTGGCGGCGGTTCCCAACTGCCCAGCCCACTCCCCAACCAGTGGCGTGACCGTCCCGGTCGCATGCCCCCCCCGTGGCGGCGGTTCCCAACTGCCCA
>Ga0209702_10001343_pt1 | contig 47369 bp, 40 predicted proteins | sample FRY01_FD_187210 | JGI IMG/M metagenome (GOLD analysis project Ga0209702, IMG submission 187210) | Freshwater microbial communities from Lake Fryxell liftoff mats and glacier meltwater in Antarctica - FRY-01 (SPAdes) (version 2) | ecosystem: Environmental > Aquatic > Freshwater > Ice > Glacier... | reverse complement strand
ACAACTCAAAAAACGGTGCAAAGCCCTTGCGCAGCCGCCCGCGAAGAACGAAACCAATCACCTCCCAACCCCGTGATCCCATAGCTTAACTTCACGCAATCCTGGCCGAAGAACAGGGTCCACCTCACTGCATCCGCTTTCTACCTCACCACCGTCACTTCCTCCTCAATAACGTCAGCTAAGTCAGCCTCTGCGCCCGCTTTTCACAGTCCTGCCATCGCTTTTTCTGGCTCTACGTTCGCTTTTTGCTTTTCTGCGTTCGCTTTCTACCTATCCACGTTCGCTTTTTCCGGGTCTGTGATCATTACAGAGGCACAAAAAGCTAACTCAGAGGCATAAAAAGCAGTCGCAGAGCCACAAAAAGCTATCGCATCAAAGCAAAAAGCGGCCAGCATAGGCACAAAAAGCGGCCGCAGAGCCGCAAAAAGCCGCTCTACCAGCCTACCAAGCCAAAGTGCCCCATCACGCCGCTGGAGCTATCCCCTAACAAGGCAGAGGCTCACTGAAAAAAGGGAGTTCAGCTACAAAAACAGCATCGTCGGGCGTGGGGGCAGTCATGGAGCCGGTGGCAGCGCAGAGAGCATGCCGCCCCTCACCCGACCTCTCCCCGAAGTTCGTCCCATCAGTCGCCAGCTCAGGGGCGGGGAGAGGAGATGGGCGTGACGGCCACCCGAACGCAGTCTCCCTCGCCCCGCCCTTGGCTGGCTGTTAAGTCTTGGTCATTCGGGCTTCATTCGCCATGTCGATTTCGTCATTTGCTCTTGCTGCTGCTTTTCTTGCCCAAGCTCTTCAATTCCTCATCCGTCCACATCATCATGCGGCCCTTGTTTTCGTCACGGATGGCGGTGACGGTCTTCGTTTCGACGGCGGAGCCGTTATGTTCCCACTCGCGGCGGATGTAGGTGATCACGCCAGCCACGTCTTCATCCGTGAGCTGGGGCAGCGGTGGCATGGCGAGATTGTAGGTGCGGCCACCGACCTTCACCGGTCCGGCGAGGCCGTGCATCACGATGCGCGTGAGAACCTCCGGTTTGCCGAGCACCCATTCGCTGTCCACGAGCGGTGGGGCGAGGCCATCAAGGCCAAAGCCATGCGGCTGATGGCAGGCGGCGCAGAGGGTGGCGTAGGTCGCCTTTCCTTTTTCAAACAACGCGGTCTGCGTCGCAGTAAGTGGCACGATCACAGGTGGTGGCGGTGCGCCGGGTTTGCCGGGCCAGGCGAGGCGGCGCTCGATGATGTTGAAGAGGTTCGGCGGCGGGCTTTCCAAGGCTTTTTTCAATGCGATGAGCGATGCCGGTTCCGCATCGAGCCATAGGAGCTTGCTCGGCTTGGGTGTTTTCGAATTCGGATCGCTGGCATCGTTGGCGAGACCTTTGAGGAGCGCATTGAGAATCGGGCGGGCGGCGGACTGAGTCACGGCTAGCTCGATCATGTCTTCAAACGGACCCGCTTTGCCCGCCTGCGCGACCAGTGCGGCCAGCGCTTCGATCACGGGCTGAAGGTGGGCGCTGTTCTCCGGCGTGGCCTGCGCAGCCAGCAGCTTGGCAAAGGCAGCCTCCTTGCCGCGAAGTCCGGTGAGGGCACCTTCGCGCACGAGCGTGTTCTTGCCATGGCTGGCGAGCAGTTTGGCCGCAGCGGCATCGGCCTCAGGCAGATTGAGGGCGGTGAGCTTGATGGTGAGATGCGCGAGCACGAGCGCCTGTTTCTCCGTCGTGATGGCGATTAAATCGGGTGCCATGTCACGCGGGGCGATGCGCACGGCAGCGGCGCGGACCTGCGTGTCTTTGTCCGTCAAAGCAGGACGCAGGATGTCGGGCGTGATGGCGGCGAGGCCATCGAGCGTCCACAGCGCATGCAGCCGAGCGAGTGCGTTTTCGTTTTGCAGCAGCTCCTTCAAAGCAGGCACGGTGGAGGCAGCGCCGGACTCGACGATGAGCCGCTGTGCGGTGTCGCGCACCCAGCCGTTCTCGTGAGTGAGCATTTTCACGTCTTTGCTGACCTTCACGACTGGCGGGCGCTCTTTCGTGTCCGGCACGATGCGCCAGATGCGGCCCATGTTGAACGGCGTTTCGAGTTTCCGCGCCTCGATGTTCGCGATGAGGTAGTGCGTGAGGAAACTCTGGTGCTGGATGATGCCACGATACATGTCCACGAGGTAAAGTGCGCCATCGGGGCCGTTCGCGGCCTGCACGGGACGGAAGCGCTCGTCGGTGGAGGTGAGGAATTCTTTGCCCTTGGCCGTGTTCGTGGCTTTCACGACGCCATCAGTTTCGCTCATGGTGAATCGCTTCACCAAATTGGCTCCCGGCTCTGGCACGAAGGCGTTGCCGCGATAGGCAGCAGGAAAGACATCGCCACGATAAATGAGCGCACCACAAGTGGCGGTCGGTTTGGGCAGTGTGCCATCAGGGCGCAGCGTTTTCGGATCATAGCCGCGATTCACGCCGGGCGTGGGATGTGATGGATAGAGCGTTTGATCTGCCGCGAGCTTTGCGTTGATGCTCGTGGCGTTGCGCAGCAGCGGATTCCGCGTGAAGGCCTCTGTGGGCAGCAGATCGGCGCGTAGCATGTCGGAGTTGTAGTTGAAATACAGCCTGCCGACATCGTCCTGGCACAAACCCCACTGACCGCGACCGAGGCCGGTGTCCTTCAGCCACACACCACTGCGCAACTTGAAGCGCGTCGCATAACCGGCGCTCCAGATCGCATTGTCCATCGCCCAGACCGGCGTGTTGGCCATATGCTCGGGCTGACCACCGAGCGTGCCGAAGTCAGTGGCGACGATGTCTTTCACGTCTGCTTTGCCATCGCCATCCGTGTCCTTGCAGAAGAGCAAATTCGGCGGCACCGCGATCAAAGCTCCGCCATTCACGGCGAGCACTGAGCGTGGCATCACGAGTCCATCGAGAAAGGGCGTCGCCTTGTCCATGCGGCCATCACCATCGGTGTCTTCAAGCAGCGAAACGCGGCCCGTTGGCTCTTTTTCACCCGCTCCTTCGAGATCATGCATGTAGCCACGCATCTCGCAGACGTAGAGTCTGCCTTGATCATCAAAGCTCATGGCCACGGGCGATTCGATCATCGGTTCCGAGGCGACCAACTCGATGCGGAAGCCTTTTTCGAGTGCAAAGGCCTTCATCGCCTCCTCCGGCGACAACGGCACCGGCGGCGGCAACTTGAACTTCAGCTCCACCTTTTCAGGGCCAGCGTTTTTTTGATGAACGGCCCACGCGATAGGAGCTAGGGCGCAAAGTGAGAGAATGGCAAGGGGTTGGGTGCACATTGGGTGGGAAGGGTTAAAGAGGAATCTGATCACAAACCAAGAGCGGCACGCGCCTCATTGCGTATGGCCTTGGCGTCCTTGTGAGCTGTCTTCATGTCTGCTTCGGTCGATTCTTCTCCGGGATAGCGGACATTGACGGCAAACTTGTTCAAGCGACGCGCAGCAATAGTCATTGCGGGCCACAACGGCTCCACCCGTGTGGCGATTTGCAACAGAGCGGCAACATCATGAGTTTTCGGGGAGCGAATGCCGCCCTCCTCCAAGCGGGCCTTCACATATTTCTCCGCCGCCTGCTGGAAATGAAAGCACGCATGGTCACGCGCAAGGTTCTTGCGTCGCCGCGTCAAAGAAATCGCCAGCTGGTAGTCCGATTCGGCTTTCTTGACCCATTCACTCGTGGACGCCTTCATACATGACTTTCCCTTTTTCGGTCACGTCTAGGATGAAACACTCCTGGTCGTCGATTCGGCGTTGCAGCCGGTCCTCTGGCTCCACGAGCACATCAAGAGGGAATTGAGGCGGAACTTTGACAGGGATGCGCCATCCCAAATCTCTGCGAAAACGCTTTTTCGGCATCACCACCATCAGATCGACGTCTGAATCCTCGGTGGGAGTGCCGTAAGCGTAAGAGCCAAATAATATGATCTTCCGTGGCTTAAAGGCGACGGCGATGGCATCGCAGTATTGCTTGATGGCCCGATTAGAAATCATAAACGAGGGTAGTGGAAGGAGTGTGCATGGTCAATGCACGAGCTGAAGTTACTTCTTCGGTTTTGGCTGTTCAGAGAGCTTGATGGTGAGGATAGGCGTCGGTTCGCTTTTACCCGCAAAAGCATTCCACGCCTGCTGAAAAACAGCAGCCTCACGCACATCTCCTTCGGCGATGAGCCATTGATAGTGCAGCTTGAACGGTGCCTCGGCAGTGGCTTTGCCTTTGGGGAACATGCCAAAGCGGCCGTAGTCGCGGTAAGCGGAGGTGGCGGTGTCCTTCGGGTTGTCGGGATGATTCAGAATCACGACGGTGAAGGTCTTGCCTTCGACCGTAAAGACTTCAGCGGCCCAGGGCAGGTCTTTGGCTTTGTGGGCATCGATGTTCTCGCCGGGAAAGAGGTAAGTCGTGCTTTTCGTGTCCACCAGTTCGCTGGGGCGGAATTGTGCACCCGCGTGTTCGGGATCGCCACTCATCTCGGCCTCGCCGCTGACGGGCTTGATGGCGCTGTTCACCTCGATGCCGAGGTAGAACGGTTTCGCGGGCGTGGTGAAGGTGAACTGGCGCTCCTCGGTGAGAAACGGCGCGGTGGTGTCGCCCTGCCAGTCGATATGTGCAGTGAAGCTGGAATCGCCTGGAGAAACCTTTGTCACAACCTGATCGCCGCCCTTCATGTGCCAGCGGTCATACGATTTGCCACCGTAAGCGATCTTGCTGAAGCCAAGGAAGATGCCGCGATGATGCGTGAACTGAAAGCCCGGTCCTTTGGTGAGGCGCGTGGCTCCGCTGGCATCAAAGACGTGGAGATACGGCTTGTAGGTGTCGTGATGGCGCTCAGGCGTGCTGAGATCGTTCGCCATCATGAGCTTCGCGACGACTTTGCCATCGTGGGTGACATCGACGTGATCTTTGTCGGCGACGGTGATGTCGAATGCTTGCGCCTGAAGCGCTAGGGCGAGGAATAGCAGGGTGTTTTTCATGAGAGGATTGTCTTGATGACCTTCGCACGTTCAACGCCGGTCAGTTTGGCGTCGAGGCCTTGGAACTTGAAGCTGAAGGCGTCATGCTGGATGCCGAGCTGGTGGAGCATGGTGGCGTGGAGGTCGTGGACGGTGGTGATGTTTTCCTGCGCGGCGTAGCCGAGGTCGTCGGTGCTGCCGTGGACGATGCCGCGCTGGATGCCAGCACCCGCAAGCCACATGGACATGGCTTTGTTGTGATGATCACGGCCGATGGGGCCTTTGTTTCCCTGCGCCATCGGGGTGCGGCCAAATTCACCGCTGAAGACGATGAGCGTGTCGTCAAACATGCCGCGCTGCTTGAGATCCTTGATCAATGCGGCGCAGGCTTGATCGACTTCCTTGGCACGAAGCGGCAGTTCTTCCTTCAGCAGGCTGTGGTGGTCCCAATCACGATGATAAAGCTGGATGAAGCGCGTGCCGCGCTCGGCCAGACGACGTGCGAGGAGGCAATTCGATGCGAAGGAGCCATCGCCGGGCTGGCAGCCGTAGAGTTCGAGCGTTTTGGGGCCTTCGCCGCTGATGTCCATGAGTTCCGGGACGCTGGCCTGCATTTGAAAGGCCATTTCATACTGGGCGATGCGCGTGGCGATCTCCGGGGCGTCGCACAGTGTGGCATGCTGCTTATTGAGAGCATTGATGGCGGCCACATCGGCCCCTTGGCGCTCGCGGGTGACGCCGCCAGGACTGGTGAGATAGAGCACGGGATCGCCTTGCGAGCGGAGTTGCACGCCCTGGAATTTCGAGGGCAAAAAGCCGCTGCTCCACTGGCGGGCGGCGATGGGCTGCGGGTTGCGGCCCTTGCCCGTCGAGGTGAGCACGACGAAGCCCGGCAGGTCCTCCGCCTCGCTGCCGAGGCCGTAGGTCACCCATGCGCCCATGCTCGGCCTGCCCGCGATCTGCGAGCCGGTATTCATGAACATGTGCGCCGGATCATGGTTTATCGCGTCCGTGGTCATGGATTTAACGATGCAAATGTCATCCACGACCGATCCGAGATGTGGCAGCAACTCCGACAGCTCGGTCTGGTTCCGCCCGAACTTCTGAAACTGAAACATCGGCCCCTTGCACACGAGTTTCTGCCCCTGAAGCTGCGCGAGCTGTTGGCCTTTCGTAAACGACTCCGGCATCGGCTTGCCATCCATCGCAGCGAGTTTCGGCTTATGGTCGAACAGCTCCAACTGCGACGGCCCTCCCGCCATCGAGAGCCAGATGACACGTTTCGCCTTCTGCGGCAGTGGCAGGGGGCCGAGTATACCGCGCGACGCGGCATGCAGCAGATTCGGTCTCAAAAGAGAAGCCAATGCGATGCTGCCGAGACCGTGTGTGGCCCGACCGAGGAAGGCGCGGCGGGTTTGAGCGGAGATCGAGTTCATGACTTAGCTCCGTGTAATCGTTTCGTGCAGATTCAGCAGCACGCGTGCGACGTGCGTCCATGCGGCGAGTTCGCTCTTGTTCAAATCGGCAGCAATGGGTGCGGTGCCGGTTTTGAGCAGCTCTTCGGCGGCGGCGTTGTCCTTCTGGTAGTCGGCGAGTTGTTTGGTGAACAAGGCTGAGAGCGTCTTGAGTTCATCGTCGCTCGGCTGGCGCTGCAAGGCCTGCTGCATGGCCCACTCGATACGTTTGGCGGCATCGCCGTTGCATGCACTGAGGATACGAGCGGCAAAGGCGCGGGCGGCTTCGACATAGGTCGGGTCGTTGAGCAACACGAGCGCCTGTTGCGGGATGTTGGAGCGGTTGCGTTCGGCGGTGCATTCCTCGCGGCTCGGGGCGTCGAAGGCAGCGAGGCTTGGGTGTAGGAAGCTGCGCTGCCACCAGGTGTAGAGGCCGCGACGGTAGAGGCTCTCGCCGCTGTCGTTCTGCCACTCGCGCACGGGAAAGTTGAGGTTCTCCCAGTATTTGGCGGGCTGATAAGGCTTCACGCTTGGGCCACCGATTTTGGGGACGAGCAGGCCGGCGATGGCGAGGGCGTTGTCGCGCACGAGTTCGGCATCAAGCCGGAAGGGGCTCTGACGGGCGCATTCGCGGTTGTAGGGATCGGCGGCGGTGAGTTCCGGCGTGGAGGTGGAGACCTGCCTGTAGGTGTCGCTGGTGACGATGACTTTGATCATGTGCTGCATGTCCCAGCCGCTGTCCATGAACTCGCAGGCGAGCCAGTCGAGCAGCGCGGGATTCACCGGCGGCTCGCCCTGCGCGCCGAGATCGTCGAGCACCTTGCTCAAGCCGGTGCCGAAAAACTGCTTCCACAGGCGGTTCATCACCGTGCGAGCGGTGAGCGGGTTGTCTTTGGAGATGAGCCACTGCGCGAGGTCGAGGCGCGTGAGATCACGGCCTTCGATCTTGGGTTTCGGCAGATAGCCGGGCAGGGATGCCTTCACGACTTCGCCGCTCTCGTTCATCCAGTCGCCACGCGGGAGGATGCGCACGGTGCGTTTGTTGTTGTCGCTCACGGAGACGAGGCACTTCGGCAGCGGATCATAGAAGGCTTTGCGTTCGCGTTCGGCTTTCACAACGGCATCGCGCTCGGCTTTGTGCAGGCTTGTTGTTTTGAGGAAATAGGCTTCGACGGCCTGTTTTTGCTTCGCGTTGGGTTCCTTGGCTTTAAGAACGTTCAGAACATCCTGCGCCTCCTTTTTCGCGGCGGCGCTGGCTCCGGAGTCCTTCGCGAGTTCGGGCAGTTCGGTCTTCTTCGCGATCAAATCCGTCTCCCAAGTCTTTTGAGCGGCGGTGAGCTTTGGCTGCACGGCTGCGAGCTGCTTTTTCGCGCCGTCGAGTGCGGCATCGAGCTGCGCCAGCTTCTGTGCCTGCTCCGGCGTGCCGACGATCATGCCGTCTTCGCGCTTGCCGATGATGCTCTCTTTGAGGTCCGCAAAAAATGCGCCGAGCGAATAGAAGTCGCGCTGGGTGAAGGGATCGAACTTGTGATCATGGCACTGGGCGCAACCGGTGGTCTGGCCCATCCAGGCGGCACCCACGGCGCGGACGCGGTCGGTGAGCATGCGTTGCTCGTAGTCCTTGGCCTGCGCGCCGCCTTCCTCGGTGGAGAGCAGCAGGCGGTTGAAGGCGGAGCCGACTTTCGTCTCCTGATTTGCCTCCGGCAGCAGGTCGCCGGCGATTTGTTCCAGCGTGAATCGGTCGAAGGGCTTGTTGGTGTTGAAGGACTCGATGACGTAGTCGCGATACGGCCACACATTGCGCGGCGTGTCGCTGTGATAGCCGATGGTGTCCGCGAAGCGCACGACATCGAGCCAGCCGAGGGCCATGCGCTCGCCGTAGTGCGGGTTTTTGAAAATGCGGTCCACGAGCGCAGTATAGGACTCGTGCTCGAAGGCGGCGACTTCCGCTGGAGTTGGCGGCAGGCCGAGGAGATCGAAGTACAGACGGCGGGCGAGTGTGCGCGTATCTGCCAATGGCGATGGCTTCAGCCCGATCTCGGCGAGGCGCTGCCGCACCAGCACATCCACGCCGTTTTTTCCGGCGGGAATGGCCGCCTTCACCGGTTTTTCATAAGCCCAGTGCTCCTGATACTCCGCGCCCTGCTCGATCCACTTGGCGAGGATGTCCTTCTGCCGCTGGGTGAGTTTTTTGTGCGAATCCGGCGGCGGCATGAGGTCGTCCTCGTCGTCCGTCAGAATGCGGGCGATCAGTTCGCTCTCCTTCACCTTGCCGGGAACGAAGGCTTTCAGCGACAATGCCTCCGCGCGAATGTCGAGCCGCAGATCGGCCTCGCGGTGCTTCGGGTCGTTGCCGTGGCAGTAGAAGCAGTTGTCCGACAAAATGGGCCGCACATCGCGGTTGAACTCGATTTTGGTCGGCACCGGCGGTTCCGCCGCGCTGAGGCTGAACGCTGCTAGCGTGAAGATGAACATGGATTTGGTCATACAGGTGACAGTGTGAACGCAGAAATGCGAAGAGATATTGACATGAACATGCTGTGTCTGGCTACGAATCACAGATTTGAAATCAAGTTCGACACCGGACTCAAAATCAATTCGCCTGACACATTCTTCGGCAGTGCCGTGAGCAGCACAAAGGTCGTGTCGGTAGCGGGATCGGCCCAGGCGAGGGTGCCGGTGGAGCCGCTGTGACCGAAGGCGCGTGCTGAGCAGCCTTCGCCGAGGCTGGCGGCACCGACCATGAAGCCGATGCCGCGATGTGCCGCGAGTGTGGGCGTGTGATCTTGAATCATGAGTCGTGCGGTGTCGGTGCGCAGCGCTTTGCCGTCAGGATGCATGAAGCTGCGCAGGAAAACTGCCATGTCGGCCGCGGTGCTGTGCGCGCCACCCCAGGGGGCGGCGAGATTGCGCCAGTAGTCGCTGTTCCAGTCCCAATTTTTAGCGGCGGGATCTCCCGCGCCGGATTCGGGCGCGGCGTGCTCGGTTTGCATCGGCACCAGGTCGGCTTTTTTGAACTTGCCGAGCCCGAGGACGGTGCGCGACATGTCGAGCGGCGTGAAGACCTGTTGTTGAAGAAATTCGGGCAGTGGCGTCTTGGTGATGCGCTCCACGATCTCCGCCGCGAGCAGGATGCCCATGCTTTGATAATGATACTGCGTCCCCGGCGCGAAGAGCAGCGGCGTGCGCACCGCGCCCTTCACGAAATCCGCCAGCGGTGCATGCCGCGCACGCAAGGCGTTGTTCTCTGCCAATTGATCCGGCAAGCCGGACGTGTGCGTGAGCAGTTGCGCGATGGTGATGTCCTGGCGTGCTCCCTCGGAGAACTCGGGAAGGTATTGCACAGCGCGATCCGTGAGCTTCAGCTCGCCACGATCTACCAGCACCATCGCCGCAACGGCGGTGAACGGCTTGGTGATTGATCCGAGCAGGAACATGGATTCTGGCGTGGCTTTCCCAAAGGCTTGCTGCGTGATCTGATCACCATGCCGCACATGCAGCACGGCGGCACCGAGTGTGCCGTTGTCGATCTGCGTCTGGATGATCTTGGCGGCGGTTTGCATGCGATCTGGTGTGGCGCTGCGTCCGCTCGTTGTCGCGAGGCCGGTGAGCAAGGTGATGATAGAGCGGCGGTTCATTGATTTCATGGTTTGAGTTCGTTCAGCACCGCGAGGGTTAGCGCTTTGACGCCAAAGGTAATGGAGGATGCAGGTTCAGGCCGATAGAACGGCGAGTGCAGGCTGGGCAGGTTTTCGCCTGTTGCTTTGGCCTTCTCGAATTTTTCGGGGGTGACGGTGCCGAGCCACGCGAGGAACACGGGGATCTTCTCGGGTGTCATGGTGTAGCGGGAGAAATCCTCGCCGGCCATCGTGGGCTTGCGTTCGATGATGCTGGTCTTGCCAAAGGCGTCCGCCCACGTCTGGCTCACGCGTGCCGTGAGGGCAGGATCATTGAACAAGGACGGCGTGCCCGGTCCCAGGAGCGTGATCTCCGGCAGCAGATTTTCTGGCAGTCCGGCAGCGATGCCGAGGCCGCGACAGATGCGTTTGATCGCCTCCAGCACTTGTTGGCGTGTCTCGGCACTGGTGGTGCGCACGGTGAGGCCGAGTTCGACCTTGTCCGGAATGATGTTGTGCTTGGTGCCGCCGTTGAACTTGCCCACTGTGATCACGACCGGTTCCACAGGGTGCAACTCGCGACTGTCGATCGTTTGCAATGCCAGCACGATTTGCGCGGCGAGCACGATGGGGTCCTTGGTCGTATTTGGCATCGCGCCATGACCGCCGACGCCTTTCACCACGATGTCCACGGTGTCCGTGCTGGCGGTGGCCGGCCCGCTGGTGACACCGAAGGTGCCTACTGCGAGACTTGAATCGCAGTGCAACGCTAGGCACACATCGGGCTGCGGAAAGCGCTGGAACAAGCCGTCCTTGAGCATCGCCAGCGCCCCCTCGCCGCGTTCCTCCGCCGGTTGTGCAATGAACACGAGCGTGCCCTGCCACTGATCTTTTGAAGCGGCGAGCGCTCGTGCCGCGCCGATCCAGCAGGTCATGTGCATGTCATGTCCGCAGGCATGCATCACAGCGACATCGTTGCCTGCATCGTCCTTGGTGGTGGTCTTGCTGACGTAGGGCGCGGAACCAATCTCGCGCACTGGCAGTCCATCCAAATCGGTGCGGACCAGCACTGTGCGCCCCGGTCCGTTTTTCAGCACGGCCACGACTCCCCAGCCGCCGACTTTCTCCGTCACCTCAAATTCCGCCGCCCGGATTTCCTCCGCCATCCGCGCACTGGTTTTTTCCTCATGAAACGACAGCTCAGGATGCGCGTGCAGATGCTCATAGAGTTTGAGCAACGATGGACGCTCCTTTTCGATGAAGGCGTCGATGGGGTCCGCTGCTTGTAGGTTGATGGCGGCGGCGAGGATGGCGAGAAAGGCGGTTTTCATGAGTGTTTACTTCTTCTCCCACAGGGTCTTCAACGCTTCCACACTGCGCTCGACGAGCGCTTGGCCGCCGTCGGGGCCGATCTGGCTGCTTTGGATGACCGCGCCGTAGCCGCCGTGCTTCGCGGCGCGTTCGGACGGCAGGTAGGTGCCGGGGCCGGCGAGTTGGATGACGAAGGTCTGGATGGCGGGGCTGCGGGCCTTCATTTGCACGCCGTAGTCGGTGTAGAGCTCGAACTCGTTCGTGGCGATGGCGATGTCGCCGAGGCGCAGCGCGTGCAATTCCATGACATAAGGTGCCTGCGTACCCGCCTGTTGCTCGTTGTAGCGGTCCACCACGCGCTGATTCCAGCCGTAGTTCCACTGCTGAGCCGGATCGTCTTTGTATTTCGCTGACTCGGTCAGCGCCGCTGATTTTTCGAGAATGGTGACTTTGCGGTAGGGCAGCTCGATGTCTTTGACCTGGTGCTGCAGCGGCACGTCGGTGCGGATGTCGTTTTTTGCACCTTCAAAGGCTTCTTCCCAGGCGATGACGATGCGCCGGGCCATTTCGTCGAGGCGCGAAATGCCGCCGCGCAGCTTGCGCATGCGCTCATCGGCATCGCGCCCGTAGGCGAGGCGGGAGGTGACATCGCCGCCTGCGCCGGTCCAGGCGAGGATGTGCAGGTCTTTACCGTGCTTTTCACGCAAGGCGCTCCGCACCGGGTCCCAGAAGTCCGCGTGGATGGCCGAGGTGCCGCCGACTTCTTGGGAAGGGCAGGGGACATTCACGGCGGTGGCGATCAGCTTATCCGCCGCATCCCAGAAGTATAAAACCTCGACGTTGTGATCCTCGTAGCCTTCGATGCCGCGAAAATTCGGTGAAGCCGTCTTCCCATACATCACCGCCGTGCCGTCTGCATAATAGGGCCGCCGGTTTTGCGCGATGACTGCCTGGCTTTGACCCCAGGCGACTTTTCCAGGCTGCCGTTTCTCCCAGGCTGCCACAATGCCGTCGGCGATGCGGGTCGTCATCCAGTCCGCATACACGCCTGGCTGCATGATGCCCGTTTCCGGTAGCGCGTACTTGCCATCCACCGTGACGGGCGCGGTGTGCGTGTGGGTGGCATTGAGCAGGAGTTTCTTCAGATCGAAACCCGGCAGGCGGTTCCCCAGCTTTTCACGCACCTTGGCCAGGATGCCCTGACGGATCGCCACGAGATCACAGGACACCAGGATGGCCTGATCGAGCACCTGCTCGCCTTCGCGCGACTCCAGCGCGAGCGCGGTGGCAAAGATGTGCGTCACCGGTTTTTTCGAGATGCGCACGTTGCGCTGGCCGTCCAGCGCCACCGGTTCGTCCGGCGTGATGTCGGTCGTGGCTGCGCCGATGTGAAGCTGCGCGGCGTGGAGCGAGGTGCTGGCGGCAAGGAGGAGTGGCAGGAGAGGCGAAATTCTCATCTCACTCAAACGGCCTGAATCGCCGGTTTCTGCGCACTCAGGCGGGCTTCACCGAGAAATCGCTGTCATCCAGCGAGCGCAGCACCAGCTCGCGTGGCACGCAGAAGTCGTCCATCTCGATGCAGCTCACGATGCCGTCGGCGATGTGCTCCGGTTTGAGGAAAAGCTGTTTCGGGGCCTGACGTTGCGAGGCGTCATCCCAAAACGCCGTGTCCACCCCGCCGGGCAGGATGGCGGTGACGCGGATGCGATGCGCGGCGGCTTCCTCCGCGAGTCCTTGCGTGAATCCGCGCACGCCCCACTTCGCGGCGCAATAGACCGTCTCGCTCGGAATGCCGCGCAGGCTGGCGGTGGAGATGACGTTGAGGATGTGGCCGTGTTTTTGCGGCATCATGGCTTTCAACGCGGCCTGCGAACCGAGGATGGTGCCTTTGAGGTTCACGGCGAGCATGAGGTCGATCTCGCTCTCGGTGTAGTCGGGAATCCAGCGGTGTCGCGCGAGGCCCGCATTGTTCACCCAGACGGCGATGGGGCCGAGTTGCGCGGTGACTTGCTCCACGGCTGACTGCACGTCGGCGGCGCGTGTCACATCGCAGCGGATGGAGATCGCGTTCGGATCATCCAGCGTGGCGGAGTCGAGATCGAGCAGCGCCACGCGTGCGCCGCGTGCGAGCAGGGCTTTGGCGGTGGCGAGGCCGATGCCTTTGGCACCGCCGGTGATGGCGCAGACTTGGTGGGTGAGATTCATGACTCAGAGTTCAATGTTCATTGTTCGCTGTTCAGAGTTCACAAATGCTTTTCGCTGATGGATTGGTCGTGGTCGTAGATTTGTTCCTTCGTTTGCTTGCCCTTCATGTCCCAGTAGCGGTTCAGACCGTGACGCTGGCCGTGGTCGAAGTTCGTTTCGGCGGACTGCTGGCCGTTCTCCCACCATTCCTTCATCACGCCGTGCATCTTGCCGCCAATGTAGGGGTATTCGCCCGCCGTCTTGCCGTTGGAGTGCGTGTTGCGGATCAGCCCAGTGTACGGCTTGCCTTGGTAGTTCGCCGCTTTGCCGTCATTGAGCATCTCGACTTCTTTGTCGGCGAAACCGACTTCAGCAGGCTGCTTTTCTCCGCAGGAGGTGAGGCAGAACGTGCAGAGCAGGAGGGTAAGGAGCTGTTTCATGGGTGGAGATTGAAGCTGGCGCCATGGATTTCAACCGCTGATGAGACGCTGACATGACGCGGATGCACGAATTCTGAATCATCCGTATCAGCAACCGGTGGACGGTTAAACTCATCCCAGAGATGGGCTAAAAAATTCGGCCGGCAAAGAATTGAAAATGAATCATTTAGATGATTCGCTTGGCTGGCGCGGAAGAATTTGCTTGTGGGATTTCAGCCGACCCGGTAAAAAAACCTGCGAATCATGCTAACATTAACACGGCTCCACGGCTCCAGCGTGAGTAGCAGGCACACTGGCGCGGATAATCAATTCGGGCTGGGGTATGTTGCTCCAGTCCTCATCTGTGCGGAGGTGCTGCAGGTGAACAGCGTCGGGCACCCTGGGACTGCTGCGGTGAGCTGGGAGGCGGTGCTTCTGCCCCGTCCGCGCACCGCCGCGTTCCTGGAGACGGGGGTTTCGGTCCCCGGATGCAGCGCGCGGGTTCAGGAGGCGGATGTTCTGCCCCGCCCGCGCATGCTGGCGTTCCTGGCGGCGCTTCTTTCGTTCCTTCGGCGTACCGTTCTGTTCCTGGAGGCGTGCCTCCAGTCGCTTCAGCGTGCGGCGGCGTCTTTGGGGGTCGCCCCTCGGCTTGCCGATGTGCCGTCCGGGGGCTGGAGCTGCGCTTCTAGGCGCTCCGCCGCAGCGCGGGGCGCTTGGAGTCCGCCTCCTGCGGGTGGATGAGATGCTCCCGTCTGTGGAGGCGCGCCTCCCGTACCGCCGCAGACGCCTCCAGGAACCAAAAAATCACCTCCAACGGCTGGAGGTGCGCCGCCAGCCTCTCGGCTGCCTCTTTTCACCCTATGAAGCCACTTTTTTGGGACTCCAATGAAATCGATCCCTACACCGGCCAGCCTTACGCCTGGGACTCGCCGAACCCGAATGTCACTTGGGATGGCGTCAGGGAAGAAGGTGATGAAGGCTGGGTCCCGCCGCCAAATTTTCCGTCAGTCAAGCAACCGAAACCCAAATCCAAGAACATGAAACGCAATAGCTACTTCCCCACCAATGTGCCGGATCAAATCATCTGGTTGACCAATTTCTTCAACAAGCTCCTCGGCCACGCCGCCACCCTCGGGGTCAGCGCCGATGACTGCGCGGCCGCCGTGGCGGATGCGCGCTGGCTCATCTACCTGCTCGTCTCCTACCAGCCGGCGCAGCGCAGTTGGGGCAGGTCGAACACCGACTTTGTGCGTGAGGCGCAGACCGGCACGGGGGCGGTGGTCATGACGCTACCGGGCTTCATGGCCCCGCCGCTGCCGTCCGCAGATGTACCCGCCGGGCTGCCCGCCGTGGTGGCGCGGAAACCCGGCGCGCTCAGCCGCATCTTCAGCCTCGTGCAGATCATGCAGGAAGCGCCCTCTTACGTCGAGTCCATCGCCACGGATCTCGGCACGGTCGGCAGTGAAGTCACCGCGCCGGACATGGAGACGATCCAACCCGTGTTCAAGGTGCGCATCATCGGCGGTCAGGTCTTCCTCGACTGGGGCTGGGACGGCCACGGTGCCTTCCTCGACATGATCCAGCTTCAGGTGGACCGCGGTCAGGGCTATGCCGACCTCGCCTACGACACGACGCCCGGCTACACGGACACGCACGCCTTCCCCGCGACCATCAGCACCTGGAAGTACCGTGGCATCTACCGCGTGGGCGACAACCAAGTCGGCGTCTGGAGCGCTGAGAGCGGCATCGCCGTCGGTGGCTGATCTTCACCCTAGGAGAGGGGGCTTTCAGCCCCCTCTTCGGCAATCGCGCCAGCCTCTTCGCCCTCCCTCACGCCCTCAATTTTTAGCCCGCATTCATCCCCGCCCCCACAACATGACCCGCCCTTTCCGACGCCCCCTTTGTGCCGCATTACTCATTTTCACCGGCACCACTTTCGCCCAAGTTTCCCCGCTGATCACGCAGCAGCCCGCTTCTGCGACTGCCACCGTGGGTCAGTCGGTGACATTCAGTGTCAGTCACCTCCCTGACGCCACCTTGACCTACCAATGGAAGAAAGCGGGAATCGACATCCCAACGGCAACGGGGATCAGCCACACGATCCCTGCCGCCCAAGCGGCAGATGCGGCGGCTTACACCGTGACGCTGACCAATGGCGCGGGCAGCCGAACCAGCGCCCCTGCAGTGCTGGTCGTGGGCACCAAGACGGTGAGGTACGTCAAGGCCAATGCAGCGGGAGCCAACAATGGCAACAGTTGGGCGAATGCTTTCACCTCACTGAACAGTGCGCTGGCTGCCGCTGTGAATGGGGATGAGATATGGGTCGCGGCGGGGACTTATAAGCCCTCTGGATCGGGAGACATCAACGTTTCCTTTTCCGTCACCAAAGTGCTGACGATCCTGGGCGGATTTGTCGGGAACGAACTGGTGGCGAGCGCCCGCAATGCAAACAGCAATCCCACTATTTTGTCTGGCGATCTTTCCGGCAATGACACCGGGCCGGGGGGCAACCAGGGGGATAACTCCAAGCGGGTGGTGGTGTTCGTGGGCGATTCGGGAGCCAATGTTGTGCTTGATGGTTTCCGAATTACGGGAGGGAATGCGTCGGTGGTCAACGGTCCCGACGCGGGTGCTGGTATTTATGTGGGAACGGCGTGTGTGGCCGTCATTCGGAACTGCGAGTTCTACTGGAATTATGCAGTTTCATATGGTGGTGGTCTCGGTTCCTATCAGTTTGGTAGTGTTACTTTGGAGGGCTGCTATTTTCATGACAATGCGGCCCCGATCAATGGTGGAGGCGGGTTGACGTTGATTTCCGCACCCGGAGCACAATGCATCATCAAGCGGACGCTGTTTGCCTCTAACAGTGGCTCATCAGCTGGTGGTGCGGTTTTTTATGATGGTGTGGCTGGATATATCGAGAACTCCGTGTTCTTGAACAACTCTTCAGGGGGCGGACTGCAAAGTGGTATCGCATCCGGTGCCATACGTGGCTACGGGGCATCACTATGGATCACCAACTGCACCTTTTCTGGAAATACCAACACGCGAGGCACCGAGGGGGCCATAAGTCACGGTGCTGGAACATGTTTAAATAGCATTATCATCGGGTCTGGCAGCAATCCCGTCGCGGTGAGTGCCACGAGTTATATCCTCTCAAATCAGGCCATCACAGGCACCAGCAACACGGTGGCGACACCGATCTTCAGCAACGCCAGCAACGTGCTGGGCGCGGACGGCTTGTTTGGCACCCGCGATGATGGCTTGATCCTGACTGTGGCATCACCGGGGGTGGATTCGGCCAGCTTGAGTCTGGCGCCTGCCTATGACGCGACGGGCACACCACGCCCTCAAGGTGCAGGTGTGGAACGTGGAGCCTACGAAACGTTGGTGCCTGCGCAGATCACGCAGCAGCCGCAGTCGGTCACGGTGGCGCAGGGATCGCCGACGGTGCTGCAAGTGACCCATACTGGGGTCGGGCCGTTTACTTACCAATGGAAAAAGGACGGGGTCGTGATTCCTGGCGTGGTCAATGACAGCTACGCTATCGCCACAGCCCAGCCCTGGCATATTGGTGACTATACAGTGACCGTGACGAACTCACAGGGGAGTGTGGCAAGCAACGTTGCCAGCATCTCGATCACGGGTGCCAATGGCGGCATTTGGCGCGGGCTGATGGCCTACTATCCATTCAATGGCAACGCGAACGATCAAAGCGTGTATGGAAACAACGCAGCGATCGTGAACGCCGTGCCCGCAGCCGATAAGACGGGCGTGGCCAATTCCGCGTATTCCTTCAATGGAGTGTCTTCATACATGACCGTGTCTGGCGTCCCGATTCCGACGGATAATGCCTTCACTTGGTCGGTTTGGATCAATTATCAAAGTCCTGGGGCTGTGAAGGCGATCATTCAGCGGGCAGCAGAAATAGGAGTGAATCTTGTGTCGCCGCACCTGTCGACAACGGTGGACCAAGAGGTGCAGATTGGTTCCTATGACAATGCGCAAGGCGGTTCATCTGTGTTTTCTCCAATCAACTCGTTAATTGTTGGGAGATGGACGCATCTGGCAGCAACCAGCGACAGCAGCGGAATCCGTCGCATTTTTCTGGATGGTGTGAAGGTAACCGAGGGTACCAGTCCTACCTATGGGCAGGCGTTGGCACTGCTGATATTCGGCGCAGATCGGTTGCTACAGGCAGACAATTTTTTTCAGGGCGGCATGGACAGCATTCGCATCTACAACCGATCACTCAGTACTACCGAGGTGGGTGAACTGTATGATTTCGAAGACCCCGATACTGACCACGATGGGATTCGTGATCGTTTCGAAACAGGAACGGGAATCTATGTCTCAGCAACCGACACAGGCACTAATCCAAACCTTAGCGACACGGATGGCGATGGCTTGACGGATGGGCAGGAAGTGTACACCTACGGGACGAATCCTAACCTCAAAGACACCGACGGTGATGGCTTCGAGGACGGCTTTGAGGTGTTTACTGGATTCGACCCCAAGTCATCTTCCAGCACCCCTGAGGCGCTGAGTTCGATGCTTGTCGCTGTGGAATTTCGGTTCAATGCGGCCAATGGGATCTCCTACCGCATCGAATCTTCCACTGACCTGACTACTTGGAGCACCACGGAGAATAACATTACTGGGGCAGGTGCTACCATGGTGCGGTTTTATTCCATCGAAGGCCAGACGCGCAAGTTCTACCGTGCGCGGAGAAATTGAAACTCGCTTACCTCGCACTTCAAGCCGCCGGAATGAATGACTGGCAGGAGGTGCTGCTCACCTCACTAGGTTTCGACTGGCAAGTCGCGAACAATGCCCTTGCGGACACCTACTTCTCGACCGCCAATCTCAACGGCCTTTACACCCAGGACCAAGTCCAAGCCCTGCACATCGGCACTCCAATGCTCACGCGCTATGCTCTGAACGGAACTTTCAAGCTGACCATCGCAGTCAAGAAATCCGCAGACCTCATCGAGTTCCTTCCGTTCCCGCTCCAGCAGTCAGGAACCACAGTGAACGCGCAGGGAGAAATCGAGCAGATCTTCACCGTGCCGGACGACTCGGCATTCTTTCTTTTGCAGGCGAAGTAACCAAAACACAAAAACCACTATGAACACGACCCTATATCAATACAACTTCACAGATACCTTTGGCAACATATACGAAACTGTGGGGATTTCGGAACAGCATGATGTTGAAAGGAAGATTCTGACGATAACGAAACTTGATGGCCTTGTCACCCCAACATCTTACGTGTCGTCTTTTACCAAGACTAGATTGATGCAATCGCGCTAATCCTCACACGGCTGTCCCTGCTGAGCTGCGAAGTTGCCAGGCATTTTAAACGAGAAACTGAGTGTCCTTGGGTCTGTCCCTCTATTGGGAAATTAGAACTCAACATCGTGGTGAACCGAAGCAACCAGGTTTGGGCATTGGTGGTGTGGCGTGCGGCCTGACAGGGTCCGCTGCGGGTCGTCCGGGTGCAGAGGGTGTTGTTGCGGATGGAATGCGGCACAAGCACGGTCATGCCCGGCTTGGAGCAGGCGGTGGGCGACTGCGGAGCGCAGTGCCTGAGCGGTGTGCTACGGACTCGGTGGTCCGCGCACCGTGACGATCACGCGCTGGATGAAGTGCTGGTTGAATTGTATCAAGGATCGCCGGGAGTGACGGATCTGGCATCCAATCCGAAGCATCTGGCGGGTTATGGCGGCAAATCGGGGCATCATTCTGGACACGGGTCCGCTGGTGCCATAGCTGGCCGCTGATAAACGGCATGATGCGTGGGCGTCGGCGCAATTCAGAATCAATTCCGCCGAGTCACTCTGTCAGCCTCATTCTCCGCCGGTTTCCCGCGCGGACGCGGGAAACGGCACGCGCGACGCGTGCGCTCCAGTCTTCCACTCGGCGGGGGCTCCTGGCAGCGTCTCGGCGAGGATGCGGCGGAGGTGGGAGCGTTCGGTGTCGCTGAGGTAGGTGAATGCGCCGGTGGTGTCGTTGCCTTCGAGGACGGTGCGCACACGTTGGAAGACGGTTTGTTTCAGCGGGGCGGTGAGGTGCTGGAAGGTGAGGGAATAGACCATGTAGCTGCAGCGGTATTTGAAGAGGCGGTTGAGGAGCTGGAAGTCCTTCAGGCTGCGGCCGTCGCTGCTTTGCGGGGCGCGTTTGGTGAAGGCGGTCTGGAAGGCGGGATCACCCTCGATGCCGCCGTCGGGCAGAGCGGCTTCGTCTTTGAAGAGGAGGGCTTCGACGATGTCCTCGGCACAGTGATCAATGATGCGGCGGGCGGTGCCGGTGGGTTCGCTCATGACTTCCTCGCCCAGCTCGCGCTGGAGGCTGGTCTGCATGTGCATGGCTCGCAGGGAGGTGTGGTTGGCTTTGGTGAGGATGTTTTGCACGCTGGACTGATGCTCCAGGACCATGAGGGCGACGATGTCGCTCTGCTTGCGCTTGTAAGGGGTGATGTCGAAGAATTTAGCGAGGTTGGTGACGTTGGCTCCGGCTTTGAAATTGATGGCGATGGATTGGTCTGCCTGCTCGGTGGCGATGACGTTGCCGCGATGTAAAACGCTGCCGTGCCTGCCGGTGACGTACCAGCCGCCCCAGCGATCGGTGAACGGGGTGGTGGTATCCACGAGGGTGCTGCCTTGGCTCATGATGGGATGGCCGGTGGCACTGGGGAACACGGAACGCACGAGAATGCCGGGTACGTTGGGGCTGAACGGGCCGCCGTGGCAGCTCAGGCAGCTTTGATCGCGCTGGAAATGCAGCGGGTTCTGCGGGGCCGCGTCGGGATCGAGCAGGTAGAAGATGGGGCCGAGCTTGGGATCAATGGTGGCGACTTCGATGGAGCCGCCGAGGGCGTAGCCGAGGTAGGCGTTGTCGCCGAAATAGACGACGCGCGGGGTCTGCGGGCTGATGCGGTCGTTTTGCTTGCTGGTCTTCGAGAAGACCATGACCTGCGACTGCTCGGGGATGTCGAACTGCTTCATCAGGTCACGCAGCATGGTCCACGCATCGGTGCGGTCGAGTTTGACCTTACCGGCGGCCATGAGGCGTTCAAGGCGCTGGGTGGCGTCGTTCGGCGCGGTGTCGGAGTAGCGGATGGGCGGGGATTCGTATTCGTCTTCGGCCAGCAAGACGGGGCCGGAGAGCGAGAGAATGAGGAAGCTCGTTTGCAGGAGTTGTTTCATGACTGCGGGAGCAAAATGCGGTTCATCTGAGCACCTTCAGGTCCAGCGACGAGATCGCGCAGGGTGTGGCGGTCGAGGGTGTCGTAAAAGGCGTTCACGGCTTGAGCGAGGGCCCCTTTGAGCTGGCAGGAGCCGTTGATGGGGCAGGTGTTGTGAACTTTGTCGAAGCACTCGACGATAAACGGGGTGTCCTCCGTGCGCCGCACCACCATGCCGACGCGGATGTCCTCCGGTCGCATGCCGAGGGCGATGCCGCCCCCGCGTCCACGGCGGGTTTCGAGGTAGCCGATTTTGGCGAGGAAGTTCACCACCTTCACGAGGTGGTGGCGGGAGATGTCATAGGCCTCGGCGACCTCGCTGAGGGAAAAGGATTCGCCTTTGAGTGCTCCAAACATGAGCACGCGGAGGGAGTAATCGCTGAACAGGCTGAGTCGCATGGCTGCTTTACGAGGGTGGGTTGGTAAACTTGCATGCTGAGTGCAACTTTGAACGGCGGATGCCAAAAGTGGCGTGGGCGTGGTCAAAATCGGCACACTTGGCCCGTGAAAAGGCACAAAAAAGCCCGGAGAGGAGTCTCCGGGCTTCGCCTTGGCCGTTGGCCGCGTAAATCAATGGCAGCAGCTTTTGCTGGCGGCAGTCTTGCTGGCGCAGCACGGCTTGGCGCAGCCCACGGCGCAGGTTTTTTTCTTGCTGGCGAAGACGCAGCGACCATCGGAGGTGCAATTACTCAGGGTGAGGCTGGTGGCGACGAGGGCGAGGGTGAGGAGTGCTTTCATGGTGGTGTGTAGTGTGGTTTGCTGGAACTAGCGCAGATAGGAAACCCGTGCGCAGTCATCTGACTGTGAATGAAACGTGTTATTTCCGGCAATCTCAAAAATATTTTGGCAGATGCTGTTCAAACCGTGCGTCATCGGCATGAAAAGGCCCGGAGGGGACACCTCCGGGCCTCGTGGGTGATTCAAATCACCAAAGGGCAATACTAGCTCTTCTCGACGGTTTCAGCGTAGCCGTGCTTGGAGATGACCGCAGTCACGTTCTTGCCGACCAGCTTTTCGATGTCGCCTGCATTCTTGGTTTTGGCGGTCACCTTCGTGGTGACTTCCTTGCCATCAGCTTCGATCACGATGGATTTCGTGTCTTTGTCGAAGGACTTGAGTTTTCCGGTGGAGGTGGTGGTGACGCCGCAGCCTGCAAAAGCAGAGGCGGAGAGACCAACGATGGCGAGGGTGGTGAGGATAGATTTCATTCGTTTTGGTTTGGTTAGCTTTCCGTCAGGAAATGTGACCGGGCGGATTTGCACCCATTCAAAACGATTATGGTAGGGGCTGACAATCAAAAAATGTGGGGTATTTAAAAAAAGCTCGTCACAGCATCCCGGCCTGTGCCACGCTGGCAGGATGAAACATGCCGTCCATTGCCTCTCCCTGTTCATATTACTGGTGCTCGTGAAGCCTGGTCTTGCGCACCCGCTGCCGGATGTGCCGGTGCGGGCGGTTTTCGCTCAGGACGGTGCCTGGACGCTTCAGGTGGAGGTGGACCCGCGTTGTTTTGAGGAAGACCCCAACATCGCCCTTTCGGTGACGAATGCGGACTTGGCGCTATTTCCGGCGGAACGAAAGGAGCAGCTAAAGGCCGCCGCCCGTGACTACATGCGGCGTGTGGTGGCGATCGTGCTTGATCCGGCGGTGCCGGTGAACCCCGAATTCGTGTTTGAATTCACCACGCATGAAAACGCGGCGCTGAAGACACCGGAGGACATCGTGGTGCTGACGGGAACCTGGCGGACGCAGGTGCCGGAGGGCACGACAGGCTATTCCATCAAGGCGCTAGAGACAGGGGAACTGAGCGTCCTGTATCACAATACGGCCCTGGGTAAGAAACTGGACCGCTTCCAAATACTCTTTCCCGGTGAATCGAGCTATGTGCTGGATTTGAAAACCTACACGCCACGCACCAAGGCACCGCCGCTGATCACGGCGGCTGAGCCTGCGGTCGCGGCAATGGCAATGGACTGCCCCATGTGCGACATGGCCGCTGGTGGCGGTTACGCGCTGCCTGCGGTGGTTTCCGTCGCCGGTATCGTCGCGCTGGTGATGTGGCTGCGGAAAAAGCGTGCTGCGTAGTTTCCGGCGGAACTTCCGTTTGCGCCGCCAGCGCGTCCGCGTAAGTGCCGCGCGTGAATCAGGCATTTGTATTGGGCGCAGGCATTGGCGAGAGGCTACGACCGTTGACGGCACAGTTGCCGAAACCGCTCGTGCCCGTGTTTCACCGGCCACTGATCACCTACGCCTTCGATCATCTCATCGCGGCGGGCGTTTCGCGTCTGGTGGTGAACACGCATCACTTGCCGGAGGCTTATGCACAGGCGTTTCCCACGCAAAACTACCACGGCACGCCGATCCAGTTCCGCAACGAAAGCCCCCTGCGCCTCGAAACGGCGGGTGGCATCGCCAATGTGCGTGATCTGCTCAGGAGCGAACCGTTCCTCGTCTATAACGGCGATATTTTGACCGACCTGCCGCTGCAGCCGCTGCTCAAGGCGCATCGCGAGCAGGGCAATCTCATCACGCTAGCCTTGCGCAGCCACGGGCCATCGCTGCACATCGCCTTGGATGCTGCGACAGGCCGCGTCTCGGACATCCGCAACAAGCTCGGCACCGGGGACGACGGGAAATACCTCTTCACCGGCATCTATGCCTGTGATCCGGCCATTCATGACTGGATCACGCCTGACAAAGTCGAGTCCGTCATCCCCATCTTCCTCAACATGATCCGCGACGGGGCCAAGCTCGGCGCGGTGGTCATTGATGAGGGCAGTTGGTGGGATCTCGGCAGTCGCACGGCCTACCTGTCCGCGCATTCCGCGCTGAATGGCATGTATGCGCCCGCCATTGATCCGGCAGCCCACATTGAAGCCGGGGCGGTCTTGCGCGGCATCAATGTCGTCGGTGCCGGGGCGGTGATCGAAGCCGGAGCGCAGCTTGAGGACACCATCGTCTGGCCCGGCGGGCGCGTCGTGTGTGGCGCGGAATTGAAGCGCTGCATCGTGCGCAGTGGCATCACGGCGGCGGGCATCGTCGAGGACACTGATTTTTAACCGACCACCGGGATTGGCATTGGACATTCGTCATTCCGCATTCGTCATTCCGTATTTCCCACCATGCTCCCTGAACACGAGGCCCTACTTTTCTTCACGCACGAACAGTTCCCTGAACTGAACGGTGCGCCGTGTGACGTGGAGGTGATTCTCAAGGGGGCTTCTGACCGGCATTTCTACCGCCTGAACTGGCAGGATGGCCGCGAGCCGATGATCCTGATGGTTTACACTTTGGCCCGGCGTGACAATCCGAAGTTCGTGCCCGCCACGCGACGGCTGGCGCAAGCCGGGGCGAACGTGCCGCGCGTTTACGCCTTCGATGAGCAGCGACTTTGCGTCTGGTTGGAGGATCTGGGCCGTGTGGACCTGCATTCCTTCAATGATGCGCCCTGGGAGCAGCGTTCGCCACTTTACAAGGCGACCTTGCGCGAAGCGGCGAAATTCCACCGCTTGGGTGAAGCCAGTCTCGGCCAAGCCGATCTTGACGAACTGGAGCCGCCCTTTGATGAGGCGCTCTACGAATGGGAGCAGAACTACTTCCTCGAGCACTTCGTGCGCGGCCATCTGGGGCGCGATTTTTCGGACACGGAATACCATGACGCGCACGAGACGCTCGCCCGGCTCCGCCGCCGCCTCGCCAAACTGCCGCGCTGCCTGGTGCATCGTGATTTTCAAAGCCAGAACGTGCTCATTCGCGGCGAAGATGCCTGGCTGGTCGATTACCAGGGCCTGCGCCTCGGCCTCGCCGAATACGATCTAGCCTCACTGCTCTATGACCCCTATGTGGCCCTCACGCGCACGGAGCGTGCTGAGCTGCTCGGGTATTATGCCGAGCATCGCGGTCTCGATCTGGCTGAACTGCGTGAAGTTTTCCACCTCTGCGCCGCCCAGCGCCTCATGCAGGCGCTCGGAGCCTATGCCAATCTCAGCCGCAACCTCGGCAAGCCGCACTATTTACAGCACATCCCCGCCGCCGTGTCGAACCTGACGGAAGTCTGCCTGGAAGGGCAGGGGCTGCACGAGCTGAGGGCGTTCTTTGAAGGCGCGCTGTGATCACACCGGCCAGCGCAAGCACTGGCCCGCCGCTAGCTTGCCGCGTGAGTAGGCGAAAATGCGCACACGGTTGGCGCTGTTGCCGCTGAGCAGCCAGACGTTGGTCTGATCCATCGCGTGCAGAAAGCCGATATGGCCGCTGGCTCCGGCGCTCAGCGGCTTGGTCACGACGATGCAGCCGCAGGCCGGTGTTGTGACCACGAAAGCCGCCTCCCGCAGGCTCCAGTTCACAAAGGCAGCGCACCAGCTTGTCTCACCGCCGCCGCGGATACCCACGCTGGCGAGGTATTCGACGATGCGCGGATTGTCGTCGGGATTCCACTCAGGGCGTGGCCTGCGGGGCGAAACCCACGGCGGGCTGCGTCGGACTCGCCGGAGCATCCGGGCACCGCCTGCGGGCTGCACTTGGCACCACCTGGCCGGGAACCAGGATGCGGCAGTTGTTTCTGGCGTCGCACAGGGCCGGATTGATCGCTTTGAACTGATCAAAGCTCATGCCGAATTTACGGGGCGATGCCAATCGGGTTGTCGCCGGGTTGGATGGCGTAGGCTGCCATGCGTAAAAGGTGAACGGGACATGCAGGATTGCCAAATGCGAAATAGCATTGCTCAAGCGGGCGGGATACGCTCTTAATGGCGCTCTCCAACCCGCCGCATGTCTTCATCCGCTGCCCCAACCCCGCCCAGCAAGCGTCGCGTCTTCGCGTCGCGGTTGTTCAGTACACTGACCCTGTGGGCGCTGCTCGCCGTGGCTTTTCTGCAATGGCAGAACACTTGGCTCATCATCGCGATCACCGGTTTCTTTGGAGTCGCTGGTGCCGTCGAGTATTACCGGCTGCTGCGCAACGACTCACATGCGCGTTCATTCAACGCTCTCGGCTTAATCATCTGTGTCGTCTATTGGGGCTTGGTGATCTGGTATACAACCACACGCCAAAAAGCCCCGCCCTTGGAGTTTGACCTTGCCGCGCTCACCGCAAGTGTCCATGGCTCCTTCATCCTCTGTTATCGCTACCAGCTTGAGGGGGGGCTCACATTGCAGCGCATCTTCAATACCGTCTTCGGCACGGTTTATACCGTCATATTCTTCGGCTTCATAGTGCGGCTCATGTACTTTCATGCGGAGATCAAGGATGCCGCTCATGGCAAGGGCATCACCGACATCTTCCTCGTGCTCTTTCTCATCGCGGTCACTAAATTCAGCGACATGGGCGCCTACGTCGTCGGCGTGCTGTTTGGGAAGCACAAGATGATCCCGCACATCAGCCCGGCGAAATCGTGGGAGGGCTTCGTGGGTGCCTTCATTGGCTCGTTTGGCGCGGCTGCTATTTTGCTGGCCTGCATGCCGGAAAAAATCGCTCCCATCACCTGGTTGCACGGCATGATCCTGGCCCCCATCCTCTGCGCCACCGCCGTTACCGGAGATCTGGCCGAGTCGGTGCTCAAACGCTGCGCTGCCATCAAGGACAGCGGCCAGACGCTGCCCGGCATCGGCGGCATCCTCGATCTCACCGACAGCCTGCTCTTCACCGCGCCGGTGTTTTATTTCTACTTGTCCGCCATCGCACGATGAGCCAGTCGTCCTCGATCCTGCCGCTGCGTGATCTCACGGAACCCCGCCTCATCCATCATTTGCCATTCGCACACTGCACCACTCTTCGATACGCCGTGATCGAGAACGAGTAGGAGAACGAGGACGAATCCACACCACCGCATGTCTCTCGCCAAACGCGTCCTCCTCCTCGGCTCCACCGGCTCCATCGGCACCAGCGCCCTCAAAGTCGCCCGCGACATCCCCGAGCGCATGCAGATCGTCGGTTTGGCCGCGAACAGCAGCGTCGATGCCCTTGTTGAACAAGTCCGCGAAACTGGCGTGAAGCAGGTCGCGCTCACCGATCCCGCCGCTGCGGCCAAAGCGCGTGCGTTGCTGCCTGCGGATGTCGTGTTGCATGTCGGAGCACAGGGACTCGTCGATCTCGTGCAGCAAAGCGATGCCGACATGGTGCTCGTCGCCATCGTCGGGACCGCCGGACTCGCACCAGCTCTCGCCGCGATCGAGGAAGGCAAGCATCTCGCAGTCGCCAGCAAAGAAATCCTCGTCATGGCTGGCGAAGCCGTCACCGAGGCCGCGAAGCGCAAAGGCGTGAACATTCTGCCCGTGGACAGCGAGCACAACGCCATCTTCCAGTGCCTCGAAGGCCACCGCCACAGCAGCGTGCAGCGCATCCTGCTCACCGCCAGCGGCGGCCCCTTCCGCACACTGCCAGCGGATCAATTGCCCAGCGTCACCGTCGCGCAGGCATTGAAGCACCCCACCTGGACCATGGGTCGCAAGATCACCATCGACAGCGCCACGCTCTTCAACAAAGGCCTCGAAATGATCGAGGCGAAGTGGCTCTTCGACGTACCGATGGACAAGATCGAGGTCGTCGTGCATCCGCAAAGCATCGTCCACAGCATGGTCGAGTTCGCCGACAACAGCGTCATCGCGCAGCTCAGTCACAGCGACATGTGCTTCCCCATTCAATACGCCGTCACCTGGCCTGACCGCGTCCCGAACAATTTGAAGCCGCTCGACTTCGCTCAAGTCGGTGCCCTGCACTTCGAAGCCCCGCGCGTGGACGATTTTCCCGCGCTCAATCTCGCCCGCCACGCTGGCACCATCGGCGGCACGCTGCCCGCCGTCCTCAACGCCGCCAACGAAGTCGCCGTCGATGCCTTCCTCAACGGCAGGATCGCCTTTCCCGGCATCTGGCAGACCGTCGAGCGCGTCATGACCGCGCATCAGGTCATCGCGCATCCATCGCTTGATGATTTGATCGAGGCCGACGCGTGGGCGCGGCGCGAAGCAAAGATAGAGGTACGGACAGCGCATTGAGGGGCGGCGCAACTCAATGCGCTGTCCCTACCTCTATCTGTACTCACGCAATTTCGCTTCATGCCGTTCGTTCCATCTCGCGCATGAAATTCACACGCCTCTTTCTCTTTCTTACCGTCTCCAGCATCGCTGTCGCCGCCGATCTGTCGCCCCAGCTCGGGACCTTGGGCGAAAAGCTCCTCGAAGAAACCTTCACTGGTCCCAATGTGCCGAAGGGCTGGGCTGCAAACACCGGCAGCCTGCGCGTGGCCGATGGTGTGCTGCTCGCCGCCGAAAAATCCAGCGACATGCACATCGGTGCGTTCCGTTTTCGCCTGCCGATGCAGGACTGCGCGATTCAAATCGACTTCAAGCTCGGTGAGATGCGCCTCATCAATCTCGGCTTTGATCCTGCGCCGGGCGAATTGAAGAAAAACGGCCACCTGTTCTCTGTCACCGTCGCCAAAACCGGCTGGAGCATCATTGAGCACAACAACAAGGCCGATCCCGCCTCCAAAACCAAGGTCCACGCCAAGGCCGAGACCACCTTCGATCCCGCCACGACCTACACGCTGCTGCTCGAATGCAAAGGCGATCAGGTTGTCGCCCAGATCAGCGGCAAAGAGCCGCTCAAGGCCACCGCGCCCGATTTCCATGTCAAAAAGCCCGGCCTCGTCTTCCGCATGGGTGGGAAGGACGGCCAGGAGGTCGCCTTCGACAATGTGAAGGTGTGGGCGCTGAAGTGACGCGGCCGCGTGGCCAAAAACTTCCCAAAAAACCCTTCGCTCCCAGCGGTGGGATGCTACTCTCAGGGCGAACCCATTGTTCGTCATGAAAACCACCTTCAGCCTCGCGCTGCTGCCAGCCATGACGCTGGCCTTTGCAGTCTCCTCACTCCACGCGGCCCCAGTCAAAGGCCCTGTTGATGCCAAAGCAGCGCCACCTGCGGCATTGCACGCCACGATCAACATCAATCCCGTCGAACTGTCACCGGACTCCACCATTGAGGTCGTGTTTCCGACGTCGATGGTGGCGAAGGAGCAGATCGGCAAAAATGCCGAGGCTTCTCCGCTCCTCGTTACGCCGGAACTGACCGGCACCTTTGAATGGACGAGCACCCGCAGTGGACATTTCCATCTGACGCAGTCACCGAAGTTCGCCAGCAGCTATGACTTCAAAGTGCGCACTGGCTTGACCGATCTCGCGGGGAAACCGATCGCCGCCGAGACACTCGATTCCGTCATGAGTGCCCGGTTCCGCATCATCGACCAGCATCCGCGTTGGTTTAATGACGATGCGCAGAATCGCAGCCCACGTTTCCTATTTGAGTTCAATGACAGCGTCACGCCTGCCGAGGCGGCGAAGCACATCCGCTTTGTGGCTGAAAACGCCGCGCCAGTGAATGCCAAGCTGCGCTATGCCACGGGCAAGGACTTCACCCGCATGAGCAGCGAGCCGCAGCCGACTTGGGCGGAGGAGATTGCCAAGGTCACGCCGAAGCTGGCTGACGATGCCGAGCGGCTCAGCGCGATCATCGTTGAGCCTGAATCACCGCTGACCATCGGGAGCTGGCGGCTCACGATTGGCGAAAAGCTCAGCAATGCCTCCGGCCACAACCAGCTTGCCACCGGCGATGACATCCAGCTTGGCGAGATCAAGCCGTTCGCGGTCACCAGTGCCAGCGCACATACGCCGTTCGATAGCGACTACTACATCGACATTGATTTCAACAAGCAACTGCAGCCTCCAGCGGATGAAGAAATGAAAGCCGAGGAGAAGGCTGCGTTCGCAAAAAAGCTCGCCGCGCTCATTCACATCGACCCGTTGCCTGCGGGCGAAACGAAAGCCGAGGTGCTTCACCGCACGCTCCGCATCAGCGGCAAATTCCCGCTGACACGTCCGCACACCGTCACCGTCGATCCCGCCATGACCTCGGGTGATGGCATGGCGCTCGGCGCACCGGTGAAGAACAGCGTTACGTTCATCCCGAACCCGCCTTACGTCGCCGCTCCAGCCTTCATCAATGCACAGCTCGCGAAGGGCGCGGCGAGCTATGAATTCACAGCGGCGAATGTGAGCCAAGTGCGGGTGCGTGCGAAGCGTCTGAACGGTCCCGAACTCCTCAAGGCACTGGATCAATACCGCGCCTACCGCAGCGCCTACTACGGCAACGAGAAGCAAAAGGCCGCCTACAAGATGCAGTCGATCGACGCCTATCCCGGAACCCAGGTCTTTGACCGCAGTTTCCCAGTGACCAAGCCGCTGGATCAAAGCGACCTCGTTAAACTCAACTGGCGCGAGGTGCTGGGGGATTACCCTGCCGCTCCGCTGTTCGTCGAGATCGAAGGCACCGCTGCCAACGGACTCAAGCAGAAGGGCGTTGTGACGCAGTCGCTCGTGCAGTTCACCGATCTCGGCATCATGCAGAAGAGCAATGGCCGCGAGACGATGGTGTTCGTCACCTCGCTTGAAACGGGCAAAGCGGTGCCTGGTGTGCGCCTCACGCTGGTCGATGCCGATTTGAAGCTCGTCGGCTATGCCGACACCGACGCCAGCGGCCTCGCCACCGCGCCCGGAGTCACGCCTGCGTTTGTGCTCGCTGAAAAAGCTGGTGACTGCGCCGTGATCGAATGCAGCGACAGCGGCATTGGCATTCCCTACGACATCTCGCAGGCATGGGAAAACGTCTGGCAGCCGCAGCGGCGCACGTTCGTGTTTTCCGACCGTCCGCTCTACAAGCCCGGCGACACCGCGCACTTCAAAGCACACACGCGTCTGCTCACCGGCGATGACTTGAGCCTCGATCCCGCGCCTGCCGAGGGGCGTCTCGTCATTCGTGACCCGCGCTATCGTGTGGTGGTGGACAAAGCTGTCACCTTCACCGCTAGCGGTGCTTGGGCGGATGATCTCGTGCTGCCCACCGGTCCTGCGGGCTGGTATGATCTCTCCATCAATCTCAAAGCGCCCAACGCCAACAGCCAGAGCAGCGACGGCGGCGGCATGACCTTCCGCATTGATGACTACAAGCCGAACACCTTTGAGGTGAAGCTCGACACGAAGGCGATCAAGTTCCAGCCCGACCGCATCCAGCTTCCGCTTAGTGCGAACTACTTCATGGGCAAGGCGCTCTCAGTTGCTAAAGTGCAGTGGAGCGCCAACTCGCGTCGCGATTTCCAGCCGCCTGAACTGTATCGCGACTATCACTTCGGCGAGGAACCCTCATGGTCCCACTACGCGCAGGATCGCGACTCCGCTGGCGACTACGTTTATGGCGCTCAGGAGGACGAGCACGATGAATGGTTCGTGAACGGCGATCTCCTCATCGGCGATGACGGCACCGCCACGCTGGAGATGCCACGGCCGCCGCCGGATCGTGCTGCACTGCCGCAGATGGTGCGGGTGAACGCCGAGGTCAGCGACATCAATGAGCAGACGATCAGCACCGCTGCGGAGTTTGAAGTTCCCGGCGCGGACTATCTCCTCGGCTTGCGTGGCCCGCAGTATTTCGCCATGGCGGGCAAGGCGGTGAAACTGGAGGTTACTGCGATTGATTCCAAAGGCGCTCCCGCCGCTGGCGACGTGCGCGTCGAATTCAAAGTGGAACGGCAGGAGTATCACACGCTCAAGATCGCCACCGCCGGTGGTGGCACGACCACGAAGGATCAGGTCATCCTGCGGGAAGAATTGAAGCAGAGCCTTGACCTGAAACCGACCACGGCGAAATCGGCTCCGTCCGCCACGCTGCCGTTCACACCCGCGAAAGGCGGCGTTTATTTCCTCACTGCTGAATCCATCGACGCAAAAGGCACCAAGGTGCTCTCCCGCATGCCCTTCTATGTGGTCGGCGGCGGCGAGTTCCCCTGGGCGATGGAGGACGGCAATCGCATGTTGCTGCAGCCAGAGAAGACGAAGCTCAAACCGGGCGAAGATGCTGTGATCGTGGTCAAAACGCCCATCGCTGGCACCGCGCTCGTCACCGTGGAACGGAATAAGATTCACCGCCAGTTCGTCACCGAGCTCTCGCCCGACAATCCGATCATCCGGGTGCCACTTGGCGAAGACGAATTCCCGAACGCTTATGTGTCCGTCATCGTCATTCGTGGATCGGCTGCCAGCCCGAAGCAGCACAAGATGCCCGAGTATCGCGTCGGTTATTGCGCTTTGACCGTCGAATCGGACGCCAAGGAGCTGAAAATCGCCGTGCAGCCGGATCACGATGAAGTGCGCCCCGCCGAGGCGGTGAACATCACCACCACGATCACCGATGCCAAAGGCGCGGCGGTGTCTGGTGCCGATGTCACGCTCTATGCCGTCGATGAAGGTGTGCTCAGCCTCATGAAGCACGCGACACCCGATCCCTCCGCTTTTTTCCACGAAGAATTGCCGCTCGCCATCGACAGCTTCACCTCCTTCGACAATCTGCTCGCCGAGGAACTCGCCGCACGCGACCGTGGCAACAAAGGTTTCGTCGTGGGTGGTGGGGATGGTGAAGGCGGCGATCCCAACATCACCGTGCGCAAAACTTTCATCGCCACGCCGCTCTGGCTCGCCTCCGGCATTACCGATGCGCAGGGGAAACTGACTGCCAGCGTCAATGCGCCGGACAATCTCACGCGCTACCGCATCATGGCCGTCGCCGCGCATGGTGTGGATCGTTTTGGCAAAGGCGAGTCCGCCTTCAAAATTAATAAACCGCTCATGATCGAGCCTGCGGTGCCGCGTTTCGCCCGTCTTGGCGATGAATTCCTCGTGAAGGCCGTCGTTCACAACACCACGCCGAATGCAGGTGCAGTTGAGGTCACGCTCGAACTCGATGCCACCGCGAGCTTCATTCAGGAAAAGCGCGAATTCATTCCCGCCTCGTTCAAAGCCGACACCAGCGGCAGCGCGAAGCAGCAGAAGGTCATCCTACAAATCAAAGCCGGTGAAACCGCCGCCACCGCCTTCCCCGTGCAGTTCGTGCAACTCGGCACCGCGAAATGGAAGTGGACCGCACGCGGCGTGAACTGGCCTGCCGAAGCCAGCGATGGCACCGAATCGACCTTCGAGGTGAATCATCCCGTGCCCGAGTTGCGCTATGTGAGCTACAACCGCCTCAAGGCCGGTGAACCGAACGAAAATCTCATCAAGGACGTAAATCCCGCGCTGCTCGAAGGCGAAGGTTCGCTCTCACTAGGCATCAGCAACAGCCGCCTCTATGAGGCCCGCGATGCACTCGATTACCTCTTGAAGTATCCTTACGGCTGCGTCGAGCAGACCACTTCATCCACGATGCCCTGGCTCGCACTTGGCAAATACGAAACGCTGTTCCCCGATCAACTCGGCGGTGGCAAATCGAAGCAGGTCATCCAGGCTGGTGTGAACAAACTCCTCCAAATGACCACCGATGAAGGTGGCCTCGCCTTCTGGCCAGGCGGTCAGGAGCCGAGCTTCTGGGGCAGCGCTTATGGCGGTCTGTTTCTGCTGCGTGCGAGGGATCAGGGCGCGGACGTTCCTGCCGATGCCATCAACAAGCTCGTTGAGTTCCTCTCGAAGAAGCTGCGCGGCCTTGAGGAAGAAAAAGACCTCTACAACATCACCGACTCCGCCATGGCGCTCTACACCCTCGCGAAAGCGGGCAAACCTGAGCCTGCGTATCAGAACCTGCTCTTTGGCAAACGCGACAAGCTGCCCGAAATCGCCCGCCTCTACCTCGCGCTCTCGATGTGCATCAGCAACACGCCTGCTCAGCAGATCAAGGACACCCTCGGCTGGAAACCGCCCGCGCCTCCTGCTCTGCCGAAGGCTGAAAGCAAGGCCAAGGTCGCCAAAGCGAAGTCCAAGACCGATACGAAGGCCAAAACGACAACTCCGGCACCTGCCCCGGTGATTTGGAGCCACTGGGCCGGCAACGGCGCGAACAAGGCGCTGCGCCTGATTTGTTACACGCACCTTGGTTTGACCACCGACGCGGAAAATCTCGCCGTTTCGATCCTGCAATCCCGCAATGGCCGCGGCGAATGGGGCAACACCTTCACCAACGCGTGGACGCTCACCGCCTTGTCCGCCTACGAGCGCAGCTTGAAGAAAGCCGGCGAGCCGCTGGCCGCCATCGGTCGCTGGGACACGCAGGCGGTGCCGCTGAACCTCACCGCCGGCTTCTCCAGCGCCCGTGTGAACTTCGCGCTCAATGAAGCGCTCAGCGCGAAACCGCTCAGCGTCGAGCTGCCCGCCGGTCGCGAGATCTTCAGCCGCATCGAGGCCCGCAGCTTCCCGCCGCAGCGTGATTTCGCCGGTGAGAACAAGGGCTACGCCATTGAGCGCACCTACGAAGAACTGAACATGGACGGCTCCACCTCCGGCACCGACGATCTACGCGTCGGGGACATGGTCGTCGTCACGCTGAAAATCGAGATCGGCGGTGGTGATCGCTACCTCGCGATCGACGACGCGCTGCCTGCCGTTTTCGAAGCCATCAATCCCGAATTCACTACCCAGAGCGAACGCGAAGGTGATCAACTCCCCGATGGCTCGCAAGCTTGGTTCTGCGACCACCGCGAGATCCGCACCGACCGCGCCTTGTTCTTCACCGACTACGCTCCCGCGAAGGGCAAGTTCAGCCTCCAATACCTCGCCCGCGTCATCGCCGAAGGCGACACCACTGCTCCACCTGCCCGCATCGAAGCCATGTATCAACCCGACAAATATGGCCTCAGCCCGACTCAACGCATTCGCACGCTGCCTTCGGGCAATGCGAAGGTGGCGGAGAAATAAAACCTGCAAGCAGCATGTCCGCCGTCCTTGAACCTGTGTCCTGGCAGCGCATGAGTGACGCCGCAGCCAAAGTTCGCAAGCAGTTGCTCCGTGCAACGCAGGTGTTGGATGAAGCGTGCGTGCCCTATGCTGTCGTTGACGAGCAAGCTGTGGCCGCATGGGTTTCCCGCGTCGATGAAAGTGCCGTGCGCAACACGCGTGATGTCGATCTGCTGCTGCGTCGTTCGGACCCTTCCGGCGGCAAAAGCGGCCTTGGAGCTGGCTGGTTCGTCCATCGCCGTGTAGCCTCCATTGGCAAGGCCGGTCACATGGATTTTTTTCTCGATGGAGCTGATGCCAAAGTGCGCGATGCCTTGCACATCGTTTTCGCTGCAGAAAAAATCCTGCCGGACAGCATCGCTCCGAATGTCGATGCGACTGAAAGCGAAGATTCCGGTGACTTTCGACTGATTCAACCTGAAGCGCTTGTCCGCATGAAGCTGAACGCCTGGCGTGACAAAGACCGCGTGCATCTGCGTGATCTGGCGGATGTGGGGTTGATTGATGAGACTTGGTCTGGACGCTTCGAGGGTGAATTGGAGAAGCGGTTGGAGATGATTCTTGTATCACCGGAGGGGTGAGGACGCGCGTTGAAGTAGCAAAACCGGCTTTGACCGCCTTCACTAAACGAATACAATTCCGCTATGATCGCTACCACAGACAAACCGAAACTAGGCTTTCGTGCTCGTTTGAAGCCCGGGATTTCTAATGACATTGAGGAACTGGCAAAGAACAAACGCCTGAGCCCCGCAGAGCTGGATGATATTGCACGCAGGATGTGCGAGACACCATCTGTGGAGGAAGCATCCAGATTGAGCGACGAATACATGATGGGCTTTTATGGCACAAAGTGACCTGCCGCCTTGGTGAATGATGCGATGGACCCATGCCAAAGATTCTTCGCAACAATATTCCTCCTGCGCTGCTGCGCCATTTGCATCTGCGTGTGCTTGAACGCCAGATAGCCAGGTCTGATCTTCTGCATCTGTCTGAATGGCTCGAAGCAAATCCTGAAGTCCCGCATGGCCGCTGGTTCAAGCGTTTCCCTGGCATGACGGCCTGCGGTGAAGGCGCGCTGGTGAAGACGTTTTTGCTGCCGGATCAGGCCGCGACTGGTGAGGAGGTGCTGTGAAGTCGTCTGTTGAATCCATCACCCAAATCCGTGCGTCATTCCCGGAGCAGGGTTTCTTTGCGGAGAAGGAATGGGTGCTGTCACCGGAAGCGTTTGCGTTGAATGCAGCGACAGTGGTGTTGATTCGCGAGCTGGGGCCGGCGTTGCGGGCGTTTCAGCGAGCGTGCAATCGATTGTACTTTGATGAGGCACATCCGTGGGTGGCGAAACTGCTGGATCAGGGCAAGCCGCAGCAGGTGATCGAGCTTGGCAAGAATCCACGCTGGCATGAAGACCTGCCGCGTGTGCTGCGGCCGGATTTGGTGCTGACGGAAACGGGTGTGAGCATCGCGGAGCTGGATTCGCTGCCTGGCGGCATCGGTTTGACAGCGTGGCTGAATGAAACGTATGCGTTGCTGGATCAGAACGTGATCGGTGGGGCTGCGGGGATGATCGAGGCGTTTGCGGCGGCGTTTCCGAGTGAGGACATTCTCATCTCGCGTGAATCGGGCGATTATGTGCCGGAGATGAGCTGGCTGGCGGAGCGATTGGGCCGCCGCGTGTTGCGACCGTGGGAGGTGCAGCCGTTTGAACTGAACGGTTCGGCGATTTACCGTTTCTTCGAGCTGTTTGACCTCGTGAACGTTGAAAACGCCGACGTGATGCTGCGCATGGCCGAGCGCGGAGAACTGAGCTTCACACCGCCGATCAAAGCCTTCATTGAAGAAAAACTATGGCTCGCATTGTTCTGGTCGCCCGCGTTGGAAGACTTCTGGAGCCGCGCACTTCTCACGTCTCACCTCTCACTTCTCCGCCGCTGCATTCCCCAAAGCTGGGTCGTCGATCCAACACCACTGCCACCCTTCGCCGTATGGCCGAAGCTCGATATTCAGAGCTGGCATGAGATGAAAACGTTTGGAGGCAAGCAACGGCAACTCGTGCTGAAAATCAGCGGCTTCTCGGAGCGCGGTTGGGGTTCGCGCGGTGTGTTTATCGGTCACGATTTGTCACAGGAGCAGTGGGGCGCGGCGATTGATGAGGCGCTGGCGAGTTTTCCGACGAATCCGTTCGTGTTACAGGAGTTCCATCGCGCCAAGGTGGTCACGCATCCGGCTTGGGATGAGGATAAGCAGGCAACGCGGGCGATGCAGAGCCGGGTGCGGTTGTGCCCGTATTATTTCGCCACGTCGGAAGAGGACGATGATCCGGCGCTCGGCGGCGTATTGGCCACCGTGTGCCCGGCGGACAAAAAAATCCTCCATGGCATGCGGGATGCGATGATGCTGCCTTGCGTTGCGCGGTGATTTCCGCTCCAATGGCGGCACCATGAAGCTAATCACCGTCCTTCTGCTCGTCTCGACCTCCCTTTTCGCCGCTGAACCGATTGTCGTGAAACTATGGCCCGGTGGAGCGCCGGAGAAGCCCGGCGTGAAGATCGAGGCGGAGAAGGAAATGCCGAAAAAATCGGCCGATGACGTGCAGCGCATCACGAATGTCACTGATCCAATGATCACCGTGTTCAAACCGGAGAAACCGAATGGCACGGCGGTGCTGGTGTGCCCTGGCGGTGGCTACGGCATCCTGGCCTATGAGCATGAGGGCTCGCAGGTGTGTGATTTTCTCGTTCAACACGGCGTCACCGGCATCCTGCTCAAATACCGCGTGCCACGTCGTGATCCGGCCGATCCTTCCCGCGAGCCGTTGCAGGACGCACAGCGTGCGATGGGCATCATTCGTCATCACGCCGCCGAATGGGGCATCAAGCCGGACCGCATCGGCATCCTCGGCTTTTCCGCCGGCGGTCACCTCACCGTGATGACGGCGTTGCATGCGAATGAGCGTACCTATACGACCGATCCCGCACTTGATGTCGATGACGCGACCCCAAACTTCGCGGTTCCGGTGTATCCGGCCTATCTCGTGAGCAAGGAGGAGCCAGGGAAGCTGCTGCCGGGTTTTGAGGTCACGGCTAAGTCACCGCCCATGTGCTTTGTGCATGCGGGTGATGATCCGTGGCCGTCCAGCGCCAGCGCCTTGCTCTACCTCGAATACAAGAAGCTCAACATCCCCAGTGAACTGCACATCTACGCCAAAGGCGGTCACGGTTTTGGCATGCGCAAGAGTGGCGGTGCGGTGAACGATTGGCCGAATCGCGTGGCCGAGTGGATGAAGTCGATGGGATACATCCCGTGATCACTCACGCGTGATCGATTCATCCAAGTTCAGGATGATGCGGGTGACGGATACCCAGGCTGCGTTTTCGCTGGCGGGTAGGTTTAAAACGGCATGATTGCCGATGGCGGCTTTCGCATCATCTGCGGGGCTGTTTTGATAGGTGTAGCGGGATTCGGTGAGGAGTTTTGTCAATGACGCCAACTCAGCGGCCGAAGGCGCACGCGAGACACAGAAGCGGAAGGCGCGGGTGAGGCGTGCGGTGTCGTCTGGGAGCGTGGCGTCGGTCAAAACACGCTTCGCGAGGGCTTGAGCGGCTTCGGTGAAGGCTTCAGCGTTGAGCGTGGTGAGCGCCTGAAGCGGAGTGTTGGAGACCGTGCGTTTGACGTTGGTGAGATTGGCATCGGGACAATCGAAGGTGATGAGATCTGGGTGCGGGGCGGTGCGTTTGAAGAAGGTATACATGCCCCGGCGGTAGCGGTCCTCGCCCTTGCTGGTGGTCCATTTGAAATTGCCGGCGTAGCTGAGATCGGCGATGCCATCTGGAATTGGCGGGAAGACGCTGGGGCCGCCGATCTTCGCGGAGAGTAGGCCACCAGCGGCGAGGTAGATGTCGCGCACGATCTCGCCATCCACACGCAAGCGGTTTTGACGCCAGAGCAGGGCGTTCTTGGGATCAAGCTCCATGATTTTGGCTTGTAGTTCGGGCTTTAGCCCGTCCGGACGGCCTAAAGGCCGAACTACGAACGCGGAGCTTTGGCGGTAGGTGCCGGACATCATGATGGTCTTGAGGATTTTCTTCCGGCTCCAGCCTTGCTGCATGAATTCATCGGCCAGCCAGTCGAGCAGTTCGGGGTGAGTCGGCGGATCGCCGCGCACACCGAAGTCGGCGACGGTGCGCACGAGGCCCTCGCCGAACAAACGATCCCAGAAATGGTTCACGGTGACGCGTGGCGTGAGCGGATTGCTGCTGCTGACGAGCCAGCGGGCGAGATCGAGGCGCGTGCTGCCGTTGAGCGGAGGCAGCGTGGCAAATGTGGCGGGAACCACTTCATCGGCCGGTTGGAGGAAGTCGCCGCGATGCAGCACGTTCGTTTTGCGCGGGTTGTTTGCCCGCTGGGCGATCACACGCATATCCATGAGCGGTGGTTTGGGCAGTTTGGCCTCCGCGTCACGCAATGCGCGATCAGCGGCGACGACTGCAGGATCGACTTTCGCCAGCCACTCCCACAGCGGCATGATCACGACGGGATTCCGGCGCTTCGGCTCCTCATCGAGAATTTTGCGAATCGCATCGGGCGCGATGCTGTCTGCGGTTTCCTCACTGGCGGTGAGCACGCGAAAGCGGCCGATGGTGTGGCCAGGTTGCTTGTAGTTTTGATCGAGGCGCAGCGTGAGCGTGTCGCTGGCTTGCAACGTGACAGGTTCGGCGAGTTGCAGCGTGAGCGTGTGCGGTTTGCCCGTGGCCCCGGATACGGCCCAGCCGGTTTGATCGTCGGCATCGAGCGTCTTGTCGGCGGTGAAGGTTTTCTGCTCAAAATCGGCCTTGGGCGAGTGCAGGATGAGTTCTTGGGTGGTTTTGCCGTGCTGGATGGACGCGGTGATGCGGGTGAGCACGAAGTTACCGCCCTTGTTGAAGCCGGGGCCTTTGCCGGGCAGGGAATCATCCGGCAGCACCTCGATTTGCAGCGCCGTGATCAGTTTGGTGTGACCGCTGATGTCGAGCGTGTAGCTGTCGGTCTTGGGAGTTTTGTTTTTGGCCAAGAACGAGCCGTCGGGTTGTTTGATTAGCTTGGCAGAAACGGCTTTGGCATGTGTGATCGAGAGCGGTTCGAACTTTTGCGCTGCATTGGCCGCTGTGGCCTGCGTGAGGCGTGTTTTGATGCTTTTTTCCCATTCAGGCAGCTTGATCGGCAGTTCGGCTTTCGCCGCGTCGAGCGCTTGGCGCAACGGGATGAGTTTCTCCACGGCACGGCCGTTCTTTTTCTCGTATTCGGCCCAGACGGCGGGCGAATTGGGCACCTGGCGGTTCACCTCGTCGCCGTTGTTGAAGTAGGCGAAGAGCTGGTAGTACTCCTTCTGGGTGATCTGATCGTATTTGTGCGTGTGGCAGCGGGCGCAGCCGACAGTGAGGCCGAGCCAGATGGTGCCGAGCGTCTCCGTGCGATCCATGCATGCCTCAATGCGGAACTGCTCTTGGTCTGTGCCGCCTTCGGTGTTGGTGAGCGTTTGCCGATTGAATGCGGTGGCGACGATCTGTTCGGGCGTGGCATCGGGCAACAGATCACCCGCGAGCTGTTCGATGGTGAATTCATCGAACGGCATGTCGTCGTTGATGGCGCGGATGACCCAGTCGCGGAAACGCCACGCGTCAGGACGCGGACGGTCTTTTTCATAGCCATCGCTGTCGGCGTAGCGCGCCATGTCGAGCCAGTGGCGACCCCAGCGCTCGCCGAAGCGTTCGCTGGCAAAAGCACGATCCAGCATGGCCTCGTAAGCCTTGGGTGACGTGTCGTTTACAAAAGCAGCCACCTCTTCAATCGTGGCCGGCAAGCCGAGCAGATCGTAATGCACGCGGCGGATCAACGTGACTCGATCTGCCTCGGGTGACGGCGGAATGCCGTTCTCTGCGAGTTTGGCGTGGATGAATTCATCAATCCCGCCGCCTTGGGGGCGCACGATGGGTTGGTAAGCCCAATGCGCCTCGAACTTGGCGCCTTCCGCGATCCATTGCCGCAGCACCTCGATGTCGCGTGGTTTGAGCGGATGTTTCGCGCGATGTTTTGGCGGCGGCATCTGCTCCTCGGGGTCGTCGGAAGTGAGGCGTGCGATCATCTCACTCTGCTCCGGCTTGCCAGGCACAATGCCATGCGCGCCGCTCTTCAGCGCCTTGAGCGCGAGTTCGCGGCTGGTGAGCACAAGACCACCCTTGGAGTCATCCGGCCCGTGGCATACGAGGCAGTGCTCCGCGAACAGCGGTTGCACGTCGCGAACGAAATCGACCGGCGCGGCGTGGACGGCTGCGGCAGCGAAAAGGAGAGAGGTGAAACGAAAAACAGGCACGGCGAGTAAACGCGGCGTGCCTGCTTCGTGTTGCGCGGAGGCGCGTCAGATCAATGCTTCAACAACCACTCGGTCGTGCGCGGATTGAAGTCGGTCATCTGTTCCCAGTGGAAGGCGTGGCCGGCGTTGTCGTAGAGGTGGAGTTCTGCGCCGGGGATGGCGGCGGCTACTTCTTGGCCCATCCACTGCGGTGTGAAGGTGTCGTCCTTGCCACCGATGACGAGTGTGGGGCACTTCACATTTTTGAGTTCATTGAGCGTGTTGTGCGTCATGGCGGCGGCACACTGCGCCTCGGTGGCGTGCAGGGGTTGCGGCGACGAGTTGTTCGCGGCGTCTTTGAGACCCTGCTGCAGGTTGTTCCAGCAGTCGTCGTTGTCGAACCAGGGCTTGGTGAAGATGAGCATCTGAATCCACTGCATGAAGTCCTCGGGACGCATGGTGGCCTTCGCCTTCATGAGGTGCTGCCAGGTGTAGAGGCCGAAGCGGTCCTGCCGCGCCCAGGTACACATGAGGATCATGCTTTTCACCTTGGCGGGATGACGCAAGGCGAGCTGCTGTGCGATGACGGAGCCGAGCGAGCAGCCGACGACGCGGGCCTGCTTGATGTCGAGTTTGTCCATCAGGCCGGCGTAGTCATCGGCCATCATGGCGGTGGTGTAGGGGCCAACGGGTTTGTCGGTTTCGCCGACGCCACGGTTGTCAGCGAGGATGCAGCGGAAGTGTGGCTCCCAGGCCTGCGCATGCGCGTCCCACACGCCGCCGGGGGCGGTGACGCCCATGATGCAGACGAGCGGTTCGCCGCTGCCGCGTTCCTGATAAAACATGTTGATTCCGTTGGTTTCGACGTGGGGCATGGTGATGTGAGAGGTGAAGATTAAGAGGGTGGATTTGAACAGGGAAGAGCGGGGGCGACAAGCAAAAATCACCTGCCGCAGCACGAAGTTCGCGCATAGTGGGGGTCACGCCATGCCCGCCGCTTCAATCGCAACCACGAAATCCGCTGTTCCGCCGTGGGAGGAGAAACGTCCACCGGCCCGGCGCAACCTATTGCGCAAGCTGGTGCTCTGGTCCGGCATTGGCCTGCTGGTGCTGGTGATGTACGTTGCCCTACAGCCACGCCCGGCCGAGGTTGAAACCGGTGCTGTCCAAATGGGGCCGCTGACGGTGTATGTGTCCGAAGAGGGCAAGACGCGCATCCGCAACCGGCATGTCGTGTCTGCACCAGTTGCGGGCAGCATGCAGCGGGTGGAGTTGAAGCCGGGGGATGTGGTCAAAGGCGGCGAGACCGTGCTGACACGCATTGAGCCGTCACTCTCACCACTGCTGGACGCGCGTTCGCGTTCGCAGGCGCAGGCGCGGGTGGATGCGGCGGCGGCAGCCCGCAGTGGTGCGAATGAAACCATCGAGATGTCCCGCACTGGCCTGAAATACGCGCAGGCGAATTGGGAGCGCGTGAAAAACAACACGGACAAGGGCACCATCAGCGCCACGGACCGCGATACCTTCGAACGTGAGGCTGAAATGAAGGTGCGGGAGGTGCGGTCGGCGGAGTTTGCCCTACAGGTGGCGGATTTCGAGTTGGAGCAAGCCCAGGCGGCACTACAGCAGATCGACCAACCGGCGACAGGCGGCGCGTCCATCAAGGTGCGTGCGCCAGCGAACGGCGTGGTGCTGCGGGTGCAGCAGGAGAGCACGACGATCGTGGCTCCGGGGACGCCGATTTTGGAGATTGGTGATCCGCAGGATCTGGAGATCGAGGCGGAGATCCTCTCGCGTGATGCGGTGACGATCAAACCGGGCGCGCTGGTCACGGTGGAGCAGTGGGGCGGCGAGGAGCCGGCGAAGGCGCGGGTGCGGCGGGTGGAGCCTGCGGCCTTCACCAAGGTGTCCGCGCTGGGAGTGGAGGAGCAGCGCGTGCTGGTGCTGAGTGATTTCGTGGCGCAGACATCGGCGCTGAAGGCACTGGGGGACCGTTTCCGGGTGGAGGTGCGCGTGGCGGTGTGGCACAGCGATGAGACGCTGCTGGTGCCAGCCGGAGCGTTGTTTCGTGAAGGCAGCGAGTGGAAGACCTTTCTCTTTGATGCTGGCAGCGCCAAAGCCGTGACCGTGAAAGCCGGACGCACGGATGGGAAGCTGACGCAGGTGCTGGAAGGGTTAACGGCGGGTGATGAGGTGCTGATGCATCCGCCGGACACGGTGAAGGATGGCAGCCGTGTGGTGAAGCGGGCGGAGGTGAAATAAACAGGCGGCCTCTCGTGAGGCCGCCGGAAGAACGAACTGAAGTTAGGGACTACTTTAGACTTTCCACTCGCCGCGATAGTCGCGGGTGAGCCATTTGGCGTCGCCGCCACTGGTGTACTCGTGGGACTCGGGATTCCACTTCATGGTGCCGCCGTGGTAGTAGGCCTGATTCATGAGATGGCAGGAAATGACGGTGCCAGCACCGATGGCGACATCGCAGATCGGCTTCTCGCGGCTCTGGATGCAGTTCAGCCAGTCCTGATGGTGGTTCGGCGAGTTGTAGAGCTTGATCTTCGCGTCAGCGAGGAAGGTGCGCTCGGCCATGAGGACTTCGCGGTCGAGGCTGGTGCCCTTGGTTTCCTTGCCCAGGAATTCATGTACGACCTTGCCGCCCATCACGAGCTTGAACTTGCCGCGGTTCACATGCACCTCGCCGTTCTCGCCGAAGAAGGAAACGCCGAAGCCTTTATTCACATGGGTAAGAGGAATGCCGCTGGCGTAGATGAGTTTCGCGCCCTCGGTGGCTTCATCGTGTTTTTCAGGTGCGATGATTTCGACCGGGCCGTGAAGGTCTTCGCCGAGGCCCCATTGGGCGATGTCGATGTGGTGAGCACCCCAGTCGCAGATCATGCCGCCGCCGTATTCGCGGGTCATGCGCCAAGCGGGGAAGTGATTGTGGACACCACGCGGGCTGAGCACGCTGCTGTATGGCGCGAGCGGGCCTGGGCCGCACCACATGTCCCAGTCGAGGCCGGGTTCCATGGCTTCTTCAGGATTGGCATTGGCTTTGGCCGGTGAGCCGAACTGGGTCTCAACGCGCTGGATTTTGCCGATGACGCCGTTTTGCACCAGCTCGCAGGCGATGCGGAATTCCTTGCTGGAGCGCTGCTGGGAGCCGGTCTGCAGCACTTGCTTGCTGCCGCGCACGGTATTGATGAGCGTGAGCGCCTCGTGGATGTTGTGGGTCAGCGGTTTTTCGCAGTACACATCCTTACCGGCGTTGATGGCGGCAATGGCGATGATGGCATGCCAGTGATCCGGCGTGGCGATGACGACGGCGTCGATGTCCTTGCGCTCCAGCAGCTTGCGGAAGTCGGCGTAGGCCTCGCAGCCTTTAAAGCCGGCGTCCTTGTCCTTGCCGTAGCGTTCTTCGACGGTCTTTTTGGCATTCTCGCGGCGGTTGGTGTCCACATCGCAGACAGCGACGACTTGGACTTCTTTGCGGCCGAGGAAGTTGTTGAGATGGCCGCTGTTCATCTTGCCGACGCCGATGAAGCCGAGGTTCAGGCGTGCATTCGGGGCGGTTTCAGCGCTCCAGACGCGTGAAGGGAGGATAAACGGGGCTGCCACTGAGGCGGCGGCGATTTTGACGAACTGTCGGCGTGAGGATGCGTGAGTCATGGGTTGTGTGGGTGGGGTTTGAGGGTGGAACATAACAGGCGGAATGCCAAGTCTCTTGCACTCGGTGTCGGCGTGCGTATTCGGCAGCATGGAGTTTTCAAAACAGCGCCTCGGGCAGTTGATCATCGTGTCCGGGCCGTCCGGCACCGGCAAGACGACGCTGGCGCGCAAGGTCTGTGATCGCGGCCCGGCGGTGTTCTCCGTATCCTGCACCACGCGTGCGCCCAGGGCAGGGGAGGTGGACGGGAAGGACTACTTCTTCCTCACGGAAGAGGACTTCTTGGCCCGCGTGGAGCGTGGCGAGTTGTTTGAGCACGCCCGCGTGCATGGTCGGCTCTACGGCACGCTGAAGAGCTACGTCGTTGATAATCTGGAGCGCGGTGTGGATGTGATCATGGACATTGATGTGCAGGGTGCGGCGCAGGTGCGTGCCTGTGAGGATGAGCTGGTGAAACGCTGCCTGTTGGAGATCTTCGTGATGCCGCCAAGCCTGGATGAACTGCGGCATCGCCTTTCTGGCCGCGCCACGGAGGATGCGGCGGCGTTTGAGCTGCGCATGCAGAACGCAGCGGCGGAAATGGAGCATTGGCGCAAGTACGGCTATGTACTTGTCAGTGGTGCGCGGGAGGACGATGCGCGGCGGTTTGATGCCATCCTCGAAGCGGGGCGGCTGCGGACGAGTCTGAGGTGAAATTGGCCGCAAAAAAACGCAAAAAACAGATTCAGAACATATCTGGATTTTTTGTGTCTTTTTGCGGCTATCCATTCAGATCAATCCGGCATCTTTGAGCGCAGGAAACTGTGCCCGCCAGTCGAGGACGACCGCTGGGTCTAGGCAAGTGCTTGCGACGCGCTCCTGCTCGGCGGCGTCGGCGAGGATGATGCCGTGGGGATCGACGATGAGGCTGCGACCAGTGTAGGTGAACTGGGGATCGCTGCCGCAACGGTTCACGCCGATGACGTAGGCGAGGTTTTCGATGGCACGGGCCTGGAGCAGCGTGATCCAGTGCTGGATGCGTTTCACCGGCCAGGCGGCGATGTAGATGAGCACGTCGGCTCCTGCACGCACGGCATCGCGGGCCAGTTCGGGGAAGCGCAGGTCGTAGCAGATCAGTGGGGCGATTTTGAGGCCCTGCCACTCGAACAAACTGACGCCCTGGCCGGCGGCGTGGGCCGCGCTTTCGCCGCCCATACTGAAGGGATAGTTCTTCGTGTAGCGGGCCAGCAGGGTGCCATCGGGGGCGATGGCGAGGGCTTGATTCAGGCCACGGTCGCCGGTGGTCTTGGTCACGACGCCGCCAACGACGCAGCATTGGTGCTGGATGGCGATTTCACGCAGAAATTGCTCGGTGGGGCCGCCTTCGGGTTCGGCGGTGGCGGCGAGGTTGACGCTGAAGCCGGTGGCAAACATTTCGGGCAGGACGATGAGCGATCCCGGCTGCGGATTCGCCGCCGCGATGAGCTGCCGCGCCTTCGCGTGATTGGCGGGGCGGTCTTCCCAGAGGGAATCGATCTGGACGAGATGGACAGTGGTCATGGCTCCATCAATGCCCAGAAGTGGTCCAAAGGAAAGCGGCACCATGCCGAGTGAAATCCATCAGGATACGCTGAGAATTTTAACACCGCAGAGGACTGAATCAGAGAGCCTTTCTCTGCGGCGTTTCTCACTCTGCGGCGTCAATCAGTGTCTCCAACATTTGGAGACCTTGGTCGTGAAGTTTCCCCTCGAAGCCAGAGCTGCGGCCATTCAGGGTGATCCTGATGTCTTTTCAGTGACCGATCACTATCGCCATCATCCCCTCGTTCTGGTCAGCTTGCTGGCGGTGCAAGCGGACCGGCTGGAAGAACTCATCAGCGGTGCCTGGCGGATGCTCGCGTCGAGTCGGCAGATCGCGGAGTTTGAGGTGTCCCACCGGCCTGAAATGTGAGGCATGACCACGGAATACACGGAATACACGGAAAATGAACCGGTTCCGTGTATTCGGTGTATTCTGTGGTTGTTCCTGCAGGGTTTCCCCGGTCAGTGCCTTTTTTTGGGAATGCTGCCCAAACGGTTTTTCCACGGCTCCGCAGGTTCGGAACGGCTGCCTCAAGGGTTTTTCGGTCACTCCGAACTTGCGGATGCCACTTCTAAACGTTTTCAAAGCCATGCAGAATTCTCGGAAGCCACTTCGGAACGATTTTCCGGCCACTCCAGGTTTGCGGAGGTCGTTTCCAAACGATTTTCTGGTCATTCCGTCAACGCGGAAGCCATTTCGGGACGTTTTTTCGGTCGATCCGCATTCGCCGAGGCATTGGAGAAACATTTTTTGTAACTATTCAGGTGGTTAAGAAAAGTTAAAGATCGTGCGTTTAACCTCTGAATGCATTACACCGAGGAACACTTGCGACCCGCGATCCAAACCGCCTTTGATCATGGTGGCCTTGATGGTGTATGC
>Ga0209702_10001341_pt1 | contig 47389 bp, 45 predicted proteins | sample FRY01_FD_187210 | JGI IMG/M metagenome (GOLD analysis project Ga0209702, IMG submission 187210) | Freshwater microbial communities from Lake Fryxell liftoff mats and glacier meltwater in Antarctica - FRY-01 (SPAdes) (version 2) | ecosystem: Environmental > Aquatic > Freshwater > Ice > Glacier... | reverse complement strand
CGGGTAAGAAATGCTTGCCACATTGCTTGCTTTTCAGATGCAAAACTGGACGAAAGTCCTACCGGCAAAGTCAACGGCAATGCTGTATTCCGGCGCGCAAAGGTTGCCCGGATTGCTTCGGGCAACACAGATCGGTCAAGATTTTCGTAGCGCATCAATACCCAAATATCGAAATAATCTTTCATCCGCGAATTGAAGCTCGTCAACTTCACGATCGTCTCCATTTTTTCTGCCACCACTGTTTCAAGCGGATAGACCGCCAACACCGGCGCTGGCATGTTCAATAAGGTCGGATAAGTTTGCTGCAATGGTGCGGGTGTCACCGCATCACCGAATCCGATGTCGCATTGAACCTTGATGCGCGACTTGCTTAACATCGCAGTCATACTGACCCGCACACCCGGATAACCAGCCATCTTGCGAATGTCTTCCGCCTGAACAGAAGCGGTATCGAACACCAGACCATCCTCTTCAACCATGCCCGCAAGCTGGCGAAAAATATCGGCGAACTCTTCGGGTTCGGAACGACCGAATCCCAGAAAGTCGGCATCGCGCGTGGGCCGTTGAGTCAAACCAAACCACAAGCGAAAGAGCAACGCGCCCTTGAGCACAAACCGATCACGATGCGGCGATTGACTGAGTCGGTATAGCACCCGCTCCAGCGCATAATTCACCAGCATTTGATCAAAGCTCTCGTCTCGTTCACGCGCCAGATTTTGTAACTGCTGCCGAATCGAACTGGCGAGGGAATTATTTTCTTTCATGCCACCAGTGCCTCAATGTAAGGTCTCATCACCGCCTGCACGCGACAGATTCGCGCCATGGCATCCAGTTTATCCAGCGTAAAACGCCGTTGCTGCCATCCTTCGCGAAGTGCTTCAATCGCCACATCCAGCCCGATTCGATTTCGGAACTTAAAACCATCGGCCACGGTTTTTGCTACCGAATAGACGCGCACTGTCCCACCTTGACGCTTGTGAATCTCAATGCCAGCTGTAAATGCATCCCCTGAATAATGCAAAATGCGCAGCGGTGGATATGCCTCAGCCTTGTGCCAAGCACTTTTGGGAAGTGCCAACCACACGACCGCTGGTGACTGCGTGGTGAGTTCGTGAAACGCCAACGCCGACAGCAAACACAACACCCCCTGCGGGTAACGCTGCATCACCTGCACCCAAGAATCATTCTTATCCATCGCTTCAGCCACCTGATACGCACCACGGCGCACGCGAACAATGCGCCCCTCATCCAGCAAGGCTGCCAATGCCCGATACATCGCCGGACGCGACAAGCCGAGGCGCGCCAGATCAGCGACCACGGCAACCTTTTGTTTTGCTATGACGGTATAAATAATGTTCGGCTTTGCCATGATACTTTCCTCGTTACTTGTAGATATGTGCCTAGGTTAGTCTCGAATGGTGTTCGATGCAAGCCCAATAAAATGCGCGCGAACATCCCGCGAACATCCCGCGAACACCCCGCGAACATCCCGCGAACCCAACCTACCAAAGAATTCCCACGCAATACGGGAATCCGCTTGCGACTGGTGCGGGCGAAGGTGACCGTCAAAGGGAGCGGTGGAGGTTCGGGTGCGGGTCTGCGAGCCGCCGGGTTGGGTCTCGTCGCTCACGGTGGTGGTGCCGCTGCTGCCCGCAGGCAAGGTGCCGGCTTCTTGTCGTTCGCGAATATCGTTCCAACCCCACTTGCTGATTTTGCTGTGGTCTCGGGCGTGCTGATCGTCACCTCTGCTGTGCTTTGACCACCTTGGCGCGGCAGGCTGGTTCGTTGCCCATAAGCGGCGGTTTCGGATTGAGGTGCCCGGTCATGTGTCCACAGATCGTGTGCAGGTACACTTGATCCTTGACTCGCGGCAATTTGGCGTCATGCTCGATATGATTCGTGTGGGCGATGGGTTGAGAGTCGAGATAAAGTTGGCGTCGAAGTCTGGTTCGGGGTTGGTCCGTCCTTTAGCAGGAGTTCTTGCAAGATGAAATCTGCGCATTCCTATCGTCGCTGTTTGCAACTGTTTGTGCCGTTGTTCGCGGTGGTGCTCGCGGTGATGCTCGCAGTGGTGACTTCGCCGGCATTGGCCGACGGCACTGTGCGCGCGTGGAGAAGCAACGGTTACGACCAGTGCCTCATCCCATCCGATCTTGGTGTTTGCACGCAGATTGCAGGGGGTGACCAGCACACCATCGCCCTTCGCGCCGACGGCACTGTGCGCGCGTGGGGATGCAACAATGAAGGCCAGTGCAACATCCCATCTGATCTTGGTGTTTGCACTCAGATTGCAGGGGGTGGAAATCACACCATCGCCCTTCGCGTCGACGGCACTGTGCGAGCGTGGGGAAACAACTCTCAAGGCCAGTGCAACATCCCATCCGATCTTGGCGTTTGCACTCAGATTGCAGGGGGTGTCGATCACACCATCGCCATTCGCGCCGACGGCACTGTGCGTGCGTGGGGACGAAACATTGAAGGCCAGTGCACCATCCCATCCGATCTTGGTGTTTGCACTCAGATTGCAGGGGGTTTCTTTCACACCATCGCTCTTCGCGCTGACGGCACTGTGCGAGCGTGGGGAAACAACTCTCAAAGCCAGTGCACCATCCCATCCGATCTTGGTGTTTGCACTCAGATTGCAGGGGTTTACTTTCACACCATCGCCCTTCGCGCCGACGGCACTGTGCGAGCGTGGGGACGCAACACTCAAGGCCAGTGCACTATCCCATCCGATCTTGGTGTTTGCACTCAGATTGCAGCGGGTGGCGCTCACACTATCGCCCTTCGCGCCGACGGCACCGTGCGAGCGTGGGGAAACAATTCTCAAGGCGCGTGCACCATCCCATCCGATCTTGGTGTGTGCACGCAAATTGCAGGGGGTCACCTTCACACCATCGTCCTCGAGGGCAACCAGAATCGATCGCAGCCGTCCTCGATTCCTGCGACGGGTGTTGGTATCACACCATCGCCCTCGACTGCGCCCTCACCGCCGAGTCCGCCACTAGCGCCCAACTCGCGCCCTTCTCCTTCGGCATAAACCTAACTTGGATTGCCACTGGCATCCGTCCAGCATCGACCGGCGCAACACTCACGATCACCGCGCGCGGCCAATCTATGGGCGATGGTTTTGTCTCTTGATCCTTGACTTGCGGCAATTTGGCGTCATGCTCGATATGATCCGTGCAGGCGAAGGGTTGAGAGTCGAGATAAAGTTGGCGTCGAAGTCTGGTTCGGGGTTGGTCCGTCCTTTAGCAGGAGTTCTTGCAAGATGAAATCTGCGCATTCCTATCGTCGATGTTTGCAACTGTTCGTGCCGTTGTTCGCGGTGGTGCTCGCGGTGGTGACTTCGCCGGCATTGGCCGACGGCACTGTGCGAGCGTGGGGAGGGAACTATTACGGCCAGTGCACCATCCCACCCAATATTAGTGTTTACACTCAGATTGCAGCGGGTGGCTGGCACAGCATCGCCCTTCGCGCCGACGGCACTGTGCGAGCGTGGGGATGGAACTTGGGAGGCAAATGCGACATCCCATCCGATCTCGGTGTTTGCACTCAGATTGCAGGGGGTCTCTCTCACAGCATCGCCCTTCGCGTCGATGGCACTGTGCGAGCGTGGGGACTCAATGTTGACGGCCTGTGCACCATCCCATCCGATCTTGGTGTTTGCACTCAGATTGCAGGGGGTTTCAGTCACACCATCGCCCTTCGCGTCGACGGCACTGTGCGAGCGTGGGGAAGCAACAAGGACGGCCAGTGCGACATTCCATCCGATCTTGGTGTTTGCACTCAGATTGCAGGGGGTGGAAATCACACCATCGCCCTTCGCGCCGACGGCACTGTGCGAGCGTGGGGAGACAACACTCAAGGTCAGTGCGACATCCCATCCGATCTTGGTGTTTGCACTCAGATTGCAGGGGGTGGCGCTCACACCATCGCCCTTCGCGCCGACGGCACCGTGCGAGCGTGGGGAGCAAACTGGGCAGGCCTGTGCACCATTCCATCCGATCTCGGTGTTTGCACTCAGATTGCAGGGGGCAGAGATCACACCATCGCCCTTCGCGCCGACGGCACTGTGCGAGTGTGGGGATCAAACGAATCCGGCCAGTGCACCATCCCATCCGATCTTGGTGTTTGCACTCAGATTGCAGGGGGTGACTTGCACACCGTCGCCCTTCGCGCCGACGGCACTGTGCGAGTGTGGGGATCCAACAAGTACGGCCAGTGCATCATCCCATTTGATCTTGGTGTTTGCACTCAGATTGCAGGGGGTGGCGAACACACCATCGCCATTCGCGTCGACGGCACTGTGCGAGTGTGGGGACGCAACAAGGAGGACCAGTGCATCATCCCATCCGATCTTGGTGTCTGCACTCAAGTCGCTGGGGGTTCCGGTTACACCATCGCCATTCGCGCCGACGGTACTGTGCGAGCGTGGGGATCCAACGAATTCGGTCAGTGCACCATCCCATCCGATCTTGGTGTTTGCACTCAGATTGCAGCGGGTGACCAGCACACCATCGCCCTTCGCGCCGACGGCACTGTGCGAGCGTGGGGAGCAAACGATTCCGGTCAATGCGACATCCCATCCGACCTTGGTGTTTGCACTCAGATTGCAGGGGGGCAATATCACACCATCGTCCTTCGCGCCGACGGTACTGTGCGAGCGTGGGGATACAACGGTGAAGGCCAGTGCACTATCCCATCCGATCTTGGTGCTTGCATTCGGATTGCAGGCGGTGGCGGTCACACCATCGCCCTTCGCGTCGACGGCACTGTGCGAGCGTGGGGACGCAAGTATGACGGCCAATGCACCATCCCATCCGATCTTGGTGTTTGTACTCAGATTGCAGGGGGTGTCCAGCACACCATCGCCCTTCGCGCCGACGGCACTGTGCGAGCGTGGGGAAGCAACTCTCAAGGTCAGTGCACCATCCCATCCGATCTTGGTGTTTGCACTCAGATTGCAGGGGGTTACTTTTATACCATCGCCCTCAAGAGCAACCAGAATCGATCGCAGCCGTCCTCGATTCCTGCGACGGGGGTTGGTATCACACCATCGCCCTCGACTGCACCCCCACCGCCGAGTCCGCCACCAGCGCCCAACTCGCCCCCTTCTCCTTCGGCATAAACCTAACTTGGATTGCCACTGGCATCCGTCCAACATCCGCTGGCGCAACACGCTCACGATCACATGCCCCGACGAAACAATGCCACAGGGTCAGCACTGGTTTCCAAACCAACAGCGGCTCGCAAGAAAACCAAATCCTCCGCCATGCGACGCGCGCCGCAATCGCTGGCCGACATGGCCAACATCGGCCCCGCGATGCTCAAGGATTTTGTGGTGTTAAATATCAAGAGTGTTGAGCAGCTTGCGAAGCGAGAGGCATTCGAACTGTGGCGCGAACTCTGCAAACGCACTGGTCAGCGGCACGACCCGTGCGTGATCGATGTATTCATGTCGGCGGTCGCGCAGGCCAACGGCGAGGCGCCCTGCCCGTGGTGGCATTTCACCGCGCAGCGCAAGACGATGCAGGCGAAGCAAGAAGCGCAGGGCGTGAAGACGATCGGCCGAAGAACGACCCGCTGTCGATGAAACAGCGGGTTGTTGGCGTCAGTCTGCGTGCCGGATCCGATCCAGTTCAACTCGTACGCCGAGCTGGTTCGCCCACTGCTCCATGTATCCCCAGTCGAGTGACGATTCGCCCTGCGTGGCGATGATGCTGGCGATGTCGCGAAGGTGCTTTGAGGATCCACCCTCGTGGAAAAACTCCAGCTTCTTGAGAATGACATCCTCGGGCGAGGCGAAAGATTCACTGCGACCGTCGTCAAAACAGATTTTGCGCACGCGGCTGAAGCGAGAAGTGTCGTACGCGCTATCCGACGCGACGATCAGGTCCACTTTCAGCCCTGACGGCGCGTGAATGATGTTGAACATGCCTCGGCGCCGCACCGCTTCGAGGGCCGCTTCTTCACTGATATACCACTCTTCCCCGGCGAAGGCGGCCGTGACCGCCCGGGCCTGTCGATCGTCGAGGCGAACGACGATGTTCATGTCATTGGTATACCGCGGCTCCCCGTAGATCATCGACGCGACGGAACCCGTGGCGAAATGCTCACAGCCGACGCGGTCGAGCTCGGCGCCGATGAGGCGAAGAAGTTCCGTCGGCTCGATCATGTGCGAAGAACCGCGCCGTGCGACATGCGGACGGCGACCTCGCGGGCCACGCTTGATTCGCTCCAGTCCGGGTGCTGGGCGCGAACTCCGGCGCAGACGAAGGTGCGGGCCGAACGCCACATCGCGTCCAGCGCCGCCAACTTCTGGTCCGGGGTCTGCCGGCGCAGGATCGCAATCAGCGCGGGATCGCAGCGATCCGAGGCATCGTGATGAAGTTGCGGACGATCCATGAATTTATAGTAGTGGTTTGCCGCGCATGAAACCATCCATGCCAACTGGCATCTTGGACTTCCACTCGATTCGTGGACACGCCAACCGGCAGGATTACACCTGCCAGAAGTGGAGTGTTTCATGTCCACGATGCGTGTCCACGGGTCGTGTGCAGGTCCAGTGAATGGAACGACAAGTCGCTGCAAGAGAAGCTCCAGGGCGCGAAAGACGCCAACGCTGTTGCGGCATAACGCAAAGGCGACGAGCGAGATGGCGGAACAGTCTACGCCAGTATGTTTACGAACATTTTTCCAGCTCGCATTGAGTATCAGCAAGCAACTCTGGCAAGAGTCGCACTGCGACATCCCACACCGCTTCGGGGTCAACAACGGCGTACGAGTGGATGATTACATTGCGAAAATCAACCGCGCCCTTTGCATGTCGGATGCGAGCAAAGACTTCCGGTGCATGCTTGCGCAATAGGCCAAGCGCTTCGCCAATAATTTCAAATTTGCGCTCAAATATCGCTTGCGAATCTTCGTCATGCAGAAATTGCTCAAGCACCAATCGATCTCGCCTCACTGAAAATTAACCGGGCGGCATGCACAACATCCTCAAGCACGCTTGCTGAATCATGCGGCATCATGCGGCGGCATAGATTGGAAGTCTTGTTCTTTCGAGCACCGCTCTGAAGCGTGGATTTTTTACTCCCCGAATGCTGATGAGATCAACGCGGCACGGGAAAATTTCACCGAGTCCGGCATAGAGACCAAGCAACTGGTCGGCGACGGGAGCTTGGTTAGAAAACTCAGCCAGAAAGTCAATATCACTACGCGATGGGTCCCAATCTCCTCGTGAGGCAGATCCAAATACCCAGAGTTTGGCGATTTTCAAGCGTTCGCAGAGCGCGCGAATTTCGGCAAGTTTTTCGGTGACTGCAGATGCAATTGCCATCGGCGCAGTGTAACGGTCACTGGTCTTCCGGTTCTAACTCGCATTCTTGTTTCTATCGTTGGCGCGGTCGCCTACTTGAACATCTTGACGCGCGCCCACGAGCGTTGGTCGGCGAAGGTATCGAAGGCACGCCCGCACTCGGGGCAGGCGCCCGTGTCGCCCAGGCCGTTCAAGTCGTACACGCAGTTCACGCAGGCGCGGCCCGAGGAGGCGGCGACCGCTCGCTTGATGCGGCGCTGACCACGCCAGAGTCCCAGCAACGCCACGAACGCCGACAGGAAAATGGAGACGGGGATCACCACAATCACCAAGACGGTGGGTACGGTGATCAAGTCGAGCATCGTGGGCACCCGCACGATCACACTTGATCGTAGAGACTCGTCTACTGAGTCTTTGACCGCGTCGTGCACCGCGGGCACCCCCGCGATCACCGCGCCCGTCACCGAAATGACGAAAGGCAGCACCATCCACCACATCAGTCGCCGCACGGCCGGCGGCATCGGGGCGCGGGGTGCGAAGAGTGATTTCATCATGGCGTGATCATAGTTCGGGCCGCCGATCGCCCCTCAGCGCTTCGCCGCGGCCTGCGCGATCAACTTCGTGCCCACGCAATTGACCTCGTTCACGCTGCCGCGCTCGTAGTCGCTCACGGTGTTGATCGTCGACTGCGCGATCGCCGTGCACGCCTCGCGCGTGAAAAAGCCATGGTGGACCGCGGTGAGTGCTCTCAGTGTGCGTGTTGTTGAGGTGGTCTTGTCCCCAATTCAGGTCCACCTTCAGCGCGAGAAAATCTGGTCAATCGGGACCTCATTCCTCTGACTTGATTCAACGAATTCGCCGGGGTATAGCCAGCGCATCAGCATAGCCCAAGGCGCTGAGTGGGCGAACACGATTATAGTCCGTCCTCCAATGTGGAAGATGCGCTGCAACGCACTCATCGCTGTACCGAGCGCAAGTAGTCAGGTGAACGCGCTAGCAGCCCAAAAGGAAACAAGCGAGGCGAAGGACCAAGCACACGGTGCCGTACCGATAAGGAGTAGCACTCCGGGAATCAGAATCCATAGTCCCAAGGGCGATGTACGAAACGCAGGCACCTCGGTGTGGCGAAGCTCGCTGCCACATTCCGGACAAGGCGCGCTGGGCACACCGCACCCTCGCAAGTCGTATCCACAATCGCCACAAACCAAGGTTGGTCGATTCACGAGGCAAATGCGAAGCCATGCGACCCCACTTGTCGCAAGGGCGGCTGCGACGATTCCAGACCATGCGATATACAGTTCCATCAACAACCCGTCACCGGCACCCGGCGACCGGTCGATGAGATACCAAAAGATGAAATAAAACGCGAGCGCACCCACAGCAAGCGGCCCCCAGACCATTGGTCGTCTAGCGCACGACCACAGCGTGAGAGTTTCGCGAGATGTGGAATCGGCTTGCATGGAGATGTGCACGCTACGGGCAAAGAGGTGGCTGCGTTCAGGGGAAGTGGTCCTGATGTGGGGTCCCGGTCACATCAGCGCGCTGACGGTGTGAATCGTCAGGCGGCGATTGGGCGTGCGTTTCAGAATCTCCCGCCATTTTCGCGCCGAAACGCGCGGAGTTGTTGAATCGTGCTCCACGATTGCAGGGTCATCAAGCCAACGATCAGCGCGATCCACACCGACTGCAGCCAGATCAGCGCGAGTGCGATCAGCGCAACACCGAGCACCAGTCCAACCCATGCCGCGATCCACAGGCTCTTGGTTGGGCCAAGCTTGATCCACAACAGTCCGCGCAGTAATTGTCCGCCGTCGAGCGGATAGGCGGGGATGAGATTGAAAATGAGCAGGATTCCATTGAGCCACAGAAGGTGTTGAATAAAGACGCCGAGCGGACTTGTGATCCCAACGACTGTGTGCAGTGCAAACAGCACTGGCCAGAGCACCACATTGACAAGCGGTCCCGCGGCGATCGCCCAGAGATATGCGCTGGCGCGCTGCGGTGTTTGCACGAATGCGATGCCGCCGAATGGCCACAGCAAAATTCGATCGGCCGTGCCACCCGTTTGCCTTGTCGCAAGCGCGTGTCCAAACTCATGCATCAACACGATCACAAAGAGTCCCAGATATTCAGCGATATCCCACGCGATGTTGGGATAGTTGCCGCTGCGGCGGTTGATCTGAAAGATCGCAACGAGCACCCATGACCAGTGTATGTACACGCGGATTCCAGCAATGCTGAAGAGTGGCCAGGTGCCCGAAAAACTTTGTACGGATGACATGTGGAGACTGTACGAACTTTCGAGTTTGATCAGTACCACATATCAGAACCACTCCTTATGAGGTCTTTGGATTTTATTTGGTTCCTGGTCCCTATCCAGATTCCATGTCAAAATGAAGTGAGAGTTATTTTGGACACTGGACCCTCCGCATCAATGGAGGATTGCATGAAGAAGAAGCGTTTCACTGAAGAGCAAATTGCGCATGTTCTTACGCATTGGCGAATACCTTCGAATCGCTTGAAGACGCGAAGAACGGCTTGACAAATTGGAGAATGGACTAGAATCGTGTTCGTCCACACAGCGCCTTGGGCTATGCTGACGCGCTGGCTTAACCCCGGCGAATTCGCTGAATCAAGTCAGAGCAATGAGGTCCCGGTTGACCAGATTTTTTCGCGCTGAAGGTGGACCTGAATTGGAGATAAGACCAGTGCGGCTGACCGAAAATGACTTCCACCAACTGATATTTGATATTGAGTCCACCTGATGGCTGCGGTTGCCTATCACGAGGGGCAATTTCCGCCGGCGGCGCTCGACTGGTCGCGTCTGATTCCGCTGCTCGGTCCAGCGGCTGTGGCCCGCTACGACGGCATGCTTGCTGCCGTCCCCAATCCAGCGGTGTTGCTCTCACCGCTGACGACGCAAGAAGCTGTGCTTTCGTCTCGCATCGAAGGTACTCAGGCGACGATGGGCGAGGTACTCGAGTTTGAGGCTGGTCGCGAAGCGGCTTCGCCAGAGCTCCGCGAAGACATCCATGAAGTGCTGAACTATCGGGCGGCAATGCGCGAAGCGGAACGGCTGCTTGCCACGCTGCCGCTGTCGCAGCGAGTGATCCGCGACATGCACCGCGTGCTGCTCGATGGAGTGCGCGGCGCGAACAAGTCACCAGGGGATTACCGCCGCATCCCGAACTGGATCGGGCCGGTGGGGTGCACGATGAGCCAAGCGCGCTTCGTGCCTATTGGTGCCGATAAACTGCCTAATGGCATGAGCCGTTGGGAGCGCTATGCGCATGAGGACGCGCCGGATCGTCTAGTTCAGCTCGCAATCCTGCACGCTGAGTTCGAAGCATTGCACCCGTTCCTCGATGGCAACGGCCGATTGGGTCGGATGTTGGTGCCGCTGTTCCTGTGGCAACGCGGGCTGATCGGGCAGCCAATGTTCTATATCAGCGCCTTGCTGGAAGCGCGTCGCGACGAGTACTACGAACGCCTGCTCGCTGTTTCCCGCGACGATGACTGGACGGGCTGGTGTTGCTTCTTCATCGAGGCAATCCGGGTACAGGCCGAGGACAACCTGACCCGCGCTAAGGCCATCCTCGGTCTTTACGAAAATCTCAAGCGCCGCATGCCTGACTTGACCAGGTCGCAGTACGCAATCCGCGCCCTGGACTGGATCTTCGAGCACCCAATCTTCAGTGCATCCGACTTCGTGAAGTCTGCGGGCATTCCGACACCGACCGCCCAGCGCTTTCTCGGTGTCCTTCAGAAGGGCCATATTTTGCGAGTTGTGGCCCCTAGCAGTGGGCGCCGGGCGGCAATCCTGGCCCTCCCGGCTCTGCTGAACATCGCCGAAGGACGAGAGATCCTGTGATGATCGAATGTGCGCATGAAGCCGTTTGTCGCTCACTTATATGCCAAATGTGAGTTACAAACCTGTTTGCCGCTCATGGGTGAGCAACAAGCGGAGTATGGAAGCCTGATTGTGACCGGGCTTGTCCTCAATTCAGGTCCACCTTCAGCGCGAGAAAATTTGGTCAACCGGGACCTCATTGCTCTGACTTGATTCAGCGAACTCGCCGGGGTTAAGCCAGCGCGTCAGTATAGCCCAAGGCGCTGTGTGGACGAACACGATATATAGTCCATACTCCAAATTGTCAAGCCGTTCTTCGCGTCTTCAAACGATTCGAAGGTATTCGCCAATGCGCAAGAACATGCGCAATTTGCTCTTCAGTGAAACGCTTATTCTTCATGTAATCCTCCATTGATGCGGAGGACCCCGTGTCCCAAATAACGCTCACTTCACTTGGAGCTGAATTGGGGTAGGGACCAGTGGCACGCACCGTCTCGCGCGCTCCCGCACACCGCGCACATCAAGGCAACCACAACAGCCAACCAAACCCGTGAATTTGCGTGCCACTCGGAACCGACGGCCAGGATGGAATTATGTCCGAATCCAATGCCTCCGGCGTCTTGCGATAGGCGCGCACGACATACGGGTAGTCATCCCTTTGAGTGATCAGAAACTTCCGCAGTGGTGACACATACACGCTGGCTTCGTCTGCCACCTGCGTTGGCCATCTCGTTGCGGAAAGAACGCCTTCGCTCGAAATACTCAACACGCACTCGCCCGATCCTGGCTGCGACGCAAAACAAGCATCGCGACCGATTGGGCTGGAGATCCCCTTGTATGGTCCAAGCTCAGCTGAAATATTCGAGACGACGCTCCAATCGCTTGCTCGCAGTGAATCAACCCCTCCAACCACTTTTTCGACAAGCAAGAAGCGGCCGTCATTGCGCCAGATGAGATTGCTGACCGTGCCGCTGAACGGGATTGGCGTACCGTTCACCGTCCCGTTAACGCCCTCAGTGTTGAGCTTGCCAGCATTCAGGCTTCCATCGGTCGTAAGCGCGGCCCACTTCCCAGCGTCGGTGACGCGAAGCGTGTCAAGCTGGTAACCAGAGAATTGGAATCGTGTGGTCGGGCGCCGAATGTCCACAATGAATGAGATCCAGTGACCCCCTTTCGGGTGTTGGGAGAGCTTCACATGATAGTTGGACAAAAACTGAACTTTAGAAGCATAGTCAAAGTGAATCGTCTGGTCGGCGATTTGCCAATCGGGCCAGACCGTGACGCCAGATGGGGCCACGGGACTATCTCCTTCATTTGACGAAACAAGAGCCACCACTCGACCATTATTGTTCACCTTGACTTGGCGATTAGTCACCCCGGGCCCGAAGATCGCGGCGCGCAAGTCTTCCAGATCGGCGATTGCGGCGGGCGGGAGGGTCGACGGGTCCGACCAAACCAGAGTGCCAACGCCTGGCGCAGATGCAGCTACTTCCCAGCCAAACATGATCTCCCTCTGTGCAGATACGGGACTGGTCACAACAGGTGTGAGGCAAACGACAAAGCCGATGGTCAGGTTCAGAACATTCATAAAGCCTCCGTTCAAGTTAGCGTAGCATTTGGTATGTGCTCATCTATGGACATGTCGGGCAGTTTTCCAGTGGTATCATGATATTCCAGCCTGGGGCGTCAAGCAACGGCCCGCCAACCGGGAGGACGATGGGTCCGCCACCGCCGGCCTGACACGCAGAGATTGCGGTAAATGCCGAGGAGTTGGAGTTGTATCCATACCCCACCCCTGGTAAAAGTTCGTATCGCACGCAGCACTTTTGAATGCGGCACATGATATCTTCAATGCAATCGCAGAGCTGGCAGCCCGTGCTAGTTGCTACTACATCTACGCACGACTGTGAAGCCTTGTTTTTCGGAAAATCTGGATGACCTCGCACAAACGGGCCGCAGTAGGTGTCAATCGGCCCATGAGCGCTATCGCCAAAATCCCATTCGGGGCAAACTGGTGGTGAATTCAATTGGGGCAGATCCGGTATGGGGTTTGGTACCTGCGGATACTGGTCCCACCTGAGACCAGTCGGTCCGCCGCGGCACGCCGTGACTACGGGCTCTTCATCGGCCCCGATTGTCGTGCACTTTGTGAAACAATGCCACGCTAAACCCAAGAAGATGGGGCGGCAACAAATCTCGACCGTGCATGATGGCAGCACACTGACTTGCGGGGTTAGCGGCTCGACCTCGATGATCACATCGGCTGTTGATTGAACCGAACCCAAGCTAATCATCACCACAGCAATCACAAAGGTCATCGTTCGAATTCGCATGCTGGAATCTCCATGTCAATACCCTCGGTCAGCGTCCACGGTCGATACTCGAGCAATGCTATGCCAGTCAGGCGCCCTATGTCAAAACCATCGGCCAAAAACTTTTGCCGTTCGAAAGGCCACTTCGACTTCGAGCGATGGGCGCGGCCGAAGCCCACTGCCCGCCAAGCAACGAACCTGCAGCGTGCGCTTGGCAATCAAACGCCAGCGGAATTTGCGAGCAATGGTGATGAAGAAGCGTTGTTGCGCAGTGAACCGCTAGCAATCAAGGAAAAGGCTTAAGGCGTGGACCGTCTCGCGCGCTCCCGCACACCGCGCACATCAAGGCAACCACAACAGCCAACCAAACCCGTGAATTTTCGTGCCACTCGGAACCGACGGCCAGGATGGGATTATATCCGAATCCAATGCCTCCGGCGTCTTGCGACAGACGCGCACGACAAACGGGAATGTGTCATCCCTTCGAGCGATCAGAAATTTCCGCAGCGGTGACACATACACGCTGGCTTCGCCCGCCACCTGCGTTGGCCATCTCGTCGCGGAAAGAACGCCTTCGCTCGAAACACTCAACACGCACGCGCCCGATGGGCTCGACGCAAAACAAGCATCGCGACCGATAGGCCCGACGATCCCCTTGTATGGTCCAAGCCCAGCTGAAATATTCGAGATGACGCTCCAATCTCTTGCTGACAGTGAATCAACTCCTCCATCCACTTTTTCGACAAGCAAGAAGCGGCCGTCATTGCGCCAGATGAGATTGTTGACCGTGCCGCTGAACGGAACTGGCGTACCGTTCACCGTCCCGTCAACGCCCGCAGTGTTGAACTTGCCAGCATTCAGGCTTCCATCGGTCGCAAGCGCGGCCCACTTCCCAGCGTCGGTGACACGAAGCGTGTCAAGCTGGTAACCAGAGAATTTGAATCGTGTGGTCGGGCGTCGAATGTCCACAACGAATGCGATCCAGGGACCCTCTTTCGGGTTTTGGAAGAGCAGCACATGATGGCTGGACAAAAACTGAACTTGAGAAACATAGTCAAAGTGAATCGTCTCGTCAGCGATTTGCCAATCGGGCCAGACCGTGACGCCAGATGGGACCGCGGGATCATCTCCGTTCTTTGAAGAAACAAGAGCCACCACTCGACCATTTTGGTTCACCTTGACATGCGGCCCGGGTTGACCAATCGCCATGATCGCGGCGCGCAAGTCTTCCAGATCGGCGATTGCGGCGCGCGAGAGGGTCGACGGGTCCGACCAAACCAGAGTGCCAACACCTGGCGCAGATGCAGCTATTTCCCAGCCCACCATGATCTCCCTCTGCGCCGATACGGGACTGGTCACAACAGGTGTGAGGCAAATGGCAAAGCCGATGGTCAGGTTCAGAACATTCATAACGCCTCCGTTCAAGTTAGCGCAGCATTTGGTAAGTACTCATCTATGGACATTCCGGGCAGAGTGGTATCACGATTCCCCAGCCTGGGGCGCCAAGCCACGGCAGGCCATCCGGGAGGGCGATGGGTCCGCCACCGCCGGTCTGACAGGCAGAGATTGCGGTATATGCCGCGGAGTTGGAGTTGTATCCGTACCAGTCTGGAACAAGTTCGTAATTCACGCAGCACAATTCAATGCAGTCCATGACTTTTTTAATGCAATCGCAGAGATTGCAGTCCGTGCCAGTTGTTACATCCCTGCAAAACGGCTGTGGAGCCTCGTTTTTCGGATAATCTGGATGGGTTCTATCCCAGGGGCCGCAGTAAGTGTAAACCGGCCCCCACAAGCCATTGCCTGAGCAATCTGGTGGCGGATTCAATTGGGGCCCACCCGGTATGGGGTTTTCTACCTCAGGAACCAGGTCCCTAAACAAACCACTCGGTCCGCCGTTACACGCCGTGACTTCGGGCACGCCACCAGACTTGGATTTCGTGCACTTTGTGAAACAATGCCACGCTATCGCGCCGCCAGGTGCGCTACCGCCGATTCCGGTGCAACAAATCTCGACCGTGCATGATGGAAGCACACTGACTTGCGGGGTTAGCGGCTCGACCTCGATGATCACATCGGCTGTTGATTGAACCGAACCCAAGCTAATCATCACCACAGCAATCACAAAGGTCATCGTTCGAATTTGCATGCTGGAATCTCCATGTCAATACCCTCGGTCAGCGTCCACGGTTGATACTCGAGCAATGCTATGCCAGTCAAGCGTCTAGGCCAAGGCCATCGGCCAAAAACTTTTGCCGTTCGAAAGGCCACTTCGACTTCGAGCGATGGGCGCGGCCGCAGCCCATTGTCACCAGCCAACAATTGAGCGGCCTGACCTGACACCCCAAAGAGGAACCACCGCTCATGGGAAACGAACCAAGTCTGGTCTTGTCCCCAATTCACATCCACCTGCAGCGCACGCTAACCTCGTCAACGGATCTGGCCTACCCGCATCGCCAGTGCGCACCGACCGACCTGGGTTTGCATCGATCTCGAAATAGTCCGCACTTCGTCCTGCGGTTTCTGCAATCATGAACGCCATGCCGCTCTCACTGCGCATTCCGTTCTGTGCCTTAGCGCTCGCTGGAAGTGCGTGCGCGAATCAGCAACCACTCGCCGGCGCATCGAATCCATCGCGTGCCGCGTCGAAGTTTGTGGAGTCACTGAACCCGAGCGAACGCACCAAAGCACTGCGCTCGCTCGATGATGCACAGCGCACCAAGTGGTATTTCGCGCGCGGCGATCGCGATGGGCTCTTTCTGCGCGACATGGATCGCGACACGCGCGCAGCAGCTCTGGCGCTCGTCGACGCATTTCTTTCCGACCGTGGGAGCGAACAGTGGCGGCTCATTCGCATTGTCGAGGCGATCAATGCGATTCAGGAGCATGATGCTGGAACATCACCGCCGACCTATGGCGATGATTTGTATGCCGTCCATTTCTTTGGCTCTCCAGATGATGCGGCGTGGGCGTTTGAGATTGAGGGTCATCACTTTGTATTGCACGCGGCATGTGCCGATGGCGTCATGACTGTTACGCCAATGTTCACCGGATCATTCCCCGCAGTCATCGCATCGGGTCCGCACGCGGGTCAACGACCGCTCGGGCCCGCGGTCGAAGTCGCGTTCGAGCTTGCGCGATCGTTCGACGATTCACAGCGCAAGACGGCGCGCATTCTCGATGGCACACCTGCTGATGTGATGTGGGCGATCGGCGCGGATGCGAAGGCACCCGACATGCGCGGCGTGCTGCGAAGTGCGATGAGCGATGCGCAGAAGCAACTCGTGGACAAATTGCTCGCCACCCATGCGGGGCTTTTCGACAGCAAGGTTGTTGATGCGCAGTTGCACGAGTGGCGAGTGAAATATCCCGATCAACTCGCGTTCGCATTCGTGGGCGAGACGAATCTCGACAAGCCGCACTATTACCGCCTCACGAGTCCGTGCTTCACGATTGAATATGACTCGACCAACGCCGATGCGTCACATGTTCATTGCGTGTGGAGCGATCCAACGACAAACTTCGGTGGCGATGCGCTGCGAGAGCACTTGAAGCCCGCGCGCGCTCCGTGATTGCTGTCAAAGTTCCAGAGTTGAAACGGCTGCGGCGGGGGGGAGCGGGGGGAGCGATTCACTCCATCAATCAACGCGATCAATCAACGAGGTCAATTGAGACGATCTTGTCGCCAGCCACGATCTTGTCAACCACTTCGACGCCTTTCACAACTTTGCCGAAGCAAGTGTGAACGCGATCGAGATGCGCGGTGTTGTCGCGGCTATGGCAGACAAAGAATTGCGATCCACCGGTGTCTTTGCCAGCGTGGGCCATCGACAGAACTCCGCGATCATGTCGCTGATTCCCGCCAGTCGTTTCGCACTTGATCTTCCAACCGGGACCACCGCCACCGCTGCCCTGCGGGCATCCGCCCTGAATGACAAAATTTGGAATCACTCGGTGAAAGTTCAGGCCCTTATAAAAGCCTTGCTTAGCGAGCTTGCGAAAATTCTCAACGGTCTTTGGCGCGTCGGCATCGAAAAATTCGATTTCCATATCGCCCTTGTCGGTTTTGATGGTTGCTTTGGACATGAAGCGAGTATAGGCACACGCGCATCGTGAATGTCGCCTCGACCGTGCCTAGACTTGGCTCCTTCACTACCAAGCGCGCGTCGCCGTTGGTAGCCACGAAGGCTTGCGCATGAATGCAACAAATCCATCACGGTCCGATGCTCCGCTCATTCTGCTGACTGGCGCAACTGGATATGTCGGGGGCCGGCTCTTGCAATTGCTTGAAAGCGGGGATCATCGCATTCGATGCATAGCGCGGCGACCAGAGGTGCTGGCGCAACGCGTGCATGCGTCGACCGAGGTGGTTGCCGGCGATGTGCTTGATCGATCAACTCTCGCGGCGGCGATGCATGGTGTGCACACCGCGTATTACATGGTTCATTCGATGGGGTCTGATGATTCGTTCGAGCAAGTCGATCGTCAAGCTGCGCGCAACTTCATCGATGCCGCACATGCGGCGGGTGTTCAGCGTGTGATTTATCTCGGTGGACTTGCCAGCGACACCGAGAAACTCTCGCCGCATCTGGCGAGCCGCCGCGAAGTCGGCGAGATTCTGCGCAAAACGACTGTACAGGTCACCGAATTCCGTGCATCGATCATCATCGGCTCTGGCAGTCTCTCATTCGAGATGATTCGTTCACTCGTGGATCGTCTTCCCATCATGGTCACACCAAAGTGGGTCAAGATGCCAGCACAACCAATCGCCATCGACGATGTGTTGTCATACTTGCTGGCCGCGCTCTCACAGCCGGTGGGCCCATCGCGAATCTTTGAAATCGGTGGCGCTGATATGATGTCATACGCCGACATCATGCGCGTTTACGCCAAACAGCGTGGCATGAAGCGTCGGATGATTTCCGTGCCAGTTCTGACTCCGTTCTTATCTGGCCTTTGGCTTGGATTCATCACTCCGCTCTATGCCCGCATCGGCCGCAAGCTCATTGCGAGCATCGTGCATTCAACGGTCGTGCGTGACAACTCTGCGTTGAGTGCATTTGACATTCGGCCCATCGGAGTCGACGAAGCTGTTCATCGTGCGCTCGACAGTGACGAGGAACGATTCGCCACAACGCGCTGGTCCGATGCGCTCTCCTCATCGGGTGCGATCAAGTCATGGGGAGGCGTGAAATTTGACTCGCGTGTTGTTGATTCGCGTGCGATGGATGTGAATGTGCCACGCGAAGTCGCCTTCGGTGTGGTTGAGCGCATCGGCGGCGACAACGGTTGGTATGCGTGGAATTGGCTTTGGAAAGTGCGTGGTGCGATGGACTTGCTTGTTGGTGGAGTGGGCGTGCGGCGCGGTCGTCCGTCGCCGACCACATTGCGTGTCGGTGACGCGCTCGATTTCTGGCGCGTCGAAGTGATCGAGCCACATCGTCGGTTGCGATTGCTCGCCGAGATGAAATTGCCCGGTCGCGCTTGGCTTGAATTTGAAGTCACGGGCGATGGTGCGTCATGCAATATTCGCCAAACTGCGATCTTCGATCCAGTTGGATTGATGGGACTGCTTTACTGGTATGGCATCTACCCGCTGCACAAGGTGATTTTTCACGACATGCTGCGCGCGATTGCCAACGCAGCACTTGAGCAAGCAAAGTTAGCGACCGACCGCGGCGGCGAGCACTGACAAGCGGCGCGCGACCTCTTCCACATTGGCGCGTGAATTGAATGCGCTGATGCGGATGAATCCCTCGCCACACTTTCCAAATCCAGCGCCCGGAGTCGTCACCACTTGCGCCTCGCGCAGGAGCAGGTCGAATGTTTCCCACGAACCCAATCCGCTTGGGCAAGTCATCCATACATACGGAGAATTCGCCGCGCCGAATGTCGCAAGGCCCAGTCGTTCGCACGCCGCCGAGAGTATTTGCGCATTCGCCAGATAAAAGTCAGTGAGCGCGCGCGTTTGTTGCCGACCTTGAGGTGAATAGAGCGCGGCCGTCGCACATTGCACCGGCCACGAGACGCCATTGGAACAAGTCGTCCATCGGCGCATCCATAGTCCATGCAGCGGCACACGCTTGCCGTCGATCGTCGAGCCCTCGAGCGATTTCGGCACAACCGTATATCCACTGCGAACGCCGGTGAATCCGCCAACTTTCGAGAACGATCGAAACTCGATCGCACACGCCGTCGCGCCCTCAATCTCATAAATCGAATGCGGGATTCCATCTTCGCGAATGAATGCTTCGTATGCCGCATCGAAAAGAATCAGCGCACCATGTTCGCGCGCATACTTCACCCATCGGGTGAGCGCAGCGCGATCCAGCACGACGCCAGTGGGATTATTCGGGGAGCACAGATAGATGATGTCCACCGCACCGCTCGGCAGCGCGGGTGAAAAATGATTCGCAGGCGTACAAGGCAAATAGGTGAACCCTTCATACCCGCCGCCTTCAAGTTGCCCGCCGGAATTGCCCGCCATGACATTCGTGTCGGCGTAGACCGGATAGACCGGATCGGTGATCGCAATGCGATTGCCCACCGCAAGAATTTCCAGCAGCGCACTCGCGTCAGGCTTCGATCCATCGCTGAGAAAAATCTCATCGTCAGCAATGTCGCATCCACGCGATCGAAAATCGCCTTGCGCAATCGCGCTGCGCACAAAGTCATATCCCGCCGCAGGTGGATAGCCACGAAAAGTGGCATGCTTGGTCAAGTCATCGACACCTTTGTGCATCGCTTCGGCCGCGGCGGGCGGCAGCGGCTCGGTCACATCACCAATTCCACAGCGGATGATGCGCGGCGCGAGCTGGGGATGTTCCTGGGCATAGGTCGCAACGCGCCGAGCGATTTCAGGAAAGAGATAACCCGCAGACAGCTTCAGATAGTTTTCGTTGATGCGGAACATGTTGCGCGAACTCCTTGGCGTTTGACGATTCGTATTGCGACCGCCGGCGGAACATTCGCCACAACCAGCTGGTGCGTAACGATGTGCTTCTTATGAGTGGATTCTCGGAACTCATCGAACCTACGCAACCGATCACGACCACTCGTTCCGACAAACGGCGCCTTTATTTGTCGAACACCCACATATTCAAAGTATGTCAGTTCGCCGCCGTCGCGCATGAGCATGAACATGCGATCAAAGATGGCCTTGGTGAGCGCGAGAGGAAAGTTGTTGAACGGCAATCCGCAGATCACGAAGTCATACTCGCCCGTCAGCGGCGCTTCTTCGATCGGCATCGCGTGCAGATTGACCTTGATCGACGGATGGCGTGCGCGATATGCGGTGAGATATCGCCGCTCAAGGTGCTCGCAGAAAATCGGATTGATCTCGACGATGTCGAATGTGTCGCGTCCGCGGAGTGCATCCAGAATTGCAGCGGTGAATGGTCCAGTGCCCGGTCCAACTTCCAAAATGCGTCGTTGGCCTCGGTGACTGCGAAGCGTGTGCGTCATGGCCTTTGCAAGGAGTGGTGAACTTGGGAACAACGACCCAGTATTGCGGATGTCGCGAATTGCTTGATGGACAAATTTCAACATGCGATCGTCTCTGTGCCGTGGGAACGCGCGCTGCTCACAGCGACGCCACCATTTGTTCATCGGCGCCCAGCGCCAGGATCATCTCTGCGAAAACTTCAGAAATCTGCCGAAGGTCTCGGAGATTCGCCAGTTCAACGGTGGTGTGCATGTATCGAATCGGCAGACTCAGTAATCCACTTGGAATACCGCCGCCGCGTGTGAAGATTGCATCCGTGTCGGTGCCGCTGCGTCCCGGAGTTGCCGCGCGCTGCAGCGGAATCGATTTCGCCGCCGCCGCCGCCGCCAATCTCGCGACCACGCCGGGATGCATCGCGCCGCCGACTGCGATCTTGGGTCCCTCGCCCATCTTGAATTGCCCGTGCTGTGCGTGCAAAATGCCGGGGCTATCGGTCGAGTGTCCGACATCGGTCACCAACGCGATATCGGGGCGCACACTCTCCGCGATCATCGATGCGCCGTGCAATCCAACTTCTTCTTGCACAGTGCTGACCGCGACGACGCGCACCTTCAAGTCGTTACCTCGCTCGGCGACCAACCTCAGTGTCTCGGCGGCGACAAATGTGCCGATGCGATTGTCGAGTGCGCGCGCCACGATCAATTCCTCGGTCATCATCATGCTTGAGTCGAGGAAGACGCCAGCATCGCCGATGTTGAGTCGTGCCATCGCAGACGCTTGGTCCTTCGCACCAATATCGATAAACAATTCGTGCAACTTGCGAACCTTCGCACTCGCATCTTTATCTTGCAAGTGGATCGCCGTTGCGCCGACGAGTCCAATCACAGGATTCTTGACACCAGCAACACTCGAGCAAAATTGAATGCGCTTGCCCACGATGGATCCGCTGTCGATGCCGCCAATCGCCTTGCAATAGACAAACCCCTGCGAGTCGACATAGTTGACCATCAGCCCGATCTCATCGGCGTGACCGCACACCGCAACGGTTCGCTTCGCACCCGCTGGAACAATTTCGCCAAAGCAATTGCCGTATGCATCGGTCCATGTCCTTTGCGCGCTCGGCTTCACATAGTCCAACCACAAGCGTTGACCAGGACCTTCGAATCCAGATGGACTTGGCGTATCGAGCAGTCGGTGCAAGAACGAAAGAGATTCATTTCGCATGAGTCCCGTAGGATAGCGCACGGTTCGACTTTCTTGGAGCTCACATCATGACGAAAGAAATTTCATGTTCGCCGTTTTCAGGCTGGCTTGTGCTGCCCATTCAGCTCGCAGCGCTACCGGCGATTGTCCTGCTGTTCATTCGTTGCATCGTCGAACTCAACAGCAGCAGGGGCGATTCCACTGCAGACATACTCGCAATCTTGGGATTCATCTTCACGGGCATCGCATTCTTGGGATGGCTCTTCAACTGGTTCGGCTTTTTCGTCGTGAATCCCAACGAGTCTCGCGTCATCTTGTTCTTTGGTCGTTATCGAGGATCGGTGCGCACAGTTGGATTTCATTATGTCAATCCATTCAGCGTCAAGAAGCGAATGTCGCTGCGCATTCGAACCTTTGAGACTGGATCCCAATCAAGCAGTGAAGTGAAAGATCCGGCTTCGGGTCGTGTCGTGGTCGCCGCCAAGCGCGGCCGCGGTCATCCGATCAAGGTCAATGACCTCGACGGTAACCCAATTGAAATCGCGGCGGTTGTTGTCTGGCGTGTCATCGATACGGCAGAAGCGCTCTTCAATGTCGAGGCCTTCGAGCAATATGTGGAAACGCAATCCGAAGCCGCGCTGCGAAATCTGGCGAGTCATTATCACTATGACAGCGCGGATGATTCCGTGATGAGTTTGCGCGGCAACACCGATGCTGTGGGCGAAAAGTTGCAATCAGAACTCGCGGCGCGAATGTCGAAAGCTGGCGTCGAGATTCTGGAGGCGCGCATTTCGAGTCTCGCATACGCACCAGAAATCGCAGCGGCAATGTTGCAGCGCCAACAAGCAGGGGCAGTCGTCGCGGCACGGCAGCGAATTGTTGAAGGCGCGGTGGGGATGGTGGAGTTGGCGCTGGCGCGTCTTGAGGAAAAGAAGACCGTCGAACTGAGCAATTCACAGCGTGCGTCGATGGTGGCGAATCTGCTCGTGGTGCTGTGTAGTGAACGCGGCGTGCAACCAGTGATCGCCGCAGCGCCAAGTCAGGAATAGTCCGAGCGAATTATCCACAATCGCAGCGAGAAACCGATCAGAGATTGGGTTAGAGTGGTGTCATGAAATCGACTCTGCCACTGCGTGCACGCCGTCTGGTCGTTCTCGGTGCGCTCTTTATTGTCGCTCCATACTCGCTTGCCGCAGAGATCGATCTGCCTCGATTGCCCGCAGCGAGTCCCGATGGAAAGTTTGTCACATTCACTTGGCGCGGCGACTTATGGAAGGCGTCCGCGGAAGGTGGTGCCGCCGCGCGCTTGACGACTCATCCTGCCGATGAATCACGCAGTGTGTGGAGCGCCGATGGATCGATGATCGCCTTCGAGAGTACACGCGACGGCGGACGCAATCTCTACACGATTGATCCGATGGGCGGCTCACTGCGGCGCGTGACAAACACGGATGAGATTCTCAGCCTGTCCAGTTTTTCGCAGACACCTTCCGGCGAACCCGCGCTCGATTTTTCTGCGTCGCTCGAATACGACCTCTTTCGAGCGCCGCGTCCATACTTTGTATCGCTCGCTGGTGGCGAACCCATTCGTCGTCATGGCGCATTCGGCCGCAATGTTGTGCCGTCTCCCGATGGCAAGCGATTTCTCTTCGAGCGCGGCGGCAGCGATTGGACGCGGCGACAGTATCGCGGCAGCGACAATTGCGATGTGTGGCTGTATGACCCGTCTGCGCAACCCGCGAATCAATTCACTCAACTGACGGATTTTCAGGGCAATGATGGATGGGCGCAGTGGCGCAACGATTCGAGTTTTATCTTTCTTTCGGACCGCGATCTCAAAACGGTCAATGTCTTCGTGCAAGACGCCAAACGCGGAGCGCTCGCGCGCAGACTGACGGCATTCGATGGCGAAGATGTCAAAGACTTGACGGTCAGTCGAGATGGCAATCGCGCATTCTTCACCGTCTGGGACAAGCTCTATCGACTCGATCTCAACACGGCAGGGGCACAGCCTGTCGCGCTCGCGCTCACTGCGCCCGACGACACATTCGACAGCGAGGAAGTGAAATCACTCGCGTCCGCCGTGACAGAGATGGCGCTGAATCCAGATGGCAAGAGCGCGGCACTCGTTGCATTTGGCGACATTTGGATCAAGCCCGTCGAAGGAAAATATCCAGCGCGTCGCGTGACCAGTGCGATGGCGCGCGAATATGAAATTGCGTGGAGTCCAGATGGACAGACTCTTTATTTCACATCCGACGAAGGTGGCGGTGAATCGATCATGTCCGCCACGGTATTGACCACTCGCGAAGATGTCGTAGCAACGGCGAAGGTGCTGAAGCCAATTCTAGTTGAGATTGTTGCAGCACCTGCGCCGGCGAGTGAACCTGCGGCCTCGCCAGCATCCGCGACCGCGAGTGAGCCTGCGGTTGCTCCTGTGATCGAACCTGCACCCGCACCTGCGAGCGAACCCGCGGTTGCGCCTGCGAGCGACCCCGCAATTGCACCTGCGATCGAACCCGCGGTCTCCGCAACGCTCGCCGCTGAACCCGCGAGTGCTGCGAAACAAGTCGAGACTCCAACTTCCGACGCCCCCAAGAAAACAATCGGCAAGGACAAAGAGAAGGACAAAAAGAAGGACAAAGCGAAAGACAAACCCAAGAGTGAGCGATGGGCGGACGCAATTCGCTTTGCAACTGCGCCGCTGATCGATGGAGCAACCAACGATCGTCAGGCGACTCCATCACTCGATGGAAAGCACATCGCATTTCGCCGTGGCCGCGGCGACATCATGATCATGGATCTTCCATCAAAGGAAGTGCGATTGGTGCGCGAAAGTTGGGATCCAGAAATCGAATTTGTATGGAGCCCCGACAACAGATGGTTGGCGTTCACAAATTCCGACCGCGATTTCAACAGCGATATTTTCCTCGCTCCGGCCGATGGCGCCACGCCCGCGATCAACATCACTCGCCATCCAGACAACGACGGCGCCCCACGATGGTCCGCCGATGGACGCATCCTGAGTTTCATTTCATCGCGCACCAACGACGAGACCGATGTGTGGATGGTTTTTCTCGACAAGTCCATCGAAGGTCTTCCAAAGTTTGAACTCGATAAATATTTCAAAGACGCTGCCGAAGCCGCCAAGAAGCGCAAGCCGCTGGATCTCGAAGCTGGCAAGGGCAAGAAGTCCGACAAAACTGAAACCGCCGATGCAACGGCAAAGGCAGAGAGTTCGCAGACCGCGGACAAAACAGAGACGACAGCCTCCGCCGACTCTGCGGACCAGTCCGAATCAACAGCGAAATCCGACAAGTCTGAAGAACCCGACAAGCCCGAAGTCGCTCCCGTGCTCTCACTCGATGATGCATATCGCCGCGTTCGCAGAGTGACGACGATGCCCGGAAACGAAGGCAATCTTGAAATCTCGCCAGCTGGAGATCGCATGTATTTCACCGGCGGCGAAATGCTCGACGGTGGTCTCTATGCAATCAACTGGGATGGCACGAGTCAGCGCAAACTCGGCAGTCGCGCCGATGTGCAGGGGATCACACTCTCTGGCGACAAGTTGATGACGATCAGTGCAGGCAAGGGTCATTTGGTTTCGACCTCTGGCGGCGCATCCGCAAGCGCGTCAAGTGAAAGTTCCAGCAGTTCCAGCAGCACATCAAGCTCCGGCGGCGGCACCGCACTCGACATTGATTCGTCCATCATCATCGACCGTGCTGCACTCGTCCGCCAGAAATTCGCTGAAGCCGCGCGCTTGATGGGTGAAAACTTTTATCACCCAACGATGAAGGGATTGGACTGGGATGCGGTCGCGGCGCGATACGCGCAACTCGCCTCGCACGCGCGCACCGCAGGTGAATTCGATCATGTCGCAAACCGTTTGCTTGGCGAACTCAACGCCAGTCACTTGGGAGTTCGGTCGCCCTCAGCAGGTGGACGCACCGTCTTGCCGCAAGGGCGCATCGGAGTGACGGTCTCGTCTCTCCCAGCTGGCTTGCGCATTGATGACATGATTCCGGATGCGCCGGCGATGATGTCCAAGACGCCGCTAGTGAATGGCGACATCATCACGGCCATCGATTTCGAGCCGATTCACCCAGGCGACACGCTTTCGTCACGCATGGCGGGAACGATCGGTCGCGAAGTCGTGCTCTCAATCAATCGAACGCTCGCCGATGGTCGCGCCGTTTCTTTCGAGACCGCGATCGTTCCAGTGACCGATTCCGCCATTGGACGATTGGCATATCGGGCAACTCAAACTCGAAACGCAATGCGCGTTGATGAATGGTCGGGCGGTCGCTTGGGATACATCCACATCGAGGGAATGGGTCAGTCATCGCTCGATGAATTCGAGCGCGATCTCTTCGCGGCGTGCGATGGCAAAGATGGATTGATCATCGATGTGCGAAACAATGGAGGCGGATGGACCGCTGATCGATTGCTCGCATCGATCTGCTCGCCGGTACACGCATACACCGTTCCTCGTGGCGCCGATCCAAAGCACACCGAGGGATATCCCAAAGATCGACTCTTCATTCAAAGATTCATCGGACCGATCAACATGCTCTGCAACGAAAAAAGTTTCTCCAACGCCGAGATCACCGCGCACGCATTCAAGACGCTCCGCCGCGGAACGCTCGTTGGCATGCCGACCTATGGCGGCGTCATCTCAACCGGTTCAGCGTCACTGCTCGATGGCACGACGGTTCGGATGCCGACCCGCGGCTGGTACTTGCCCGATGGCACCGACATGGAACTCAACGGCGCGATCCCGGACATCGTCGTTGCTCAGACACCGCAGGATGAATCTACGAATTCAGATCAGCAATTGCGCGCCGCGGTCGACAATTTGTTGCAGCGCATCCCGCCCGCGCCGGCGGCGAGTGCTTCCAACACGCGCTGAGCAAGTCGTTACTCTTTCTGCACGCATGGATCCAATTCGCTATTACACAAGTCGTCCTCATCCGTGGCATGGCCTGCGATGCGGCCCCGACCCACCGCGTGTCGTGCAGGCATTCATCGAGATCACACCGTTTGATCTTGTGAAGTATGAGGTTGACAAGGAATCGGGATATTTGCGTGTCGATCGTCCACAGCGAAGCAGTGCGACACCGCCGATGCTGTATGGATTCATGCCGCGCACACTCTGCGGCAACCGTGTCGCCGCGCTGAGTCCTCACGCCAAGAATGCCGACGGTGATCCACTGGATATCTGCGTCATTTCCGAGCGCCCAATCAACAAAAGCGATCTCGTGCTCGATGTGCGCGTGGTCGGCGGATTGCAAATGCTGGACGACGGCGAGGCCGATGACAAAATCATTGGAGTGCTGGTCGGTGATCCAGTCTGGGATAGCGCACGCGAGCTCAGTGATCTCCCGCCGCTTCTTGTCGAGCGCATGCAGCATTATTTCTCGACATACAAAATGCGCATCGGCGAATCGCAGACGGTTTCCATTCGAGATCTCTACGGATTCGAGCGGGCGGCAAAAGTCGTCGCGGCGGCGATGGCGGATTACAACGAGGTCTATCCAGACCCGATCAACAAGCCACTCGGCGGAGTGTGATCAACCGGTCCAAGACGCAAGAATCACCGCAAGATCAAGCCCATTGACCGCGCCGTCGCCATTGGTATCGCCTTGGCCACTGCCACCCCAATTGCTCAGCAGCATCGTGAGATCCAACCCGTTGACCGAGCCATCGCCGTTCAAGTCGGCGGGATTCGACGGGCCAATTGCAATCGTCGCACTATCCATCGCCACTGGCGCGCTTCGTCCGTGCTGAACCCACAGGTTGTACGCCGTGAGGCCGCTGCCATTGGCCGCAGTGTCGCGCAGGAATTCCATGTATTCACGCGATGAAGTTTGATAGTAAAAAGCCACCGCAACATTCGCTGCGCCAACTGGGATCGCATAGCTGGTGATGTCCCAGTATTGGCCGTCGGCATACGAATAGCCAACAGGGTGTGCACCCGCTGCGGCAAAGGCAGCATTGGTGAATCCGCGCGGTGGAATGCGATTGTCGACTTGGACAACATTGGAAAGCGCTAAGTGATTCGCCGTGCCCTTGGGCAAGTGCGTCGCAGCGGCAATGGCGTCGCTGATGACATGCTTTGCGTGATACACCTTCGTATCACTCTCGGTCAGCGTCGCAGTGGTCGAGTCATACGCTCCATACTCCTGCACAAGTGTTCCAGCGCCATTGTAAAACTTCACATTGATCCATGCGCGGCGACCTTCGGGATATCCAGTCGGCAACTTATGGCCAGACTGATTGATCACTTTGACATTGAGTTGGCCACCAACTTGCGTGAGCTCCATGTCAGACGCATCACGAAGCATCTGTATGTTGCGTGCGATCGACGCATCAACGCGCGATGGAGTGAGCCCGTAATACTCTGCGTCATCGCCCATTTGCGATGCAACAGCGCGCAAGACCCAAGTGTTCGCGCCTGCAAATGAATGCTGCGGAATATTGGGTCGCTCGGTCGCTGGATCACCAGCATAGAAGACGCAACCGCCACCTTGCTGGTCGGGCATGTGGCAATCTTGGCAAGTGTTCATGACCCCAGTTGGATGATTGCCACCGAAGCGACCATCGGCGAAGCTCACACCAGTCGTTGCGAAGGTGCTGTTGAGCCACTCCGAATAAGTGCGCTGCTCTCCAAACATGTCGTTCTTGTCCATCGTGGGATGCGGCGTTCCCAACGCATTCATCACCAATTCACCACTGGGCGCCTTGGAATAGACCGGATTGCTGACATCATGGCATGTCCCACACATCGCACCAGTCGAGTGGTATGGCGAGTAAATCAATTCAGCAGCGCCGTGAAAATTCATCGGCACATCGTCAAATGGTCCGCGCCGAACATCGCGGGGATCGATGACGAATGTCGCATTGCCTTGCGATCCAGTCGGCAATATTCCAGCCAACGCAAGAGGGTCGAGCACTTCAGGATCGGGTGTGGGGTCTTGTCCCTTGTAGTTGTAACCCACTGCGCTGAGAGCGCCAGCCACAGGATTCACATCTCGATGACAGAAATGACAATTGATTCCATCGAAATCTTCTTGCGTGAATTGTGAGAGGTCGCCAGTTGAGGATCGACCGGCGAGCCATGCGCCCGGTGCATGGCATCGGATGCAAAATTCGCCCGACAAATGCACATCTTGATTTGCGATTGCCAGCGCCGCGTGCCAAACCGGATCTCGCGCAGATTGTCCCATCATGCTGACAACCCAAGTGTCGAAAGGAGCATCAACTTCGTCGTAGCCTCCGTGGCAGTACGAACAATTATTCGAAGCTTGTATCGGCTCGAACGCCATGCTGTCGGTGTTCGGTTGTGTGCCGGGCAAGAAAAAATCCGCCGCACTTGTCGGCACTTGCACTTGATCACCAGGTCCCGCAATCGAGTGCGATGAGAGAGTCAACAAGCCAGTCGCTGCAACTCCAATCAATGCAAACAGCATGTAAGTTTGAGTTCGATTTTTAGGCGTGTCTTTCATTGTCGAATACTGCTCCATTTCAACGCAATCGCTATCGATACCGATCACCTCGGGCACATTGGCCGTCACTCCATATATAAGGTGGCTTACGCAGGGCAGAAGTCAAAAAAACAGGAAAAATGCGCAAAATATTGTTATAGGACTTATGGCGCTACCGCCATATTCAAGCTCTGCGACACACGCAGGGCAAGCGTCCGCTCATAATCGTCATCTCGACCCATCGGCGTCCACTGAGGATTTTCTCGAATCGAATCATCGGTTGCGTCGGCGGGCTTGGCGTTGAGACGGTTGGTCCATACCGACGACAAACTCCCCGAATAGGGCGCAGGCTTCGATCCTTCGATGAATGACCGCTCGATGTAAACCCAAACATCCATCTCGATCGGACCCGTGCAAGTTTGCATATCAAAGCGTGCCTGAGCACGGGAACTTCCAGGAATCGCAGGGCCATGCAAGACTGGGTCCGCGGTGACCGCATCCATTGGCGCGTCAGCTGGAGTGAACTCAACGCGAATTCGCCGACGACGGTTTGATCCAGTATTCGCCAATGCTTCACTCGGCCCATCATTATCAAATCGCCAAGGTTCCAAGAGTCCGCCCGCATGACGCGTATCGGTTTCGATAATTCCATTGGATCGATCCACGACCACAATCTTGTATCCCATCTCGCGCATAGCGCGCGTCGCCGCGTCGAAAGCGTCGCGGTACTGCGCTGGAGTGATTGTCAATTTCTCAGGACCTTCGCTTGTGAGCGCGCCCATGCAACCGCCGAGCGTCGATATGCAGATGCATGCCATGCATGAATTGAGAGTGACGGAAGCGACGAACTTCATGTGTGAAAGTCTACCTCGTTCCACTCGCGGCAAGATCGATTCGAGGATCAATCCACGCATACAGCACATCCACCACAAGATTGAGAAGTATCAGCAGCACTGCATACACCAACACAACACCCATGACGAGCGTGATGTCCTTTCCCAGCACCGCATCGACAAAATGTCGTCCCAGCCCTGGAATTGCGAAGACTTTTTCAACGACGAACGAGCCAGTCATCGCCACGGCGGTCGCTGGTCCAAGAAATGAAAGCACCGGCAGAAAGGCGTTCTTCAGCGCATGACGCCATGCCGCTTGCCGACGCGAAAGTCCTTTGGCGAGCGCGGTGCGCAGATGATTGGTGGACATTTGTTCGACCAATCCAAATCGCAGCAGTCGCGCGATATACGCGGCGAATGGCAGCGAGAGTGTCAGCATCGGCAGCAATGCGTGCGCAGGAGTGCCCCAGCCAGCGATTGGGAAGATGCGAAACTTCGCCGCCAGCAGCACGATCAGCAGCGATCCTGTTACAAATGATGGAACGCTGATGCCGACGAGTGCGATGGTTTGAGTTGCCGCATCAAGCCAAGATCCGGGGCGCAACCCGCCGATGAGTCCCGCGATGGTTCCAATGACGAGCGCAATGGCGATCGCACCAAGTCCGATGGTTGCCGAAATTGGAAATCCAGCGCTGATGATTTCGTTGACGGTCCAGTCTGGATGACGCATGCTTGGCCCTAGATCAAATGGTTTTTCATTCCATCCCAGAACCCACCCGACTCCCGTGACTCTCGACAAATATCCGCCGAGGAAACGAACGGGGCTGTCGAGTTGATATTGTCGGTTCATCGCTTCGACAACTTCAGGCGGAGGCTGTCGACCTTCCTGCAACATCGGATTGCCTGGAATGAGCCAGACGAGCGCGAATGTCACCACGATGACCGCGAGCAACACGAGTGGCAATTGCAAGAGTCGTCGAATGATGAAACTTGTCATGGCGTCGATCCTTGCGCTGGACGGTCAACGCGTCGCAACTGTGACAGGCGCTGATCGAGCCGCGGATTGCGCACGATTCCCCGCATTTTCACTGGGTCATACATATAGAGCGTCACATACTGACAGAGTGGCAAGATCGGCATCTCATCTTCCACGAGCAATCGCTCCGCATCGGTGAGTATCGCCATTCGCTTGGCCTGATCCATTTCGGCCGCGGCTTGCGCCAGCAACGCATCGAAGCGTGGATTCGAAAATGCACGGTCATTATTGCCATTGCCAGTGCGCGAAAGATCGAGGAATGTCGTGGGATCTGCATAGTCGCCATACCAGCCACCGCGTGCGACCATGAAGTTTCCCAGTCGCAAATCTTCCTTGGCGAACTTGCCGTCCTTGCCGCGCAATGCGCACTGCACGCCAAGTGCGTCGCGCCACATCGACGCCAATGCGAGTGCGATATTTTTCACTCGCGGATTTCCCGTCATATACAGCATGTCAACCGTTGGAAATGGTTCGCCCGCGCCGTTTTCAACAATCCCATTTCCATCGCGATCGATCCAGCCCGCCGCAGTCATTTCGCCGCGCGCGCGCGCGACATCGAAAGGCAGTCCAGCGGGCGAGTCGTAACCAGCGATCGATCCACGCGGCACAAGCGTCGTTGCGATTGGCTCGTTGAGTCGCGTGACCGACGCAGTGATCGCCGCCTTATCAACCGCCATCGCAAAGGCGCGGCGAACGCGCGCATCAGCGAAAGGATTGACCGACCCGTTTGATAACTTTGGTCTGCAATTGAAACTCCAGAAGTCAGTTCCAAACGCACTCAGCACATGCACATCTCGGCGCTCACCAAGCGCGACATCGGGCGCGGGCAATGCAGCCAGCGCCTCGTCGACCGTCGCACCAGCGCCGATGCGCAAGTCAAATTCCACTCGATGGCGATCGAGCCAGCGCCGCGATGATTGCGCAAGATCAGCGCGGAATTCCGCCGTCAAATCACTGATCCAGTCGATGCCGCCCGACTCATACGCCAACACAGCCGTGCTCGCATCTTCGATTGGAATCACTTCCACGCTCTTGGCCAGCGGCGGATTGACCCCGACATACATTTCATTGGGCTCAAGTCGCATCTCGCGTTTGTATTTCCAATCCACCAATTTCATCGGGCCATTGGTGATCAACACCCCAGGCTTGGTCCATCCTGGATTCGACTTGACCAACCCACTCGTGGGATCAATCCTCGTGAACTTGTCAAGCGATTGTTGATGGATCGGCGCGAGCGTTTGAAAGCCGCAGAGATCGAGCCAATACGGCACCGGGCGCTCCAATTCAACGACCAGCGTTTGCGCGTCGGGTGTGTGAATGCCCACCGTGCGATTGAACTGTTCGGTGGTTTGCTGCCAGAGCGCATCCGCCGCTTGAGCATCATGGCGATCGCTGCTGGCATATTGCGTCAGCGCATTCGTTCGCCATGCGAAGAATTCGCGCGCGCCTCGAATCAGAAAAAGCAGATCCGAATAGTCCGCCGCTGTATCGGGCAAGAGCAAGCGTCGCCATGCATTTCGAAAGTCGTAACTCGTCACAGGATCGCCGTTGCTCCAGCGAGCGTCGGGGCGAAGATGAAAGGTCCACGATCGCCCGTCCGCTGACTGCTCCCAACTCGTCGCAACGCCCGGCGCTGGTGCGCCAGTATCGGGATCAGGCGTGCAGAGTCCCTCGAAGAGCGACCGCGAGATCCGCAAATCCTGCATGTATGTCATGCGCTGCGGGTCGAGCGTGAAAACATCCGAACTCGAAAATCGAATCTCCGCCGGTGAGCGGGCTCTCTCCCAGTTCAGCAGGACGATACCGATGAGAATGAGCATGAATGCCCAAGCGATCCAGCGCATTGCACGAAGCGTACGCCTTCAGCTCATGTTGCGAAGAGCGCGGCGAATTATTTGGTGCTGTCGGGCGATTTGGCCGCGGGTTTAGCCAGGGGGTTTGACCGGAGGTTTCGGTGCGGGCTTGCCACCTAAAAAAGTCACCATGATTGTGTCTGCAATTTTGGCGGTCTGCGCGAACGCCGCAGCATCGTCGCCCGCGGGCGGTTTCGCAGCCAACAACTTGATTTCCTTCAAGGTGGGTTCCAGTGAGGTCATAAATGTTGCGACATCAGCTGGATTCGCCATCGGCACCTGATCGCGGAGATAAATCGTAAGGCTTCGACCCACCGCGCGGATCATGGATGGGCTTGCCGTCCCTTTGCGAATCCGTGCGACAATTGAAGCGAGATTCGACAGCAGCAATCCGCGAGCAGTCGCTTGGCTTGCTTTGGGAACTTGCGGCGAAGTGGAAAACGATTGCAGTGTCTGCAAGTCGTATGCCGCAATCATCCAATCGCTCTCTTTCGTAGCATTCGCCCCGACGATTTTGAGGATGCCATCCGCCTGACTCGTCTGCAATTCGATTGGCGTGCGCAGGGTGGCCAGTCCGCCTGCAGCAACGAGACGCAACGATGGGTTGGTTTGTTTCGCGGGCGACGATTGTTCAGCAAGCAGAAGGAGCGAATCTGGGCATTGCAACACCTTGACCACTTCAAGCGCGTTAGTCGCCGCAAACGCATTCTCCTCAGTGATCACCTTCAGCAATTCAGGCAAGATCATCGCGGTAAAGACTGTTCGGAAAGAGTTGCTGACTTGCTGCTTCGTCATCGCCGTTACAACCATTTCTCGTCCGGTGCGTACCGCAAACGGATCCGTCTGGTTGCTCTTGAGATTCTTGATCGCCAGAATGATGAACGACTCAACCTCGGCCCGTGCCGGACCATCAATTGTCGCACGCGTCGTCGTCCTTTCAGAGAGTTTGTTGGAACTTTGCCGTGCGTGCGCAGTCGTTGCGACCGACAGCGCGATGATGCTGGCGATGATGAGGCGAGCGCTGAGCATGAAGGTGGGGGAGTGTATCGGAAAAAGGCTACACTTTGCTTATGTTGGAGATCGTTCTCGCTGTATGCCTTGGTCTTCAAACCGATGTGCCGACTTCACTGGTCCCGAGCCTTTCTCTCGCCGATGGCGCACGAATTCGATACAGCAATGTGCTGATGCGCGAGGCATACCTCGCCATTTCCCCGACCGACATTACGATCAACGAGCTCGAAGCCGCCATCTTTTTGAGCCGCAAGGCTGCGCTGCTTCAACCGACCGATTCGGAGTGTTGGCGGATGGTTCTCGCAGTCGCTGAATACTCCGGTGAGTCATCCCCGTATGCCGCCGCCACCACAGACGAAGCTGTGGGCAGATTGGCAAAGCTATGCCCAGCCGACCAAGTCATCCGCTTGCGTCGCATTCTTCAAGAAATTGAGCGCTCCGAAACCGTTGAAGACCGCATTCGGGCGTTTTCGAAATATCTCACTCCCGAAGCGATTCGCATCATCCAGAATCCTGTGGCATCGCGTCTTGCGTATGACCTTGCACTCTTCGAATCCCGCATGGGCGATGATGAGGGATTTGCAAAGCATCTGATGCAGAGTCTCACGCTTTCATCAGCGTTTCCAGCGGCGTCCGAGATGGCAGCTGGATATATCAGTGAGAAAATTGACGATTCGGTTGCGGAGGCTGAACTGCTCGTCGCCGCGGCGATGGCCAATCCAACTGAGACGCGCTCGTGGACACGACTCGGCGCGCTTCTCTTGCAGGAGGGCGCATATGGATCAGCCGCTCGTGTCTATCAGTTCGCGCGCGCCACATTGCGCAACAAAGAGGATGTCGATCTCGTAGTGAATGTCGTGCTGGCCGACTACACGCTTGCGTTGTTCGGCGCTGGGCGCCCCGCCGATGCCATTCAAGTCATTCGTCAGCATTTTCACGACGCATCAACTCAGCAAGCGATGCTCATTCAAACTTACAACCAGTACATGACTCGGGCCGAGTGCGAAGCGGTTCCGTATCACCTCCATAGTTTGTTAGCCACCATTGATGTTGCGTTGTGCATCGAGGCCAAGGATCCTCGCGCGGCGGCCGCGATTGCAACACTTGTCGCAAGCGCGACGGCGGAGGCCGAGGAGGCGGATCCGATCGCGGATCCGATCGCGGATCCGACAGCGAAGCCCAAGACAGCCGAGTCTCCCCAGCAAAAGCGCCAACGGCTCGAGGTTGTCGCGCAGGATTTGATCGCCGCCGCCGTGGCGCTGGCGATCTTCGATGCAGATCCTGATGCGATCAAGACTCTGGTTGATCTTGCGGCGAAGCGGATTCCATCGAGCGACGACCTGAAAGCCCGCTTTGCTGCTTGGGATAAATTCAAAGGTGGCGATGCCGCTGGAGCGCTCGCGATAATGGATCAATCGCCCAACAGCAGCGCGATATCGCAGCTGATGCGAGCAAAGGTGCTCATCGCAACTGGTGATCGAAGGGCCGCGGCCAAGATATTTCTCCAAGTTGCACTCGAATCTCAAGGAACTCTCATCGGAATTTTCGCCAGCAACCAACTGAGAAATTTGATCGGGACTGGCATCGCGCCCAGTCCCATCGTTTTGAAACTTGACGGGGTGGTCGCATCGATTCCAGCTTTGATGGAGCGGTATCTTTCGGGGCTTGATCAACCAGTCGCGTTCCAAGTCGAGCCGATTCAAGAGATCGTCGAGCCATTCGATCCGATTCGCTATCGACTCACGATGACGAACAAGACGATCATTCCGCTGGCAGTCAGTCCAGCTGGTCCGATCAAGAGCCTGGTGCTTTTGCAACCACGCATTTCATCGTCGTTCAATGCTGGGGTCGATCGTCTGTTGCCGCAAATCATCGCGGCGAATCGTGCGATTCAGCTTGCTCCGGGCGAGTCGATGTCGATGATCTGGAATTTCCAATGGACGGAGGTCAGTTTGCGATTGGCACAAGACCCGATCTCTGGGGGAATTGTTGATGTACGCAGTGCCTCGAATTTCATCGCCGCCGCCGCAATATTCAATGAGGGTGTGTTTGGCGAGCAACCGTCTGCGAAATCCACCATTGTCAACGGAATTCGCGTGACACCAGAGTGGATCGAGTCAGCGATCGCATCCGCGCGCGCGCCAGCCACCGATCATGACCTGGTGCAACTTGTGCTGCTGACATATGTCGCAAGCTCGAAGAACAAGCCGCTTGATGCTCCCGTCAAGGAAGCAGCGTGGAAGGCCATCGCCGAGGGTTTTGTCACACTGCCGCCCGAAGCGCAAGCGTGGGTTTTGTTGGAGGGTCCTCGGCAGACCGATGAATTTCTGCCAGTGCTTGAACTTGCTCGTGCAACGACGCACAGCGATGTTCGCGCCGCATACCTCCTGAGTTTTTGCAATTCCAAGGATGACTCACAACTCGCTGCGTCAATCCGCGCGGGTGACGAGCATGGGCAACGGGTCCACGATGTGTTGATGGCTCGATTTCAACGAGAGTCCGTGCGAGCCGATGAACGCATGTTGGGCCAGAGCAAGGGTGCATCGGCTGGAGCAGTCGAGCGCTTGAAAGAACGGCAGAAAGACCTTGAAATCAAGGCTGGAGAGAACCCATGATGCCTGTGGTCGAGGTGATGTGCACGAGCGGGTTGTATGTCGCTCGCAACTAAAAAAGTCCTGCGGACTGTTGGATTTGCGATCGGCGTCGCGCTCATCATCGGTGCAGTCGTGGCCATCGTGCGCAGCGCACCGACATTGGATCAACTGCGGGTCGTTGTGGCGCGGCCTGATGTCTGGCTGATCACATGGGCGGTCATCGCGACACTTGGAAGCTTGATCGGTGCAAGTGGCATGTTCTATGTACTTGTTCGCCCGTTTGGAAATATCTCATTCCTTGAAATGGGCAAATTGATCGCGGCTTCATCGGTCCTGAACTATCTGCCGATGCGCCCAGGACTGCTCGGTCGAATCGCACATCAAGAAGTCGTCAACAAAATCCCGATGCGCAGATCGGTGTTGTCGATCGTCGAGGCAGCTTTCATTTGCGCACTGACTGTGCTCTGGCTCGCGGTCGCCGTCGCACTCGTGCGATGGTCATCGCTTCGGATTGTGGGCGCCATCTTTGCGGCATTACCAGTTCTCTGCGCACTTGCGGTGTTGATCCCAGAGCAGTTCGATGTGCGTCGATTGCTCGAGGCAGTCTTTTGGCGCTGGATCGACTTGCTCTGTTGGACCGTGCGCTATTGGGCGGTCTTTGGCATGCTGGGGATTGAACTTTCGCCAGAGAGCGCTGCGACTGCGGCGTGCATCGCGGGTGCCGCAAACATGATTCCATTTCTCGGCAACGGACTTGGAGTGCGTGAATGGGCGATTGGATTGGCCGGACCTGCGCTCACATCATGGACGACCGACACGGGGCTTGCCGCCGAACTTCTCAATCGATGCATCGACCTTGTCGTCGTTGTGCCGATTGGACTTGGCATGATGCCAGGTATCGCCCAGCGCATTCGCATCGCAACGCGATCTATCGAAGTAACGCGATCAGATGAGGCGAGTAGGATCAAATCATGAATAAGTCAGCCCTCGCCCAGCGCATCGCATCTGCCGCACTCTTGCGCGGATCGTTCACTCTTCGCAGCGGCCGCACAAGTAATTTCTATCTCGATAAATATCTCTTCAGCACTCAGCCCGATGTGCTCGCCGAACTCGGCACGATGTTCGCGGCGCGTATCGTCAAGGGCACAACGCGTTTGGCTGGCGCCGAACTCGGCGGCATCCCGCTGGTGAGCGCGGCGAGCATGGCGAGCGGCCTTCCATGCATTTTTATCCGCAATCAGAAGAAGGATTACGGCACCGCCAAGCAATTGGAAGGTGTGCTCAATGCTGGCGACACGGTGGTCATTATCGAAGATGTCGCCACTACCGGCGGACAGGCGCTCGAAGCGGCGAAAGTCATCCAAGATCTCGGCGGTGTGGTCACGCACATCATCGCCACGATCGATCGCATGGAAGGCGCGCGCGAAAACATCGAGGCCGCCGGCATCGTGTTTGAAAGTCTTTTCGATGTCAAAGAATTGATGCCCAATGGCTGATGGTGCGGCGACGGATGCGCACAGGCGCTTCGATCTCGCTGTTGTCGTCACCACTCACAACAGCATGCGCACGATCGAGCGCTGTCTTCAGAGTGTCGCATCGCTCTCGAAGAATATCTATGTCGTCGACGATGGCAGCACCGATGGCACCATCGATGCATGTCGCGCGCTTGGCGCACGCGTGACACATCGCCCGTGGGAGGGCTTTGCGAAACAGAAATCGTTCGCAATCTCGCTTGCGGCCAGTCACGAGTGGGTGCTCTTGCTGGACAGCGATGAGAGTCTCGAATCAAACTTGCAAGAAGGTTTGCACCGCGCGATCGCGGAGGCATCGCCCACGACGCGTGGCATCGAAATCAATCGCAAGCTGTGGTATGCAGGGGGGTGGATCCATCATGTGTCTTTCCCAGATTGGATCGTGCGCTGCGGTCGACAAGGTGCGCTCTCCATCAACGAGCGCCCGATCCACGAATGTCTGCAAGCTGACGGTCCAACCATTCGTGCTCAAGGCATCTGTCGGCATGAGTCGTGGGCTGGATTCGCCGACGGACTTGCGCGCGGCGCGCACTACGCCAAGCTGGGCGCACCACTGCGCCGTGCGACGCGATTTCCAATCCTCTCAGCGGCCGTGAGCATCGTCGCAATCATCTTCAAACAAGGCATTCTTCGCCGCGGATTCTTGGATGGCACCCGCGGCATAAACGCGATCATGCTGCAGTGCATCGGGAAATACGCCGATTGCATGGCCGCGCACGAACGCAGGGATTTCTGAATCATTCTGAATCATTCTGAATCATTCTGAATCATCCACCCACGCGGCTGCGCAGATTGTCCAACACATTCATGAAGTTGATGTAGGCATCGTATGGACTCTCATACGGGCTGAAATATTTGTGCACATCTCCATCGGACCAATACTTCGTACACATGTAATACAAGTGATCGCTGGTGGTGAGTTTTCGCCAGTCTTCCAAGACGAATTCGTCGCCAGCTTCGTGTCGTCGCTTGACGGATTCCTCAAGTCGATAGAGTTCGGCCGCCGCATTGTCTTGCAGTGGATTGCCCAACCACGCAGTGATATCTCGCTCGCTATCGGCCCATGAAATTGGACGATCGATGTCATATTCGCCAACAGGCTGATAGATGTCCGCAACCTGCGATGGTGTGAGAAACGAATTCTGCCCAGGATTCACATCGAATATTTTCTCAGGTAACGCATCTAGGAATTTGAAGATCCCCGTCTCGGCCCATTGGTGTTCGCCAAGGGTTTCGTAATCCATAAAGAGATTGCACAAGAATCCGTTGCCATTGATCTGATTCACCCAGCGCGCAAATTTCTCTGCAGAAAGCGGCCAGTCCGCCCAGTTGCGATCAGAAAAGCGAAAGGCGATGTCATCCGAGAGGCGGTAATTCTTCAGCAAAAGCTTGACGGCCTTGCAACCGCTGGGGATCGCTCGCGGCGGCGGCGAATAGAGAAAGTTCGCCGATCGCGTTCCCAGCAATCGATCCACGCCTTCACACAAGACGGCCTTGTGTTTCCCAAGCCACGAAATATGCCCGGCAAGTTCGTTATTGAAGATCAGCTCGGTGTTGCGAAAAACCGTCGGCGTGACACCAAAGATTCTGCGCAATCGTTGCTCTTGATTCTCAACTTGCGCGTTGAATTCGTTCTTGGAAAATAGAAACGACAGCGAGTGATGGCTTGTCTCGCCGATCAATTCGCACGCGCCAGTTGCGTTGAGTTCGCGCATCGTGTCAATGACATCCGGCGCCCATTGTTCGAGCTGATCGAGCACGGTTCCAGAAAACGAATACGAAACGCGAAAGCGGCCTTCGTGTCTGCGCACGAGATCGAGAATCTGCCGAGTCGCTGGTCGATAGCACTTGTCGGCAACTTTGCGCAGAATCGATGCGTTCACATCGTTGTCAAAATAAAACGGGTCTGCGTCAAACACAGAATATTGCCGCAGGCGATACGGTTGATGGACTTGAAAATAGATGCAAACTGCGGTCATGAGTTTGGGGAGTCTACGGTCTGACTTGCTATCCTTTGCGATTACCAAAAAGGAGCCTTCATGAGCGCAAATCCAGTCGTCCCACTTCTCGACCTCAAGCCCCAATACCAAGCCATCAAGCAGGAAATTGACGAAGTGGTTGCGCGAGTGATCGCAAGTCAATATTTCATACTCGGCCCCGAGCTCGATGCGTTTGAGAAAGAAATCGCGGAGTACTGCACCGTGAAACACGCCATCGGATGCGCCAATGGCTCCGACGCGCTCGTCTTGGCGTTGATGGCGATCGGCGCACGCGCTGGCGAGGAAGTCATCTGTCCGTCATACACATTCTTCGCCACCGGCGGCGCGATCGCGCGCATGGGGCTCAAGCCAGTGTGGGTTGACATCGATCCCGTGACATACAACATGTCGCCGCAGCTCACCGCCGATGCTGCGCAGCAATGCAAGCGACTCAAGGCGATCATTCCAGTCCATTTGTATGGTCAGGCCGCTGACATGGATGCCTTTCAGGCGCTCGGCACGCGATTGGGAACTCCGATCATCGAAGACGCAGCGCAAGCGATCGGTTCGCGCGACGCACAAGGTGCGATGGTCGGAACGAAGGGCGCAATCGCGACTTGGAGTTTCTTCCCATCCAAGAACCTTGGCGGATTCGGCGACGGCGGCATGTGCACAACCAACTGTCCAGACCTCGACAACATGCTGCGCATGCTTCGCGTTCATGGCAGCAAGGTGAAGTACATCCATAAATATGTTGGAATGAATGGTCGGCTCGACGCGCTGCAAGCGGCGGTCTTGCGCGTGAAACTGCGTCATCTCGAGTCATGGCACGCGGGTCGGCAGCGCAACGCCAATTTCTACGACGCAGCGTTCGCCAAGGCGGGCGCTGCAGATTCCCGCACGCCGCTCGCGCAGGGCGGTTTCGCTCTGCGTTTCCCATACAAAATGCCTGCTCCCGCACGGCACATCTACAACCAATACATCATTCGCGTTCCACGCGGATTGCGCGACGATTTGCGCGCACATCTCACTGAGCAGAAGATCGGCAGTGAAATTTATTATCCAGTTCCGTTGCACGCGCAAGAGTGCTTTGAATATCTCGCAACGAAGGAAGGATCACTTCCGCATACCGAAGCCGCCGCGCTCGAAACGGTTGCCTTGCCAATTTTTCCGGAACTCACGCAAGATCAACTGCGCCATGTCGCCGAGCAAGTCGTTCAGTTCGTCAGCGCCAACGCTAAGACAGTTGCGAGAGTCTGAGCGGTGCATCATTCGTCTCGATCCTTTGCAACTCGATTGAATCAGCAACGATGAGCGGCAGTCTCTCCACACATCCATGGGAACAAGAACTTGATTGGCGCAATGACGCACGCGCCACGCGCGACCTCATCGGCGAACCAGCTCATCTGATTGTCGCCATTGTTGCGATGGTCATGGAGCCGCTCGGCCAAGGTCCCGCAACCGTCGGTTTCTGGTCACTCGTTGGCGCTGGAGTCTTGCGCGCACCAGTCTTGATTCCAATTTGGCGTCGAATGTGCGCGCAAACATGGGTCAAACTGCTCATCGCCTGGATCCTCTTCTCGGCGCTGTCGATCGCATGGTCACCCAGCCCAGTCATCGGCGTTGATCGTCTCTGGAGTCTGAAAGCATTCGCGTGGTTGCCGCTTCTCTGGCCGCTCCATCGCCACTGGAAATGGTTGCTGGGTGGTTTTCTCTTGGCCACCGCCGTCATGCAAGGAATCCAGATTTCTGGCGAGTTTTTTCACTGCACATACAAGGGAGTCTCGCTCGCCACAGGCTTGCGGCATCCCACAATGACCGGCTTGTATAACGGCATCGCGCTGAGTTGCTGGCTCTTCCTCTCAGTATCGGCAGGATGGCGTGTGGTGTTCTTGTCATTTCCGATGGCGGCACTCAGCACCTTTGGTTTCTTCTGGGCAAATCAACGCGCGGCCGTCGTTGGGATCATTGTCGAACTCATCGTCGCCAACATTGTTCTGGCCACCGTTTCAAAGGGTTGGATCGGCCGCGCTGTGACTCGCGGCCTGATCGCAGTGGTGCTCATCGGATGTGTCTATCTCGTGGTCGGCGAGCGACTCGAGACCAAGTTTGTCCAGGTATCCAAAGAAGCAACTGCGTCATTGAAAGGCGACGCTCCCGAGATTGTGGAAGGTCGCATCGCAATGTGGAAACTTGCACTCGCGGGCTGGGCAAAAAGCCCCATCTTCGGCGTTGGACTCGGCGGATATCGCTCCGCAACTGCCAATATCGAAGTCGCCTACAAGCTCGAAGACATTCATAACTACGACACACCCCACAGCACATACATCATGATCCTGACGGAGTCGGGCATCATCGGCTTGGCCCTCTTTCTCGCGTGGACCGCCGCATTCTTTGTGCGCGCGATCGGGTGCTTGCGCATCGACACAATTCGAATCGGCGCATTCGGCGGCACGATCATCTGGTTCTCCGCCGCTGCAACCGATAGTTTTCACACCCGAGGTGTGTTCTTAACCATCGGTGTGATCATGATGGCGCTGGCGGTTATGCCGGTGTCGGCTCGCACGCAGCGGATATGACGCGCGCCGCGGCGATGGATCGCGGCGCACAATCACCACCGCATATAGTCATGCGATGCTCATCACAACCACCTTCGATGTCCCTGGCTTTCGCATCACCGAGCAACTTGGAATTGTCCGCGGCATCACAGTGCGCGCGCCGACATTACAGCAAGGATTTTTCGGCGGATTGAAGTCGATCGTCGGTGGAAAAATTGGCGCGTATGTCGAGATGTGCGAACAAGCTCGCGTCGATGCATACAACCATCTTGTGCAACATGCGACCGAAGTCGGTGCGGATGCGGTCGTCGGCTTTCGCTATGACGGTTCGGATATCGGAGGGCAGGGGCGTGCCACCGAAGTGCTCTGTTATGGAACCGCCGTCAAGCTCGCGCGCACGACGAGTTAGCGATTCGTCGCGCTTGAGTCCGCGCCCGCGTCCATGCTCGTACCCGGACCGTCGCCGATCACCATCGCCAGCACATCATCCACCTCACGCGTCGTCACTGCGCCAATCATCCCGCGCAACTTCGCCAGATCCGGCGTGCGGCGTTCCATATCTTCAAAGCCTTTGCCATAAACATCCTTGTATGGCACATGCTGAACCTTCGACGCACCGCCACACAGCGCGATGATGCGCGCCGCAAGCGCATTGATAGAAATCTCTCGATCATTGCCGATGTTGATCACTTGCCCAATGGCCGCCGGTGTTTCCATCACTCTCACCATCGCATCGACCGCGTCGGCGACATAATTGAAACAGCGCGTTTGCGTGCCATCGCCGTGTACAATCAGCGGTTTGCCCGCCCGCGCCGCGCATACAAACGACGGAATCACCATGCCATAATTCGCGGACTGCCGAGGTCCAACGGTGTTGAACAAACGCACGATGATCGCTGGCAATCCACGCTCATCGTGATATGCCAGCGCAAGAAATTCGTCGATCGCCTTGGTGCATGCGTATGACCAACGCCGCGTGCTCGTCGCGCCAAGCCGCCAATCATCGTTCTCGGCAAGCGGCCGCGCCTGCGCCGAACCCATCTTGCCATACACCTCCGAGCTGCTCGCGATCAACACCCGCGTGCCACTGCGCGCACATGCCGCAAGAACATTTTCACTGCCGCGCGTATTAGTCAAGATGGTCGAGATCGGTTGCTCCATCACCAACTTCACTCCAACCGCCGCGGCCAAGTGATAAACACGCTCAACACCATCGACCGCTTGCTCGACCGCGCCGACATCCAGAATGTCGCCGACACGCAATCGAAAACGCGGATGTCCATCGAGTGCCGCAACATTCGCGGCGCGCCCGGTCGAAAGATTATCCAGCGCGACCACATCGTCGCCGCGTGCGATGAGCGCTTGGCAGAGATGGCTCCCAATAAATCCAGCGCCGCCAGTAACGAGTGATCGCAGTGCCATCCATGCGAGGTTACAAGGCGCAAATCGTTGCGGGGATTGCCAGGGACGGATCATCCGCGCCGCCATCAAGCGGTTCCACCATTCCTTGCAACTCACGATCGTGAAAGTACGCTGTCACCATGTCTGCGCGCGTTCCGATCGATCACTTCCCATCCACACATCGCACATGGTTAATGACCCAAATCGATGCGGGCGATGAAGCACTTCGCGGCGGCGATGCAGCCGCGCACCTCGTGGTGATTCGCGCCGTGAGCCATCATGTGATGGATCGCTACCGCGTGCCGCTCTGTGCATACATTCGAGGTTCGCGCTGGAATTCGTTTGGAGATGCCAACGATCTGGTCGCGGGTTTTTTCGCACGCCGATTTGATTCGCTGGAATATCTGCAGAGGTGGCGCGATGTCCATGTTCCACTGCGCCGCTGGTTGATGAATGGAATGCTCTTGGAATTGCGCACGATCGCTCGCGATCGTCGACGCGAGTCCGCGCGTGATGCGCACATAGATCCAGCGACCCTCGCCGATGATCCCACTCAGTCGCACGATCCGCAGGCCGAACGCGATTTCGATCGAGCGTGGGCGCGCGGAGTGCTCGTTGACGCCGCGGCACACGCTGCACAAGAGATGACCGCGCAAGGACTCGACAAAGCATGGCGCATCTTCGAACGCCATGTGCTCGATGGCGTCGATTACGCCTCGGCCGCAAGCGAAGTCGGCGTGACCACGGCGCAAGCGCGTGCGATGAGTCGCATGGCGGCGTACCGCCTCAAGCGTGCACTTCGAACAGTTCTGCTTGAGGAGGGCATCCCACCACTGGAACTCGACCGCACGGTAAAGGATGTCTATGCCGCGGCGCTGGGTCATTGACGATGCCGTCGCAGATCGGTTGGGCAAGGCTGGTCTGCCGGCCAACAGCCGCAATCGCCAGCGCGCGCTCGTTATAGGACTTCTACTCGCCATTCTTTCTCTTTCCGCTTGGGCTGCGAATCGCTCGACGGGCTTTCTCACTCTGCCGAGCCCGTCCGGACCAGGTGTGTTACCCCCGGGCGAGCTTCCATATACAGGAGAAACTTCAATGTCATATTTCAAAGACCGTGTGGGCGCAATCACCGCGACAGCCGCAATTACCGCAGGCGCACTTTCCATCGGCATCAACTGCGAATCGGCAGAGGCGCAAGCATCATGCGGCGATATCAACGGCGACAATGTTGTCAATGGAATTGACCTCGCCATCGTGCTGACGAATTGGGGGCCGTGTGCTCCACAGGGTCCAGCATGGGCGACAGTCTTGCAATGGGATGTCGACCCAGCAGTCGTGACGGATGTAACACTGCGAAATGCGATCATCGCAACAGGATTGCCGTGGCGGGTGAAGGACACGGGGACGGGCATCGAGATGTTGCTGGTTCCGCCGGGGTCGTTCACGATGGGTTGCACGCCTTCGCTTCAGTATGGGTGTCAGAGCGACGAAAACCCACTGCACACCGTGACCCTGACGAATGCGTTCTATCTCGGTCGCTATGAAGTGACACAAGCACAGTGGACGGCGAAGATGGGAAGCAATCCGAGTTATTTTCAAGGACCAAGTTTCCCCGGTCTTGATACTCGGCCGGTGGACCGGGTCACATGGAACATGACTGTGCCGTTCAACGCTGCGACGGGCTTGCGTTTACCGACCGAAGCGGAGTGGGAATATGCATATCGCGCGCAGATGGGCACGACCGTCACGCGCTGGGCGTTTCACAACGGCACGAATGATCAAGCGCTGGTTGGGAATATTGCGTGGTACAACTTAAACTCTGGAGGCCAGACCCATCCGGTGGGACTCAAGCAAGCGAACGCGCTTGGCTTCTATGACATTGCCGGGAATATTGAGGAGTGGTGTAGCGACTGGTATGGACTCTATTCATCATCACCCGCTACGAATCCAACAGGTCCGTCGTCTGGTACTCACAAGAACCTTCGCGGCGGCATGTGGAGTTTTGGATATTGGGCATCAAGGGCGTCCCATCGTTTTGGGTACCTGCCAGCCTCAGTGGAAAACATCTCCGGCTTCCGCTCTGCGCGGAATCCCTAACTTCTTTCCCCTCTCTCACAACTCACTTCACCACCACCAACAACAAGGCGCCACGCGGCGCCTTCTTTCATTCCCACTCCCCATCCTCCACCACCAATCCATCAAAAATCTCCAACACCCCAATCCTGCCGAACCAACAAGATCCGCTCCGCATCCGCCGCAAAAAACACAACTCTTCCCTCTCGCCGCATCGCCTGAATCCTCATCAAATTATTAGGATGCGCAGGATCGAAAATCGCCATCTCCCCGTCAACCGAAATCCCCACGCCGCGCGCCGCACCCTGCACCAACACCACGCCGCGCCCAGTCCGCCCAACAAACTCCCAGTCGACCAAATTTTCTCCCGCTAAAGGTGGTCCCGAATCGCGGACAAAACCAATCGTGTTCGTCCACACAGCGCCTTGGGCTATGCTGACGCACTGGCTTTACCCCAGCAAGTTCGCTGAATCCAGTCAGCGCAACAAGGTCCCACTTGACCAGATTTTCTCGCGCAGAAGGTGGACCTGAATCGCGGACAAGACCATTGCTTACAAGTTCGATGTGAAAGGAGCACCCCATGAGCGACGAACCTTTGCCCCAATCCGAATTCATTCTCTACCAAACGGAAGACGGCCGCACGCGTATTCAGTGCCGGTTTGAAAGCGGGACCCTCTGGCTCACGCAGGCGCTCATCGCGGAGCTTTTCCAAACCACCCCGCAGAATGTAACGCTGCACCTGAAGGCCATCTTCGATGAGGGCGAGTTGTCAGAAGCGGCAACTTGTAAGGATTACTTACAAGTTCGATTTGAAGGTAACCGTGAAGTCTCGCGAAGTCTGCGGCACTATCGTTTGGAAGCGATTCTTTCGGTGGGCTACCGCGTGCGCAGCCATCGCG
>Ga0209702_10001340_pt1 | contig 47472 bp, 39 predicted proteins | sample FRY01_FD_187210 | JGI IMG/M metagenome (GOLD analysis project Ga0209702, IMG submission 187210) | Freshwater microbial communities from Lake Fryxell liftoff mats and glacier meltwater in Antarctica - FRY-01 (SPAdes) (version 2) | ecosystem: Environmental > Aquatic > Freshwater > Ice > Glacier... | reverse complement strand
GTTCCGCTGGAACCGACGGCGACACATGCGCAGCGCGTTCGACACGCTGCTCGGGATCGGTGTTGGTCTCGGTCCCGCGACATATCGCGATTTCGTTGAACTGCGGGCCTGAAGGCCCTCGTTCCCTACAAAAGCCGCCACCCGTAAACCAGCGAAGCGCTTCAGACTGATCCGGGCCGCCTCTCAAGCCACAGGCGCGAGGTTCTGTGCCGCGTCAACATGTAGGCCGACCGGACTGAAAGGGATAAGCCTTCTTCAATCAAATGCCAAAACGGGCCTACTATGACGACCGTGACGGGCCGTGCAATTGCGATGTTCAATAGCGCAGAAGCCTCAGAAAACCCTGTCACACCCTGCTTGATCAGCAGAGAATAGACAAGGGTTCCATACGAATAGTCCCTCAGGCGGTTGTATCCTTGAAGCCAAGGCAACCGACGGTCGCCCAAGATGAAAACCGCAAAAGAACTTGCGACCAACAGAACCGGCAGAAATAAATGTGTCGTCCAAGTCAGTGCGGCCACGCCCATCCCCGCCAGTGCCGGCACCGGCAATAGCGGGATGAAGTGGCGCCAAACCTAAAAGGCAGTGCCGATCGCAAAGGAAAGCGCCAAAAACATCAGGTCGCCAGTCCAACGCGGCATATCCATCGCCAAGTCGGAAATCACAGCAAACTCTGCAAGCACCGTGCCCGTCTGCTTCATCTTGTCCCCAACCCGATGGTGTTGCAATCAAAAAACTTCATGCGCAAAGCGCTTAGAAATCTTCGCAGCCCCGCATTTGCAAATCGCCCCGCATTTACAAATTGAAGGACTGCTCATTCAGGATTTACCTCGTCCAATCCAATTTACTGAAACTCTGATACCGTGAAGCAATAACATTGCAGGCGTCCGGTATATCCGTTTTAACGATAGTCGAGGAGGGGAGGGTCAAGGCGCCAAGCTGATTTGACCGGAATCAAAGCGGGATCGCAGGGTGATTACAGCGAGATCAAACCGGGAGTGTGGCTGCCAGACCGCCTTGCCAGCACCTTTGCCCTCAATGTTCCGCGACACGCAATCCTGTCTTGCGAACAAATTTTTTTCAAAGCGACCATTTGCCAGACTTGTGCGGACATGTGATACCCACCCGATGCGGCAAGGAAAACAGATGCGCATGACCCCACAGGACCGAATACTCAGGCTGCCGATCTGGTGCGGGAACGTGCGGATCGAACCCTTGGGGGGCGGCATTACCAACCTCAATTTCGTGGTGCAGGATGCGACGCGCCGCGCAGTGGTCCGGATCGGGGATGACATTCCGGTGCATCAGATCTTGCGCTTCAACGAACTGGCGGCCAGCCGTGCGGCCCATGCGGCGGGGGTGTCGCCCGCTGTGCTGCATGCCGAACCCGGCGCGTTGGTCATCGACTTCATCGAAGGGCGCACGATGACCTCGGCTGATCTGCGCACACCTGCGCTGCTCGATCAGGCGCTTGACCTGATCATCCGCGCGCACCGCAACATTCCGCACCATTTGCGGGGTCCGGTCCTGACCTTCTGGGTGTTCCATGTGATCCGCGACTATGCGGGGACGCTTGCCGATATGGCGAGCCCTCACCGGCCCGTGATCCCGGCTCTGCTGGATCAGGCGGCTATGCTGGAGGCGGCTGTCGGGTCGATCGACCTGATCTTTGGCCACAACGACCTGTTGCCCGGCAACTTTTTGCATGACGGCACCCGGATGTGGTTGATCGACTGGGACTATGCGGGGTTCAACTCGCCGCTGTTCGATCTGGGCGGGCTTGCTGCCAACAACGGCCTTGGTGCGGGGCAGGAAACCCACATGCTGGCGCGTTATTTTGACGGCAACCCTGACGGCGCGCTGATCCGGCGCTACCTTGCGATGAAGGCGGCGGCGGCGCTGCGCGAAACGCTGTGGAGCATGGTGTCGGAGCTGCATTCGACACTCGACTTTGACTATGCCGCCTATACGGTGACAAACCTTTCCACCTACCGGGCGGCGTATGACACGTTCCGGCAATCCTGAGGCCAGCCCATGCACGACCTGCCCACCACCGCCCGCGCCGTCATCATCGGGGGTGGCATCATCGGTGCCTCAACCGCGTATCACATGGGCAAACTCGGCTGGAACGATACCGTGCTGCTGGAGCGTAAAAAGCTGACCTCGGGCACCACGTTCCATGCCGCAGGGCTGGTCGGGCAGTTAAGAACGTCGGCCAACATTACGCAATTGCTGGGATATTCGGTTGATCTTTACAAGCGGCTAGAGTTGGAAACCGGCCTGCAAACCGGGTGGAAGATGAACGGCGGCTTGCGGCTTGCCTGCAATGCCGAACGCTGGACTGAAGTGAAACGGCAGGCGACGACGGCCCATTCCTTTGGTCTGGAAATGCACCTGCTGACCCCGCAAGAGGCGCAGGACCTGTGGCCGCTGATGACCATCGACGATCTGGTGGGTGCGGCTTACCTGCCGACCGACGGGCAGGCCAACCCGTCCGACATCACCCAAAGCCTTGCCAAGGGTGCCCGTATGGCGGGCGTGAAGATCTTCGAGGATACTCCGGTCATCCGTATCATCGTCGAAGATGGCCGCATCCGAGGCGTCGAAACCCCGTTTGGCACCATCGAATGTGAAAAGGTAATTTGCTGCGCCGGGCAATGGACGCGGGCACTGGCCGCAACGGTGGGGGTCAATGTGCCGCTGGTGTCGGTCGAACATCAGTACATGGTCACTGAACGGATCGAAGGCGTGACCCCAGACCTGCCCACCCTGCGCGACCCCGACAGGCTGACCTACTGGAAAGAGGATGTCGGTGGGCTGGTCTGGGGCGGCTATGAACCGAACCCCAAACCCTGGGCCGTGGGCGGCATCCCCGAAGGCTTTCATTTTGACCTGCTGACCAGCGACTACGACCACTATTCCCAGTTCATGGACAACGCGATCGCCCGCGTCCCGTCCCTTGCCACTGCCGGGGTCAAGCAACTGATCAATGGGCCGGAATCTTTTACGCCCGACGGCAATTTCATTCTAGGCGAAGCGCCGGAGTTGAAGAATTTCTTCGTCGGCGCGGGCTTCAACGCCTTTGGTATCGCTTCGGCGGGGGGGGCTGGCATGGCGCTGGCCGAATGGGCGGCCAACGGCGCGGCCCCCTATGATCTGTGGCCGGTCGACATCCGCCGCTTTGGCCGGGTGCACCAGTCCACCGATTGGGTCCGTGCCCGGACGCTGGAAGCTTACGGCAAACACTACACCATCGCATGGCCGTCCGAAGAGATGCGCTCCACCCGCCCGATTCGCCGATCACCGCTTTATGCCCACCTGACCGCAGCGGGCGCATGTTTCGGCGAGAAGCTGGGCTGGGAGCGTCCCAACTGGTTTGCCGATCTGGGCGCGGGCGAAACGCCGGTTGACCGTTATTCCTACCAACGCCCCGGCTGGTTCGACGCCGTCGCCCGCGAACACCGCGCGGCGCGCGAGGCGGCGGTGCTGATCGACCAGACCTCGTTCGCCAAGTTCACCTTGAAAGGACCGGGGGCGGCAGCGGCGCTGAACTGGATTGCTGCGGGCAATGTGGACCGCGCGGTGGGCAGCCTGACCTATACCCAGATGCTGAACACCAAAGGCGGGATCGAGGCGGATGTGACGGTGGCACGGGTGGCTGTGGACGAATTCTACATCGTCACCGGCACCGGGTTTGCCACCCACGACTTCGACTGGATCGCCCGCAACCTGGCGGCAGACGCCGACTGCCAGTTGGTCGATGTGACCGCTGGTTCGGCGGTGCTGTCGCTGATGGGCCCGCGGGCCCGCGCCGTTTTGTCAGCGGTCACCGACGCCGACCTGTCCAACACCGCCTTCCCCTTCGGCACTACACGCAAAATTTCGGTCGTGGGCTGCCCGGTGCTGGCGCTGCGTGTCACCTACGTCGGCGAACTGGGGTGGGAGCTGCACATGCCCACCGATGTGGCGGTCACGGTCTACGAGGCGCTGATGGCGGCGGGGCAGGGGCATGGATTGGTCAATGCGGGCTACCGCGCCATCGAAACGCTGCGGCTGGAAAAGGGCTATCGTGCGTGGGGGTCGGACATTGGCCCCGATCACACGCCGGTCGAGGCGGGCCTTGCCTGGGCGTGCAAAATGAAATCCGGCATCGACTTTCAGGGCCGCGCGGCGGTGGCGGCGCAACTGACAGGCGGCGTGCGCAAACGGCTGGCCTGCTTTACGGTCGACGATCCGAACGTCATACTTCTGGGCCGCGAGACGATCACCCGCAATGGCCAACGTGCGGGTTGGCTGTCGTCGGGCGGCTTTGGCCATACGCTTGGCCAACCCATCGGGTTCGGCTATGTCCGCAACCCCGACGGTGTGACCGATGATTATCTGACCAGCGGCGACTACGCGCTGGAAGTCGCGTCAGAACTGGTGCCCGCCCGCCTGCATCTGCAGCCGCTTTACGATCCGCAGAACGCCCGGATCCGCAGCAATGACTAAGCCTTAGATGTCGATCGTGTTGTCATGTTCCCACCGCGAGAAATGCGCGGTGAAGCTGTTCCACTCCTGATGCTTCAGTTTCAGATAAGCCTTTGAAAACTCGTGGCCCATCATCGCCTTCAGCGTCTCGTCCTTGTCGTAATCGCGCAGCGCGTCCAGCATGTTCAACGGCAACTTGGGCGCATTGGTGACGGTATGGCCTTGGGTATACATGTCAATGTCCGACCGCGGGCCGGGGTCGGCTTTGCTGCGGATACCGTCCAGCCCTGCTGCGATGATCACCGCCTGCAACAGATAGGGGTTGGCCGCCCCGTCCGGCAGGCGCAACTCGAACCGCCCCGGACCGGGGACGCGCACCATGTGGGTGCGGTTGTTGCCGGTCCAGGTCACGGTGTTGGGCGCCCATGTGGCCCCCGATGACGTGCGCGGCGCGTTGATGCGTTTATAGCTGTTGACGGTCGGGTTGCAGATCGCGGCCAAAGCGCTTGCGTGTTTCATGATGCCGCCAAGGAATGTGCGACCCCGGTCGGACAGGCCCAATTCCTTGTTGTCGTCGGAAAACGCGTTGGTCTTGCCGTCGAGATCCCAGACCGAGATATGGGCGTGGCACCCCGACCCGGTCAGGCCCTTGAACGGTTTGGGCATGAAGCTGGCCCGCAACCCGTGCTTTTCGGCCACCGATTTCATCATGAACTTGAAAAAGCTGTGCTTGTCGGCGGTTTGCAGCGCGTCGTCGTATTTCCAGTTCATCTCGAACTGGCCGCAGGCGTCTTCATGGTCGTTCTGATAAGCTTCCCAGCCCAAGGCCAGCATATAGTCGCAAACCTCGGCGATCACGTCATAGCGGCGCATCACCGCCTGCTGGTCATAACAGGGCTTCTCAGCCGTGTCATAGGGGTCTGAAACTTTGTCGCCTTCCGGCGTCAGCAAGAAAAACTCCGGCTCCACTCCGGTTTTTACCCGCAGGCCTTCCTTCGCGGCCTCGTCCACCAGACGGCGCAACACGTTGCGCGGGGCCTGATCGACCGGCTTGCCTTCCATGACGCAGTTCGACGCAAGCCACGCCACCTCGGGCTTCCACGGCAACTGGATCACTGATGCGGGGTCGGGCACGGCCATCATGTCGGGGTGCGCGGCGGTCAGATCAAGCCAGGTGGCGAACCCCGCAAAGCCCGCGCCGTCCACCGCCATGTCGTTGATCGCCTGCGCCGGCACGAGTTTCGCGCGCTGCCCGCCGAACAGGTCGGTATAGGACACCATGAAGTATTTGATGCCCTTTTCCTTGGCGTATTTCTCCAGATCCGATCCCATGACTGTCCCCTGTCCCTATCAGAAGCCGGTTTTTCCCGGCACCCAGTTTGTTCCCGCCAGCGGCACGCCCGACATGGCCGCCGCCTCGATCGTCAAAGCGCACAAATCCTCGGGTTCGAGGTTGTGCAGATGGTTCTTGCCGCAAGCCCGCGCGATGGTCTGCGCCTCGAGCGTCATGACCTTGAGGTAGTTCTTCAACCGCCGCCCGCCCAAGACCGGGTCGAACCGGCCGTAAAGTTCGGGGTCCTGCGTGGTGATGCCTGCCGGGTCTCGGCCTTCGTGCCAATCATCGTAGGCCCCGGCGGTGGTGCCAAGCTTGTTGTATTCAGCCTCATAGATCGGGTCGTTGTCGCCAAGCGCGATCATCGCCGCCGTGCCGATCGAACAGGCGTCTGCGCCAAGCGCCATCGCCTTGGCCACGTCGGCCCCGGTGCGGATACCGCCCGACACGATCAGCTGAACCTTCCGGTGCATGTTCAGGTCCTGCAGCGCCTTCACCGCCTGCGGAATACACGCGAGGATCGGCATCCCGACGTTTTCGATGAACACATCCTGCGTTGCCGCCGTGCCGCCCTGCATGCCGTCCAGAACGACCACATCCGCGCCTGCCTTGACCGCCAGCGCCGTGTCGTAATACGGCCGCGCGCCGCCGATCTTCACATAGATCGGCTTTTCCCAATCGGTGATCTCGCGCAGTTCCATGATCTTGATTTCCAGATCATCCGGCCCGGTCCAGTCTGGATGACGGCAGGCTGACCGCTGGTCGATGCCCTTGGGCAGATTGCGCATCGCGGCGACCCGGTCGCTGATCTTCTGGCCCAGCAACATGCCGCCACCGCCGGGTTTCGCGCCTTGCCCCACCACAACCTCGATGGCGTCAGCCCGTCGCAGATCGTCGGGGTTCATGCCATAACGCGACGGAAGGTATTGATAAACAAGCGTCTGGCTATGCCCGCGTTCTTCCTCGGTCATCCCGCCGTCGCCCGTGGTGGTGGACGTGCCAGCCTCGGTCGCGCCACGCCCCAACGCTTCCTTCGCCGGACCCGACAACGCCCCAAACGACATCCCTGCGATGGTGATCGGGATTTGCAGGTGGATCGGCTTTTTCGCATAGCGCGTGCCGAGCCAGACGTCCGTTGCGCATTTCTCGCGGTAGCCTTCCAGCGGATAGCGGCTGATCGACGCCCCAAGGAACAGCAAATCGTCGAAATGCGGCAAGCGGCGTTTGGACCCGCCGCCGCGAATGTCATAGATGCCGGTTGCCGCAGCGCGGCGGATTTCGGCATTCACATCGGGCGAAAAGGTCCAGCTTTGGCGCGGCGGCGTGTGGGGAAAATCGCTCATTGGGACCTCAGTAGGATGCGGCGTTGTCGATATTGAAGGTGTATAGCTTGCGGGCCGATCCATAGCGTTTGAACTCGGACGGTTTCGCCAGATGCTCAGCTTCGCCACGGTTCAGAAGGTCTGCCACCTGCGCCAGATGTTCAGGGCGCATCTCTTTCTCAACGCAGTCGGCGCCCAGCGATTTGACCGACCCACGCACATACAAACGGGCCTCGTAAAGCGAGTCGCCCATCGCCTCGCCTGCATCCCCAAGAACCACCATCGCGCCGGATTGTGCCATGAAGGCCGACATGTGGCCGATATTGCCGTGCACCACGATCTCGATGCCCTTCATCGAAATGCCGCAACGCGAACTGGCATTGCCCTTGATCACCAACAGGCCCCCGTTGCCAGTGGCCCCGGCATACTGGCTGGCATCGCCGTCGATGATCACGGTGCCCGACATCATGTTTTCGGCAACCCCCGGCCCTGCGCTGCCCTTGATGCGCACCGTCGCCAGTTTGTTCATCCCCGCGCAATAATAGCCCGTAGACCCGTGCACCGTCAGGTCGATGGGCGCGTCCACACCCACGGCGATGGAATGGGCACCCTTGGGGTTCACCACCTCCCACACGGTCTGGTTGGTCTGCCCGCGCAAGCCGTGCAGCGTGGAATTGAGAGCGCGCAGACCCTGCGCCGCAAGATCGAAGGTTTTCATGGCTCAGCGTTCCCAGAAATAAACGGTGGCAGGCTCGGGCTCCCAGACCCGCGCCGTGTCGATGCCGGGCAGGCTGACCATCGCGCGATACTCTGACCCGAAGGCAACATACTGATCGGTTTCGGCCATCACGGCGGGCTTGCAGGCGATGGGGTCGCGCACCACGCCAAAGCCATTTTTCGTACCGACGACAAAAGTGAAAAAGCCGTCCAGATCGGTCAGCGTCGCCTCCATCGCGGCCCCCAAAGCCGCACCTTCGTGCAGCTTGTGGCTGATGAAGGCTGCGGCAACTTCGGTGTCGTTTTCCGTCTCGAAGGTCATCCCCGCCTGTTTCAGCTTGCGGCGGACCGAGTTGTGGTTGGACAGCGATCCGTTGTGGACCAGGCACTGGTCCGGCCCGGTCGAAAACGGATGCGCACCCATTGTCGTGACGGCAGATTCCGTGGCCATCCGGGTGTGACCAATGCCATGGGTGCCCGACATGCGCGCCAGATCAAACCGGGCGGCCACTTCGCGCGGCAGGCCGACTTCCTTATAGATTTCAATGCCCTCACCGGCACTCATCACCCTTGCATCGGGGCGCAACGTGCGCAGTGTCTGACGGGCCGCATCCAGCAGGGCTGACGGCAACTCGAGGACAATATGGGTATCCTTGATCTCTGATGAGACAATCGCCGAAAGGGCATGGCCAAGATCGGCAGCCAGAGTAGGGAAGTCGCGATCAGGGGTTGCCGATTGCACGGTCAGCTTGGCCTGACCGGCATTGGGGCGACCATAGATTGCGATGCCTGCGCTGTCAGGACCGCGGTCGGTCATCGTGATCAACATGTCGGTCAGCAGCGCGCCAAGCTGCGGCTCCAAAGCGGGGTCTTTCAAAAACAGTCCGACAATCCCGCACATGCACTGACTCCTGCTGATGTTCTGAAGCAGACGCTAACATTGAAGATCGCGCACCTCAACTGCCAAGAAACTTTTATTACTGTCTGGCAATCCAGCAGCGCGCGGCCCGGCTTTGCCCGCTGGCAGGCAAAAGCGCCGTTTCCTTGACTGACAGGAAACCTTTTTGCACATGGATATTGATTTTGAGGGAAAGCCCCCGCAAACTGCGGCCATAAGACACGGCCATCGGGGGGCGAACATGACAAATTCTTGGAGATTCTCGGCGTTGGGGGACCGGCACCGCGCGCTTGGATCGCACCTTGAAGACTGGAGCGGGATGGGCACCGCATGGAGTTACGACGGCGATCCCGAAGACGAATACATGGCGATCCGCACCAAGGCCGGGCTGATGGACGTCTCGGGGCTGAAGAAGGTCCACATCAGTGGCCCCGCCGCCAGCCACGTTGTGGAGCGCGCGACGACGCGGAACATCGAGAAACTGATGCCGGGCCGGTCGGTTTACGCGACCATGCTGAACGATGCGGGCAAGTTCGTCGATGACTGCGTGATCTACCGGACCGGGCCGAATGCCTTCATGGTGGTGCATGGATCGGGCCAGGGACATGAACAATTGACCATGGCCGCTACCGGGCGCGATGTGTCGGTGCGGTTTGACGACAACCTGCACAATCTGTCGCTGCAAGGCCCGCTTGCGGTGGATTATCTGGAAAAACACGTCGATGGCATCCGGGCGCTGCCCTATTTCGCGCAGATGCAGACCTCGATTTTTGGCAAGCCCGTGATGATTTCGCGCACCGGATACACAGGGGAGCGGGGGTATGAGTTGTTCTGCCGGGGGCAGGATGCGCCGATGATCTGGGACCGGATACTGCAGGAAGGGGCGGCGATGGGCATCATCCCGTGCCGGTTCACCACGCTTGATCTGCTGCGGACGGAAAGCTGTTTGCTGTTCTTCCCGTTCGACAATTCCGAAATGTATCCATTTGCCGATGAAGGTCCGGGGGACACGCTGTGGGAACTCGGCCTTGATTTCACCGTGTCCCCCGGAAAGACGGGTTTTCGCGGAGCCGAAGAGCATTATCGGCTGAAAGGTCGCGAGCGGTTCAAGATCTGGGGGCTGAAATTGCAAGGTCGCAATGCGCCGGGCAACGGTGCGCCAGTGCTGCGCGACGGGGTGCAGGTGGGGGTGGTGACACAAGCGATGTATTCGCCGCTGAACCTGCACACCATCGCCATTGCCCGGCTGCCGGTGGACTGTGCCGACACGGGCACGGCCCTGACGGTCCACTGCGAGACCCATGGCAAGATTGCCGCCACCACGCATCCGATGCCGTTCTACGACATCGAAAAGAAGCGCCGGACGGCCAAGGGGTAAGATGGACCCCACTTTGCCGCCCTCGATCCGCAGCCGCCCGGTTTACGGCGTTCTGACCGCCCGTCCGGGCCCTCGGCACTTGATGGTGGCCGACGGCGACGGGGCAGGAGCATTGACCGAAATGATCGCCGGGGCGCCTGATGCGGCGGCGATGCTGGCGCAAAGCCATATCATCTACATGCCCGGCCCGACCGGGGTGGACCTGTCGGCAAATCTGCGATCCGTGGGAGTGGCGCAGTTGCATGTCAGCCCCAGCTTTGCCGCATCCCTGCCGCGCCTGCAAAAGGTTCTGGCGGACGCGCACATGGGCTTGCAGATTTACCTCGCCGGGACCGAAGGGCTGATCGGGCTTGCAATGCGCGAGGTGATGCAGGCAGGGTTGCCCTGGCAGGCCGTGCAAACCGAACATCGCGGGTCCACGCTGCGCAGGGTGCAATGCGTGCATTGCAAGGGCATCACCGAAGCCGTCCGCACCGACCCGTTTGTGTGCAGCCATTGCGGGCTGAACCTGTTCGTGCGCGACCACTATTCCCGCCGCATCGCTGCATTTCAGGGTGTGAATATTGACGCCGAGGATCCCGGCCTTGTCCCCCCGGCGGCAGAGAGGTTCGCATGAGCGACAGTTTCACATGAGCGTCGGCGCCCCCAAAATTCCCGTGCGCGTGGCTGAAGTGGTCGAGGTCAACCCGTTGATCAAACGCTTTCGCTTTGTGCGCCGCGACGGCGCGCCGATGCCGGTCTTTTCCGGTGGCGCGCATGTGGTAATCGACATGGACGACCACGGCACCCGCCGGATGAACCCCTATTCGCTGATGAGCGATCCTGCCGATACGACCGGCTACGAAATCTCGGTCCGGCGCGATGACGCCGGGCGGGGCGGGTCGCTGTATCTGCACCGCCATGTGACGCCGGGGATGGAGATGACGCTGTCTTCGCCGGTCAATCTGTTCCCGGTCGATGCGCGCGCCCGCAAACACCTGATGATCGCAGGCGGGATCGGCATCACGCCGTTCCTGTCGCAGATTGCCGCGCTGACAGGGCAGGGTGGCCGGTTTGAGTTGCACTACAGCGCGCGCAGCCGTGATCTTGCCGCCTATGCCGATGGTCTGATGGCCCGGCATGGCGACAGGGTGCGGCTTTATCTGGACGATCAGGGACAGGCGATCGACCTGGACCACCTGCTGCAAGGCCAGCCTTTGGGAACGCATCTTTATGTGTGCGGACCAAAGGGGATGATCGGCTGGGTCTGCAAAACGGCCGAGGCTATGGGTTGGCCCAAGGCGGCGGTCCATTCCGAAGAATTCCTTGCCCCGCCCGTGGGCCTGCCGTTTCAGGTGCAGCTTGCCGCGTCTGCCCGCACCATCACCGTCGGACCCGCCCAATCGCTGCTCGAGGCGATCGAGGCCTCAGGCGTGGATGCCCCTTATCTGTGCCGTGGCGGGGCTTGCGGCGAATGCGAAACCGACGTGCTGGGATGCGACGGACATCTGGATCACAACGATCACTGGCTGACGGATGATCAAAAGGCCGGCTGTCAAAAAATCATGCCATGCGTGTCGCGGTTCAGGGGCAACACCCTGATCCTTGACCGATAGGGGGGCCGATGGGGCTGGAGTTCAACGACGAGACATTTCGCGGCGACTACACCTTTCGCAACTCTGCAAAGGCGATAGCGCGGTTTCCGTTCCCGTTTTCCGAAGACAGCTACATGTATTCGGTCAACATGGAGCCGCATCTGCCGGGCAAGCCCGGTTCGGTGTTTGAACACTTGTTTGATGTGGACGAACACTACGTCGCCGAAATGCGTGATCGCGCGCTGGTGCTGGCCGAAGACCCGCTGCGTTGTCAATCGCTGCCGCACATGACGCTGGCGGGATGGGACCTGCTGGAACTGATCATGCAAGCCAAGGCGCGGGACTATCCGCAGTGGTTCACCCTGACATGCGACGGCACCCGCTGGCACTGGATCAACCGGCCGATGCAAATCGACCAGACCTTTACCTTTCTGGATGAAACCACGCTGCCTTGCGGCCCGATGGAATACATCACCCGGCAAACTCAAGGCGACTTTACCTTGCAAGATCAGCGCGACGACAACCTGTGGCTTGAGGCCGGGATGGTCACGACGCAGGCCGACTGGAGTCTTGATTTCGACATCGGCATGTCGTTTCACGAATGGCACGCGCCCGTGCCCCTGGCGCACGAGATGCGGGTGTTCGACCGGGCGCTGAAGTTTTTGCTGAACCTGCAACTGGGTGCCCCCGTGCGGCGGTTCAACTGGACGATGACCGTGGACCCATTGCTGGACACCAGCCCCGAGAACTACCCCAAATGGGGTCCGGGCAAGACGACGATGACGCCGGACACCCTTGGCCACAGGCAGCATCTGCGGGTCGAATTGCAGACTTTGCACCGCCTGCCGCGGTCCAACGCCATCGTCTTTCCGATCCGCTGCTATCTGATCAAGTTTGACGAACTGGTGACCGTGCCGAAATGGGCGCGCCGTCTGCACCGGGTGGTGCGTGACATTCCGGACGAATTGGCGACTTACAAGGGGTTCATCCGCAACAAGCCGCTGATGCTTGAGTATTTGTCGCCGTTCGACGACGGCGCGCCAACCTCGCCCGGCATCTTGCCCGACTAGCCAGGACGCCGTTTACCGGAAGCATCGCTTTGCGGAGCCGACGTCAGCGGGGGTTTCACACCCCCGCACCCCCGTGGGATATTTTCTCCAGCAGGAAAGAGCAGGAGTTTGTCGGGCCGTCAGGACAGGCCACGCGTTACGCCTGCTGATACGCGATGATCGACAGATAGCGTGCGGGCAGTTTCGCATGAACCTCCGGCCCGTGCTGGGCGTCGGCGTCAAACAGAAGGCTGTCGCCGGGTTTGAGGTGAAACAACTGGTCGCCGTGCCGATATTCGACCTCGCCCTCCAGCATATACAGCAGCTCGATCCCGTCGTGCTGGAACGTGGGGAAGGTATCGGATGCCTCGGTCAGCGTGATCAGATACGGCTCTACCACCACACCCGAGCTGTTCGACCCGATATGACCCAGCAGGTGATACTGATGCCCCGCCCGCGTGCCGCGTCGATTGATCTCCAGATGTTCGCCCGCCTTGACGTGCTGCACCTCGCGGCGTTCTTCAAAGCCGCGAAAGAATGAAGTGATCGGCGTTGAAAACGCATGGCTCAGAATTTGCAGCGTGGTCAGCGAGGGCGAGGTGATGCCATTCTCGATCTTGGACAGCATCCCGATCGACAGGCCGGTGACGCCTGCCAGATCTGCGACTGTCAGGCCCTGCTGGCGGCGAAACGCGCGCACCGACCGGCCGATCGCCATTTCCAGGTTGCGTTCCGACAATTCGCGCACCCGGTGCGGGTCCTGATCGAACGCAGGCTTGCTGCGCGGCAAAAGAACGTCGTCAGGTTCGTCTGGCACAATGTCCATCGCTTGCGATACCTTGGCATGAGTTCCTGATGTTTCCTACCGTGAAACATGGCACGCCTCAACTGAAAATCCAAAGGCTGTCTTGCAGGCCGGGCTGCGCGCGATCAGAAAGCCGACCGCGCCGCCGTGAGCAGCGCGTGATGCAAGGAATGGGCCGACGAACGGGGACCCAGAACGCTGATTGTCCCGCCGGTGCGCAAGATCACATAGCACCCCAGATGGTCGATCACCGTGCGCGTCGCGGCCCCCGGTGCGGCAGCCCGCAAATCGAACCCGCACAGGCGTTCAAACATCGCAGGCAGATCGGGCGCAGTCACGTCGAACCGCACCCAGGCATCTGTCTGTTCGGTGATCGACGCCGCTGCGGCAAAACTGGCCCGCAGGATTGCCACGATATCTTCATGGGTTCCATGAGGCGCCTCGACCATCCACTGCTGGGGGCCAAGCCAGAACGCAGCATAGATGGCGTTTTGTGCGTGGCCGCCCGGCCCCGGCAAAGGCACGCCTGCCGCTGCGGCGATTTGCGCCACATCCGCATCGCGCCCAGACCGGGTGGCAACCGATGCCAGCGCGGTTGTCACCACCTCTGCAATGGTCACCGGGCCGATCGTCTCAATGCGGGGTTTCAAATGCCCCAGGGGGCTCAGGGCTGCTGGATGATCAGGCACGCAAACGCTCTCCTTGCGGATCGATGAAATGCGGGCTGACGATTTCCACCTCGACATCGGTGTTTGCCAGAAGGTTCACCACCCGCAACCGCTCGCCCATTCGGGCGGTGCCGTTTTTCAGATAGCCAAGGGCGATGGCAGATCCGACATGGGGCGAAAACACCACCGACGTCAGCCAGCCATCGTCATGCGCCGCCGTGGCAGGCGCGCCCACGGCCAGAAAATGTGCCCCTGCCGTAAGCGCATGGTCAGGGTCCACCGGCCGCACCCCGACCAGCCGCAACCCTTCCGGCGCCGTCAGCCCCGAACGGTCGCTCAGGACCCGGCCAATCGAGTCTTTCCTGGCCGACACCATCTTGCCCAGACCCATGTTCAGCGCGGTGGACTGGCCGTTCAGCTCGTTGCCCGCCACATGGCCCTTTTCGACCCGCATCACGCCCAACGCCTCGGTCCCGTAAACCACCGCATCGTATTCGGTCCCCGCCTTGACCAGCGCCCGGATCATCGCGTCGCCGTACCGGGTCGGCACGGCGATCTCATAGGCCAACTCGCCCGAAAAGCTGATCCGGAACAGTCGCGCGCGCAGACCGCCGCAAACAGTGATCGCACCGCAGGCCATATAGGGGAAGGCCGCATCGCAGATGTCCTGATCGACCAGCTTTTGCAGCAGGTTGCGCGCGTTCGGTCCGGCAACAGAATACTGCGCCCATGCCTCGGTCGTGGATATCAGTTGCACATCCATGTCTGGCCAAAGGACCTGACGGCAATATTCCATGTGGCGAAACACCGGCACCGCGTTGGCCGTGGTGGTGGTCATGACATATTCATGCGCGCCCAACCGCGCCATGGTGCCGTCGTCCATCACGATGCCGTCCTCGCGCAGCATCAGGCCGTAACGGACCTTGCCGACCGCAAGGGTCGAGAAGGTATTGGCATAAACCCGGTCCAGAAAGGCCCCCGCATCGGTGCCTTGCACGTCGATCTTGCCCAGCGTAGTCACATCGCAGATGCCCACCGATTTGCGGGTCTGCAACACCTCGCGGTCCACCGATTGCCGCCATGTGGGCTCGCCCGCGCGTGGCAGCCACTGGGTGCGCAGCCAGTTGCCGACCTCGACAAACACCGCGCCTTGTTCGGTGGCCCAGACATGCGACGGGGTATGGCGCACGGGTTTGAATTCGGCCCCCCGCGACCGACCTGCAAGCACGCCCAAGGCGACGGGCGTGGCAGGCGGGCGATAGATCGTCGTCCCGGTTTCAGGGATGGTCTTGCCCGTCAGTTCGGCCATGATCGCAAGGCCCAGCACATTGCCGGTCTTGCCCTGATCGGTCGCCATGCCAAGGGTGGTATAGCGCTTTAGATGCTCGACCGCGACGAAGTTTTCCTGATGCGCAAGGCGGATATCCTTGATCGTCACATCGTTCTGCAAATCGATCCAGGCACGGCCCTTGCCCGATGACACATACCACTTGGGGCTGATGTTCAGGGGCGCGTCCTCGGCGAAGGGTATCTCGATCGCCGGGGCCGTTCGTCCCAGACCGCCAAGGACTGCCACGGCCTGCGCCGCACCCGATGTCAGGGCCGCATGGGTCGACATCGCGCCAGCGGCGGCCCCCACGACGGTCAGCCCCGCGATGCTGTCGGGGGCGGGCAGAAAGGCTGCGATCCGGTCATCCCAAACCGGGCGGCCCCGGTGGTTGCTGGCGATGTTCAGGTTCGGGTTCCACCCACCCGACACGCCAAGAGCCGTCACACGCAACACTTCGGTCTTGCCCGAGGCGCGGCGCACGGTGATGCTGGTCAACCCCAGACGGCCCGCGCTGTCGATCACCTCGTCGCCTGCGCGGGCGTCGATCACCGCAACCTCGATCCCCTTGTTTCCAAGGTCGGTCGCGGTACGCAAGCCATCATCGTTGTTGGTAAAAACTGCCATCCGGTCCCCCACCGCCACGCCCCAGCGGTTGGCATAGGCGCGCAACGCCCCCGCCAGCATGATGCCTGGACGGTCGTTGTTTTCAAACGCAATCGGGCGCTCGATGGCGCCGGACGCAAGGATTGCGCGGGCGGAATATATCCGCCACAGGATCTGGCGTGGCTTGCCCGGTGCAGGCTTGTCCAGATGATCCGACACCCGTTCTACCGCCGCATAGATACCGTGGTCCATTGCCCCCATGACTGTCGTGCGGGTCATCAGCCGCACCGACGGCAAGCTGCCAAGTTCGGCCACCGCGAGGTCCGCCCAATCAGCCCCCGCAATGCCGCCCACGGCTTGCGTTTCGGCATTCAGCCGCCCGCCCATGCGGAAATCTTCGTCCGCCACGATCACCCGCGCACCTGCCCGCCCCGCCGTCAGCGCAGCCGCAAGCCCCGCAGGCCCCGCGCCGATGATCAACAGATCACAGTGCAGAAATCCCTTGTCGTAGCTGTCAGGGTCGTCCTGCCGCGACAGGCTGCCAAGCCCCGCCGCGCGGCGGATGATCGGCTCGTAAACCTTTTCCCAGAACGATGCGGGCCACATGAAGGTCTTGTAATAGAACCCCGCAGCAAAGAACGGCGACAAACGATCGTTGATCGCCATCGCGTCAAAGCGCAGGCTGGGCCAACGGTTCTGGCTTGCGGCTTCCAGCCCGTCATAAAGCTCGGCGACAGTGGCACGGGTGTTTGGCTCGCGCGCGGCACCGCTGCGCAACGCGACCAGCGCGTTCGGCTCTTCCGACCCCGCCGCAATCGGTCCGCGCGGACGATGATATTTGAAACTGCGCCCCATCAGTCGCACGCCATTGGCCAAGAGCGCCGACGCCAACGTGTCACCCGGATGCCCGGTGTAGGGCAGCCCGTCGAAGGTAAAACGCCATGTCTTGCTGCGGTCGATCTGGCCGCCTGCGATCCGGGTCATTTGCTCCGCCCTTCGCTGCGGGCCACATCGCGGGCAAGTTCCACCCCAGTGATCTGATGCGTCACAGTGTGCCGCGTGACGACCAGCCACGACCGGTCGCCCTGTTCGTGATACCACAACTCGCGGTGCAGACCGGCCGGGTTGTCGCGCAGATACAGGTAGTCGTGAAACGCCTCTGCTGCGCCGTCCGCCATGCCATCGGGACGGTGGATCAACGCGGCATCGCCCATGTAGACAAATTCCTGCGCGTCGCGGGGACCAAGGAGCGGGTGGTTGATAATCATGATGCCCTCAATGCAGGTTCGGTTGGGCGCCCTGGCCCTTTTCGTCGATCATCAACCCGTTGCGGAACCGGTCGAACCGATACGCAGTTGCGGTGGGGTGCGGGGTGTCCGTCGCCAGCAGATGCGCAAACACCCAACCGCTGGCGGGGGTCGCCTTGAACCCGCCATAGCACCAGCCGCCGTTGAAATAGAGCCCGTCGATGTCGGTCTTGTCGATGATCGGGCTGCCGTCCATCGACATGTCCATGATCCCGCCCCACATCCTGACAAGTCGCGCCCGCCCGATCATCGGCATCAGGCTCATTCCGCCCTCGGCCACGTCCTCGACCACGGCCATGTTGCCGCGCTGGGCATAGGAGTTGTAGCCGTCGATGTCGCCACCGAACACCAGCCCCCCCTTGTCGGACTGGCTGACATAGAAATGCCCCGCACCATAGGTGATCACCCCGTCGATCACCGGCTTCAGCGCTTCGGACACAAAGGCCTGCAACACATGGCTTTCCATCGGCAACCGCATCCCCGCCTGTGCCATCACCTGCGAGGACGCCCCCGCCACCGCAACGCCCACTTTTTTCGCCCCGATGAACCCGCGCGACGTCTCGACCCCGATGATCCGCCCGGCCTCGATCCGCATCCCCGTCACTTCGCAATTCTGAATGATGTCCACGCCGCGCTGGTCCGCGCCGCGCGCATAGCCCCAGGCAACCGCATCATGCCGCACCGTGCCACCGCGCCGCTGCATCAAGGCCCCCTTGATCGGGAACCGGGCGTTGTCGAAGTTCAGGAACGGATACATTCCGCGCACCTGTTTGCTGTTTAGCAGTTCGGCATCCGCGCCGTGCAGGATCATCGCATTGCCGCGCCGCACATAGGCATCGCGCTGACCATCGGTGTGGAACAGGTTGATGATCCCGCGCTGGCTGACCATGGCATTGTAGTTGAAGTCCTGCTCCAACCCTTCCCACAGCTTCAGGCTGAATTCATAGAACGGCTGATTGCCGTCCAGCAGATAGTTCGACCGGATGATGGTCGTGTTGCGGCCGACGTTGCCGCCACCGATCCAGCCCTTTTCCAGCACGGCAATCCGGGCCTGCCGAAACTCTTTCGCCAGATAATAGGCCGTAGCCAGCCCGTGCCCGCCACCGCCCACGATGATGTAGTCATAACCCGGTTGCGGGGCCGGATCGCGCCATGCCGGACCCCAGCCCTTGTGGCCCATCAAAGCCTCGCGGATCACCCGATACCCGGAATAACGCATTGTCAGCCCCTTGCCTTTGTCCGTGCTGTCGCCGTCAGTGCCCGATGTGCGCTGTGGATTTCGGGAGTGGCCCCGTGCCGTGAAGTCATCCTGCCAACCCCAGCGTCACGATGCCGCCAAACACTACCCCGACCCCCATCCATTGCGGCAGGGTCATCGGTTCGGCCAACAGCCGCCATGCCAGAAGAATCGTCACCAGCCCAAAGACGCTGGCGGCCACCGGGGCCACTTCGGGGTTGGCATAGCCTGCCGCCACCGTGATCAGCGCCAGCGCGCCGACATCCAGCGTGCCCATCAGCAAAAGCCACGGCCACAGGGTCAGCGCGGGCCGAATGTCGGGCCTGCTTGCCAGCACGAACGTCAGGGCCACCGCCACCGCCCCGACTCGTGCGATCAGGTTGACGGGCAGATCCGCCCCCGCCTCGGCGGCCCACTGTCCCAAACCGAACGTCGCGGCAAAGACGGTGGCCGCCATCAACGCCCACCCGATCGCCGCCAGCGACGGGCCGTTGCCGTGCTGGTCCGGCCCGCGCGCGACCAGCGCCACCCCGACCACGACCGCAATCGCCCCCAGCCAGATCAGCGCGTCCGCCTCTTGCCCGCGGGCCACGGCGAACGCGACCGAAAACATCGGATAGGCCCCGGTGATCGGGGCGACCAGCCGGACCGGACCGATCGCAAAGGCGCGGTAATGGGCATATGCGGCAAAGGCATAGCACCCCCCCGACACCAGCGACAGACCGGTGACCTGCAAGGACATGCTCTGCCAGCCGCCTGCCAGCACGGCCAAGGGCATGAGCACCAGCAACCCAAAGCTCAGCACGATCAACACCAATGCAGCGGTGTTGGCCCGTCCGCTGATCTTGCGGATAAAGAAATCATGAACTCCCCAAAGCAGAGCCGCACCAAGACCAAGGAAAAGAGATTGCACGCGGGTCGCTCCAGTCGGGTCAAAACGTCAGTCTAACCGTGTTGCCGTGCAAATCACTTGCCGCAAGACCATCCCGCCGTTATTATTCTTGTGAAACATTTTTTATGCCCATGCAACTAATCAGAAGGGCCGAAACCGATGCTAGATGTCGCATACCCGCGGGTGAGACCCGGCCCGCCACGGCCCAGCCGGATTTTGATGCCCACATCGGTGGCGGCACATTCCGGTCTTGAACGCCATGAAGTGCCGGGCTGCGGCGCAGTGCTGATCGCAGTTGCGGCGGGTGACCGCGTGACGGTCGTCAACACCGAAGGCGGCCAGCGTGCCGAACTGGTCGCGGCGGATGACACGGGCCGGATCGACGCCGGGTTGGTGGGTGCGGTGGCCGATTGCGACGCCGCCGGACTGAAATCGCTGTTGTCGGGCGGGGCGGCCATGGGGTCGGGTCTGGGCCGTCTGCATCTGGGCCGTCTGCATCTGGGCGGTCTGCGATTGGGGCTGCATCGGCGCGGCATTGATCTGGCATCGGCTGGGGCGATTGCGCTGTTCGAAGAAACGACGCCGGCCGGTGCCGAACAATCCTTCACCGTCGCACGCGCGGGCGTTGTGATCGTGGCGGCCCCCGGCACCCCGATGGCACCCGACAGCCAGCAAACCGCCACCCCCATCGGCGTCCACATCCAACGTGCCACCCGGCGCCTTGTCGGGCAGTTCGATCTGCCCGACCCGTTGGCCGACCCGGTGCTGGACCTGCGGGTGAAATCGGCAACGGCCGAGGCCTATTTCGTCAAGGCGGGCGACTATATTCAGGTGATCGACGTCGATGGCCGCCAATGCACCGATTTTCAATGCTTTTCGGCCCGCAAGCTGGACCGCGGGATCGAACATGCGCTGGATGTGACCACGTCGCGCACGCTGATGGGCCATGCCTATTCGATGCCGGGGTTGCACTCGAAATACTACGACCACGACATGCTGCCGTTGGTCGAGGTGGTGCAAGATACCGTGGGTCGCCACGATGCGTTCGCGCTGGCCTGTGCGTCGAAATATTATGACGACATCGGCTATCCCGGCCACGCCAACTGTTCCGACAATTTCAACCGCGTGCTGGCCCCGCACGGGGTCGCGGCGCGGGCGGGCTGGATGGCGGTAAACCTGTTCTTCAACACGCAGATCGACGCGCATGGCGTTCTGGTCTCGGACGAGCCGTGGTCTCGCCCCGGCGATTATGTGCTGTTTCGGGCGCTGACCGACCTGATCTGTGTGAACTCGGCCTGTCCAGATGATACATCGCCTGCAAATGGGTGGTATCTCAGCGATATCCACGTCCGCACCTATTCGGGTGCCGAAACTTTTCAGCGCGCGATTGCCACGCGCGCCACCCCAAATGCAGAGCCAAAGATGACCAAAGAAACCGCGTTCCACCCCAAAACCTCGGCGCAGACCCGCAATCTGGTCGAATACAAGGGCTATTGGCTGCCGCAGGTCTATTCGGCAAACGGGGCCATCGAAGAATACTGGGCCTGCCGCGAAAAGGCCGTGGTGATCGACCTGTCGCCCCTGCGCAAGTTCGAGGTGACCGGCCCGGATGCCGAAGCCCTGATGCAATACACCCTGACCCGCGATGTGAAAAAGCTGTCGGTGGGGCAGGTGGTCTATTCCGCGATGTGTTACCCGCATGGCGGGATGATCGACGATGGCACGCTGTTCCGGTTGGGGCGCGACCAGTTCCGCTGGATAGGCGGCGATGACTACGGCGGTGTGTGGCTGCGCGAACAGGCTCAAAAGCTGGGGCTGACGGTGATGGTGCGGTCATCGACCGACCAGCTGCACAACCTTGCCGTGCAAGGCCCGAACAGCCGCGAAATCATGCGCCGCATGATCTGGACCGCCCCGGTTCAGCCGTCGATCGAAGAACTTGGCTGGTTCCGCTTTGCCATAGCCCGCATCGGCGGCCCGACCGGCGCGCCTGTGGTGGTGTCGCGCACCGGTTATACCGGCGAGTTGGGCTACGAAATTTTCTGTCACCCCAAAGATGGCCCCGTTGTTTATGACGCCGTTTGGGACCATGGCCGCGATCTGGGTCTGCGCCCGATGGGCCTTGCCGCACTGGATATGGTGCGGATCGAGGCCGGGCTGATTTTTGCAGGCAATGATTTCTCCGACCAGACCGACCCGTTCGAGGCCGGGATCGGGTTCACCGTGCCGTTGAAATCCAAGACGGATGATTTCATTGGCCGTGATGCCCTGATCCGCCGCAAGGACTACCCCAGCCATCGCCTGATCGGGCTTGAAATCGACGCAAATGTAGATGTCGGCCACGGTGACCCTGTGCATCTGGGCCGTGCGCAGATCGGCGTGGTCACATCCGCCACCCGTTCGCCGATTCTGGGGCGCAACATCGCCCTTGCGCGGCTGGACGTGGCCCATGCGGCGACTGGCACGGCGGTCGAGATCGGCAAACTCGACGGGCACCAGAAACGGCTGCCCGCCGAGGTGGTGCCGCTGTCGCATTACGATCCCAAGAAAACCAAACCGCAGTCTTGACGCGGGCAGATGCCTAAAAGCGAGGCAAGCGCGTTTCCCAACAGGAAAAATATTTGACACAAGGTCTGTCGCGTCGCTACCCTTGGCCAAAGAACAGACAGGGCGGCGATGCCTTGCGGAATACGGGAGTGACGGATGAAAAAACGTATCGCGGTCATTGGCGCGGGGCCATCCGGCCTTGCCCAACTCAGGGCGTTCCAATCCGCCGCGGCCAAAGGCGCGGAAATCCCCGAAATCGTCTGCTTTGAAAAGCAGGAAAACTGGGGCGGACTGTGGAACTACACCTGGCGCACCGGTCTGGATGAATACGGCGAGCCGGTGCATGGGTCGATGTATCGCTATCTGTGGTCGAACGGCCCGAAAGAGGGTCTGGAGTTTGCCGACTATTCGTTCGAGCAGCATTTCGGCAAGCAGATCGGCAGCTATCCGCCCCGCGCCGTCTTGTTCGACTACATCGAAGGCCGGGTGAACAAGGCGGGCGTGCGCGACTGGATCCGGTTCTGCACGACCGTGCGCTTTGTGCGCCATGATGAGGGAACCGGCCAGTTCACCCTGACTGCGCATGACCTGAAGAACGACCGGATGTACGAAGAGGTGTTCGATAACATCGTGGTCGCCTCGGGCCACTTCTCGACGCCCAACGTGCCGGAATTTCCCGGCTTCACCAGCTTTGGCGGGCGCGTGCTGCACGCCCATGACTTCCGCGACGCGATGGAATTCAAGGGCAAGGATATCCTGATCGTCGGCACGTCCTATTCGGCCGAGGATATCGGGTCGCAGTGTTGGAAATACGGAGCAAAGTCGATCACCGTGGCGCACCGGACGGCGCCGATGGGGTTCAACTGGCCGTCGAACTGGCAAGAGGTGCCGATCCTCGAGAGGGTTGACGAGACTACCGCGTATTTCAAGGACGGCACGCAGGCCCGCGTCGATGCAATCATCCTGTGCACCGGATACAAGCATCATTTCCCGTTCCTGCCCGACGACCTGCGGCTGAAAACCCGCAACCGATTGGCCACGTCGGATCTCTACAAAGGTGTGGCTTGGGTCAAAAACCCCAAGGTGTTCTATCTCGGCATGCAGGACCAGTGGTTCACCTTCAACATGTTCGACGCGCAAGCCTGGTGGGTGCGCGACGCCATCCTTGGCCGGATCACGATCCCGGCGGACGAGGCAGAGCGTGCCAAGGATGTGGCCAACCGGATGGCCGTCGAAGACACCGGGCAGGATGCGCACGATGCCATTCATTATCAAGGCGACTACGTCAAGGAACTGGTCGCGGAAACCGACTATCCCGATTTCGATGTCGATGGCGCCTGCGAGGCATTCTATGCGTGGAAAGATCACAAGAAAAAGGACATCATGACCTTCCGCGATCACGCTTATGCGTCGGTGATTACCGGAACCATGGCGCCGCTGCACCACACAGCCTGGAAAGACGCTCTGGAAGACAGCATGGAAAGCTATCTGCGAAACTGAACCTGTTCTGACATCTCGCTCGCCACACCCAACCAAGACGTTCACCATCCCCAAAACAGACCGGCACCAATGTCGGCACAGGTCGCCGCCCGAACCACCGGGCGGCCCCACCCCCAACAGAGGATTGACCATGAAACAGACAAAACGACTGATTTCGTTCGGACTTGCCCTGACACTGGCCTCCGGCGCCGCATTTGCAGAAGTTGAATCGCAAGATCCGATCAAGCTGACGCTGCACGACTGGACCGGCCAGTTCATCACCACCAACATCATGGCGGCGGTGCTGGAAGAGGCGGGCTACAACGTCGAACTGGTGCAGGCCGACTACCTTGCACAGTTTTCCGGCCTGGAATCCGGCGACCTGCATGTGGCGATGGAATTGTGGGCGACCACGGCTGCCGACGCGATGAATGCTTCGATTGCAACCGGCAACACCGTCAGCTTTGGCGAGACGGGGATGCTGGCCAAAGAGGAATGGTGGTATCCGCTGTACATGAAGGAACAGTGCCCCGGTCTGCCCGACTGGAAGGCGCTGAACGATTGTGCCGCGCTGTTCGCGACGGCCGAAACCGCACCCAAAGGCCGCTATCTTGGCGGGCCGGTGACGTGGGGCGGCTTTGACGAGGAACGCATTGTCTCACTGGGTCTCGACTATGAGGTGATCCATGCGGGCACCGATGCCGCGATGTTTGCGGAACTGGAAAGTGCGTATCAGCGTCAGGATCCTGTCTTGCTGTGGATCTATTCACCCCACTGGGCTCCGATCAAATATGAAGGCGAATGGGTGGAATTCCCGGAATATTCCGACGCTTGCTATACCGACGCGTCAGCCGGTTTGAACCCTGACATGGCCTACGATTGCGGCAAACCGACCGGACCGGTTTTCAAGGCGGGCTGGGCGGGGCTAGAGGCGAAATGGCCGGGGGCAGCCAAGGCTATCAAGGCCTTCGCCATGACCAACGACGACATGGGCGCGATGGTTGGCAAGGTCGATGTTGACGGTATCCCGTTGGAAGATGTGGTCGACGAGTGGATGACCACCAACGAGGCCGTCTGGACCAAGTGGATCGAGTGACACATCCCGGCGGGGCTGGCCATGTCCGCCCCGCCGTTCCTGCCTTATGCATCCTGATCTGCCTGCACCGGACCCGAAAATGACCGAACGCCCTGTCAAGCTTGCCTGTCGGCATGTCTGGAAGATCTACGGCCCCCATCCGGACCGGTTGCTGGCCAATGGTCGCGAGCCGACGCTGGACGAGATTCGCGGCAGCAATCATATCGGCGCTGTGCGCGACGTGACGCTGGACGTGCGGACCGGCGAGATTTTCGTCATCATGGGCTTGTCGGGTTCGGGGAAATCGACCCTTGTGCGCTGCCTGTCGCGGTTGATCGAACCGTCGGGTGGCGAGATCCTGTTCAACGGACAGGATCTTCTGAAAGCCAGCGCCGCCGAGATGATCGAGATTCGCCGCCACCGGATGGGCATGGTGTTTCAACATTTCGCCCTGTTGCCGCATCTGACGGTACTGCAAAACGTGGCCTTCCCGCTGGAAGTTCAGGGCATCGCCCGCGAGGCCCGCGAAGCCCGGGCGCGCGAAGTCACGGCGCTGGTCGGTTTGAAGGGCCGCGAAGATTATTTTCCGCGCCAGTTGTCGGGGGGCCAGCAACAGCGCGTCGGCATCGCCCGGTCCTTGGCAGTCGAGCCGGAACTGTGGTTTCTCGACGAGCCGTTCTCGGCGCTTGACCCGCTGATCCGGCGCGAGATGCAGGACGAATTCCTGCGTATCCAGAACCAGTTGCACAAGACCATCGTGTTCATCACCCATGATTTCGACGAGGCGATCCGCCTTGCCGACCGCATCGCCATCATGAAGGACGGCGCGGTGGTGCAGGTGGCAACGCCCGAAGAGTTGGTGCTCGCGCCGGCTGACGACTATGTGGCGGCGTTCACGGCACACGTGCCGCGCGCCAAGGTGGTGACGATCGGGCGCATCATGACGCCGGGGCCCGCCCCGCAGGTCGCGGGCAGCCTGCCTGCGCAGGCGCGGGTGGAAACGGTTGCGGACCAGATCGAATCCGCCCATCTGCCCTATGCAGTGACGGATACGAACGGTGCGGTAATCGGCCATATCGGTGCGCGCGCCGTGATCGACGTGCTGATTGGACGGGGCGCATGATCTGGCCCCGCGCCCTGCTGCGACCCGGCACTCTGCCAAGCCTCCGCGCCCTGTTGTGGCCGGGGCTGTTCGTGGCCAGCCTGCTGCTTGCGATGGTGTCGGGACAGGTGCCGGGCTGGATGATGACGCCGCCCGACGCCATTTTGATCGACCTTGCCGGGACCACAAGTGCCGCGATGAAATGGCTGGTCGAGGATGCGACGTTCGGCCTGTTCACCGTCAAGGATGCCACCCGCGCCATCGCCTCCATGATCGAGGTCCCCTACGAGGCCGCCCGAATTCTGCTGGTTGACGGGATCACCGAAGGGCGCGGACGCAGGGCCACCACGATCGTGCCGCCGATTTCATGGATCGCGGTGACGGCGGCGATGGTCATGCTGGGGATCTATGCCCGCAACCTGAAACTCGGTCTGCTGGTCGGGGCGCTGTTCTTGTATCTTGCGGTGTTCGGTCAGTGGGAAAGTGCGATGACCACGCTCGCCTCGATCCTGATCGCGGTGCCGCTCGGGGTTGCGGGGGGGCTTGGACTGGGGATTGCCGCGTTTTTGTCGCCGCGGTTCAACCGAGCACTTTCCCCGGTTCTGGACCTGATGCAAACCGTGCCGACCTTTGCCTATCTGGTGCCGATCCTGTTCCTGTTCGGCTTTGGCCCGGTGTCCGCGCTGATTGCCACCGTGATCTATGCGATGCCGCCGATGGTGCGGATCACCACGCTGGCCCTGCGACAGATCCCGCCCGAATTGCAAGAGTTCGCCCGCATGGTTGGCTGCACGCCGGGCCAGCAGATGCGCAAGGTGCTGTTGCCCGTGGCGATTCCCGATCTGATGGTGGGCGTCAATCAGGTCATCATGCTGTCGCTGAACATGGTGATCATCGCGTCGATGATCGGGGCAGGGGGGCTGGGCTTCGATGTGTTGAACGCCCTGCGCAGCCTTAAGATCGGCGAAGGGATCGAGGCGGGGCTGGCGATTACCGCCCTTGCTGTCGCACTCGACCGGCTATCGCAGGCGCTGGCGCAAAAGTCGGGGGGCGGGCTGGCCGTCCAGGGGTCGTGGATCAACCGCCATCCCAAGACGGTGTTGGTGCTGGTGCTGATCGTGGTTACAGGTTTGGCGGGGCTGGTCCTGCCGTGGATACAAACCTATCCCAAGGCGGCGATGCTTTCGACAAGCACCTTCTGGTCCGATCTGGTCCGGTATGTGAACGTCACCTATTTCGACCAGATCGAAGCGTTCAAGGATGCCATCTTGCTGAACGTGCTGCTGCCGACCAAGCGGTTCTTGCTGGCGCTGCCATGGCTTTGGGTGCTGGCGCTGGTAACGCTGGCGGCGTGGCAATTGGGGCGGGCGCGGCTCGTGCTGTTGTGTCTGGCGCTGGGGCTGTTCATCGCGATCACCGGGCTGTGGGAACAGGCCGTGACGACGGTGTATCTGTGCGGGATTTCGGTGCTGATCGCGGCGATGATCGGGGTGCCCCTGGGCATCTGGGCTGCGGCCAATCAGACGGCGGGCAAGGTGATCGGGGCATTCATCGACACGCTGCAAACCTTGCCGAGCTTTGTCTATCTGATCCCGGTCATCATGCTGTTCCGGGTTGGTGATTTCGCGGCGATGATCGCAGTCGTGCTATATGCGCTGGCCCCGGCGGTGCGCTACACCGCGCATGGTCTGCGGTCGGTGCAGTCCGAACTGGTCGAAGCCGGGATCGTCTGCGGCTGCACCCGCTGGCAGGTCCTGACCCGCGTGCGCCTGCCGATGGCCTTGCCCGACATTCTGCTGGGGGTGAACCAGACCATCATGCTGGCGCTGTCGATGCTGGTCATCACGGCACTGGTCGGCACCCGCGATCTGGGGCAAGAGGTTTACGCAGCCCTTGCCACCGCCAATGTCGGGCGCGGGGTCATGGCGGGTCTGGCGGTTGCTGCGATCGCCATCATCGCAGATCGTCTGATTAACGCAGCCAGCGCACGGGCAAAGGCGCGGTTGGGTCTTGCCGGGGACTGACCCCGCGCGGCGGTTAATCCCGGATGCCCTACGAGGCACGCCAACAACCGCAGCGATCCATGCCGCACAGCGGCCAAAAAGCGGCTGGCAAAACAGTGGGATCTCGACGCGGGCACCGGACGTTATACATTTAAAAGTGCACCCGTCAGGCCGAAAGGACAGCCATGCCCGCCAACGCCGCTCTTTGCTGCCTCTTTGCGGGCCTGCACCCCCCGGCCCACGCGCAACCTGACGCATCCCTGCCGGAAGCGTGCCCTGCATGACCATGCGGGCCGAAGACATCCTTTATCCGACCGAAACCGGGCTTTACTGCGCGCCGGGGGATTTTTACATCGACCCTCCCCGCCCGGTGCCGCGCGCGCTGGTGACGCACGGCCACGCGGACCACGCCCGCCCCAACCACGGGGCGGTTATGGCCACCCGTCAGACGCTGGACATCATGGCAATCCGCTATGGGACGGATTTCACCGCGCATCGCCAGATCGCCCACGGTCCGACGCGGATCGGCGGTGTCACCGTCAGTTTCCACCCTGCCGGACATGTGCTGGGGTCGGCGCAGATCCTGATCGTGCCGGACCATGGCCCGCGCATCGTGGTGTCTGGCGATTACTGTCGCGTCCTTAATCCGGTCTGCTTGCCGTTCGAACCCATCGCCTGCGATGTGTTCGTGACGGAGGCGACCTTTGGCTTACCCGTCTTCCGCCACCCCGATCCGCTGGCAGAGATGGGTCGGCTGATTGCCAGCATCGCCGAGTTTCCGGACCGCCCGCACATCGTGGGCGCCTATGCGCTGGGCAAGGCGCAGCGAGTGATCGCATTGGCCCGCGCGGCAGGGCATGACGGCCCGATCGCCATCCACGGTGCGTTGAAGCGGCTTTGCGACTATCATGTCGATCAGGGAATCGATCTTGGCACGCTGGTGCCCGCGACAGACGCCGAACAGGTGCAACTGGTCATAGCGCCTCCCTCTGCCTTTTCCAGCCCTTGGGTGCAGCGGTTCCGCGATCCGGTGCTGTCTTATGCGTCCGGCTGGATGACTGTGCGCGCCCGCGCCCGCCAGCGCGGGATCGAATTGCCGCTGGTGATCAGCGACCATGTCGATTGGCCGGACCTGACTGCGACGATCCGCGAACTGGCCCCGGCAGAGGTCTGGATCACCCATGGCACCGAAGACGGCCTGATGCGCTGGTGCGAGATCGAAGGCATCGCAGCCCGCCCCCTGCGGCTGGTGGGATACGAGGACGAGCCGGAATGAAAGCCTTCGCGCGTCTCTTGGAACGGCTGGCCTTCACCGCAGGCAGAAACGCCAAGCTGACCATCCTGTCGCATTATTTTGCCGCAACCCCCGATCCCGATCGCGGCTGGGCTTTGGCTGCATTGACCGGAACGCTGGACCTGCGGCAGGTGTCGCCTTCGCTGCTGCGCCGCCTTGCAGGCGAACGGGTGGATGCGCAGTTGTTCGCGCTGTCTTATGATTTCGTCGGCGATTTGGCGGAAACCATCGCCCTGATCTGGCCGGAACCCACCCGGACCGCCTCCGACGTGACCCTGTCGCATGCGGTACCCCTGTCGCAGGCGGTGACCTTGACGCAGGCGGTGACCTTGACGCAGGCGGTGTCCTTGACGCAGGCGGTGTCCTTGACGCAGGCGGTGACCCTTTTGCGCGAAACTGGCAAGGTGGCGCTGCCCACAGCTATTGCGGCGGCGCTTGACCGGATGACCCCGCCCGAACGCCTCGCTTTCCTGAAACTCGGCACCGGCAACCTGCGGGTCGGCGTTTCGGCGCGGTTGGCGCAGATCGCCCTGGCCCAGGGCAGCCCACGCCGCGTCGAAGAGATCGAGGAGATCTGGCACGGCGTGGCCCCGCCTTACACGTCGCTGTTCGCATGGCTCGCAGGGGGCGCGCGCCCCGAACCCGCCTCTGCCGCGCCCTTCCGACCTGTGATGCTGTCAACCCCGGTCACCCCCGATGACCTGAACGCACTGGACCCGGCGGACTATCTCGCCGAATGGAAATGGGACGGCATCAGGGTGCAGGCGGTGGCCGAAGGCGGGATGCGACGGCTTTATTCCCGCACCGGCGAAGACATCGGTGCCGCTTTTCCCGACCTGATCGAGGCGATGGAGTTTGAAGGTGCCGTGGACGGTGAGTTGCTGATCCGGCGCGGTCCCGACGTTGCCCCCTTTGCCGATCTGCAAAAACGGCTGGGCCGCAAGACGGTCAGCCGCGCGATGCTGCAAAGCCACCCTGCCGCACTCCGGCTTTATGACATCCTGACGTGGGACGGCCACGACCTGCGCGCCTTGCCTCTGGACGCGCGCCGAACGCACCTTGAAGCCGCGTACATTGCCAGCGACCGGATCGACCTGTCGCCGCTTTTGTCCTTCACCTCGTGGGACGACCTTGTCAACCTGCGCGCCGCCCCGCCCGCCGCCGTGATCGAAGGCGTGATGATAAAACGCCGCGCGTCGCCCTACACCGCAGGCCGCCCGCGCGGGCCGTGGTTCAAGTGGAAACGTGACCCGATGGTGGTGGACGCGGTGCTTTTGTATGCCCAAAGCGGCCACGGCAAACGGTCGGGCTTTTACAGCGACTTCACCTTCGGCGTCTGGGACGGGGGCGATCTGGTTCCCGTAGGCAAAGCCTATTTCGGCTTCACCGATGAAGAATTGATTGAGCTCGACCGTTTCGTGCGCAAGAACACCACCCAGCGGTTCGGCCCGGTTCGCCAACTCGCCCCGCTGTTGGTGGTCGAGGTCGCGTTCGACGGGCTGAACCTGTCGCCCCGCCACCGGTCTGGCCTTGCCATGCGGTTCCCCCGGATATCCCGCATCCGCTGGGACAAGCCGGCGGCAGAGGCGGACCGGATTGAGACCCTTCGCGCCATGCTGTAGCTGTCGCTACATCACAGCGCCCATCGCCCAAGGCACGAATTCCGCCCCGCCAAAGCCCAAAGCCTCGCTTTTGGTCTGCTGCCCCGACGCCACCGCAAGGAACAGCTCGAAGATCTCGACCCCCTTCGCCTCCAGCGATACCCCGCCTGTGATCATGTCGCCGCAGTTGATGTCCATATCCTCGGCCATCCGGTCATACATCTCGGTGTTGGTCGCGAGCTTGATGCAGGGCGTGGGCTTGTAACCCGAAACCGATCCCCGTCCGGTGGTAAAGGCAATCAGGTTCGCTCCCCCGGCGATCTGACCCGTCACCGAACACGGATCGTATCCCGGCGTGTCCATGTAGACAAAGCCGCGTTCGTCCACCCGTTCGGCAAATTTGTAAACTTGCGTAAGCGGTGCCGTGCCGCCCTTGGCTACCGCCCCCAGCGACTTCTCCAAGATCGTCGTCAAGCCGCCCTTCTTGTTGCCGGGGCTGGGGTTGTTGTCCATCTCGCCGCCCCAACGCGCGGTATAATCCTCCCACCACGCGATCCGGTCGACGATCTTCTGCCCCACCTCGCGCGATACCGCCCGGCGGGTCAGCAACCCTTCTGCCCCGTAAATCTCGGGCGTTTCCGACAGGATCGTGGTGCCACCATGCGCCACCAACATGTCCGATGCCGCCCCCAGCGCGGGGTTCGCCGTTATGCCGGAATAGCCGTCCGAGCCGCCGCACTGCATGCCGACCATCAGATGCTCCAGCCCGGCAGGCTTTCGCGAGACCTGATTGGCCACCATCGCCATGTCGCGCAGCATCGCCAAACCCCGGTCGATGGTTTTCCGCGTGCCGCCGGTCTGTTGAATGGTCATGTATCGAAAGTTGCCGTCCGTGCGCATCCGCCCCGCGCCGATCAGATCGGGGATCTGCATCACTTCGCACCCCAGACCCACCAGCAGGATGCCCGCGAAATTCGGGTTGCGCGCAAAGCCCTGCAACGTGCGAAACAGCGTGTCATAGCCTTCATCGCGCCCCGACATCCCGCAGCCCGTGCCATGCACGATCGGCACCACCCCGTCGACATTGGCAAAGTCGTCCAGCAACCCCTGCTTGTCGGCGGCCTCCGCAATGAACCGCGCGACCGACCCCGAGCAATTTACGCTGGTAAGAATACCCAGATAATTCCGCGTCCCGACCCCTCCGTCGGCCCGGTGAAACCCCATGAAAGACCGGTTCAGGTTCGGCAGCGCCGGCACCCGCAAATCCGTCCCGAACGCATAGTCCGTGTCATGCGCCCCCATCCCAAGGTTCTGCACATGCACATGTCCCCCCGGAACGATCGCTACGGACGCCGCCCCGATGATCTGACCATAGCGCAGCACCTGTTGCCCCGCCGCAATCGGCATGGCCGCAATCTTGTGGCCGCGTGGCACGGGCTGGGGCAGGGTGATCCCGTCGACCACTGCCCCCGCTTCCAGATCGCGCAGCGCGATGATCACGTTGTCCGAAGGGTGCAGGCGGATGGTGGCTGAGGTCATGGCGGCTTTCGCGTTGCAAAGCGCCCATTGCCACGGCTTTGGACGCGTCTGAATGCTGCGGCGCGGTGGGATGGCTTGCTTGACACCACAGCAGCGACAGCTAACATGTTAGTATGCTACCGAGAAGGATAAACCCCTGCAAGCGGTAAAGCTGCCCATCCTGAAACCGCTTGATGCCTTTGCAGGCTCGCTGGCCAATCGTGCGTATCTTTCGCTGAAACACGGCATCCTGTCGCTGGTATTTCGCCCCGGTGAAATCCTGCGCAAGGCCGAAATCTGCGAAGCCCTTGGCGTGTCGCGATCCCCGGTGTCCGAAGCCGTGGCCCGTCTGGCCTCCGAAGGTCTGGTGGACGTGATCCCGCAGGCAGGCACCTTCGTCGCGCGGTTCTCGATGGCCGAAATCAGGGAAGCCGCCTTTCTGCGTGAAGCGCTTGAACTGGCCGCAGTTGAGTTGGTGGCAACCACGATCACCGATGATCAATTGGTCCTGCTGCGCCGCAACCTGCGCTTGCAAGAGGTACTGCTGGCGGACAGTGATTTTGCGGGCTTTTATCTGACCGATGCGCAGATGCACGAGCTGATCTTGTCGTTCACCGGGTTTCGGCGGCTTGCAGCCCTTGCAGATACAAGCTGGGTCCACGTCAACCGCGCGCGCCAGTTGATCCTGCCCACGCCGGGGCGGGTCGAGGCGACGCTGGCCGAACATCACGCAATCCTTGCCGCCGTCGAGGCGCGCGATCCCGTCGTGGCCCGCGCCGCCACCCAGACCCACCTGCGCCAGTTGATGACCTTTCTGGAACCGCTTGCGCAGACGCATCCCGAATTCTTTTCTGTCGGCTGACGTCCTTCGTATGCACAAAAGGTGCACAGGAGTCATACACCTATCAGACACCCTTATTTGCCGGATTTCGCCATGCCCGACCTGCCAAACCGCGCCCGCTATGCCGCCCGCCTGAACGCCTTCAAAGTGGGCCTGCCGGGCCGCCCAACGGCGGCTGACCTGATAAAACGTGCGGCCAGTGTACCCGGAATGGACGCGGCCGACCTGAACTTCCCCGACCATTTTGACGGCACTACACCTGCACAACTGTCTGACATCATGGCGGAAAACGGCATGGCGCTGAACGGCCTCGCCATGCGCTACTATACCGATCCGGGCTTTCGCCTTGGGGCCTTCACCAACCCCGACGCAGCCACCCGTCAGGCGGCCTTGGATCTGACCCGGCGCGGGTTGGACGCGCTGGCCGAAATGGGCGGCCAGACCCTGACCCTGTGGCTGGGTCAAGACGGCATGGATTACTCTTTTCAGTGCGATTACAACAGGATGTGGGACGACACGGTTGCCGCCCTGATCGAGGTCGCCGATCACAACCCGGCCCTCGACATCGCCATCGAATACAAACCATCAGAGCCGCGCGCCTATTCCCTGCTGCCTGACGTCGGCAGCACCCTGCTGGCCACCCGCATGGCCGACCGCCCGAACATCGGCGTGACGCTGGACTTCTGCCACGTGCTGTTTGCCGACGAACTGCCCGCCCACACCGCCACCCTGATTGCCCGCCATTCGCGGCTGATGGGGGTGCACCTGAACGACGGCTACGGCAAGCGTGACGACGGGTTGATGGTCGGATCGGTCCATCCGGTGCAGACTGTCGAGCTGTTCGTGGAGCTCGCCCGGATGAACTACGACGGGATCATTTACTTCGACACCTTCCCCGACCACGGCGGCCTTGACCCCTGTGCCGAGGCCGCCACCAACATCGCGATGGCCGACCGGCTGCGCGCGATTGCGGCAACACTGGTCGATGACCCCGATCTGGCCCGCGCCATCGCCAGACAAGACGCCACCTCCAGCGTTCGCATCGTAGCGGAAGCGCTTTACGGCAAAGGCCGCTAGCCCGCGCGGTGCCTAGACCGGCGCATCGACCCGCAGCAACCCCTCGTCCTTCAGTGCCTGCCACAATGCGGCCGGGACCTCTGCCACCGATGCCGCGACGTTCGACGCCATCTCGGACAATCCCTGCCCGCCGGGTATCACCGACACAACCGCCGGATGGCGCAGCGGAAACTGGAACGCCGCATCGACCAGCGCCACGCTGAACGCGCCACAGATCGCTTCGATCCGGGCCACCCGGTGCAGCACCCACTCCGGTGCCGGATCATAGTTATAAAACGCCCCCGCCCGCGCGCCCGTCGCCAACACGCCCGAGTTGTAAGGCCCGCCGATCACGATCCCGATCCCCCGCGCCACCGCCAGCGGCAAGAACGTCTCCAGCGCCTCCTGCTCCAGCAGGGTGTAGCGCCCGGCCAGCAGGAACAGGTCGAAATCCCCCCGCTCCGTCAGGGTTTGGCAAGGTTGCCATTCGTTTACCCCCGCCCCGAAGGCCTTGATGACTCCCTGATCGCGCAAGGACAGCAACGCGCGGTATCCCCCGGTCATCAACTCGTCCAGCCGCGCATCCAAGGCGGCCTGCGACTTGTGGTTGAAAACGTCCAGATCATGGGCGAACAGGATGTCCACCCGGTCCAGCCCCAGCCGCTCCAGCGAAAACTCAAGGCTGCGCATCACCCCGTCATAGGTGTAGTCGTAGACCTCGCGCCGGTTCGGCACGTCAAAGAACTTGCCGATGCAGTCGCGGTCCTCGCCCGGCGCGCAGACCCGCAACAGCCGCCCGATCTTTGTGGACACCACATATTCATCGCGTGGCTTGCCCCGCAAAAACCGGTTCACCCGCGTTTCTGACAGGCCCAGCCCATAAAGCGGTGCGGTGTCGAAATACCGCAGCCCCGCATCCCACGCCGCCTGCAACACCGCGTCTGCATCGTCGTCGCTGACGGCGCGATACAGGTTGCCCAAGGGGGCCGCGCCGAACCCGTGTTCGGTAAAGGTGATGCCGCCATTGCCGATCCTGTCCCAGTGGCGTGTGTTGGGCCGTGTGTCGGGCCGTGTCATGGTCCGTATCTCGGGCCGTATCTTGGGTTGCATCTGCGTCTCCACCTTCGCTAACATGTTAGCACGATACGCAGGGTTGCACCGTCGACGCAGGCTTGCCAAGGGGGGAAGATGGGCAATTTTCAACGGGTGTTCGGGCCAGGCAAGCCCGTGATCGCCATGGTGCACCTCGGGGCGCTGCCGGGGGCGCCGCTTTATGATGCCGATGCCGGGTTGCCGGGGCTGCTGGCTGCCGCCCGCTCCGACCTGACCGCGTTGCAGGCGGCTGGCGTCGATGCGGTGATGTTCGGCAACGAAAACGACCGGCCCTACGAGTTTCGGGTTGATCCCGCCTCGACCGCCACGATGGCCATGATCATCGGACAATTGCGGACCGAGATCACCGTGCCCTTCGGCGTCAACGTGTTATGGGACCCCCACAGCACCGTAGCCCTCGCCGCAGCCACCGGAGCGGCCTTCGTGCGCGAGATTTTCACCGGCAGTTATGCCAGCGACATGGGACCGTGGACCCCCGACGCCGGGGCCGCGATGCGCTACCGCAACCGCCTGCACCGCCCCGATCTCGCCATGCTGTTCAACGTCAGCGCCGAATTTGCCGACAGTCTGGATCGCCGCCCGCTGCCGGACCGCGCCCGTTCGGCGGTGTTCTCCAGCATCCCCGATGCCGTGCTGGTCTCGGGCCAGATCACCGGCGAGGCGGCGGCGCTATCGGATCTTGAGGCGGTCAAGCGGGTGCTGCCAACAACGCCGGTGATGGCCAACACCGGGGTCAGGCATGACACGATAGCCGACGTGCTGCGGGTGGCCGACGGCTGCATCGTGGGGTCCGCGCTAAAGATAGACGGCCATACCTGGAACGCCGTGGACCCTGACCGCGCGCGCGATTTCATGGACCGTGTGCGCCAGATCCGGGGGCAGGGATGACCGATCTGCACCAGAACTTGCGGCAAAACCTGATCGACCTGATGCTGACACCCGGCCTGTCGGGGCACGAAGAACGGGTGGCAGCCCTGATCCGGGCGCGGTTGCCTGTGGGCCTGCAAACCCGGACCGACCGACTGGGCAACCTGATCGCCACCATCCCCGGCAACCCCGAAGCGCCTTCGGTGATGCTGTTCACCCACATGGATCAGTTGGGCTTCATCGTCCGCCGCGTCGAAACCGACGGGCTGATCCGCGTCGAACGGCTGGGGGGCGTTTCGGAACGCGCGCTTGCGGCGCAGGCGGTCGTGCTGTGCACACCGCAGGGCGACATCCCCGGCATCATCATGAACAAGGCGCATCACGCAACGACCCCGGACGAGAAATACCGCGTCCTGCCCACCCCCGATCTGCGGATCGACACCGGCCACGGGTCAAAGACGGCAGTCGAGTCGGCGGGCATCCGCATCGGAACGCCCGTGATCTTGCGCCCGCAAGTTATCGAACTCGCCGGAAACCGCATTGCCGGAACGGCGATCGACGACCGTGCGGGCTGTGCGATGCTGATCGAAGTGGCGCACCGGTTGACCGCAGACAACCGGGCTGCCAACCCCGGCCCGACCGTCCATCTGGTCTGGTCGGTGCTGGAGGAATTCAACCTGCGCGGTGCAGTGGTTGCGGCCCAGAACCTGCACCCCGACATCGCGTTGCAGGTCGATCTGATGCTGGCCACCGACACCCCCGACATGGCCGACCGGGGCGAGATGGTGCTGGGCGGCGGTCCCGGCATCAGCCTTTATTCGTTCCACGGTCGCGGCACGCTGAACGGCGTGATCCCGCATCCCGCATTGGTCCGGCTGTTCGAGGATACGGCGGCGGCGCAAGCGATCCCCCTGCAACGGTCGGCGCAGACCGGCGTGCTGACCGACCTGTCCTATGTGCAACTGCTGGGCGACGGCGTGGCGGCGCTGGATATAGGCTTTCCGATGCGCCATTCGCATTCGGCGCTGGAATGTTGCGATCTTGGGGATGTTGCGGCGCTGACCCGGTTGACCCTTGCCGCACTCGCCGCGATCACCCCCGGCTTTTCCCTGTCGCGCGAGGTGTAGGTGGATCACTTTCTGGGGTTGGACATCGGGACCTTCGAGTCCAAGGGCGTGATCACCGACGCCAGCGGTCGCATCGTGGCGCAGGCGTCGCACCCCCACCAGATGATCGTGCCGCGCCCCGGCTGGGCCGAACACCGCGCCGAACAGGATTGGTGGGGCGATTTCGTGCAGATCACCCGCAGCCTGCTGGACCAGTCGGGCATCGACCCCGCATCCATCCGCGCCATCGCCACCTCTGCCATCGGTCCCTGCATGTTGCCGGTGGATGCAGCGGGCCAACCCCTGATGAACGGCGTGCTTTACGGCGTCGATACCCGGGCCAGTGCCGAAATCGCCGACCTGACCGCCGAAATCGGCGCGGATGTGCTTTTGTCGCGCTGCGGCAACGCCTTGACCTCGCAATCGGTCGGGCCGAAAATCCTTTGGCTGCGGCGCAATCATCCCGACCTTTGGGAGAAAACCGCCAAGGTGATGACCTCGAGCACCTACCTGACCTTCCGCTTGACCGGGGAATGTGTGATCGACCATTACACCGCTGCCAACTTCAGCCCGCTTTACGACATCACCCGGCATGACTGGTGCTTTGATCTGGCCGACATCTGCCGCCCCGACCAATTGCCCCGCCTGATGTGGTCCACCGAAATCGCAGGCCATGTGACGGCAAAGGCCGCAGCGGAAACCGGGCTTGCGCAAGGCACCCCGGTCACTTGCGGCACCATCGACGCCGCCGCAGAGGCGGTGTCGGTGGGGGTGCTGGATCCCGGCGACATGATGATGATGTATGGCTCGACCGTGTTCATCGTCCAGCTTGCTGCCGCGCGCCTGACCGACCCCGCGCTGTGGCACGCACCGTGGCTCTATCCGGGGCAGCATGCGGCAATGGCGGGGCTTGCGACGTCGGGCACGCTGACCCACTGGTTTCGCGACCAGCTTGCCGCCGATGCCGATTTCGCCACGCTTGCCGCACTGGCCGAAACCTCGCCCCCCGGCGCACGGGGGCTGCTGTGTCTGCCGTATTTTTCGGGCGAACGAACGCCGCTGCACGACCCGCAGGCGAAGGGCGCGTTCTTTGGGCTGAACCTGACCCACACCCGCGCCGACCTTTATCGTGCTGTGCTGGAAGGTATTGCGATGGCGACCCGCCAGATCACCGAAACCTATGCGGCAGCCGGATCGCCGCCGTCGCGGGTGCTCGCGGTGGGCGGTGGCACGCGCAACCGGCCTTGGTTGCAGGCGACGTCCGACATCACGGGGCTGGACCAGACGGTTTGTAGCATCACCATCGGTGCCGCCTTCGGCAACGCGTTCCTTGCCGCCCGTGCCGTGGGGGCGGTCGGGCCAGAGGCGATCCGCATCTGGAATCCGGCAGCGCAGGTTGTGACCGCCACGCCCGACCCGATTTACGAACGCAGCTATTCGCTGTTTCGCAGGCTTTATACGCAGACGAAGACTATCGCAGCCGACCTCGACCTGAAGATATGACCGTGCGGAAGGGGTGTAGGGTGTGTGCTTGCACGCACCTTTGATCTGCGGCAAAGGTGCGTGCAAGTACACACCCTACCTTTGCAACTCTGGCAGGTTCACCATACCCTTCGTCAGGATGAAACAGCCGTAGGGTCCTGAATCCGCAGTCCGGACGATCGCAAACGCCCGGTTTGCAGCGCCGTAAAAGCCGAACCGCTCCTCCGCCTGCCTTTTCACCGCCCAACCTTCGGCCCGGTCAAACACACCCTGCATCCGGGCAAAGATCAGCGCCGCACCTGCAGAATCGCCCACCACCTGCATCCGGATCACCGGCTCTGCCACAACCCCGTCCAGGGGCAACAGCGACAGGATAGCTGCCGCCGCCGTCGGCAAATTGCAGTCGCCCAAGTCGATCAGGCGGCGATAGGTCGTCTTGGCGGCGATGGTCGCAGCGGGGTGGTTCACGTCGCAGATCACCAGATTGTCGCCATGACCCATCAGCATCAGCACATGCACAATCTCTGCCTACAGCCGCTGATCGATGCCCTTCAGTATGGCAGGTGCGCGCGCATCCCTACTTCACCGCCCCCGCCGCCATTCCCTTGATGATATAACGCTCCAGCACCACCCCGATCACGATCAACGGCAGGATCGCAGCGAAAGACAAGGCGGCCATGCTCCACCACGCAATCCCCTGACTGCCGGTCTGGCTCGCCACCATCACCGGCAACGTGGTGGCATGGGTCGAGGTCAGCAGGGCTGCAAAGAAATACTCGTTCCACGTCAGGACCAGCGACAATATCAGCGCTGCCACCATGCCGGGCAGCGCGATCGGCATCACGATGGTCAAAAACGCGCCCCAGATTGACAGCCCATCCACCAGCGCCGCCTCTTCCAGCTCGACCGGAATGCCTGCAAACTGGTCGCGCATGATCCAGATGACGATGGGCAGCACCGATAGCGTGTATAGCAGGATCAGCCCGATCCGCGTATCCAGAAGCGCCAGCGATTTGTACATCACCAGAACCGGCAGGGCCAGAACGACCGGCGGCAGGATCAGTTGCGACAGGAAAAAGAACGAGATGTCGGAATTCCGCATGAACCCGATCCGATAGGAAAATCGCGACAGCCCATACGCCGCAAGGCTGCCCAGCACCACCGCCAGCAGCGACGAGGTCACCGAGATGATCACCGAATTGGTGAACCGGCCCAGAAATTCCACCCGCACGGTGGAATAGCTGCCGATGGTGTCGGGCGACAGACCCATCGACTTCCATCCCAGCCATTTCGGCGTGAAATCCCACCAGGGGATCAGATTGCCCTTCATCACGTCCGGGGCCATCTTGAAGCTGGTGGTCAGCGTCCAGTAGATCGGGAACAGGCAGATGACCGCCCACAGGATCAGCAGCCCGTAAATCGCAAACCGGCTGGCATACCAGGCAAGCTGCGGTTTGCGGTCGGCCGGATGGTCGTGAAAAATCTGCGTGCTCATGTCAGTATTTCGGCCTCGCCCAACGATCGGTCAGCTTCAGCAGCACCGTCATCGTGATGATGATGAACACCAGATACACCATGGCCAACAACGTGCCGTAACCGACGTTCGACCGGTCGCGATATTCGCGGTAGATGAACGACGTCACACTGTCGGTCGCCCCCCCCGGACCACCGCTTGTCACGTTGATGATGATGTCGGCCAGCTTCAACTTGAATATGATGCGGATCAGGATCGCGGTGATCGACACCGGCAGCATCAGGGGAAACGTCACCTCCCAAAACCCGCGCCAGCCATTCGCCCCGTCAACCTTGGCTGCTTCCTGCAATTCCTTGGGGATCGCCTGCAACCCGGCAAGGATCATGATCATCATGAAGGGGATGAACGTCCACGCATCCATCGCCATGATCACGAAACGGGCCATTTCCGGGGTGCCAAAGAACGAAGGCTCGTCCCAGCCCAAGGCGCGACCCAGCCGGGCCAACGGGCCGAACCGCGCCTCCATCATCGACTTGCCGATCATCCAGCTGACCGCGACAGGCGACAGCATGAGCGGCAGCAAGAACGCCACGCGAAAGAACTTGCGGGCCCGGATCTGACCGTTGAGCATCAGCGCGAGGCCAAAGGCGATGGCATATTCGACGATGATCGCCAGCGTATACCAGACCATGTTCAACATGGCGTTCCAGAAGAACGGATCGCCCCACATCTGGCGCACGTTGTCCAACCCGTTGAACTTGCGGCCCGTGGGCGACGACAGGTTCCAGTCCGAAAACGCGATGCCAAGCCCGAATATCAGCGGAAGGATCGCCAGCGACAGCACGAACAGCACCGCAGGCAGCACGAACAGCGTGCGTTTGCCCTGCTCGCCCCGTGTCAGAACTTGCCCCCAGCACAGGCAGATCGCCCAGAACACATAGGCATAAAGCGTGGGACGCCAGTTTGCGAAACCGACGTCGATGCGACCTGATGCGTCCAGACTTTGCAAGCCCGCCGTCAAGACCAGCAATCCCGCCGACCCCCAGATCACCAGACGGCCCAAGGCCGCGCGGCGGGCCGGGATGTTGTCGGTGGTCACAATGTGCAGAAGGTCGCCGTCCTGTGCCAAGCCCGCATCCCGCAAATGAAAAGGGTCGGCGGATCACCCGCCGACCCAAATGGTCGTCACAGCCCCAGCGAGGCTTTGTAAAGTGCTATCTGGCTGTCACGGCCGATCTGGTCGGTGATCTTTTCCCAGGCGGCGGCGATGGCATCGGCGGTTTCCTGTGCCGACGCATAGGTGCCCGCATAGCCTTTGGCCAGTTCGTCCTCGGCGACCGAGTAGTATTGGAATATGCCGGGGATGCGTGGCTCGACCGCCGCGTTGGGGTGGTTGTAGCTGTCGGCATTGGACCCGAGGTAATCTTCGACAAACGCCCGGTCATAGCCCGCCGCTTCCCACTCGTCATACTGGAAGTGGCTGTTACGGTAGGGTTGGAAGCCCGACGGATAGGCAGACATCCACAGCGACAGATCCTTGCCGCCCAGATGTGCCGCCGCCGACCATGCCGCCTTGCGCTTTTTCTCGTCGCCCGAAACGCGGTTGGTCACATAGACGCCCCAGCCAAGGAAGGCCATGTTCGGCGCCTCGTTGTATGTGTCTTCCCACGCAGCGGTCTGGCTGTTGTAAACCCGGTCTGATCCGCGGTTGATGCCAAAGCCCACGACATCGCCCACAACGGACGTATCGGAAGTGCGCGCATTCGACCCCACATCGCCCCACCACATCAGACTGGACCCGGTGCCCGCAAGGAACTGCGAAAACGCGGTCGTGCCCGGATCGGCATTGATCTGGTCGGCAGGATAGGCGCCCTTCGTCGCGATCAGGTCCATCACGTCCTGAATGGCCTGCACCCAAGCCGGATTGTTGACGCGGGGTTTCATCGTGTCGGGATCGAACAGCCAGGCCGGATCGGACGGATGCTTGGCATAGGCCGAAGCCCGGTTTTCCAGGAAGTAGAATCCGAACCCGCCCCAGCCTTTCAGCGGGTCCAGATAGCCGATGGCGGGTTGCCCCGTCAGCGGATCGGTCTTGCCGACAACGGCCTTGGAATAGGCGTTGACTTCTTGCCAAGTCTTGGGCGGCTCTGCCATCCCGCTGACCGACCCATCGCCGAAATAGTCGGTGCGGTAGGCGAAGGTATGGCAATCGCCGTCGATCGAAATGCGGTAGGTCTTGCCGTCCCATGTGCCGACGGGGGCTTTCAGGTAATTCACATAATCATCCATCTCGATCTGGGTCTTTACCCAGTCGGGCATCTCGTCCAGCAGGCCCTTGCTGGCGGTGTCGCCTTCCAGCGGCGCACCCATCGCCAGAATGTCGAAATCGACGGTCCCGGTCGCGATGTTCTGTTGCAGGCGCGGGTTGTAATCGGCTTGGGCAAGGTCGATCCAGTTGATCTTGGCCCCGGTGTAATCCTCCCAGCCCTTCAGCAGGCCGCGGAACAGGATATTGTGCAACCCGTTGTTGTTGATCCCGAAAAACGACAGCTCCACCCCGGCGAATTCGCCCTCGGCGACGTTGGCCTTAGTGGCATCAAGGCAGAGCGTGCCAACCTTCTGCCAGTCGGCATCGGTGGGCGACCCCATCCCGACGCCGGGTATCTTCAAGATCTCGGCGCGGACGTTGCTTTGTGCCGCTGCCATGCCGGGGACCATCGCGGTCATCACCGACATCGCGCCCACACCCGCCACGCCTTGCAGCAGGCGGCGGCGCGTCAGGCTGATCTTCGCCGCGTGTTCGTAAAGTCCTACTTTCATGAAAACCTCCCAGTGGTTGACCCGCGCATTTCGGCGGTCCGGTCAAGGCGGGTCTTTGCCCCATTCGGGGTCTTGTCGCCGCTGTATCGCCCATTCCGGGTCCGGGCACAGCCGGACATGAGCCGACATTCTCAGCGATGCATAGCCAAGTCAAGCATCTAACATGTTAGTATGTCTGGGTGATGGACACAGGGTTTACCCTGCGTTACGACAGATCGCAGGGACTGCAAGAGGGAACACATTTTGGCCGAAGTGAAGATCCGCGACCTGCAGAAATCTTACGGTGCCGTCAAGGTCGTGCACGCGGTTGACGTGGACATTCCGGACGGCGAATTCGTTGTGCTGGTCGGACCGTCCGGTTGCGGCAAGTCCACCCTTTTGCGGATGATCGCGGGGCTTGAGGCGATCACGTCGGGGACGATCAGCATCGGCAACCGGGTGGTCAACAACCTGCCCCCGGCCGAACGCGACATCGCGATGGTGTTCCAGAACTACGCGCTTTACCCCCATAAAACCGTCGCCGCGAACATGGGCTTTGCGTTGAAAATGGCGCGGATGAACAAGGTCGAAATCGACGCCCGCGTGGCCCGTGCGGCAGGCATCCTTGGGCTGGACCCGTATCTGGCCCGCTTCCCGCGTGAGTTGTCGGGCGGGCAGCGCCAGCGCGTTGCAATGGGCCGCGCCATCGTGCGCAACCCGCAGGTTTTTTTGTTCGACGAGCCACTGTCGAACCTAGATGCCAAGCTGCGTGTCCAGATGCGCAGCGAAATCCGCGAGTTGCATCAGCGCCTTGCCACCACCACGGTCTATGTCACGCATGACCAGATCGAGGCGATGACCATGGCCGACCGCATCGTCGTGATGCGCGAGGGCCGCATCGCGCAGCAGGGCGCGCCGCTGGACCTGTATGACCGCCCCGCCAACACCTTTGTCGCGGGATTTATCGGATCGCCGTCGATGAACCTGATTTCCGGGGTGATCCGTGCGGGTATGGTCGAGGCGGACGGTCTGTCGCTGCCGTCGCCGGGGGGCGCCGTCGAAGGGCGGCGGGTGATCTGGGGCGTGCGTCCCGAACATCTGGATCTGGTGGACAGCGGCATTGCCGCAACCGTCGTGGTCGTGGAACCGACCGGATCGGAAACCCATGTGGTCTTGCGGATTGCCGGGCACGACGCGGTGGCGGTGTTCCGCGAACGCCACGCATTCCGGCCGGGCGAGGTGATCCACCTTGCCCCGCGCAGCGGTCTGGTTCATCTTTTCGACGAAGCGACGGGGATACGGATCAACTAAGGGGGGATCATGCTGAAAGGTCTGGACAACCGGCTGAATGCCGATGTGCTATATGCGCTGCGGTCAATGGGGCACGGCGACACGCTGGTGATCGCCGACACCAATTTTCCGTCAGACAGTATTGCGCGGCAAACTGTGCTGGGCGATCTGTTGCGGATGGAAAACCTGACCTGCGCGCAGGCCGTCGCGGCAGTTCTGTCGGTGCTGCCGCTGGATACTTTCGTCGATGATTTCGCGGGCCGGATGGAGGTGGTGGGCGATCCGTCCCGCGTGGAACCCGTGCAAGCCGAGGTGCAGGCCGCCATTGATGCCGCCGAAGGCCGACCGCGCCCGATGATCAGCATCGAGCGGTTCGAGTTTTACGAACGGGCAAAGGGTGCCTACGCGGTAATCCAAACCGGTGAGCGGCGGTTCTACGGCTGCTTTATCTTCCGCAAGGGCGTGATTGCGCCGGATTGACGCCACCTTACCCCAGCCCATACACCCGCCTGGCCGTGCCTTGCGAGATGGCAAACTGTTCGTCTCGGGATAACCCGCCGATCAACGCGCGGCTGGCAGCAATCCAGTCTGCCAGCGGCATCCCCAGATTGACCACAGGCCAGTCGCTGCCCCACACCATCCGGTCCGGGCCGAACGTCGCCAGCAGATGGTTCACATAAGGCGCAAATACCGCGACGCTGGCGGTTCCCGTCGCACAATAGGCGGCGATGCCCGACAGTTTGACCACAACCTGCGGCAGACGTGCCATCGCGCTGATGCCCACAGCCCACCCATCATACCCGTCCCCTGCAATGTCGGGCACCCCGCAGTGGTCCAGAACATACGTCTGGTCAGGACAGGCCCGCACCAGCGCCTCGGCCACAGGCAACTGCCGGGCCAGAACATTGATATCGAACGGCAAACCCGCCGCCCCGATCTTGCGCAGGTTGCGGCGGAACGTGTCGGTTTGCGACAGCCCGTCGGGGGATTCGTGCAAGATGCGGCGAAAGCCCACCACATGGAGATCGCGGCAGGCATCCAGCCAGGCGTCGAAGCCCTCGTCGATCTCGGGGCGGATCGACGCAATCTGCCCCAGCAATCCGTGTGTGCCCACCAGCCCTGCGATGAACCGCGCCTCGGTCTGATAGTCGGCATCATCGACGCCCACCTCCATGAACACCTTGCCCGCGATGCCCAAGCCGTCGGTCAGCCGGTCGTAATCAGCCTGCGTGAAATCACCGGTCGCCAGTGCCGGTTGGTCTTTGGTCCAGGAATATCCGACCCGGTCGCGGTAAATCAGATGCTGATGCGTATCGATGAAGTCCATCAGGTTTCTCCCAACCGCCTTTGCCACCGCCCAAAGCCTAGTGGCCGGATTTTGGCACGGCAACAGGGATCGTCGCGCGGCACTTTATGCCAGCAGGATGGGCGACAGTTAAGCGGATCGCCGCGCAGGGGGTTGGTCGCCAATATCACGCGGCCTTCTTTTGGGGTGACATAAAACCGGCACCGCCGAATGGTCCTTGCCGTGTTGAAGGCGTCGGATTTTGGGTTTCACATCGCGTTCGACCGGCGCTGCGATCTGGTGACGGTTGGCGGCTGGTTGATGTCCGGTTGGCAGCCGGGGTCCGGCGTTTTGGGCTTGCGATCGGCGATTCTTGCGGGGGTCGGGCTGCGTGCTGGCAGGCGCACAAGACTTGCTTCACCCGCGACCGGCCACACCCGCCTGATATGCCTCAAGCCCCACCAGCAGACCCGCGCCCACCGGCACATCGGCCCGCGCGCAATGTTCGGTCCAGACGGCGGCAAACGGCAGGTCCCGCGCCTCTTCGCTTACCACCAGACGGCCCGTGTAATCCAACCGCTCTTCCATCAACTTCAGTCGGGCCTGGGGCAGCAAGAACGCCCGCAGCAGCGCTTTTTGCATGTTGCGCACCCCGATCACCCAAGCCGCCGTCCGGCTGATCGTGGCGTCAAAGAAATCGAGCCCGATGTGCGTCCGCGACAACAGATCGGCAAACACCAACTCCTGCGCCATCGCCAACAGATCGTCGTTCAGCAACACCACATGATCGCTGTCCCACCGCACCGCGCGCGAGACGTGCAGCAGCAACGCGTCAACCGACAACGCCACCGCAGACAGCTTGTCGGCCACACTTTCGGTCGGGTGAAAATGCCCCATGTCCAGACATAAGCCGCAGCCCTTGCGAATGGCATAGCCGAGGTAGAACTCGTGGCTGCCCACCGTCATCGATTCGACGCCGATCCCGAACAGCTTGGACTCCACGGCATCAATCAACTCGGTCTTCGGAAACGCTTCGGAAAACATCGCGTCCAGCGACGCCTCCAACCTGCGCCGCGCCGCCATCCGGTCTACCGAAGTGTCCTTCGACCCATCCGGCACCCAGATGTTGTTGACTGCCGCCGACCCCAATACCCGCCCCATCTGGGCTGCAATCTCGCGGCAACGGCGGCCATGCTCGATCCAGAAGTCGCGGATGCCAGTATCGGGGTGCGACAGCGTCAGGTTGTCGTCGGCTTTGGCATGGCCAAAAAATGTCGGGTTGAAATCCAACCCGAGGCCATTTTCCGCAGCCCAATCCACCCAAGATGCAAAATGCCGATACTCGATCGCGTCGCGCCCCGGCGTCTCATTGGTATCCAGATAGCAGGCATGCAAATTCAGCCGGTGCTTGCCGGGGATCAGCAAATACGCAAACTCCAGATCGGCCCGCAACTCGGCCGGGTTGCGCGCCCGCCCCGGATGGTTGCCCGTTGCCTGGATCCCCCCGCCCGACAGCCCCGATTTCTTCTCGAACCCGCAAACGTCATCGCCTTGCCAGCAATGCACCGAAATTGGAACCCTCGACAGCGCCGACATCGCCGCCTCGGTGTCCACGCCCCATTCGGCAAAGACGTCGCGCGCCAGATCATAAGCCTTCGACATACGCCCCCCGTTCCCGTTTACCGTGTGAAGGCTTCCTTGTTGCCCGCATCCACGTTCAAAATATTGCCGGTGGATTTCGAAGACAAATCCGAGGCAAAGAAATAAACCCCCTCAGCGATATCCTCGGGAAACACCGACTGCTTGAGCAAAGACCGCTGGCGGTACATATCTTCCAACCCCTCCTTGTCGGTCTGGTAGGTGCTGGCCCGCTGCTCCAGCCATTCCCCCGACCAGATTTTCGACCCGCGCAGCACCGCGTCCGGGTTCACCACGTTCACCCGAATGCCGATCGCCG
>Ga0209702_10001339_pt1 | contig 47474 bp, 45 predicted proteins | sample FRY01_FD_187210 | JGI IMG/M metagenome (GOLD analysis project Ga0209702, IMG submission 187210) | Freshwater microbial communities from Lake Fryxell liftoff mats and glacier meltwater in Antarctica - FRY-01 (SPAdes) (version 2) | ecosystem: Environmental > Aquatic > Freshwater > Ice > Glacier... | reverse complement strand
GGGGGTTCGCCGTGCGTGAAGAGTTTCTCGACCCCGCAGTAAGCGACCTCGAAGACGCGTCGCTCGAGAGCGGTATTCGGCCCCGCAAACTCGGCGATTTTGTCGGTCAGCGCGAACTCAAAGAACACCTTGACATCGTCCTAGAGGCGGCTCGTTTGCGGCAGCAGGCCGCCGACCACATTTTGCTCTCGGGGCCGCCCGGGTTAGGCAAGACCACGATGGCCGGAATCGTAGCGGCCGAGATGTCGGCGACTCTGCACGTAACATCGGGGCCCGCACTAGAGCGTGCCGGTGATCTGGCGGCGATTCTTACAAAACTCGAAGAACATGACGTCTTGTTCATAGACGAGATTCATCGCCTTTCACGCAATGTCGAAGAGATCTTGTACCCGGCAATGGAAGACTTTCAGATCGACATCGTCGTTGGCAAGGGTCCTGCCGCCTCGTCGATTCGACTGACTCTTCCGCAATTTACTCTGATCGGCGCCACCACGCGTACGGGCATGATCACTGGGCCGCTGCGCGACAGGTTTGGGTTGGTTGCCCGGCTCGATTATTACGATCAGGCCGAACTCGAACTGATTGTGTTGCGTACGGCCGGCATTTTTGATGTGCAAATTGATGCGGCTGGCGCGGCCGAGATCGCGCGCCGTTCGCGGGGTACGCCACGCATCGCTAATCGTTTGTTGCGGCGCGTGCGAGATTTCGCGCAGGTGCGCGGCGACGGCACTGTTAATCAGAAAACGGCGCAAAGTGCGCTGGCGGTTTTTGGCGTGGACGAAAGGGGTCTCGACAAGGTTGACCGAGCAATCCTGACGGCGATATGCGCGCAGTTCGGCGGAGGGCCAGTCGGGTTGTCGACGTTGGCGATAAGTGTCAGCGAGCAAACGGAGACGATCGAAGACATGTACGAACCATTTTTGATTCAGCAGGGCATGATCGCGCGCACGCCGCGCGGTCGCGTGGCGATGCCGAGCGCCTGGCGACACCTCGGGATCGAACCGCCAGAGGTCATGCCCGAGTTGTTTTAACCGTGCACATTTCCGACTTTGAATACGAACTGCCGCACGATCTGATCGCGCAGATTCCGATCGAACCGCGCGACTCGGCGAGGTTACTGGTCGATCAGGGAAGCAGGCCGCCGCTGCACAGACACGTGCGCGACATCGCCCAGTTTTTTGAACACGGTGATGTCTTGGTGGTTAACAACACGCGGGTGTTGCCTGCGCGCCTACAGCTGCGGCGTCAGACCGGCGGCGCGGTCGAGGTGTTGTTGCTCGAGGCGAAAAATCGCGAGCGCACTTTATGGGAGGCGTTGCTGCGACCGGGCGGCAAGTTGCGACTGGGTGAGCAGTTGCTCGGTCGTGACGACGACGATCTTGAGCGGCCGCTACTAGAGGTCGGCGAGCGCACGGCGGCGGGCGACACCTTCATGGTGACGATGCTCGGCGGTAACCCGCTGTCGTTGCTAGCGCGCATCGGCGAAATGCCGCTTCCGCCGTACATCACAGAGAAACTACGTGACGTCGAGCGTTACCAGACCGTGTACTCGAAAAACCCTGGCTCGGCCGCCGCGCCAACTGCTGGCCTGCATTTCACCACCGAGTTGCTCGAGTCTTTTTCGGCGCGGGGTGTCGAGATTGCCAATGTCGAACTCGTAGTGGGGCTCGACACGTTTGCCCCTGTCAGCGTCGAAGACCCGCTCGATCACATAATTCATACAGAGTCGTACGCGGTACCGGAGGCGACGATCGAACTGTGTCAGCAGGCCAACCGTGTGATTGCTGTGGGTACCACGGCGACCCGCGCCTTAGAGACTGCCGCGACAACAGGACACTTGATCGGGCGTAGTGACCTCTTCATCACGCCCGGTTACGACTTCAAACTCGTCGACGTGATGATGACTAATTTTCACATGCCCAAAACCACGCTGCTGCTGATGGTCGAGGCGTTCGTTGGTAGACGTTGGCGCGATCTCTACGCCGAGGCAGTGCGTGAGGAGTACAGGTTCTTGTCGTTTGGTGACGCAATGTTGCTTGACCGCTCGCTGCGGTAAAACTTTTCGGTACTCTTAAGAGGGTGTTTGCTGTTGAATTTGTTGAGACAGCGCGCGCCGGTTTGGCCCGCGCGGGCACTGCGACCACGTACCGAGGCGGTTACGAGACGCCCTGCTTCATGCCGGTCGGCACGCGCGGTGCGATCAAGTATCTGAGCGCACAAGACTACGAAGAGTTAGGCGCGCAAATAGTTTTAGGTAACACGTATCACCTGATGTTGCGCCCCGGCGCACAGGTGGTCGCCGACTTCGGTGGCCTCGGTAAATTCGCGGGATGGAACGGTCTTACGTTGACCGATTCGGGAGGTTTTCAAGTTTTCTCACTTGACCCGCACGTCGACGATGACGGCGTGACTTTCAAGTCAACCTATGACGGCTCATCGCATCGCTTCACGCCAGAGATCGCAGTCGACACCCAACAAAAAATTGGCGCAGATATTCAGATGGTGCTCGACGTTTGCATTCCTCTGCCGAGCAGCAGCGATGTCGTGCGCCTAGCGGTCGAGCGCACAGCGTCGTGGGCCGCCCGGGCCCGCAGCGCCCACACCCGCACCGATCAATCGCTGTTCGGTATCGTGCAGGGCGGCACCAGCGTCGCGATGCGTCTAGAGAGCGCCCGACGCACGGCCAGTTTAGATTTTGATGGTTACGGCATCGGCGGCTTGTCGGTGGGCGAGACGCGCGCCGAGATGCTGCCAGCGCTCGCGGCAGCGTTGAGCGAATTGCCGACCAATCGACCGCGCTATTTAATGGGCGTCGGTGACCCTGCGTCTTTAATCGAGGCGGTGAATTTAGGCGTCGATCAATTCGATTGTGTTCTGCAGACTCGCCTCGGGCGCCATGGCACCGCGTTGACATCTGTGGGTCGCGTGAATCTAAAGCGGGCCGAGTTCATCAATAGTGATCAGCCGATCGATGTGTCTTGTCGTTGCAGCGTGTGCGCTCGTCATTCGCGGGGTTATTTGCGTCACCTATTTCAAGTCGGCGAACCGACGGCGTCGCGGCTGGTTTCTCTGCACAACTTGGCGTGGACATTTGCGTTGATGCGCCAGATGCGTGAGTCAATTATCAACGGCACATTTGCCGAGATGCGCCGCGAAGTGCTCGGCGTATGGGGTGGCGAAGACCCAGACCAGCCTGCAATTTAGATGTCTGAGTCGCTAGAGTAAGTCCCTATGTCAACGACTCTTTCACTTGTAATAGGTGCCGCGCAGACCCAAAGCGGGAGCAGCATATTGAGCATCTTGCCTTTGATCTTGATCTTCGTGGCGATGTACTTCTTGTTGCTCAAACCGCAGCGCAAGCGCCAAAAAGTTGCCCGCACATTGCAGAGCGCCCTCGCCGTTGGCGACGAGGTAATCCTCAACTCGGGCATCTACGGTTTTATCAATGGCGTCGAAGATGATTTCATCTGGCTCGACATCGCCGAACATCCGAAGGGCTCTAAGGATTCGGTAGAGATTCGCGTCGCTCGTAGCGCCATCGCTCGCGTTGTGGCCTCCTCGACAGATGCCAAGCCGACAGACGCCAAATAGGCGCCGTTAAATTTTTTCAAAGATTGCAATGGTACGTCGTCTCTTAATCTCGTTGATCGGGGTCATCGTCCTGGTTTCTGGGTTGCTCATCGCCAACCTTGCCGCCAACAACACGCCGTCGCTGGGTCTCGACTTGCAGGGCGGCGCTTCGGTGACGCTGCAGCCAGAGGGCGTCTACGACGCCGCTTCGCTTGATGTCGCCGTCGAGATTATTCGTGCCCGTATTGACTCGATCGGCGTCGCCGAGCCAGAGATTATTCGCCAGGGCGACACCGTCGTGATCAACCTGCCCGGCGTAGAAGACAACCAACGCGCGCTGGACATTGTCGGCCGCCAGGGCGAGGTTTTGTTACGGCCGGTTTTGCAGTCCGGGCCGCTGAACACCGAGCCGACCGAAACTACTATCCCCGGCGCCACTGGTAGTCCCGGCGTGACGACTGTTGCGCCGGCCGTTACCGAGACAACCTTGCCGCCGTCGAGTGGCGGGGTGGGCGGCTCACGTCGCGTCAGCGCCGCGACGGTTGCTGTCGCAGTACCTGAAACGACGGTGCCACTGACTGACATCGTTGTTGATTCAAGTGGTGCCGCAACGACTTCAACCGCGCCGCAACTCGGCGACCCGAATGATCCGACCGCAACGGTGCTGTTGCTCGACAAGGCCGGCGTGATCGGCTATTACGCCGGCCCAGCGGGCGCCAGCGGCAAAGTGTTTTCGAACGACGCCACGGCGGAAGTCCAAAACGGTGAATGGACGGTTGTCGTGGGCCTGAACAAGGGCGCGACGGGCGCCGACATGTGGAACGCGCTAACGACAAAGTGTTTCAACCGCGATGCGACATGCCCGACCGCGCAGGTGGCGATCGTGCTCGACGGCACGGTAATCTCGGCGCCAGTGGTGCGCGAGGCCGTATTTACGGGCGGCAGCGTGCAGATCAGCGGCGCGTTTAGTGAGACCGAGGCGCGCGATCTGGCCAAGATTCTCGAGTTCGGCGCGGTGCCGGTGAAGTTCAGCGTCTCCCAGGTACAGACTGTTTCGCCAACGCTGGGCAAAGATTCGCTGCGCGCGGCACTGCTGTCGGGCCTTGTCGGGGTGCTGCTCGTGATTCTATTTTTCTTCTTCTACTACCGCCTGCTTACGGCAGTTGTTGTTGCCGGCCTGATGATTTCTGGTGGCCTGTTGTGGAGCACGGTGGCGTTCTTGTCGAAGACCAACGGCTTGGCGCTATCGCTTTCTGGGGTCGCCGGCATCATCGTCTCAGTCGGTGTCACCATCGACTCCTATGTCGTGTTCTTCGAGCGCATCAAGGACGAGCTACGCAAGGGCAAGACGCTGAAGAACTCAGCGCAGCGCAGTTTCACATCAGCGTGGCGTACGATCCTGGCAGCTGACACGGTTTCACTTATCGGCGCACTTGTGTTGTGGCAGTTGACGGTCGGGTCCGTGCGTGGCTTCGCCTTCTTCCTTGCCCTGTCGACTGTGGCCGACATGATTTCTACATACTTCTTTACGCGACCGGCCGTGTTATTGCTGGCGCGCAGCAAATTCATGAGCGGTCGTAAGATTCTCGGCGTGACCAACAAGGTCTTGACAGAGGTTGCGTCATGAGCGGCGGGTTGAGTCGCCTGTATCGGGGCGAGACAACGTTTAACTTCGTCGGCCGTCGCAAAATTGGTTTTGGTTTCTCGCTGGCGCTAGTGGCAATCACGCTGCTTTCGTTGTTCACCCGTGGTCTTAACCTGGGCATCGACTTCAAGGGCGGCGTCGCCTGGGAGGTGCCCGCGACATCGCTGACCATCGACCAGGCTCGTGCGGTGCTCGATGAAAACGGCATCTCGACAACTGACGCCAAGATTCAGACACTCAGCGGCGCCGACGGCACGCGCATCAGGGTGCAGGTGGGCGATCAGACTCCCGAAGTGCGCGTCAAAGTACAGGAGTCGCTGGCGACAGCGGCCAAGGTGATGACGCAAGAAGTTAGTGTGGCGGCGGTCAGCTCATCGTGGGGTCGCACGATCACCGAAAAGGCGTTGCGCGCTCTCGGCGTGTTCTTGCTATTCGTATCGTTGTTTATCGCCTGGCGTTTTGAGTGGAAAATGGCCCTAGCGGCAATCATTGCCATGGCGCACGACGTATTGATTAGCGTCGGGATTTATTCGGTAACGGGTTTCTCGGTAACGCCGGCGACAGTGATTGCCTTCTTAACTATCTTGGGTTTCTCGCTGTACGACACGATCGTGGTGTTCGACAAGGTGCACGAAAACACCAGCCGCTTCTCGTCGTCGCGTGTTTCGTACGGCGACATCACCAATATCTCGATGAACCAGGTGCTGATGCGCTCGATCAACACGAGTATCGCCGCCGTGCTGCCCGTACTGTCGCTGCTCGTGTTGGGCTCGTGGATTCTCGGCGCGGTGGCTCTCGAAGAATTCGCCCTGGCGCTGTTGGTGGGTATGTTGCTCGGCGCTTATTCATCCATCTACATCGCCACGCCGCTGCTGGCAGTTTTCAAGCAGCGTGACGCCAAGTTTCGTTCGTTGGCCGGGCAGCTCTCGCTCGGCGACGAGATGACGCGGCTATCGGGTATCAACACGCTCGCGACTCGCGCCAAAGTCGGCGCGGCGAGTTCTAACGCGATAATGCCAGAGAGCGTGGCCGTTCGCGAGCAAGCCACCGTGGCTGACGCGTTGACGCACCCGCCTCGCCCGCGCAAAAAACGCAGTAAGGCGTAGAACTAGTCGTTTAGCCGTAACCGATTGTCCCGGTCGATTACCCCCACTTGATTGCCCATATACTTCTAGTATGAGTAGCTCAAATTGAGCACAACATCACGAGTCTTGCCGTGGCGTCGTCAACAGACCGCCGTCGCCGAAGACCTCGCGCCTCTATTGGCGGCGTTTAAGAGTCGTCATCCGAAAGAGTCAGTGGCGCGGATCAATATCGCCTACGCGATGGCGCGCGAGGCCCACCAGCATCAGCACCGCAATAGCGGCGAGTTATACATCAGCCACCCAATCGCAGTCGCGCGAATCGTCGCCGACCTCGGCCTCGACGAGGTTTCGCTCGTGGCGGCGCTATTGCACGATGCCGTGGAAGACACCGAAATCACGCTCGCAGATGTTGAAGCGAAGTTTGGCGCCGAGGTGGCGTCGATCGTCGACGGACTCACCAAGTTGGAGCGGTTGCAGTTCGACTCTAGAGAGGCGCAGCAGGCGGCCACGATGCGCAAGATGTTGGTGGCGATGGCACGCGACTTGCGCGTGCTGATTATCAAACTCGCCGACAGATTGCACAACATGCGCACGATCGCATCTGCTCCGCTCGAGAAGCAGCGCAAGGTCGCCCAAGAGACCCTCGACATCTACGCGCCCCTCGCACACCGACTCGGCATGCAAGATCTCAAGCAGCAACTCGAAGACTTGTCGTTCGCGGCGCTATACCCGAAGCGTTTTGCCGAACTAGACCATCTGGTGTCGATACGCGCACCAGAGCGCGACGTGTACTTGGCACGTGCGCTTGGCCAAGTTGGTTCGTGGCTTAAGGAAGTAAATGTTGACTCTGAACTGACGGCGCGCGGCAAGCACTTGTGGAGCCTGTACGAGAAGATGGTGCAAAAGGGTCGCGATTTCGACGAGATTTTCGATTTGATGGCCGTACGCATTGTTGTCGGTTCGTCGAAAGATTGCTACGCGGCGCTCGGCTGCATCCACGGTCACTGGAAGCCGGTTGTCGGTCGCTTCAAGGACTACATCGCGATGCCTAAGTTCAATCTGTATCAGTCGCTGCACACGACAGTGATCGGCCCAGAGGGCAAGGCGATCGAAGTACAGATTCGCTCGCGCGAGATGCACGAACGTGCTGAGTCTGGGGTGGCGTCGCATTGGTCGTACAAAGATGGCCTTCCGACGCAAGACATCGACTGGCTGAACCGAATCATCGACTGGCAGGGCGAGGTCTCTGACCCGAGCCAGTTCTTGCAGAGTCTCAAGACCGACCTCGATCAAGAAGAACTGTTTGTGTTTACGCCCAAGGGCAAGGTGGTGGCGTTGCCCATGCTCTCGACAACGGTTGATTTCGCCTACGCGGTACACACCGAGATCGGTCACTCGTGCATCGGCGCACGCGTTAATGGCCGCTTGGTTTCTCTGGATCAGGTGCTCAATGCGGGAGACACCTGCGAGATACTCACCTCTACCGCGCAAGACGCTGAGCCATCCGAGCAGTGGCTCGATTTCGTGGCCTCGCCAAAAGCCAAGAGCAAGATCAAACAGTGGTTCTCGCGTGAGCGTCACGATGACTTGGTCGAGAGCGGTCGCGACGAACTGATTGAGCGCATGCGCGGCGAGGGATTGGCGGTACAAAATATATTCGAATCTGACGCATTTGCCAACGAACTCACTACGCACAACTTCGCGGATCAAAACACGCTGTTCGTGGCGGTTGCCGAAGGTCACGTTGCGTCTGACGTGTTGGCATCACGATTGGCTCGTGCGGTAAACGATGCCGACAAGGGCGACCAGCGCTCGGTGGGGTTGCGACTAGACCCTGCGGGCGCAGGCATCGGACAGAACGTCGGAATTCATGTTGTTGGCATGCTCGACGCGATGGTGCATCTCTCGAAGTCGTGTACGCCGCTGCCGGGCGATGAGATCGTCGGGGTGTTGAACAAGAATCGAATCGTCAGCGTGCACCGCGCCGATTGCCCTAGCGCGGCGTCGGCAGTCACCCAGCAGGGGGCCCGCATTGTCGATGTCGAATGGTCGGGCACTCAACAGGGCACGGCGTTCGTTGCAGCGGTCGAGGTGGTAGCCCTCGATCGCACGCGGTTGTTGCGCGATGTTGCCAACGCGCTGTCGGATGAGCACGTCAATATCGTCGCCTGTTCGACGCGCACGGGCGCCGACCGAGTGGCCAAAATGCGCTTCGAATTCGAGTTTGCAGACGCGTCGCATGTGCAGTCGGTGCTGCGCACGATCAAGCGAATCAACTCGGTTTACGACGCCTATCGCGTGATGTCGGATCACGAAGATGGCGAACACTCACAAGACGCGCATCCAGCGTCTAACCTCTTCGCGTGACACAGTTCCGAACAAGCCCCGGCACGCGCGATATTCTGGCTCCCGATGCCGCCAGATGGCGCGCGTTTCAGGCCGTCTTTGCTGATGTCGTTGAGCCTGCTGGTTACGGGCACATTATCCCCCCAATGTTCGAGGACCTTGGCGTTTTTTTGCGGCTTGGCGAGGCCACCGAGGTGGTCACCAAAGAGATGTACGACTTCGAAGACAAAGGCGGCAGGCGAGTGGCGTTGCGCCCCGAACAGACCGCCAGCGTGTGCCGCGCGTTTGTCGAGCATCGGCCCGTCACGCCGTGGAAGGTTTGGTATGCGGGGCCTAATTTCAGATATGAAAAACCGCAGCAGGGTCGGTACCGACAGTTTGATCAGGTCGGCATCGAAGTTTTGGGAGTAGATGACCCGTACCTCGATGCCGAGGTGATTTCGCTGGCGATGCAATTTTACGAACGTCTTGGATTGCGGCACGTAACTCTGGCCATCAACTCGCTCGGCGACGACGGCGATCGCGAGAAGTACACCAATGCTCTGCGCGCTTATTTTGAAGCGCACCGCGATGCGCTGTCGACTGAGTCGCTGGCCACGCTCGGCCGTAACCCGTTGCGCGTGCTCGATTCGAAACGAGCCGATGATCAGGCGGTGATTGCCGCCGCGCCGAAGATCAAAGATTTCTTGAGCAGCGAGGCAGGTCAACATTTTGAAACAGTTCTGGCTGCGCTGCAGGGCCTCGGCGTGAAGTTCGCGCTCGAGGATCGGCTTGTGCGCGGACTCGACTACTACCGCCGCACGACTTTCGAATTTATTTCGACTGAATTGCAGGCCGCGCACACCGCTGTCGGCGGCGGCGGCCGCTACGACGGCTTGGTCGAGGCGCTCGGCGGGCCAAGCACGCCGGGCATCGGTTTCGCACTCGGTCTTGACCGCACCCTGCTGGCGTGCGACGCCGAGAATGTGTTCGCCGCGCCCCTAGTCGCAGTGCAGGTATTCGTCGTCGACACCACGGGAGGCGCCCACGCCGCACAGGTGTGCCAAGAGTTGCGACTAGCCGGCATTAGCGCCGACCGCGCCTTCGACAACCGCAGCATGAAGGCGCAGATGAAGGCCGCGGACCGTAGCAATTCTCGGATCGCGATCATCATCGGCACAGACGAGGTGGCTGCGGGCACAGTCGTGATGCGACCGATGGCCGGCGGCGAGCAAATGGCGATTGCGCGCGCCACACTGATCGAGTCAGTTCGTAAGGAGATCACGGGTAAATGAGCAAAGTTGTGAAACAGAGCGTGGCCATCGACCCGACGATCGATCAGGCGACATCGTTGCGCACGCACTTATGCGCCAGCGTGCGATCCGAACATATCGGCAGTCATGTGACTTTGTGCGGGTGGATTGCTAGGCGCCGCGAGCATGGCGAGCATCTGGCCTTTATCGACTTGCGTGATTACAGCGGCATCGTGCAATGCGTCGTCGACAACGCCACCAACGTGCGTAGCGAATGGGTCGTGCAGGTTACTGGCAGGGTGCAGGCGAGGCCCGAAGGCACTGTCAACACCAACCTCGCCACGGGTGCAGTCGAATTAACCGACTGCGTGATTACAGTTCTTAACTCGGCCGAGCCGCCACCGTTTCCGATCGACCAGCGCGCCGACGATGTTGACGAGAGCGTGCGCCTTAAATACCGCTACCTAGATATTCGCCGCGAGCGCATGCAGCGCAACCTGCGAATACGCGCCAAGGTTAACTCCGCGATCCGCAACGCAATGGAGGCGCAGGCCTTCGTCGAGGTCGAGACGCCGTTCTTGATGCCGAGCACGCCTGAAGGCGCTCGCGAATTTTTGGTACCATCTCGCAAAGAGCCGGGATCGTTCTACGCCTTGCCACAGTCGCCGCAACTCTGGAAACAGTTGTTGATGGTGGCGGGCATCGATCGTTATTACCAGATCGCTCGTTGTTTGCGCGACGAAGACCTACGCGCTGATCGCCAGTACGAATTCATGCAGCTCGACGCCGAGATGAGTTTCGTGACCACAGACGATGTGCTTGAGGCGATTAGTAAGGCTGTGCTCGCAGCAGCCGAGGCCGTGATCGGCGGCAAGCCGCCAGAGATCGAGCGCATCACATGGCGCGACGCCATGAATCGCTTCGGCGTCGACAAGCCCGATCTACGATTTGCGATGGAACTCGTCGATGTCACTTCGGTGTTCGCCGCGACAGAGTTCAAGGCCTTCGCCTCGGCTGAGTGCATCAAGGGCATTCGTGTCGACGCCAGCGTCTACCCCGAAGCGGCCGCTTCGGGCCGCAACAAGTTGGACGCGATGACCGATCGAGCCAAGCAGATCGGCGCCAAGGGTTTGGTCTGGATCAAGGTGAGCGCCGACGCCACGCTCGATTCGCCTGTCGCCAAGTTCTTGTCCGCTTCAGAACAGAATGCGCTGGCCACAACGCTTGGCGCCAAGCCCGGCGACATGATGTTGCTCGTGGCCGATTCGTGGGCCACTACTTGCGAGGTGCTCGGCCACTTGCGCAATGACATCGGCCGACCACCCGTGCACGAGGGTCCGTATCGATACGTGTGGGTCACAGACTTCCCGCTGTTTGTCGGCATCAGCGCGACGACGGGCAAGCCTCAGCCAGGTCATCACCCGTTTTGTCAACCGCACCCCGACGACATCGAGCGCCTTGAGTCAGACCCGATGAGCGTGCGCGCGTTGGCGTATGACCTCGTGCTCAACGGCTGGGAGCTGGGTTCGGGCTCAATCCGAATACACGACCCAGAAATGCAAAAGCGGGTGTTTCGCCAACTCGGCATCTCGGATGAAGATGCCGACAAGCGCTTCGGATTTTTCTTACAGCCATTTAAGTTTGGCGCTCCGCCGCACGGTGGGTTTGCGTTCGGCACTGATCGCTTGGTGGCGATCTTGGCCGGCGAAGACAACATTCGCGAAGTCATTGCCTTCCCCAAGACCCAGTCGGGAAGTGATCCGATGACAAACGCGCCGACGCCTGTGAGTCAAGCCCAACTTAACGAGTTGGGCATCCGCGTATTGCCGCCGCCCACCAAGAATTAGGGCAACTACGGTAGGCCCCATGGCTGACGATTTATTTGCTGCCGCCGTGCGCGATCGTTTGCGTTCGCAGGCACCACTTGCGGCCCGGTTGCGGCCAAGAACCCTCGACGAGGTGGTTGGGCAGCGGCACCTCGTTGCCAAGGGCGCGCCGCTTCGTGTATTGATTGAGAGCGATCGGTTGTCTTCGGCGATATTTTGGGGTCCCGCGGGCACTGGCAAGACGACTTTGGCCGAAGTCGTGGCGCTGACAACCGCGTCGGCGTTCGAACGCCTTAGCGCGGTGAGCTCGGGCGTTAAAGATATTCGCGAGGTGATCGAGCGTGCCAATGAGCGGCTCGGCCAACATGCAAAGCGGACGATCGTGTTTGTCGACGAGATTCATCGCTTCTCGACCTCGCAGCAAGACTCGCTGTTGCCGAGCGTAGAGAGCGGCATCATCACGCTGATCGGCGCGACTACCGAGAATCCATTTTTTGAAATCAACGGACCGTTGCGCAGTCGCAGCACGTTGTTTCGACTTGAGTCGCTCGATGCCGAGGCGATAAAACAATTGATCGAACGCGGCATCGCGGCCGAATCGGTCGTAGCGACGCCAGATGCAATTGCTCTGTTAGTGGCGCGGTGTGCGGGCGACGGGCGACAGGCGCTGACGGCGCTCGAGGTGGCGTGCGCGCTATGTCGCGGCGAGGACAAGGTCGCAGGCCGAGATTCAACGGCTGGCGTTGCAACAGCGGTTGTTACGGTTGATCACGTCAACTCGGCGCTAGGCGTGAGCGCGCTGAGTTATGGGCGCGACGATCACTACGACGTCGTCTCGGCGTTCATCAAGAGCATTCGCGGCAGCGACGCCGATGCGGGAATATTTTGGTTGGCGCGCATGCTCGAGGCGGGCGATGACCCCAAGTTCATCGCCCGACGGCTGGTGATCTTGGCGAGCGAAGACATCGGCATGGCCGACCCGCAGGCGCTCGTGATAGCCGTCGCGGCCGCGCAGGCGCTTGAACACGTCGGCCTGCCAGAAGCGCAACTGAATCTGGCGCAGGCCGTCGTCTATCTATCGAAGGCGCCGAAGAGTAATCGCGTCGCGCTCGCAATCTGGGGCGCGCGTGAAGATGTCCGCCAGGGCGTGGCGGTAGAGGTTCCGGCGCATTTACGCGATGGCCACTACTCGGGGGCTGACGCGCTCGGGCACGGGAAAGATTATGTTTCGCCACACAGCGACCCGCGGGGGTTGGTCGAAGCGCAATACCTGCCTAGCCAGGACGGGGCCACAGTTTTTCGCCAAAACTCCTATTACCGTCCATCTGACCAGGGAGAAGAACAGGGCGTCAAAAATGATGCCGATAACAAGCAGCAAGATGATCGGGGCAAGAAATGATGAAGCGGATATTTTGGTTCGGTGTCGGAGTCGTCGCGGGCGTGTTTGGCTCGCGCTATGTGAAGAGCAAGGCCAAGAGCGCAGTGTCACAATTGTCGCCCTCGCAGGTGGCAAGCGATCTTTACGACGGCGCTTTATGGTTGGTGAATCAGGGCGTCGAGTTTGTCAACAATTTGCGTAGCGACGACAACGAGGCCGAGCAATCTAATGAAGGTCAGGTGTACGTCAACCGCGAGTAGACTGTTTGGCGATGTCGTCGCAAATTCGCACCGCTGATCAATTGCGCGAGGCCTTTACCGGTTTTTTCGTTGAAAAGGGTCACACTAAGGTTCCGTCCGCGAGCCTGATCCCGCACGACCCGACGGTGTTGTTCACCGTTGCCGGGATGGTGCCGTTTAAGCCGTTTTTCGTGGGCGACGAGGTGCCGCCATATCGCCGCGCGGTGAGCGTGCAAAAGTGCGCGCGAGCGGGCGGCAAGCACAACGATCTTGACGATGTTGGTCGCACCAAACGGCATCTGGTGTTTTTCGAGATGATGGGCAACTTCTCGTTCGGCGACTATTTCAAGAACGACGCGATCCCTTGGTCATGGGAGTTGGTGACCGAGGTTTTAGGTTTCGATGGCGACCGCCTGTGGATCACAGTGCACGAGAGCGACGACGAGGCCGAGGCAATCTGGCACGAGCAAGTTGGCGTGCCGATGAGTCGCATCCAGCGTCTCGGTGACGCCGACAATTTTTGGCAGATGGGCGAGACAGGCCCGTGTGGCCCGTGTTCCGAGATTCACATCGATCGCGGCCCAAAGTTCGGCCCCGAGGGCGGCCCGCTCAACGATCCGCACGGCGATCGCTTCCTAGAGTTCTGGAACCTCGTGTTCATGCAATACAACCAGGCCAAAGACGGCACGCGAACACCGCTACCCAAACCATCTATCGACACGGGGGCCGGACTCGAGCGCATTCTTGCACTGACGCAAGGTGTCGATTCGGTTTGGGAGACCGACGTGCTGTTCCCGCTGATTCAAGAGGCACAGTCGTTGACCTCGGCAAAATATATTTCGGGCGATTATGACGACCGCAATAGTTTTTCGCTGCGCGTCTTAGCCGAGCATGCCCGCTCGGCGACAATGCTCATCAATGACGGCGTGTTCCCAACTAATGAGAACCGCGGCTATGTGTTGCGGCGAATCATTCGCCGGGCCGTGCGCCACGCCTACTTGCTGGGCTGCGAGCAGATGGTAATGCCGCGGCTTGCGCAAACCGCGATGGACGTGATGGTTGGGGCTAATCCTGATCTGCGAGCGAACAGCGATTTTATTCTCGGAGTGCTAACCAAAGAAGAAGAGCGCTTTCGTCAGACTCTCAAGACTGGCGTCGCGATTCTCGAAGATGAAATGAAAACCAACTCGTCGCTGACGGGCAAGTCCGCCTTCTTGTTACACGACACCTACGGCTTCCCGCTCGAACTGACGCAAGAGATTGCTGGTGAGCGCAGCGTCGAGGTCGATGTCGCCGGTTTTGAACTCGAGATGAGCGCGCAACGCGAGCGCGCCAAGGCCGCGCGCAAGGGCACGAAGACAAGCGCGTCGGCAATTAGTAGTTACCGCGGCGTGCTCGATGAGCATGGCATCACCAACTTTGTCGGTTACACCCAAGACGAGTGCGAGGGCACGGTGCTTGCCGTGATCGAAGTTGCACCGACTGCCGGCGATCCCATTAGCGGCGACGACGCAGAATTGGTCGAGATATTTCTAGATTCCTCGCCTTTCTACGCCGAGAGCGGCGGCCAGGTTGGCGACACGGGCACAATCCGCACCGACACTGGTCAGGCCGAGGTGCTCGACACAACGTTTGCTCTTCCGGGTCTGCGTCGCCACGTTTGTCGCATGAGCGGTGGCGCGATCGTCGTGGGTCAACAAGCCAATTCGCGCATCGACGTAGAGGCTCGCAACTCGACTCGCCGCAACCACACGGCGACGCACATTTTGCATTGGGCGCTACGCAAGGTCTTGGGCGAGCACGTTAAGCAGGCCGGTTCGCTGGTCTCGCCAAACCGTCTGCGCTTCGACTTTAGCCACTACGAGTCGTTGAGCGCCGAAGAAGTTGAACGGATCGAACTCCTGGCCAACAGCCAGGTGCTAAGCAACGCGCCCGTGCGTGCCTATGAGACCACAAAGGATGAAGCAACAAACTCGGGGGCGATCGCCTTCTTCGGCGATAAGTACGGCGACATCGTGCGCGTGTTGGAAGCCGGAAACTCCATTGAACTGTGCGGTGGTACGCACGTTCAGGCAACTGGCGATATCGGTTTCATCAAAATTATTGGCGAGTCGTCAATTGGTTCGAACCTGCGCCGCATCGAAGCGGTGACGGGGGAGCGGTCAATTGAATACGTACTTGAAATGTCTCGAACCTTGTCGGCGGCCGCATCGTTATTGAGCGCCCAACCTGCGGATCTCGTGATGACGGTGCAGCGCAAGTTGGAAGAACTGAAAGCACTACAGGACGAACTCAAGAACCTGCGCACAGTCGCGGTGCGATCTCGCTCGGTGGCCATCGCCGCGTCGGCCAAAGACGGCATCGTTGTCGCCCGAGTGGACGACATCTCGGCGTCAGACTTGCGTGATTTGGCGATCGCCGTTCGGGCGGCGGGCGACGTGCGAGCGGTGGTGTTGGGCGGCGTAACCGACACAGGCGGTGTGGCGTTGGTTGCGGCGATCCAAGAAGGTTTTACAGCGAGTGCTGGCGAGTTGATTAAAGATGCGGCGCGCGCGGTCGGCGGCGGAGGAGGAGGGAAGGGCGACATCGCCACGGCGGGCGGTAAGACTCCGGCCGCTCTCGACGAAGCGTTAGATCTGGCCCGACAAACAATCGCTAGGGTTGTTGCGCTCTGATATGCGCGCACTCGGGATAGATCTCGGGTCTAAGCGAATCGGTGTTGCCACAAGCGACCGCAGCGGAACGATTGCGACACCGCTCGTAGTGTTATTACGCAGCGGCACGCGGGCGCAAGATCACAAGTCGATCGCCGCGCTAGTCGTCGAGAACGAAGCCGAGTGCGTTGTCGTCGGCATGCCGCTGAGCATGTCGGGTAGGTCTGGTGAGGCAGCGAAATTGGCTGCGATCGAGGTGCAGCAGATGACTAGCGTTATCGGTGTCCCCGTGTACACCTACGACGAAAGACTGACGACAGTCACTGCAGACAACATTTTGATTGAGCAGAACATGAGTGCCCAGGATCGTCGCAAGGTCATTGACAAGGTTGCCGCGGCCGTGATCCTGCAGGCTTGGCTAGACCATCGCGCGAATACGCAAGGCGGGCATCGCGATGATTGACCCGCTACTCGACAAGGCAAATGGTGGAAGCACGACCAGGTCCTGGCGTGAAGACAAGTGGGATGATGTCGCCGCCCTAGGTTCGCTCAGCGAAGACGACCTCGACTACGAGCCACCCTCGTTTCGCCAATTCTCGAAAATCGCCGTTGCTGCGGTTGCCGTGGTCACAGTTCTTTTGCTGGCGATGGGCGCGGTCGGGTTGTGGTATCTGCATCAGGTCAACCCGTCGGGTGGCGGCGCAGTGGCGATTACGTTCACGGTAAACGAGGGCGACACCGTGGCATCGGTGAGTGAGCGATTGCTGACCGAAGACTTAATAACCAATGCGCGCGTATTTCGCTGGTACGTGGCGCGCAAGGGCGGCATCGAGTTGGTGCCCGGCTACTACCAGATCATCCCGCACGATCACTTCGGCAACATCCGCAAGCGCCTAGCGACGCCCCCGAGTGACACTTTCACCAAGGTGACGTTTCCTGAGGGCTTCACGCTGCGCCAGTTCGCCGATCGCCTCGCGGCCAACGCCCCTCAGATTTCTGTCGACAGGTTCAATGAGGCGACTGTGCTCGGTGAATTGCGTTCTAAGTTCCAACCCGATGGACAGAACTCGCTTGAAGGCTTGCTGTTCCCGGATACCTACCAGATTTCTGGTAACGACACTGAAGAGACGGTGCTGCAGCGGATGATTGCGCTGATGGAGCGAGTCGGGCGACAAGAGCTTCTCGCCAACAGCAACGCGACGGTTGGCGTGCCGCCGTACAAGGCGCTCATCATCGCTTCGCTAATCGAACGCGAAGCAAAGGTTGGCGAAGATCGCGCCAAGATTTCGCGCGTCATCCATAATCGCTTAGCCGCCGGCATGAAGTTGCAAATTGACGCGACGCTCTACTACGGCGCGGTCGAGGGCACGCCGTTCACCGAATTGAAGGCGCTTGACACGCCCTACAACACATACCTATATAAGGGTCTGCCGCCTACTCCGATCGCCGCCCCCGGACGCGCGTCGATCCAGGCTGCACTACATCCAGCACCGAACCCGCCGGCGTCCGATCCGATTTGTAAAGATACGCCCAAGCCGTGCCGGTATTTGTTTTACGTGTTGGCCAACTCTGATGGCGGTCATGTGTTTGCGGCAACACTTGCACAGCACGAACGCAATGTTGAAAAGGCGCGCGAGGCGGGCTTGTTGCCGTGAGGATAGCGGCGGTGATCGGTTCGCCGGTCGCGCATAGTCTGTCGCCGGCCATTCACAACGCGGCGTTTCGCCTGTACGGCGACGACTGGGCTTACGGTTCGTTTCACGTCGCGCCCGGGCATGTACCCGACGCGTTGCGAGCGATGCGCGAACTCGGGCTAGCTGGGCTCTCGGTGACGATGCCGCACAAGGACGCGGCGTTCGCAGCCGTCGACGTGGTGCACGAATCGGCGCAAGTGTGTCGCGGCGTGAACACCGTGATCGTCGCAAGAGACGGCAAGTTGCTCGGCGCTAACACCGACGGCGATGGATGTTGCGACGCGCTCGAGGCTTTCGGCGCGATTATTTCGGGGGCTCGCATCGTCGTGATCGGCGGTGGCGGTACGGCTCGCGCCATAATTGACGCGGCGACTCGACGGGGAGCGAGCGACATCGTGATCGTCAACCGCTCGCTTCAGCGTGCTAGCGATGCCGCCGAGATCAGCAACGTTGCGCGCGTCGGTGTTCCGAGCGAGATCAGTGAGGCAAGCGTCGTTATCAACACCACCCCAGTTGGCATGGGTGCTCTCGGCGACGGCGAGACGCCATTCGACGTCGGCTTGTTGCGAGCACAGCAAATAGTTCTCGACGCTGTATATCACCCGTTGCAGACGCCGCTTCTGCGCGCCGCGCAAAGTTGTGGAGCGGTTGCCGTCGACGGTCTGAACATGCTCGTGCATCAAGCGGCGTTACAGCAACAGATGTGGCTCGGTCGCCTGCCAGATCTCGCGGTGATGCGCCAAGCCGCGCTAAACGAAATAGCAGCCCGTCGGGCGCGGCGCTCACCGATAGCCTGAAATATATGTTGCGATATCTCACGGCGGGCGAAAGCCACGGGCAAGCGCTCGTTGTCATCGTTGAGGGGCTGCCCGCTGGTCTGAAAGTAACGGCAGAAGACATCGGTGGCGAACTTGCGCGCAGGCGGCTTGGTTACGGGCGCGGCCCCCGCCAGCGCTTTGAGCAAGACGAGATCGTGCTTGTCGGCGGCATTCGCCACGGTCGCACTCTTGGTTCGCCAGTGGCGATTGAGATCAAAAATACCGAGTGGACGCGCAGCGATATTTGGCACGAAGAGATGTCGCCTGCGCCGGGGACGACGAAAAAGCCGCTCACGGCGCCGCGCCCCGGTCACGCCGACCTCACTGGCATGCAGAAGTATGGTTTCGATGATGCCCGCGATGTGCTCGAGCGGGCTAGTGCGCGCGAAACCGCCGCCAGGGTTGCCGCTGGCGCGCTCGCCAAATTGCTGCTGAGCACGATCAATGTCAGCGTGATCTCTCATGTGTTGCAGCTCGGTTCGGTGCGTAGCACCACTATCAACCGGCCGACGCCAAGTGATTTGACACGAGTCGATGAGTCCGAGGTGCGCTGCTTCGATAAGGACGCCGAGGCGCGCATGATCGCCGAGATCGAACTAGCTGCTAAAGACGGCGACAGTTTGGGCGGGGTGATCGAGGTGTTGGCTTACGGCCTACCCGTGGGCTTGGGCAGTTACGTGCACTGGGACCGTAAAATAGACGCTTCGCTGGCGCAAGCGATGATGAGCATTCAGGCCGTTAAGGGCGTCGAGATCGGCGACGGCTTCGAAGTCGCGGGCCGACGCGGTAGCGCGGCCCACGACGCGATCACTTGGGACGAGGGCAACAAGAGTTATCGCCGCGAGACGACCCTGGCCGGTGGCACCGAGGGCGGCATGACGACTGGCGAGGTCTTGGTGGTGCGCGCCGCGATGAAGCCGCTGGCGACGCTGAACAGACCGACGCTCAAGACTGTCGACATCAAGACCAAACAAGAGACCGTCAGTTTCAAAGAACGCACGGACGTGACCGCGGTGCCCGCGCTTGGCGTAATCGCCGAGACGATGGTGGCCCTGGTGTTGGCGAATGAGGCCCAGCGAAAGTTCGGCGGCGACTCGGTTGATGAGTTTGTGCGCAACGCCAATTCCTACGCGGCAGCGCTGAAGGCTCGTAACTAATTTCCGATGCTCAATTATTGAGATGCTGACGCGCTCGGTTGTTCTGATCGGTCTGATGGGCTCTGGCAAGACGACTGCGGGTAGGCGCCTGGCCAAGAAGATCGGCTGCCAGTTCGTCGACACCGACGATGTTGTGCGCGAAGTGACTGGCATTGCGGTGCGCGAGATATTTGAGCGCGACGGTGAGGCCGCGTTTCGCGAATACGAGAGTTCGGCGCTGTCGCAGATTTTACAAGACAAGACACCGCGGGTTATCGCCGCTGCCGGCGGGGTGGTGTTGGCTGATAAGAACCGCGCGGCGATCGAGGCCTCCGGCGCGTATGTCGTGTGGCTGCAGGCCGAAACCATGACTTTGGTCGAGCGGGCGGCGTCCGGAACGCATCGTCCACTGCTTATCGGCGATGCACCTGCCACACTTGAAGCAATGAGCATCGCCCGCGAAAAATTGTATGCAGGTCTTGCCGATACGAGAATCGACACGAACAGAATGACTGTTACTACCGTAGCCGCGATGTTGTACGAAGATCTGTTGGCGAACGGCATCGTAAAAACCGAAATGTGTGCTGATTCGCGAGTCGAAACTGTTGGAGAATAAAACGATGAGCATTCAACGTGTTCGGGTCGATCTCGCAGAGCGCTCGTACGACGTTCTCGTCGGTCACGGCGCCAAGAGTGAACTTGCCGATGTAATTCCGAAGTCGGCGAAGCGCGCGGTAGTCGTGACGCAGGGCAATATTGGTTTCGAAGTTGATACCGGTCTGCCGACGACAACGATAAACATCGGGTCGGGCGAAGAGCACAAGACGCTTCTAGTAGTTGGCGACCTTTGTAGCGAGTTCGCCAAGATCGGTTTGACTCGCGGCGACGTGATCGTCGGGGTCGGCGGCGGGATGGTCACTGACGTCGCGGGTTTCGCGGCGGCATCGTGGCACCGTGGTACGACGGTCGTGCACGTGGCAACGACTCTGGTCGGCATGATCGACGCCGCGATCGGCGGTAAGACCGGCGTGAATTTGCCGGAGGGGAAAAATCTCGTCGGCGCGTTCTGGCAGCCCAGCGCCGTGATCTGTGATCTCGATGCGCTAGCGACGTTGCCCCAAAGCGAGACGCGCTGCGGCTTCGGAGAGATGGCCAAGTATCACTTTCTAACGGGAGACGATCTACTCTCGCTTGATCAGGCCAGCCGCGTCGCACGCTGCGTGCAGATCAAGGCGAAAATAGTTTCCGCCGACGAACGCGAGGGCGGCAAACGAGCTGTGCTCAATTATGGGCACACGCTTGGTCACGCGGTTGAGATCTCGACCAAGTTTGCGGTCGCACACGGCGAGGCAGTAGCAATTGGCATGATTTTCGCGGCGCACTTGGCGCGGGTGCTCGGTCGCATCTCAAGCGACAGGGTCGCGCAACATTACGCAGTAATCGGTGGCGCCTACGGCCTCGAAGTGAGATTGCCGGGCGGTTGCAAGCTTGACTCGCTGATCGACCTGATGGCCGCCGACAAGAAGGCTCTAAATGGGCTTACTTTCGTGCTCGACGGTGCGACTGGCATCGAGCTGGTTCAGGGCGTGAGCCGCGAAAATGTGGTCAAAGCTTTCGAGTCGATGCAACTAATCTAGAGCGATGGCCCGTAACGCTTCGATAGTGCTCGTTCTAAACGGACCGAACCTGAACTTGTTGGGCTCGCGCCAGCCAGAGATTTACGGCACCGCGAGTCTGAGTGATCACATGGCCGCGGCCAACAACGCGGCTGGCGATCACGGTTTTGAAATCGAATCGCTGCAGAGCAACAGCGCGTCAGAGTTGATAGCCGCTATTCACGGCGCTCGTGCTCGGTGCGCGGCGATCATTATTAATCCCGGCGCGTTCACCCATTACGCCTGGAGCATCAGCGATGCGCTGGCGGCATTCGATGGGCCCGTCCTCGAGGTGCACTTGAGCAACCCCGCGTCTCGCGAGCCGTGGCGCCAAGTCAGCGTTGTCGCACCAGTCGCAATTGGCTCGATCGCCGGCTTCGGTGGGTACGGCTATGTATTGGCTGTGCAGGCGATTGCTGCGCATCTCGCAAAGTCCTGAATAGATTGTTGCGGAGATGATCAAGAGCCTGCCGAGACTAATCGTCACGGGCCGTGACGACATGCTGCGAGCCGAACTCAATAGCGTCTCTAAGGCGAAGTCGATGTTGGTGTTGTCGCCGGACAGTATTCGTTGGCTGATCGGTTTCACTGGTTCCGCCGGTTCGCTGGTCGTGCGACAAAACGACATGATCTTCGTTACCGACGGCCGCTACGTAGAGCAGGCCGCGATACAAGCCGAGCAGGCGGGTGCGAAGGTAGAGGTTCGCTTAGCTGTGTCTGGTGCGGCTCATCAGAACATCTTGAGTGAACTGGTTGGCACAACTGGCGCATGCGCGTTTGATCCAGCGGATGTCTCGGTGCAGAGTTTTGAGACTTATAAGACGACATTCGCTGGTGGCATGGCGCAGACGCCAGGGCTTGCCACCAAACTGCGGCGGATAAAGACAGACGCCGAGATCGCCCGGATCGAAGCGGCCGCGCACGCCACCGACCTGGCGTTGGCCGAGGTTGAGCCGCTGCTTTACTCTGGTGCTACCGAGCGCGACATTCGTGACGAGTTGGATTACAAGATGCGTCGCCACGGTGCAGATGGACCGAGCTACGACACGATCGTGGCGACAGGGCCAAACGGTGCGCGCCCGCATCATCGACCGACCGACACGAAGATTGTCGACGGACACAGCGTTGTGATTGATGTCGGGGCATTGGTCGACGGCTACCACTCCGACATGACTCGCACCTACCTGATCGGCGATGTCGACCCCGTGCTGCGCGACATGCACCGAGTGGTCTCAGAGGCGCAACTACTGGGCATCGCTAAGGTGGCTCCGGGCGTGTTGTGCAGTGAAGTCGATCAAGTCTGTCGCGAATACATCGCCGGTCACGACTACGGTCCGGAGTTCATTCACAGCACAGGGCACGGTGTTGGGCTGCAGATCCACGAACTCCCATGGTTGCGCAAAGATTTTTCTGAGCCGTTACAGGCTGGCGAGGTAGTGACCGTAGAGCCTGGGGTCTATCGTGGAGGTCTCGGTGGAGTGCGAATCGAGGATCTACTCGTAGTCACGCCAGCCTCAAATCGAGTCCTTACCCAAAGTCAGAAAGATCAACTGTGCCTGCCATCACCACGAACGACCTAAGAAACGGGATCACACTCAACATCGACAACACGTTGTACACGGTCGTCGAGTTTCAACACGTCAAGCCCGGCAAGGGCGGCGCCTTCGTGCGCACTCGCCTTCGTAACCTGCGCTCGGGCAACATGCTCGATCGCACTTTCAACGCCGGAATTCGCGTCGAGCAAGCGATTTTGCAAAAGCGCGACATGCAGTTTCTGTACAAAGACGGCGAAGAGTATGTGTTCATGGACACTGGCACCTACGACCAGGTCAACATTGCGCCCGTCGCCCTGGGTGACGCCGCCGACTATTTGGTTGAGAATGCTGTGGCGATCATCGCCACCCACGACGACGAGGTCGTCAGCGTCGAGATACCGGCGTCGGTCGAACTCGAGATCGCTTTCACCGAGCCCGGCCTACAAGGAGACAGGGTTTCGGGCGCGCGCAAACCGGCAACCTTGCAAACCGGAAAAGTCATTCAAGTGCCGCTGTTTGTCAATATCGGAGACCGTGTCAAGGTTGACACGCGCTCTGGTGAATACGTAACGCGCGTCTGACAATGGCAGCTGCCCGACGAACCCGTCAGTCGGGCGAAGACGTTAGATCGAATGCCCGCGAGCGGGCGCTGCATGTTCTGTACGAAGCCGAGGCCAAGAGCATCGCCACGGAGGCAGTTTTAGAGGCACAAGTGTTGGCCGTTGACGAGATGACGATCGCCATCGTTAACGGAGTGGCTGCGCGCGCTATGGCTATCGACGAGTTGATCTCAGAGCACGCCACTGGCTGGACGCTGGCGCGAATGCCGAGTATCGATCGCAACGTCTTGCGAATTGGTTCATTCGAGTTGCTGGGCCGCCCAGATGTCCCAATAGCGGTGATTATCAACGAGGCCGTAGAGATGGCCAAGACATTTTCGACCGATGAGTCAGGACGCTTTGTGAACGGCGTGTTGTCGGCCATCGCTGCGGTAGTTCGGCCCGACGAAAAGTAACGCTAAGACGTTAAGTGCCTAGGCATCACAAAATTTCAATTGGCGCGATCGTCGCCTACGCGCTCGTCGCTATCTATGCGGCCTATTTCGTCACACTGACAGTGCGCACCCAATTGGCGATGGGCACCTCGGCCTTTGACTTTGGCCTATACGACCAGGGCATCTGGCTGATGTCGCAAGGCAAAACGCCGTTCGTGACATTGATGGGCCGCAACCTGCTCGGCGATCACTCGTCGTTCGTATTACTACCACTAGTGCCGCTGTATTGGGTTTTTTCGAGCACCGCTACTTTGTTCGTCGTGCAGTCGATCGTGATTGCCGCGGGCGCGTTGCCGGTGTTCTGGTATTCGCGCAAGGCGCTGCAAAGCGAGATTCTCGGCGCGGCAATGGTCGCCGTTTACTTGTTGCACCCAGCCGTCAGTTTCACGGCGCTCGAGAATTTTCACCCTGATGCCTTCCTTGGTTTGTTCGTCGGTATGGCGCTGTACGGCGCGATCGAAAGAAAGTGGCGAATCTATTTTGTTTTCGTGGTGCTGGCGATGTTGGTCAAGGAAGATGTCGCGCTCGTGATCGTGCCGCTGGGCATTTGGGTTGCGTTGCATCGCGACGCTAAGCGCGGGGTAGCCACGGTCGTCGCCGCGCTCGCCGCGATGGCGTTTTTATTCCTTGTGTGGATGAAACATTTCACTGGCGTCGCCTTTCGCAACTCGTGGCGCATTCCGTTCGGCGGCCCATGGGGATTGCTGAAGACAACCCTGCGCAGGCCGTGGGAATTGGTGGCGCACTTGGCTAGTGACGGCCGGCCTACTTACTTGTTTCAGATGTTGGCACCGGTCGGATTCGTGTTCGTGACGGCACCCTCCGTTGTCGCGATCGGTGGGGTCGTGTTGTTCACAAACATCTTGAGCACGTTTTGGTATCAATACAACATCGAGTATCACTATTCACTCGTGGTTGTGCCGGTGATCGTGATCGGCACCGCCTATGCGCTCTCTCGCGCACGCGAACAGTCGCGGAGACTTTTGGTCGCGCTCGTGCTGGGGTCTTCGCTGCTCGCTGCCTTCGTCTGGTCGCCGCTCCCGGGGGCGCGAACGGCGGTGCAGGTGTGGCATACCGATCACCCGGCGGTACCCGCTTTCCACGAACTTGGTGCATTGATTCCGGCTGACGCCAAGATCAGCGTTTACCACCAGCTGGCCGGCCAATTGGCCCGTAGGCAATACGTCTACTCGTTCCCAAATCCGTTTGTGCGATCGCTGTACGGGCCCGATGTGTTCGCCAAGGGAGACCGGCTACCGGAGGCCGACACTATTGAGTACGTGATGTTGCCGCGCGAACTGCTCGGCGAGCCCGGCGCGATCTGGGAGGCTGAGCGCGACGACTTTGTGGTTTTGGCTGAGAACGATTTCTGGGTTTTGTATCAACGTGTGCCGGTAAGTGCTAATGTGGCTGGCTAGTAGTTCAGATTGAGTGTCGTTAATTGAGCCCTGTGAGGCTCAAACGAAGGGAATGAAGTGCCAGCAACATCTGTAGAGGTCATGTCGGGCGCCGACGTACGTCGTGCCATTACCCGTATTGCTCACGAAATAGTCGAGCGCAATAATGGCGTTCAAAATCTCGTGATCGTCGGTTTGCAGCGGGGTGGCACCTGGATAGCTGATGCGATCGGCGATTCGATTCTGGCCATCGAAAAAGATCAACGCGTACCCGTCGGCGCCATTGATGTGAGCATGTATCGAGATGACTTTTCGTTGCGGCCGATAGTCGTCGGGGCGATCAGCTCAATACCTTGTGATGTCTCCGGCGCCACCGTCGTGCTCGTCGACGATGTTTTGTTTACTGGTCGTACTGTTCGTGCGGCACTCGAGGGTATCAATAACTACGGCAGGCCCAGGGCCGTGCAACTGGCGGTACTGATCGATCGCGGCCATCGCGAGTTGCCGATTCGTCCCGACTATGTCGGCAAGAACTTGCCGACTCAACTGGGCGACGAGGTCGTAGTCACGAGCGACGGCGTTTCCGTTACGGCGGCCAAGTCGTGAAGCACCTGCGCAGCATCGACGAACTGGGGATCGACGGCCTGGAGCGAATTCTGCAGCTCTCGAAGGTGATGGCCGAGATTAACTCGCGGCCGGTACCAAAAGTCCCTGCGTTGCGCGGCAAGACGGTAGTCAGCCTGTTTCTAGAAGACTCGACGCGTACCCGTTTGAGTTTCGAGACTGCCGCCAAGCGACTCTCGGCTGACACCATGACCTTCAGCGTTTCAACCTCGAGCGCCAACAAAGGCGAGAGCCTGCGTGACACAGTCGAGACGATTAGCGACATGGGAGTAGATGCCTTCGTTGTGCGGCACAAATCTGCTGGGGTTCCCTGGCAAATGAGCGCCTGGACTAGTGCGTCGATAGTCAATGCTGGTGACGGCGCGCATCAACACCCGACGCAGGCGCTTGTCGATTGTTACACCGTGCGCGAAGCCTTTGGCCGCGAACGCTTCGAGGGTCTCAATCTGACGATCGTCGGCGACATTAAGCACTCGCGCGTTGCGCGCAGCAACATCCAGGCGTTCTCGATGCTCGGCGCGCAGATCACGCTCGTCGCTCCGCCGACACTGCTGCCGCCAGACATCGACCACTGGCCCGTACGTGTCAGCAACAATTTAGAACGCGAGTTAGCGTCGACGAATGTTTTGTACATGTTGCGGCTGCAGAGCGAGCGCATGGCTCAGGGTCACGTGCCGACCTTGCGCGAGTACGGCGATCAATTCGGTCTGACAGCGCAGCGCGTCGCAATGCTCCCCCCGGAAAGTTTTGTGATGCACCCGGGCCCGATGAACCGCGGGGTAGAGATGCAGATCGACCCCGGCGACCTCGCTAACTCGCTGATTCATCGCCAGGTTGCCAACGGTGTGGCGGTGCGAATGGCTGCACTGTTCGACGTACTCTCTGGCGATCAGCCTAACGCTGACGCTGGCGCGGTCGATGGGCTGAATCGCGAGGTGGCGTGATGTCAAAAAACTTGAAGTCAACAACGTTGGTGATCAAAGGCGGTACGGTTGTCGATGCCACTGGCGAGCGCGTGGCCGATGTCGTAATTGAGAACTCTGTCGTCAAAGAAATTGGCAAAAATCTAAGAGCCGATTCGACGCTCGACGCCAGCGGCTGCATCGTCTCGCCAGGGTTTGTTGATCTGCATACGCACATGCGCGAACCAGGCCGCGAAGACTGCGAGACGATCGCAACAGCAAGCAGGGCCGGTGCGCGCGGCGGGTACACCGCGCTCGTGGCGATGCCCAATACTGACCCCGCCCAAGACAATGTCGCGGTCGTCGAGTTTGTGCGCGAGCAGGGACGGCGCGCGGGCCTGGTTGATGTCTTGCCTAGCGGGTGTATCACCGTTGGCAGGCAAGGTTCGACGCTGGCGCCGATGGCCGAGCTCGCCAAGGTCGGCGTTCAAATTTTCACCGACGACGGTAACGGCGTGCAAGACCCGGTGCTGATGCGCCGGGCGATGGAGTACGCCAAGGGCCTTGGCATCACGCTCGCGCAACACTGTGAAGTTACTTCGCTAACTCTTGGCGCGGCGATGAACGAGTGTTGCTGCTCGAGCGATATGGGTGTGCCGGGTTGGCCTGCTCTCGCTGAAGAGCTGATGGTCGCCCGCGACATCGACCTAGTGCGGTTAACCGGAGCGCGCATGCATTTCCTGCATCTCTCGACCGCCCGCTCGGTAGATCTAGTGCGCGCCGCCAAGACCGAGGGCTTGCCAATTACGGCAGAGGTCACGCCGCACCACCTGTCGTTAACTCAAGAGTTGTTGTGTGGTTTTGACCCGCTATATAAGGTCAACCCACCGCTGCGCTCAATGGGCGACGTTCGGGCGCTCAAAGCGGGCGTCGCCGACGGTACGATCGACGCCATTGCTACGGATCACGCGCCGCATGCTCGCCGCGACAAAGAGTTGCCGCTCGATCAGGCACCTCCTGGCATGCTTGGCCTCGAGACCGCGCTCGGCGTGGTACTCGGTAGTTTGGATCTGTCGATGACGCAGATTGTGGCGCTGATGTCGCAGAGGCCTGCGCAGATCGCCAAAGCCGTCGAGCACGGCAATGATGTCGCTGCCGGAGCGCGCGCCAATCTATGTGTCTTCGACCCGCAGATCGTCTGGCAGGTAAACCCCAAGCAACTAGCCAGCAAGAGCACCAATACTCCCTTTGTTGGGCGCCAACTTCGTGGCAGAGTAAGGCACACAATTTTTAACGGCAACGCGGTAGTTATAGACGGAGAAGCCCAGAAATGAGACTTAGATGATAATTCGCGAATCACGCTTGGTGTTGCGCGACGGAGCCGTTTTTGAGGGTGAGGCGATTGGGGCCGACGCCGTTAACGGCATCGCCAGCGGTGAGGTCGTTTTTAACACTGCGTTCACGGGCTACCAAGAAGTTATTTCTGACCCCTCGTATGCCGGTCAGATAATCACATTCACTACGCCGCACATCGGCAACTACGGCACGGTCGCCCTAGATGACGAGGCAAAGAAAGTGTTCGCGCGTGGCGTCATCGTGCGCGAGATGGCGCGGCGACGCAGCAATTGGCGCAGCGACAACGACCTCGACTCGTACCTACGCAACTTGAATGTCAGCGGCATCGCCGGCATCGACACCCGTCGGCTGACTCGCCTGTTGCGCGACGAGGGCGCGATGACTGGCGCGTTCGGCACGGGGTCCCTGGAGCAGCTGCTCAAGGCTGCGCAGTCCGAGCCCGGCACCGGCGGCATCAACTTGGTCGCCCAAGTTACGACACCTAAGCCGTACATCGTCGGCTCCGGCAAGTTCAAGGTCGTGGCCTTCGACTTTGGCATTAAGCAAACGATTCTGAGTTGCTTGTCAGAGCTCGCCACGGTGCAGGTCGTGCCAGCGAGCACGACCGCACGCGAGGTGCTCGCGCTGGCGCCCGACGGCGTGTTCTTGTCTAATGGCCCGGGCGACCCAGAGGCTGTCGCTGGTGTGCCCGCAGAAATTTTGCAACTCGTCGATGCTGGAACTCCGCTGTTTGGTATTTGCCTCGGGCATCAGTTACTGACCCTGGCTCTGGGCGGTAGCACTTACAAGTTGCCCTTCGGTCATCACGGCGCAAATCATCCCGTTCGCAATTTGCGCAGCGGCGCCATAGAGATCACGAGCCAAAATCACAACTTCTGCGTGGATCCCACCTCGCTCAATGATCGGGTCGATGTTACTCACGTCAACCTGAACGACGACACCAACGAAGGCATGCGCGTGCGCGACGCCAGGGCATTCAGCGTGCAGTATCACCCCGAGGCCGGGCCAGGCCCGCACGACAGTCGCTATTTATTTGCTGAATTTTCTAACCTAATGGAGTCCGCATAATGCCAAGGCGCAACGATCTAAAGACAATTCTGGTCATCGGTTCGGGACCGATCGTGATCGGTCAAGCCTGCGAGTTCGACTACTCGGGTACGCAGGCATGTCGCGTCCTGCGCGAAGAGGGCTATCGCGTGATTCTCGCCAACTCGAACCCGGCGACGATCATGACCGACCCCGACTTCGCAGACCGCACCTACATCGAACCGTTAAATGTCGATGTGCTCGAGGCGATAATCGCTCGCGAAAAACCGGATGCCGTCTTGTCGACCATGGGAGGACAGACGGCGCTCAACCTAGCGATGGAGTTGTTCGCGCGTGGCGTCGTGGGCGTGCCCGGCACGCCGGAACTAATCGGTGCCAATGCCGAGGCGATCGCCACGGCCGAAGACCGCGACAAGTTCAAACAGGCGATGATCGAAATTGGGCTGTCGGTTCCGCGTAGCGGAGTTGCACACAACATGGAGGAGGCGCATCAAGTGATCGCCGACATCGGCCTACCCGTAATCATTCGCCCCGCGTACATCTTGGGCGGCCGCGGCACCGGCATCGCCAGCACGCCCGAAGAGTTTTTAAGGGTGGTCGCCCACGGTCTGTCGTCGAGCCCGATTAACGAAGTGCTAATCGAGACCAGCATCGTCGGCTGGAAGGAATACGAATTAGAGGTAATGCGCGATCGTAACGACAACTGTGTGATCATCTGCTCGATCGAAAATGTTGACGCGATGGGCGTGCACACTGGCGATTCGATAACGGTTGCGCCAGCGATGACGCTTTCGGATGTCGAGTATCAGCGTATGCGCGACGCCGCCTTCGCTTGCATCCGTCGAGTCGGCGTCGAAACCGGCGGATCCAATGTTCAGTTCGCGGTCAACCCGATCAACGGCGACCAGGTGGTGATCGAGATGAATCCGCGCGTCTCGCGCTCGTCGGCGCTGGCATCGAAGGCGACTGGTTTCCCCATCGCCAAGATCGCCGCCAAGTTGGCCGTTGGCTACACGCTCGACGAGATCCCCAACGACATCACTAAAAAGACGCCCGCCAGTTTCGAACCGACGATCGACTACGTGGTCACGAAGGTCCCGCGGTGGGCGTTCGAAAAGTTTCCTGGCACTAGCGGCGTCTTGGGCCCGCAGATGCAAAGTGTCGGCGAGGCGATGGCGATCGGGCGAACCTTCGCCGAGAGTTTGCAAAAGGCTCTGCGGTCGCTTGAAAACGGGCGCCTCGGTCTCAACTGCGACGCGGCCGAGATGAACATGCGCGATTTTACCGACGCCGAAATGATCGCCGTCATCGCCATCCCAACGCCAGATCGATTGTTTCAGGTTGGTGAGTGTCTTCGGCGTGGCATTGCACTCGAAATTGTGCACCGCGCCTCGCACATCGACCCGTGGTTCATCGATCAGATGCAGATGATCGTCGACGAACGTCACGCGCTCTCGACTCTGAGCTGCGCGGAGATGACGAAGGCATCGTGGAGGCGCGCCAAGCGACTCGGTTTCGCCGATGCCCAACTCGCGTATCTGTGGGACATCGATGCGAACGACGTGCGCGCGGCGCGCATCGCAGCTGGCGTGGTGCCGACCTACAAGACGGTCGATACCTGCTCGGCCGAATTCGAGGCCAATACGCCGTATCACTACTCGACATACGAAGACGAGTCAGAGGTGCGCTCGTCAAACAAGCCGCGAGTGATCATCCTTGGCAGCGGTCCCAACCGCATCGGGCAGGGCATCGAGTTCGATTACTGCTGCGTGCACGCGAGTTTTGCGTTGCGCGATGCCGGCTACGAAACGGTGATGATTAACTGCAACCCCGAGACGGTTTCAACTGACTACGACACATCCGATCGTTTGTATTTCGAGCCGCTAACGGCCGAAGACGTGATGAACGTGATTGAGGCCGAGACGATCGCGGGTGGTGCAGCGCCGCGCGTGATTGTCTCGCTGGGCGGACAGACCCCACTCAAGCTGTCTGGCATGTTGCCAAGTGCGCTGATTGCTGGCACGTCTGCTGCATCGATCGATACCGCCGAGGATCGCCAAAAGTGGAGCGCGCTGTGCGAAGCACTTGGGCTAGCCCAGCCGCCTGGCGGCACGGCGCTGACGACAGACGAAGCGCTAGAAATTGCGAACCGCGTCGGCTACCCGGTGCTGGTGCGACCGAGTTACGTGTTGGGCGGCCGAGCGATGCAGATCGTGCACGATGACGCACATTTAGTTAGGGCGATGAGCGAACTCGCGCTCGCTGGCACCCTGGGCCGTGAGGGCGGGTTATCTGCGCAGCGACCCGTTCTGGTCGATCGGTTCTTAGAAGACGCAACAGAGATCGACGTCGACGCAATTCGCGACGCCGCGGGCGAGGTACTCATCGGGGGAATAATGGAGCACGTCGAAGAGGCCGGCGTGCATTCGGGTGATTCAGCCTGCGCAATACCGCCGCAGTCGCTTGAGCCGTGGGTGATCGAGGCTCTCGAGTCGTACACGCGAGCGATCGCTAACGCGCTAGATGTGCGCGGTCTATTGAATGTGCAATTCGCCCTCGCCGGCAACAAACTATTCGTGATCGAGGCCAACCCGCGTGCCAGTCGCACCGTGCCGTTCGTGGCCAAGGCCACGGGTGTTCCGCTTGCCAAGATCGCCAGCCGCGTGATGTTGGGAGCGACTTTGCAAGGCTTGCGTCGCGAGGGTTTGCTCGCTGAACCAATCAACTTTGGCCATGTCGCTGTCAAAGAGGCCGTGCTGCCATTCAGCAGGTTCCCCGAAGTCGATACGGCGCTTGGGCCTGAGATGCGCAGCACGGGCGAGGTGATGGGTATCGACAGCACGTTTGGCCGCGCGTTTGTCAAGGCCCAGACGGCCGCCGGAACGAACTTGCCGACATCTGGCATGGTTTTCATCACGCTCAACGATCGCGACAAGGCCAGCGGGCTCGTCATCGCCAAGAGATTGCGCCAACTCGGTTTGGGCATCGCCGCTACCACGGGCACCGCTGCGTATTTGCAAAAGTTTGGCTATGAGGTAGACCGCATCGTCGGCAAAGTTTCAGAAAGTGCGGTCACTGACGGAGTCGAACTACTCAAGCGCGGCGAGATCAGTTTCGTTATTAACACGCCAAGCGGCGGGCGCACCCGCACCGACGGCGAGGCGATCCGCAAGGCCGCCAACATCTACAACGTCCCTTCGGTGACGACGATCAAGGCCGCGCTCGCCGCAGTGCAAGGCCTGGCCGAGGCCCAAGAGCATCCGCTAGAGGTTCGCTCGTTGCAGGAGTACCACGGCCGATGACTTCGGCGCCCAAGTTTGTGCGCGTCGGTTCGGTGCAACTTGGTCATCCAATTCTCACGGCGTCGGGCACGGCAGGTCACGGCGCCGAGCTAAACGAGTACATGCCGCTGCGCGATCTCGGTGGCGTTGTCGTGAAATCTCTGGCCGCTTTCGAGTGGCCGGGCAACGCCGCGCCGCGCTTGCACCCGACACCCCTCGGCATGCTCAACTCGGTTGGTCTGCAGGGTCAGGGCGTCGCGCACTGGATCGAACACGATCTGCCGCAGCTTGTCGCAGTGAACGCAACGATTGTCGCCAGCATCTGGGGGCGCAGTGTTGAGGACTACGCCAATGCCGCGCGCCTACTCGCACCCGTGGCGTCAAAGTTGCGCGCGGTTGAAGTCAACTTGTCGTGCCCAAATATTTCGACCGGTGCTTCGGCGCATAAAATGTTTGCCCACGACGCGCAACTAACGGCCGACGTGATTCACGCCAGCGCCGTTTGCGGCGCGCCGATGTGGGCCAAGTTGAGTGCCAATACCGATCGCCTTGTCGAAATCGCGGCCAGTGCGCAGCAGGCTGGTGCCGATGCGGTGACTCTTGTAAACACGATGTTAGGGATGGCGCTCGACATCGATACCGGTCTGTCTGTGCTCGGTAGCGGTGGTGGCGGGGGACTTTCGGGTCGCGGTATTCACCCGATCGCTGTGCGCGCTGTATTCGAAGTAGCCGCGGCGCTCCCGCAACTTTCGATCGTCGGTGTCGGTGGCGTCACGAGCGGCCACGAAGCAGCCGAGCTGATCTTGGCTGGAGCAAGCGCGGTGCAGGTAGGCACGGCAACGTTTGCCGAACCTCGCGCGGCGCTACGAATTCAAAACGAACTCGAGGCGTGGGCAATCCGTCAAGGTATCGCCGATTGGTCTCAGGCAATCGGCGCGGCTCATCGCGGTGGGCTCAACTATGAAGCGAGACGGTAGAGTTAATTAATGTCGCCGTCATCAACCATCACCGCAGAGCAGCGCAGCGCGGCCCTCAGCAAGGCTCGCCGTGTTCGTGACGAGATGGCTCAGGTGCGAGTAAGAATCTCGACCGGCGATCTCGGGCTCGCAGAGGCGCTGAGCGAGGACGACGCGACGAGCGCCGTGAACAGTCTTTATGTCGTCAAACTTTTAGAGTCGCTGCCCGGCGTCGGCAAGGTTCACGCGCGTAGGGTGATGAGCGAAATCAGTATCCCCCCAAAACGACGCGTGTTGGGTCTTGACGCGCGGCAGCGCGAGGCGCTTATCAGAGAGTTGGTTCAATGATGGCGGCGAAGCAATTAGTTGTCGTCGTGTCGGGCCCGGGTGGTGTCGGCAAGAGCACCATCGTCGACGCGCTGATTTTGCGTGACTCAAGTTTGTGGCTGAGTCGTTCGTGGACAACCCGCGCCCGTCGACCGGGCGAGGCGCAAGATGCTTACATATTTTCGACGCGCCAAGGATTTGAGACCCGCCTCGCTGCAGGTGGGTTTTTGGAAAGCACCGAATTTTTAGGCAATCTCTACGGCACGCCAACGCCGAATGCTCCCGAGGGTCACGACATTGTTCTCGAAATTGAGGTCGACGGTGCGAGCCAGGTCAAGCGATTGAATCCGGATGCGCTGCTGCTGTTTGTTCTACCGCCGTCGCGCGACGAGCAAAGAGCAAGGCTTCTTGGCCGCGGCGACCAAGATCAAAAGGTCGACCAGCGACTGAAAAAGGCCGAGGACGAGGAGCCCATCGGCAGGGCATTGGCCGACTACGTATTAGTCAACGACGACCTGGCCGAAACTGTCGATGAGATGTTGGGGCTTATTAATAGAGAGCGGGCAAAACGGGTCGGGTGAAAAACGGCAGACCCGTGACGCAAACCCGAAAAAACCGCTAGAATAAATCGTTCGCTCTAAGCATCCTCTAGGCATTTAAGGAGCCCCACGTGGCCACTGAAGACACAATGATGAATCCGCCAATCGAAGCCTTGATGGACCGCGCCCAGTCCAAGTTTGCGTTGGTCACCCTTTCTGCGCGCCGCGCCCGCGAGATCAACTCGTACTTCAACCAACTTGGCGAGGGTCTCGGCAGCATGGTGCCGCCGCAGGTTAGTTCGACGTCGCGCAAGCCGCTGTCGATCAGCTTCGAAGAGATCGCCGCCGACAAGATTAAGAGCGTGGCGATGGCAGTTTATGAGGATGTCGAAGCCGATCTCGATGCGGATCTCGATGCTGACGTGCTTGACGAGGCCGCTGCCGAGGTGGCAGCAGTATTCGGTGACAGCGCCGTCGCCCAGGACGTGCTTGACGAAGTCGTTGCCGAGGTTGCGGCTGAAGTCGTTGCCGAAGCGCCAGCCGAGACAGCACCTAAGACAGCCGCCGAGTAGTCGCCAGCCAAAGAACTGGCGATCACCCAGCCGCCTGCGGGCATGTGGGTAGTGTGGTGCGGATTGGCAAGCGCCGTATCCCTATAAGCAAACAGGAGAATTCGTGAGAAATTACACCTTCACGTCAGAGAGTGTTACCGAGGGCCACCCCGACAAGATGGCCGATCAGGTTTCCGACGCAGTACTTGACGCAATTCTCACCGAGGATCCGCAGGGCCGCGTTGCGTGCGAGACGCTTTTGACGACGGGTCTGTGTGTCGTCGCTGGCGAGATCACGACTTCTGCGTACGTCGATATTCCGAAGATCGCTCGCGAAGTCATCAAAGAAATTGGTTACGACAACGCGCTCTATGGTTTTGACGGCAACACCTGCGGCGTGATTGTTTCGATCGACGAGCAGAGCTCGAACATCGCCCAGGGCGTCGACAAGAGCGAAGAGACCCGCAGCGGTAAGAGCGGCGAAGACAAGATCAACAGCCAGGGCGCGGGCGACCAGGGCATGATGTTCGGCTACGCCTGCGATGAGACCGCCGAGTTGATGCCGCTGCCAATTTGGCTCGCGCACCGCATGGCGGAGAAGTTGGCGGATGTCCGTAAGTCAGGCGCGATCCCGTACCTACGCCCAGACGGCAAGACGCAAGTGACCTTCGATTACGAAGACGGCAAGCCGGTGCGCCTCAAGACCGTGTTGATCTCGACCCAGCATGCCGATGGCACGCCGCGCGACACGGTGATTCGACCAGACCTTATCGAGCAAGTGATCAGACCCGTAATTCCGGCGCAATTTGCCAACGATAAATTCGAAGTGCACATCAACCCGACTGGCGAGTTCGTCAAGGGCGGACCGCACGCAGACACTGGTTTGACGGGTCGCAAGATCATCGTCGACACTTACGGCGGCATGGGTCGTCACGGTGGCGGCGCGTTCAGCGGTAAAGATCCTTCAAAGGTCGATCGCTCGGCCGCCTACGCCGCACGCTGGGTTGCCAAACATGTCGTCGCCTGTGGTGCAGCGACGCGTTGCGAAGTTCAGGTGGCCTACGCCATTGGCATGGCCCACCCGATCAGCATCTATGTCGAGACATTCGGCACCAATGAGGTCGATGAACTCGCAATCGAGCAGGCCGTGCGCGACGTATTTGATCTGCGCCCAGCCGCAATTCTGCGCGACCTCGATCTGAAGCGCCCGATCTATCGTCGCACCGCGGCTTACGGCCACTTCGGCCGCGAGCACGTTGATTTCACATGGGAGTCGCTGTCGCGGCTCAAAGAGTTCAAGGCTGCCGTCAAGCTCTGATCGTTAGCGTCGTTCCAGACGTCACCGGAATCGATAAAACATTCGATTACTTGGTGCCAGAAAATCTGGCGAAAGATATTGTGATAGGGACCAGGGTGCGCGTGCCGTTACATCGCCGCAAGGTGCACGGATGGGTCGTTGAGTTGTTTGCTAACGGCAGCGTCGTAGATGCGACCGACTCAGTCGGCGGACGATCCCAGGTTGAGCCTCGATCATCGGTCGACCCTGCGCGCCTCTTGCCGATCATTGCGATAAGCGGTATCGGCCCGAGCCCAGAAATAATTTCGCTAGGCGAGTGGGCCACCTATCGTTGGGCTGGTCGTCGACGCGCGTTTTGTGTTGCCAGCTCGCCTGCAACGACGACGGCGCGTTTGCCGGCAGTCCGATACGGCAAGATCAAGGCCGCCAGATCATCAGACACGGACGATGTCGAATGGGCAATCGCGCAGCGAAAACTTGTTGTGCTCAGGCGCGGGCCGCAAGCCGACCTCCCGTCAATCGTCGCCCAGATTGCCTCGAGCGGTCCGACGCTTGTGGTCGTACCAACTCTGTATAGGGCGCGAATGATTGCCGCGGTGCTGCGGCGATCGGGCTTCAGCGTGGCATTGATGGGCGAAGACTGGGCCGCCGCCGCGGGTGGCGTCGATGTGATCATCGGCCCGCGCGGTGCGGTGTGGGCGAGCGCCCCGCGACTCGCCAGCATCGTCGTTATCGACGAACATGACGATGGGCTTCAAGACGAGCGTTCGCCGACCTGGCACGCCCGCGATGTTGCCATTGAGCGCGCCAAACGGCTTGGCGTTTCGTGCATCGCGATTACACCAACTCCGAGTGTCGCCGTGCTCGAGGCTTGTGACGGCCGATTGCGCGAACCAGATCGGCAAGCAATTGTTGCGGCTTGGCCCGAGATCAGAGTCATCGATCGGTCCCAGGATGAATCTTGGGCGTCGTCGCTGTTGTCATCAGAGTTGATCGCCGAGTTACGCGACCACACCCGACGCATCGTTTGCGTTATCAATACGAAGGGTCGCGCCAGGCTACTGGCCTGTGCCGGTTGCCGCGCGATTGCGCGCTGCGAAAAGTGCGATGCGGCAGTCGCGCTAACCGATGGCGGCGTGCTGCAGTGTCCGAAGTGCGACACCCAGAGGCCGCAGGTTTGCTCGCAGTGCAAGGCCGGCAAGTTTGCGTTGCTTAAGCCTGGCGTGAATCGACTGCGCGAAGAACTGGCGGCGGCGGCAGGCAGGCCAGTCGCCGATGTCGCCGAGGTTTCGGGCGCCCAAAAGCAGGGCGACAGCTCAGATGCCGCGAGCATGTTGATAGTTGGCACCGAGGCCGTGTTGCATCGCATTCATCAGGCCGACACGGTGGTGCTGCTCGACGTCGATGCCGAGTTGTTCGCCCCTCGCTATCGCGCCACCGAGATCACTCTTGGATTAGTCGTGATGGCCAGCCGTGTGGCTGCAGGCCGCAAAGACGGCGGGCGAGTGTTGCTGCAAACCCACAGCGCCAATCACCGTATGTTTTCGGCGCTGACTTCGTTGAATTTTGACTTGTTGATGAGCGAAGAGGCGGGCCGTCGCAAACTACTTCGCTTGCCACCTTTCGGCGCACTCGCGCACATCAGCGGCGCTGGTACGACGCAGTTCGCTGGCTCACTTTCCGAAACCCTGCTCGTCGCTGCTGCAACGCTCGCGCCTGATGATGTCGTTGTGCGAGCTGCGTCGGTTAACGACCTGGTTTCAACTTTGAAAAATACCGCAAAGCCGAAGGGTTCGCGCCTTAAGATCCAGATCGACCCGCCACGGATATAACTCGGTAACCGCGCTTACTCGCCTCGCGCGCCACGTCGAAGCCCTGGGATGTGAGCCAATCGGCAAGAGAGTCTGATCCTAAATTGCGTTGCACCACGAGCCAGGCCTTGCCGTCATCGCTCAGCATCGCCAGCCATCTCAACAACAAATCATGCAAGGCTTTTTTGCCGATCCGAATAGGCGGGTTTGACCAGATCAAATCGAACTTTGTGCTATCGGGCACGCCCTCCGGTGTGCAGACACTGACGTTGCGCAACTTGTTGCTGGCAGCATTGACGCGGGTCAGGTCTAGCGCGCGCTCGTTAATGTCGACCGCCCAAATCGTCGCCTGCGGCGAGAGCACCGCAAGTGTCATTGCCAGTGCGCCCGAACCGCAACCCAAATCTAGGAAGTTGCCATTATCTGGCGGTCGAATTGCTTGCTCAATCAACACCGCTGTGCCCGCGTCGATTCCCTGCCGCGAAAAAACGCCATGATCGCTCACAAGATGCAACTGAGTTCCAGCGACCTGCCAGGTCGCGCTGTGTTGCTTGTCGCCAATTTCGGCGCGGGGTCGCGAAGACTTGCTCTGAGGTTGTTGTGTGAAGTACTGCTCGTCACTCATGTCGCTCGCTAGCCTTACACGGTATGGCGCAGTCAAACGGTACCGAAATTCGAACCTTCGGTGACCCCGTGCTGAAGTCGGCGGCCGCAGAGGTGACGAACATCGACGGCAAGCTTGTAACTCTGACGGAAATGATGTTCAAGGTCATGTACGAGGCCCCCGGTCTTGGATTGGCGGGGCCGCAGATCGGCGTCCAGAAACAAATTTTTGTTTACGATGTCGACGACGAAGGCCCACACGTCTTGCTCAACCCGGTAATTGTCGAGTCGAGCGGCGAGTGGGTATACGACGAGGGATGTCTTTCAATTCCGGGTTTGTACGTCGAGATATTGCGGCCAAAAAATGTGCTGGTGCGCGGATTATCGCTGGACGGCAACACGGTGGAGATCGAGGCTGACGAGTTGCTGGCGCGGCTATTTCAGCACGAGATAGATCACCTCAACGGAGTTTTGATGTTCGATCGAATGCTCCCAGACCAGCGCAAAAATGCGCTGGCCGAATATCGACTTCTCGAACAAAAGCCGCAGAGTTCCGAACCGATTCATCTTCGCCTGACGTGAGTTCCCTGGCGCCGCTTCCCGTCGGGGCGGCATCGGGCGTCATCTATTTTGGTACGCCAGATGTGGCGGTGGCTCCGTTGCGGGCGCTCGTAAACGCGGGGGTAAACGTAGAACTGGTGGTGACGCGACCCGACACGCGGCGCGGGCGCGGCGCCGAGGTCAGCCATAGTCCAGTCAAGCGCGCAGCTGCCGAGATGGGTCTGCCGATAGCGCATGACCTGATAGATGTATCGGTTTCTGACACGCGCGGTTTGCTAGGGGTGGTAGTTGCGTACGGGAGGTTGATACCCGTGTCGCTGTTGACGCACATTCCGATGATCAACTTGCACTTCTCGCTGTTGCCGCGGTGGAGGGGCGCAGCACCCGTGGAGAGGGCGATCCTGGCTGGCGACCGCACTACCGGCGCGTGCATTATGCGCGTCGTGGAAGGCCTCGACACCGGCGAGGTTTACCGAAAGTGCGAAATCGATATTGGCGACACAGACACGGCCGTTGAGTTGCGCAACCGACTACTAGATATAGCAATACCGCTGCTGTTGGATGTCGTAACCAATGGCGCGGGAGCGGGCGTACCTCAGACGGGTCAGGCCACCTACGCGACCAAGATCACGAGCATCGACATGGAGTTCGATTGGTCAGCGGCCGCCGAGAAACTTGTGCGCGTGACCCGAATCGGCGCCGGCCACACAATGTTTCGCGGCAAGCGACTAAACATTCGAAACGCCCGAGTAATTGATGCGCCAGTGTCGCTCGTGCCGGGTGAGTTTCTAGGACTCTGTCCGGAGGGCGTCATTGTGTCCACGGGCCATGGCTCACTATGTTTGCTGACTGTGCAGCCCGAGGGCAAACCCGCCATCGAAGCCGCTGCATGGGCCCGCGGTGCTCGGCTAGAGCAAAACGAATTGTTCGGTTAGGTTATTAGTTCGGAGATGATGAACGGAGTCGTTGAATCCTTTGATGCCCATCGGGGTCTCGGCTACATCAACGCTCGCGGTGAAAGGTACGTATTTCATTGTGTCGAAATTAGTGACGGCAGCCGCAACATCGCGGTCAACACCCCCGTGAGTTTTGTACAAGTTACGCGATTCGATATTCGCGAGGCATCGCAGATCAAATCGCGCTAGTTGCCGCCCGCCTCGCTGCCCTTAACCTGTACGAACGCCATGCGAATGTTGCTCAGAGCATCGCGCATGGTCGGGTACTCCTCGCCGAGTCGCTCGCCGAGGCCCTCGACCAGGCAGGCCACGGCGTCGATGGCCAGTACGGCCTCGTCCAGGCGGGGAGGGTTGGCCGAGAGGTGTATGGCTGCTAACTCGTAGAGCCCCATGACGTGGTTGACGACGACGACATTGGCGGGGGCATCGGCGATGCGGCGTCGGGTCTCGTGGAGCTCGGCCTCGGCGTCAGCTAGCGCGCCGGGGCTTAAGTTATCGGTATCGAAATCTTCACTGTCCGTGGGTGATGTGTGATCGTCATTCATCTGCGATACGATAACCCCTCAAGTGGAGATCAGTTCTCCCACCTAATCACGAGTAGTACATCCAGAAGTCCCGAAAGAGACCTTTGTGTTGAGTCGGTGCATTTGGGTCGAGTGCGTGTGCGGCCTTGTCGCCATGCGGTTCGACTCGCGCGCACCCTCACCGCAGCGATCTTCGTAGGTTCTCCAAATCCACAGGAGGCAACGCCGCTTGCACAAGAGAGAAAAGCCATAGCACCGCCAGTAAACGAACCGCGGTACAACGAAAGAATTCGCTCCCGCGAAGTTCGCCTCGTTGATGCCGACGGATCTCAGGTGGGGATCGTTCCGATCGCAGATGCACTCGAAAGAGCCCGCATCGCCGAACTCGATTTAGTCGAAGTTGCTTCCCAGGCAGAACCGCCCGTATGTCGAATCATGGACTACGGAAAGTTTCGTTACGAAGAAGCGCAACGTCTGAAGGAGTCGCGCAAGAAGACCGTACAGATCACCATGAAGGAAGTGAAGTTCAAGCCAAAGATCGGCAAGGGTGACTTCGATACCAAAGTGCGCCACATCCGCGAGTTTCTCGCTGAGGGTCACAAGATCAAAGTCACGCTGCAGTTTCGCGGTCGCGAAGTCGCTCACCCCGAACTGGGAGCAAAGATACTTGACGGTGTTATCGAACAAGTGGGCGATATGGCCCGAGTCGATACTTATGCCCGACTAGAGGGTCGCAGCATGACGATGGTTCTTTCGCCCGAAAAGAAAACGGCCAAGAAAACAGATCCCAAACCGCCAGCAGCGACGCCAGCACCGCTACCAGCGGCTGTTGTCGAAGCCGCTGAGGCAACAGGCACTGACAACTGATCTATTAGCGCAACAAGCAAAATTTAACTGGAGGCAAGAAATGCCAAAGATGAAGACTTCGAAGACAACCGCGAAGCGGTTCAAGAAAACCGGCACGGGCAAGTTGCGCCGTCAGCAGTCGATGCGCCAGCACCTTTTCGAGCACAAGGCGTCGACCCGCACCCGTCGTCTCGACGGTTCGGTAGACGTGCACTCTGGCGACGTCAAGCGCATCAAGCGTCTCCTCGGCGAGCGCTAGAGATCATTCGCCCACTCGTTAGCAGTTAATTTTCTAAAAGTTTCCCGAAAGGATTAAATCATGGCAAGAGTAAAACGCGCAGTTCACGCCCGCAAGAAGCACAAGGCAATTCTTGAAAAGGCTAAGGGTTACTACGGCGACCGCAGCCGCACATTCCGTTCGGCCAACGAGCAGGTAATGCACTCCGGTCAATACGCATTCCGCGACCGTCGCGCCAAGAAGGGCGAGTTTCGCAGTTTGTGGATCCAGCGCATCAATGCCGCTTGCCGTCAGAACGACTTGTCGTACAGCCGTTTTATCGCGGGTTTGAGCAAGGCCGGTGTTTCTGTTGATCGCAAGATCCTCGCCGACATCGCCGTGCACGACGCCCAGGCCTTTACAAACTTGGTGGAGACCGCCAAGGGAGCGCTTGTCTGAGCGACACGCATCTCGCGTTTTCACATCCACGTGTTCAGCGGTTGCGTCGCCTTAGTTCGCGTCGCGCCGCCCGAGTAGAAGACAACGCCTTCATCATCGAGGGCGCAACGTTGATCGCCGAGGCGATCTCTGCTGGTTGGCGCATCGAGTCGCAATTCTTGGCCCCCGGCGGCGCGAGGGTGTTCGGCACCGAGTCTGACATCTATCAACTCGCCGACGGCGTTATGGAGCGTGCTGCCACAACGGCGACGCCGCAACCCGTAATCGCGATCGCCGAACGGCGCGTGAGCACGTTGACCGAATTGCCCGAATCTGGCTGGATAGTTGTCGCCGATCGCGTCAGCGATCCTGGCAACATGGGCACCATTTTACGCTCGGCCGAGGCTGCCGGTGCGTGCGCAGTCGTGTTGACAAATGAGACCGTCGAGGCGTTCAACCCCAAGGTCGTGCGCTCGTCGGCTGGCGCGCTATTTCACGTGCCGGTGGTAGAAGGCATCGAGCTGGCCGACATCGCTAGCGCCGGTTTTCGCCTAGTCGGTACTTCGTCACATCATCAGCCCGGCGTGGTCGAATACACCAAGGCCGATCTAAGCGGTCGGGTCGCTGTCGTGGTCGGCAACGAAGCGCACGGTATGTCTTTGGATATCAATGTCGAGCAGTGGGTCAACATCCCGCACTTCGGTCGCGGCGAAAGCCTCAACGTGGCGATGGCGGCGACGCTGATCTGTTTCGAAGTCGCGCAGCAACAAGCCGCCAAATAGCGGGTTCGCAAACCGTCAGGCGAGTAGCGTTAGAAGGCGATATGGCCTCTTCAGATATTTCAGACGCCAGTCAGCTGAGCGCGCAGATTGAGTCTGCCTCCGGCGCCGCACTCGCGGCCATCAGCACAGCGTTAGACGCCGAGGCGTTGCGGGCTATTTCGGCCGAACTGGCTGGCAAAAAGAGCAGCATCGCCGTGCTCAAGTCACAACTTGGCAAGATCGACGACATCGAATCGCGCAAGACTGCGGGGCGATTAATCAATGCTGCCTCCGAAGCGATCGCCGTTGCCCTCGAAGAGCGGCTGGCTTCCTTGTCGGCGCGTGATCTGGCGCTGCAGGTTAGCTCTGAGCCACTCGACCTCACAGAGTTGGCAACACTAAATCGACGAGGCTACGAGCACATTGTTTCCCAGGCGCAGCAGCGCCTCGAAGATGTGTTTATTGGGCTCGGTTTTCAAATTGCCGAGGGCCCCGAAGTCGAGACCGACTTCTACAACTTCGAGGCGCTGAACATGCCTAAGTCGCACCCCGCGCGCAGCGAGTTCGACACGATATTTTTGAACTCGGGTGAGCCGAACTCCATCTTGTTGCGCACACACACTTCGCCCGTGCAAATTCGTGTGATGCAAACATGGGAGCCACCGATCTACGCGATCATGCCAGGTCGTGTGTTTCGCCGCGATACGCCCGACGCCACGCACATGCCGGTATTTCATCAGATCGAAGGTTTGGTGATCGATCGGGGCATTACATTTGCCCACCTCGCAGGCACGATCGAGGCTTTCACCAAGGCATTCTTCGGCGCTGAGTTCACGAGCAGGTTGCGCCCTTCGTTTTTCCCCTTCACCGAGCCGAGCGCCGAATTCGACATCCGCCAGAAAGATGGCAACTGGATTGAGTTGGGTGGGTGCGGGATGGTGCACCCGAATGTTCTTCGCGCTGGCGGCATTGACCCAGACGAATTTACCGGTTTCGCATTCGGTTTCGGGATTGACCGCATGGCCAAAGAACGCCACAACGTCCAAGACATCCGTGAGATGTACACCAACGACCTGCGTTTCGTTAGGCAGTTTTCGTGAAGATTTTGCATTCTTGGTTGTGCGAGTTTGTCAACGTCGGTGGCGACATTGATGCCACGGGCGAGACGCTTACAAAACTTGGACTAGCCGTAGAGGGAGTCGAGCAGGTCGGCAAATCGGTCGAGGGGGTCGTGGTGGCCAAGGTTTTGCGCACCGAGCGACACCCAGATGCGGCCAAGGTCATTCGTGTATATGTCGACGCGGGCGACGGCGCCCAGATGCATGTGTGGTGCGGCGCCTCGAATATGAATGCCGGCGATCTTGTACCTCTCGCAACATTGGGTACGACGATGCCAGACGGCAGGTTGATCGGTTCGCGCGGAATTCTCGGCATCGACAGCCAGGGAATGTTGTGTTCAAGCACTGAACTAGGCCTTGGCGCAGACGCATCGGGTATCTATATCTTGCCGCCAGGTTTACAACTTGGCGCTGACGTCTTTGCCGCGCTCAGAATCGAAAGCGATCATGTTTATGAACTAGACGTCACCCGCAACCGTCCAGATTGCAACGGTTATCTCGGCGTCGCGCGTGATATCGCGGCATTCTTGGGTAGGCCGCTGCGTATTCCACATGGCGATCAGAAATCTCGAGGTTTGGGCAAGAGCGTGCCGGTCAAGATCGTCGCCGAAGATCGCTGCGGTCGTTTTAACGTGACCGTGATGTCTGGCGTGGTGGTCGGCCCGTCGCCGCAATGGGTGGCAAGGCGTCTGGCTCGAGCAGGTATGCGCCCGATCAACAACGTCGTAGATGCCTCAAACCTCGTAACTCTCGAGTTGAACCAGCCAAATCATGCCTACGATTTCGAGTCGGTAAAAGACGGCTTCGTGATTCGTCTAGCCCGTGATGGTGAAACCATTAAGACGCTCGACGGCACGATTCGCCAAGTAATGACCGACACTTTGTTGATCTGCAACGCGGCCGATAGCCCGGTTGGAATCGCCGGCATTATGGGCGGTCACGATTCTGAGATCACGCCCGCGACGAATACGGTTGCACTCGAGACGGCGTGGTTCGAGCCGCTCGGGATCGCGCGTTCTGTGGTTCGATTGAATCTACGCACCGAGGCATCACTGCGCTTCGACCGCGGTGTTGATCCGTACGGTATCGAGCACTCGGTGAGTCGCTTCGCGGCGATTTTACGCGAGACATGCCCGCAACTCCTCGTCCATTCTGGCGACACCGACGCGCGCGCGGCGGCGTTGCCACCACAAACCCTTGACGTTGCCCTACGAATCGAGCAGGTCGAGCGCGTTCTGGGCCAATCTAAGTCGTCGAGCGAAATCGAGAAGTTGTTGGCTCCACTCGGTTTTGCTGTGACCGACAAGAGCAAGGCGACGATCACTGTCGCCGTGCCTTCGTATCGCCCCGACGTCACCAGCGAGATCGATCTCATCGAAGAGATCGCCCGCCACATTGGCTACGACAACCTTGGTAAGTCTGTACCGAAGTCGCCTGTGCATGGCACGCTCTCTAGACGCCAGCAACGGCGACGCCTGGTGCGCCAGTTATTGCTCGGTCTAGGCGGGTGCGAGGCGATGCCGAACCCGTTCTTGGCGCCCGGTGACCTGGCTAAATGCGGCTTAGACGAGAGCACCGCACTGCGGCTATCTAATCCGCTTGTTGCCGAAGAGAGTTTGCTGCGCACTTCGTTGCGCCACGGCATGCTCAAGACTTTGGCGTACAACCAGAGTCACCGAGTCAGCGACATTGTGATATTTGAACTCGGGCACGTCTACCCGCAAGGCGCAGAGCAATTGCCCGACGAGTACGAGGCCTTGTGCGTGATGGTGGCCGAGAGCGACGCTGCGAAGGCGATGGATATCTGGTCTCAATTAAGCGTGGGCCTGAGAATCGGCGCGCAGTTGCGGCAAGACACGCCACCGCCGGGTTTTCATGCCACCCGCAGCGCCGAGTTGAAGCGCGGTAAAACTCTTGTAGGCAGTGTTGGTGAGATCGACCCGACTGTGCTGGCGCGCTACGGCATCAGCGGGCGAGTGGCCTGCGTCGAACTGAACTTGAGCGTCGTTCTTGACGACGAGCCAAAGACGCAATCGGCGCAGGTTGTAAGCCTGTTTCCTTCCTCCGATTTTGATCTTGCCTTTACTGCCCCGACCAGCGTCGCGGCCGGGGCGCTGAGCAAGGCGCTACGCCAGGCCGGCGGCTCGCTGGTCGTTGAGATGACGATGTTCGATGTTTATCGTGGTCCCGGGGTCGCGGTCGATGCGCGCAGTCTTGCCTACCGTTTTCGCCTGCAGGCACTAGACCGCACCCTTACCGACGCCGAGGTCGCAGATGTGCGCTCTAAGTGCATCGCTGCCGCCATCAAGCTCGGCGCCAATCTGCGCTAGCAAGGCCATAACGGGCGCGGCTGATCTTGTCGCAGGTGCTTGCATAACTATGCGATAGGGCGTATAGTAATACGGATATGTACAAAGTCGCGATAATCGGGGCCTCTGGGTTCACTGGGGCAGAGTTGTTGCGACTGTGTGCCCAACACCCACAGTTTGATGTTGTCTACGCAACTGGCGACACGCAGGCAGGCACGTTGGCCAGCAACTTGTACCCGTCGCTCGCCGCCGCATATCCCAACCTGGTATTCGAAGAATTTGACGTCGAACGCGCCGCCAAATGCGATGTCGTGTTTCTCGGGTTGCCGCACGAAGCCTCGCTAGCGATTGCCCCGCAACTGCACAAGCGGGTACGTCTCGTCGTCGATCTCTCGGCTGCTTTCAGATTGACCGATGCCTCGCTGTATCCGCAGTGGTATGGCTTTGAGCACACCCAGCGTGAGTTACTAAAGCAAGCCGTATACGGGCTGCCAGAGTTGTATCGCAAGCAGTTAGTCGGGGCGACGATGATCGCTACGCCAGGCTGCTTTGTAACCGCCGCAAGCCTCGCGCTGACCCCCCTCGTCGCCGACGGCACGATCAACCCGCGGGGCGTCATTGTCGACGCGGCATCGGGCGTGTCGGGTGCTGGCAGGGCGCTGAAGCACAACGTGATGTTCTCAACTGTAGATGAAGACTTCAGCGCGTACGGTTTGCTCGACCATCGTCACACACCCGAGATCGAACAGGTCACTGGCGCGCAGGTTCTGTTCACGCCACATCTCGCGCCAATGAATCGCGGCATCTTGGCTACGTGTTACGCGCGGCCGAGTGCTCTAAAGACGCCGAGCACATCATCGTTACTGGCGAGCCTGGCGCGTGCCTACGCCAAGGAACCCTTTGTTGTTGTGCGCCCGGCCTCGCCAAGCACTAAGGCGACGATGGGCAGTAACGCGGTGCACATCACGGCGCGATTCGACGAGCGCACCGGTTACGTGATGGTCATCTGCGCGCTCGACAATCTCACCAAGGGTGCATCTGGCGGGGCGATCCAGGCCGCCAATGTGGCTCTCGGTATCGACGAAACATTGGGGCTTACAAACGTCGGTGTATTCCCGTGAAGTCGAGCGCATCTCTCGACACGAACCCATCTCAAGGGGCGACAGCCGCGCGCGAAGCCGCAGCC
>Ga0209702_10001338_pt1 | contig 47486 bp, 56 predicted proteins | sample FRY01_FD_187210 | JGI IMG/M metagenome (GOLD analysis project Ga0209702, IMG submission 187210) | Freshwater microbial communities from Lake Fryxell liftoff mats and glacier meltwater in Antarctica - FRY-01 (SPAdes) (version 2) | ecosystem: Environmental > Aquatic > Freshwater > Ice > Glacier... | reverse complement strand
CATGGCTTAGCCAGTGCAGCGGATTCCAGGGCGCGTGGCGCTCGCGCGCTTGCGAGGCCAACCGCACGTTGTCCCACACGGTGAACGGGAGGAAGATGTTGGTCTTCTGGTAACTGCGGCCCAGGCCCAGGCTAGAAATGCGTTCCGGGCTCTTGCCCGCTACCTCGACTCCGAGCAGCTGGATCGTGCCCGAGGTGGGTGGCAAGTCACCCGAGATCAGGTTGGCCAGGGTGGACTTGCCTGCGCCGTTGGGCCCGATCACGGCGTGGATGCGGTGGCGAAACAGCTCGACCGACACACCGTCCACAGCGGCCAGCCCACCGAAGCGCTTGGTGAGGTGCTGCGCGCTCAGAAGAAGATCGCTCATGGGATCTTCCGTTTCCCGAGCACGCGCTCGGCCAGGCCCATCAGGCCACGCGGTGCGAACACCACCACCAGCACGATGAAACTGCCCATGAGCAGCTGCCAGTGTTTGGTGAAATCCTTGAACAGGTGCATCACATATTCGAATGCAAAGGCGCCCGCGATGGCGCCCGCGAAGTTGCCCGTACCACCCAGGATGACCATCATGATGGCGTGTGCGCTCATGTGAAAACCCATCAGCTCAGGATTCACATAGCCGGTTTGCGCTCCCCACAGATAGCCCGCCACGCCCGCCAGAGCACCAGCGAGGGTGAAGGCGGTGAGGCGATAGCCGAAGGTGCTGTAGCCGACCGCGCGCATGCGGTGCTCGTTGACCCGGATGCCAGCCAGTACGCGACCAAAAGGCGAAAACAGCAGGCGACGCAGGAAGGCATAAACCAGCAGCATCAGCACCAGCGTGAGGTAGTAAAAACCAATGTTGCTGTCCAGATTGATGCCGTTCCAGCCGAACAGCTCGGCGTGTGGCCGGAAGTTCACGTACAGGCCGTCGGAGCCACCCAGGGCGCGGTTGTCGAAAAACAGAAAAAATACCATCTGGGCAAATGCCATGGTGACCATGATGAAGTAGATGCCATGGGTGCGAACCACAAAGAAGCCGATGATCAGCGCGGCCAGGCCCGAACCCAGCGCGGCCAGGGGGAGTGACCACCACAGGCTGATGGGGACGTCCGCAGGGGTCAGGAAAGCCAGCGCGTAGCCGGCCAGCCCGAAGTAGGCGGCGTGGCCGAGCGAGACCAGGCCTGTCACGCCCTGCAGCAGATCCAGGCTCATGGCGAAGATCGCCAGGATCATCATCTGTGTGACCATCTGCTGGTAAAAGCCTGCGCTTTCCGACGGCACCAGCGGAAAGGCGGCGAGCGCCACAGCGCCCACGGCCAGTAGCACCTGCACACCACGCGGCAGGATTTCGATTTGGGGCTTCGGGGTACTCATCTGATGTTGCTTTTAACGCTGGTCTCTGGGTGTGTGTCGGTGCTCATTGCTTGAATAGCCCTTCAGGCTTGTAAAGCAACACCAGCGCCATCAGCATGTAAACGGCCATCCCTGCAATTTGCGGCACCAACACCTTGCCGAAGGTGTCCACCAGCCCCACCAGCAGGGCGGCCACCAGCGCACCGCGCACCGAGCCGATACCACCGATGACCACCACCACAAAGCACATGATGAGCACCGAGCTGCCCATGCCGGGGTAGACGCTGGCCAGGGGTGCGGCGATCATGCCGGCGATGGCGGCCAAGCCCACGCCGAGCGCGAACACCACGCCGTAGATCAGGCGGATGTTGATACCCAGTGCCTCGGTCATTTCGCGGTTGAAGGCGCCAGCGCGAATCTTCATGCCCAGCCGGGTTTTGGAGATCAGCAGATACAAGCCAACAGCAAGCGCTATACAGACACCCGCCACCACCAGCCGGTACACCGGGTACGAGAGGTTTTCGGTTAGCGGAATCGACCAGTTCACCAGCTCGGGCACCTGCACCGCATGCACGTCGTCACCCCAGAGAATGGAGCGCGTCTCCTCGAAGATGTAGACCAGCCCGAAGGTGAGCAGCACCTGATCGAGGTGGTCGCGTTTGTAAAAGTGCCGAAACAACAGCCACTCCAGCAGCCAGCCCAGCGCCACCGCCAGCACGGTCCCCACCACGATCGCCAGCACCAGACTGCCCAGCTGCGCGGTGAAAAACCAGGCCAGGTAGGCGCCAATCATGTAGAAGCTGCCGTGTGCCAAATTGACCACACCCATGATGCCGAAGATCAGCGTGAGCCCAGCGGCCAGCATGAACAGCAACAAGCCGTATTGCAGGCTGTTGAGCAGTTGGATCAGGAAGTTGGCAAGGTCCATGGAGCAGTCAGGTCAGGCACATAAAAAACCCGCACCGACAGGGTACGGGTTGTGTCGGCAAGGAGCGGCGCAGACTGCGCCCACGCCTCAGGCCATCCGGCAGCCAGCGCCGGAGTCGGCTACCGCCTTGCCGGCAATGCCAATCACCTTGTTTTCGTTGTTTTCGACCTGACGCAGGTACATGTCTTGTATCGGGTTGTGCGAAGGACTCATGGACCATTGGCCGCGCGGGCTGTCGATCACCGCACTGTCCATGGCACCGTACAAGGCCTTCTTGTTTGACAGATCACCTTGGGCCGCGTTGGCGCCTTTGAGGAGCAGCAGGCCGCTGTCGTAGCCCTGCACCGCATACACGTCGGGTTGGCTTTTGAAGGCATTGACATAATCGCGGCGAAATTTCTTGTTGCGCGGCGTGTCCAGCGAGTCGCTGTAATGCAAGGTGGTCAGCACACCCTCGGCCGCTGGCCCGGCCGCTTGCAAAACGCCCTCGGTTAGAAAGCCCGAACCGTAAAGCTGGATGTTCTTGTTCAAGCCCGAAGCAGCGTAGTCGCGCAGGAATTTGGCAGCGCCACCGCCAGCCCAGAAACAGGCCACCGCGTCGGGATTGAGCGCGGCGATTTCGGTCAGCAGGGCCTGAAATTCGACGTTGGGAAAGGGCAGGCCAAGCTTTTTTATGATAGTGCCGCCAGCGGCGGTGTAGCTCTTCTCGAAACCCTCAAACGCTTCGTCGCCCGCAGCATAGTTCCAGGTGATCCACACCGCTTTTTTGTGGCCGCGGTCCATCATGGGCTTGCCCAATGCCAATGTGGGCTGCGAGTTGCTGAACGAGGCACGGTAAACGTTGGGCGCACACTGCGCCCGGGTCGCCATGTGGACGCCTGCATTCGGAATGATGTTGAGCACACCGCTTTCACGTGCCACTTTGTGAATGCCCATCTGCACGCCCGAGTGCACTGTGCCCACGAGCACGTCGACCTTGTCGCGTTGCACCAAGCGGTTGGCATTTTCGATCGCTTTTGCCGGGTTGGCCTCGTCGTCCACCTTGAAGAACTCGATCTCGCGCCCACCCAGTTTGCCGCCCTGTTCGTTGAGCGCCATCATGAAACCGTTTTCGATCGCCTTGCCCAGCTGCGCGAAGGTGCCGGTGTAGGGCAGCATGAGGCCCACGCGTAGCTTGTCGGACTGGGCACGCACGATCTGGGGCAGCAGGAGGCCAGCGGAGGCGGCGCCAATCACGGCGGCACTGCGGGTGAGAACGAGTCGGCGGGTGGTCATGGGTGGCGCTCCTGTCGGTTGGTTGATGGAAGAATTGAATGTAGGTAAGCGGCGTCTGAGCGGGGAGAGTGGATTCCCTTATTTTAGATATGAACTATCTAAATATCAACAAAATAGCTCTCAATTTCGTCGCAAGTCGTCTACCGGCGTTAACCTGTGCCCCGGTTTTGTACCACTTCTGTCTTCACGAATCTTTCAATCGGTTCTTCTTTCATGGCGCCGAACTGCGTACCAACCCCTCGCCTGCTTGCGCTGGGTAGATCGATCCCCTCCTCCACGCCACATGCGGTAGGTCAAGCCGACTCCGCAAAGGACGCAGCGCAGCTGGACACGAATTCCCAAGGCCTTGGTCGATTTGCAGGTACACACGCTTTCCGTCAACCTTGACGGAGCAACCGCGCAATGCGTTGGTGACAGGCGCGCAGGTGGGTTTGTCGTTGCGCCCATCTCGACCCCTTCGGTCTTGTGAAACTTCCACACCCAGCAAAGCTTCCTGATATTGCGATCAATGTCTTCTGGCATGCGAAATACCACCGTTCGCCTGCCAACCGATGGCTACGTGGCATCTTGTTTGAGCTGTTTAGCGGTGCTAATGCCAGCGCTCCAGCGCCAGCCTAACGCAGCCTGACCATTGCGGCTTGACTGGATTCGCTCCGATCACATGGACGCATCTTGTTCTGCGTTCGCGTCAGCAAGCACATGAGCGTTCTACTTGTCGCATTGAAACTGTCGCGCCGATTGGCTGTTTGAGCTGATCAACCGTTGCAAAAAGCACAAAGACGCTGGGCAAACTCTTCTCTCCAAAAGGAGGTTGAACCCATCGGGCTATGGTCAAACATGTTCTTCTATCAGCCCGGTAGAACCGCAGTGGCTTCTATCTCAACCTTGGCGCGGGCCTCGACAAGCGCGGCCACCTGCACGCAGGTCATGGCCGGAAAGTTGCGGCCCATGACCTCGCGGTAAACCTGGCCCAGCTCCTTCAGGCGGGCTTGATACTCCACACGATCGATGATGTACCAGGTCAAGCGGACCATGTGCTCAGGGCCAGCGCCGGCTTCCTGCAAGATAGCTGCGATGTTGCGCAGGGCTTGAGCGGTTTGCGCGATGAAGTCGTCGGATTCGAATTGCTGCTGGGCATTCCATCCAATTTGGCCACCGACAAAAATCTGATTTCCTCGCGCGACAATGCCGTTGGCATAGCCTTTTGCTGGCGCCCAACCGGCGGGTTGAAGTGTTGTTATGTGTGTTTGCACGTCAAGCCTTGATATTGCCGTCAATGGGGGGGATTTGAGCTTGAAGCGCTGAAGTTTGCCGGTCTCGGTACGGGGCAGGCTGGTCAGAAACTCGATTTGGCGTGGGTATTTGAAGGGGGCGATCGTCGCTTTCACAAAATCCTGCAGCGCTGTGACCATGTCAGCGTTGCTGGCATGGCCGGGCTTGAGGACGCAAAAGGCTTTGACAACCATGCCCCGCGCCTCGTCGGGCTGGCCGATGACGGCGCATTCCAACACAGCGGCGTGCTGGAGCAACGCCTCTTCCACCTCGGGTGCGGCCACGTTGTAGCCGGCAGTAACGATCATGTCATCGGTGCGCGACTGAAAAAAGAAATAACCGTCGGCATCTTGCACAAAGGCGTCACCCGGATAGTTCAAGCCGTCTTTCACGTAATTGGCTTGGCGTGCATCGTCCATGTACCGGCAACCGGTTGGGCCGACCACAACCAGCTTGCCCAACGTGCCACGCGGCACTTCTTGTCCCGATTCATCGACCACCTGCGCGCTGTAGCCCGGCACGGCTTGGCCAATGGCGCCCGGGCGCACCCGACCGGGCTGTGAAGAGACAAAGATATGAAACATTTCGGTGGCACCAATGCCGTCCAGCAGCTCGATGCCTGTCGCTGTTTTCCAGAGTTGGCGCGTCGCATCGGGCAAGCCCTCGCCCGCGCTGACACAAATGCGCAGTCGCGGCGGTTGTCCGCGCTGTTGCAGCTCTTGCGCCATGAAGGGCGCCATCTGGCGGTAAAACGTGGGTGCGGTGTAGCAGATCGTGGCGCCGCTCTCGAAGATGAGTGATGCCATCGCTTGAGGTGTGTAGGCAACGTCGGGCAGATAAACCGACGCGCCAGCCCACATGGGAAACACCAGCAAGCCGCCCAAACCAAAGGTGAAGGCCAGCGGCGGTGATCCCATCACGATGTCGTCCGGCGTGGCCTTGAGCACATGGCACGGCCAGGCTTCGCAGGCTGCCAGCACATCGCGGTGGGTGTGCACCGCTGCCTTGGGTTTACCGGTAGTGCCCGAGGTGAAGGCGAGCAAAGCGATGTCATCACCCGCGGTGTCACAGGCAGTGAAAGGGCCGGTTTTGGTGCTGGCCAATGCCGCCAGCGATCCCGGTGCATTCGTCTGGCCAAAGGGGACGATGGTTTTGAGCGCGGGATGCTGTGCTTGCGCCAACAGCAATTCGTCGAGCCATCGCGCATCGCACAGGGCCACAGCCGGCAAGGCTTTTTCAACGATTTCCCCCAGCTCTTTGGCGCGCAGCAGCGGCATGGAGGCCACCGCGATCAGACCGGCTTTGACCACCGCCAGCCACGCCAGCATCATCTCGATGGAGTTGCCGCCGCGCAGCAGCACCCGGTTGCCGGGCTCCAGACCCAGGTCCTGCACCAGCACCTGGCCTAGCTGGTCCACCCGCTGGCGCACCTCGGTATAACTCAAGGTGAGCGTGGGCGAGCGCAGCAGGGGGCGTTCGGCAAAGCCTTTGCTCGTCGCCTGGTCGAGCAGCCTTTCCACCAGATTGAGCTGTGGCGTCGACGCCAGTTGTTGCAATTCGGGCAGTTCGTAGCGCAGGGCAGGCCATTGGCTGGCTGGTGGCAAGCGGTCGTGCACAAAGCGGTCGGTCTGGGCAGAATGGCTCATGGCTTCGCTTTCTAGGCACGGTGGTGGGTGGCTGCAGACAGCGTCTTTAAAACCGATTTACCGATGATCAGTTGCTGCACTTCCGTTGCGCCCTCGTAGATGCGCAGCGAGCGGATGTCGCGGTACAGGCTTTCGACCTTGGTGCCGACTTTCACACCCATGCCACCGTGCATCTGCAACGCCATGTCAATGACACGCTGGGCGTTCTCGGTGGCGGTCATCTTGGCCATGGCGGCAGCAGCCGTGTAGGCCTGCGCAGCGACGGGGGTCGCTGTGCCGACGCTGTCGCGCAGCCAAGCTGCGCGGTAGGTGAGCAGCGCAGCCGCGTCGATCAGCGCCGCCATCTCGCCCAGCTTGGCTTGGGTCAACTGAAAATCGGCCAGGCGCTGACCAAACATCGGGCGGGCTTGCGCATATGCCACCGCCTCGACCAGCGCGCGCCGCGCCATACCCAGCGCAGCAGCGGCGACCGACGCGCGAAAAATGTCCAGCGTTCGCATGGCCAGTTTGAAACCGCCGTTTAGCTCGCCCAATTGCGCGCTGGCCGGGATGTGGCACCGATCGAATTGAAGCGTTGCCAATGGATGGGGCGCCATGACTTCGATGTGCTCGGACGCATCCAGACCCGGCGTTGTGGCATCCACGATAAAAGCGGTGATGCCACGGGTGCCAGCTTGCGGGTCGGTTTTGGCAAACACGCAGTAATAGTCGGCGATGCCGCCGTTGCTGATCCATGTCTTGCTGCCGTTGAGCGTGACCGCTGGCACCGGATTCGAGCTGTTGTGGTCATCGGCTGGCTTGAGATCTTGGTAAGTGGCCACGGTTTTCATCGCGCCCGCATCGGAGCCGGCATCGGCCTCACTGAGCGCAAACGCCGCTATCTTGTCGCCACGCGCGACCGCCGGCAAATAGGCGGCCTGCTGCGCGGGCGTACCAGCCAGCGTGATCGCACCGCTGCCCAGGCCCTGCATGGCAAAGGCAAAGTCGGCCAGGGGCGAATGAAAGGCCAGCGTCTCGCGCAGGATCGCCAGCGCGCGCGAGTCCAGCTGCGCCAGCGCGCCGCCGAACTCGGCCGGCACGCAGTAACGCAGCCACCCGGCCTCACCCAGCAGCCGCACCCATTGCTGGCAAGCCTGCCGGTCATCGCGTTCATCGACCTGTTGCAGCGGCACCCAGGCGGCCAGGGCATTGGCAAGTCGCCGATGCTCGGCATTGAAAAATGGCAGCGCGAGGTGGTCGAGCGGGACAGCCATATCAGCTCCCCTCGAACACGGGTTTCTGTTTGGCGGCGAATGCGTCATAGGCCCGCTTGAAATCCTGGGTCTGCATGCAAATGGCCTGCGCCTGCGCTTCGGCTTCGATGGCCTGCTCGATCGTCATGGCCCACTCCTGTTGCAGCATGGTTTTGGTCATACCCTGTGCAAAGGTCGGGCCTGCGGCCAGCTCGGCGGCCAGCGCCTGTGCCTTGGGCAGCAGATCGGCGCTCTCATGCAGGCTGTTGAAAAAGCCCCAGCTCAAGCCCTCGCTCGCGGTCATGGCGCGCCCGGTGAACAGCAACTCGGACGCGCGACCTTGACCGATCACGCGGGGCAGTAAGGCGCATGCCCCCATGTCGGCACCCGCCAGCCCGACGCGGGTGAACAAGAAAGCGGTCTTGGTGTGGGCGGTGCCCAGCCGCATGTCGCAAGCCAGCGCCACCATGGCGCCAGCGCCGGCGCAAATGCCGTCGATGGCGCCAATGACAGGCTGTGGGCTGTTGCGCATGCACTTGACCAGATCGCCGGTCATGCGGGTGAACGCCAACAGCTCCGGCATGGTCATCTTGGTTAGCGGGCCAATGATTTCGTGCACATCGCCACCCGAGCAGAAATTGCCGCCAGCACCGGTCACCACGACCACCTTGACATCGGTCGAGTGCCTGAGTGCTGCAAACAGATCACGCAGCTCGGCGTAGGAGTCGAATGTCAACGGGTTCTTGCGCTGCGGGCGGTTGAGGGTAATGGTGCCCACGCCATGGGAAAACGACCAGGCGAAGTGCTGCGCGGCATAGGCAGCGGTGGCAGCGAACTGGGCGCGCATGGGGTTGTCTGCGCGAATCAAATGGTTCATACGGTCCCGATGGAAGGGTGGGTGTCGCTGTGGGCGTTGGCCTTGACCATGCCCAGCAGGCGGTGCAGGGTGGCGATTTCGCGGGTGCTCAAGGTGGAAAAGGCCTCGACGATCCAGCCCTCATGCTGATTCGCCATTTCGCTGAACAGCGCGCGCCCTTGGGTTGTGAGGACAACACGGTGGGCGCGACGGTCGTCCGGCACGGCGACCCGCTCCACCAGCCCTTGCGCCACCAGCTGATCGGTGATGCCGGTGACATTGCCACCAGTGACCATCATGCGGCGCGACAACTCGTTCATCTTCAGCCCCTGAGGCGCACGATCCAGCTGGGCCATCAGGTCAAAGCGCGGCAGGGTGGTGTCGAACTGGTCGCGCAGGCGAGCTCGCACCTGGGTTTCGATCAGTTGGGCGCAGGTAAGCATACGCAACCACAGGCGCAGTTCCTCGGGATGCTCGGCGGGGGTAGTGCCGAACAGGCGGGCTTCTTTGTCCATGGAGATCCCTCGTCGTTGGTGGCGTCATGCAAAACCAGCTTCAGGCGTGGCCAAGAACCGCCAGTCGGCATATCTCACTGGCTGCTTCGGGGCTATAGGCACCGGTTTTGCTCAACTTTAGCATTTTATTTTACCTTCGAATATTTTATATGTAATATACCGTCGAGGGGCTGATGTGATCAGCGGATCCGTTTGGCGCCCTTCGCACCCACCCCATTTGCAACAGCCGTCGGCTAACTTGAACACCGCCGACGCCACGCCTTAGGAGTTATATGAACATTGTCTGTATCGGTGGCGGACCTGCGGGTCTGTATTTCGGCGTGTTGATGAAAATGCAGAATCCTGCCCACGACATCCGGGTGGTGGAGCGAAACAAGCCCTATGACACCTTTGGCTGGGGCGTTGTTTTTTCCGATGCCACGATGGACAACATGCGCCAGTGGGACCCGGTCACAGCTGCTGAGATTCAGCTCGCGTTCAACCACTGGGACGACATCGAGCTCGAGTTCAAGGGCGAGGTAATCCGTTCGGGCGGCCATGGTTTTGTCGGCATCGGCCGCAAGAAGCTGCTCAACATCTTGCAAACGCGATGCGAGCATCTGGGCGTGAAGCTGGAGTTCGAAGTTGACGCCGAGTCCGACCTCGACTACCCGGATGCCGACCTGATTGTGGCCAGCGATGGCATCAACTCACGCATTCGCAGCCGATACGAGCAGGTCTTCCAGCCCGAGGTGGTGGCGCGCCCCAACCGCTTCCTTTGGCTGGGCACCCACAAGCTGTACGACGCCTTCACCTTTTTGTTCGAAAACACCGAGCACGGCTGGTTTCAGGCGCATGTCTACAAGTTTGACGAGAACACCACCACCTTTATTGTCGAGTGCCCTGAACACGTCTGGCTGGCCCACGGCCTGGATCAGGCGGACCAGGATCAATCGATTGCGTTTTGCGAAAAAGTATTCGCCAACAACCTGCAAGGTGCCAAGCTGATGACCAACGCGCGCCACCTGCGCGGCTCGGCATGGCTGAATTTTCAGCAGGTCAAGTGCGCGCAGTGGTCGCACTTCAACGGCCAAAGCCATGTGGTGTTGATGGGTGACGCGGTGCATACCGCCCATTTCGCTATTGGCTCAGGTACCAAGCTGGCCATTGAGGATGCAATTGAGCTGGCCCGCCAGTTTGACCAGGCCAGCAAAGACGGTGTGGCAGAGCCGATACCAGCGGTGCTGAAACGCTACCAAGCCTTGCGCAATGTCGACGTTTTGCGCCTGCAAAACGCTGCCTGGAATGCGATGGAGTGGTTCGAGGTGTGTGGAGAGCGCTACTGCGACCAGCTCGAGGCTCCCCAGTTCATGTACTCGATGCTGACGCGCAGCCAGCGCATCAGCCACGAAAACCTGCGCCTGCGCGATGCCACCTGGCTGGGTGGCTTTGAGCGCTGGTTTGCCGAGCGATCCGGTGTCATGGTGCCGCAGGAGAAGACAGCACCACCGCCCATGTTCACGCCTTACACGGTGCGTGGCCTGACCTTGAAAAACCGCATTGTGGTCTCCCCCATGGCGCAGTATTCGGCGGTTGACGGCATGGTGGGCGACTACCACCTGATGCACCTGGGCGCGCGGGCTGTGGGCGGTGCGGCGATGGTTTTTGCCGAAATGACATGCGTCAGCGCTGAAGGTCGCATCACACCCGGGTGCCCTGGTATCTACACGCCAGAACAAGTCAGCGCCTGGAAACGCATCGTCGGCTGGGTTCACGCCAACAGCGATGCCCACTTCGCCATGCAGATCGGCCATGCCGGTGCCAAGGCATCGACGCGCGTCGCGTGGGAAGGCATGGACCAGCCGCTACCCAACGGCAACTGGCCGATCATGGCGGCGTCTGAGCAGCAATACATCGCAAATGTGAGCCAGGTCGCCCGTGCTATGACGCGGGCCGATATGGAAGAGGTGCGGGCCCAGTTTGTCGCCAGCGCGGTGGCGGCGGCCAACATCGGGGTCGACTGGCTGGAGCTGCACTGTGCACATGGCTACCTGCTCTCCAGCTTCATCTCGCCACTGACCAACCACCGCAACGACGCCTACGGTGGCAGTTTGGAAAACCGCTTGCGTTACCCGTTGGAGGTGTTTGCCGCTGTGCGCGCTGTCTGGCCGCCAGAGCGGCCGATGTCGGTGCGCATTTCAGCCAACGACTGGGTCGAAGGCGGCATCACGCCCGCGGATGCGGTGGACATCGCGCGCGCCTTCAAGAAAGCTGGTGCTGACATGATCGACTGCTCTTCTGGTCAGGTCAGCAAAAAAGAAAAGCCGGTCTACGGCCGCATGTTCCAAACGCCCTTTGCCGACCGCATAAGACAAGAAGCCGGCATTGCCACCATGGCGGTGGGCGCCATCAGCGAGGCCGATCACATCAACAGCATCATCGCTGCGGGTCGGGCCGATCTGTGCGCGGTGGCGCGTCCGCACCTGGCGAATCCGGCCTGGACGCTGACCGAGGCGGCCAAAATTGGGTACCTACCGATCGTATGGCCCAAGCAATACGTGTCGGCCAAGTCGCAGATGGAAGCGCATTTCCAGCGAGAAAAGATGCTGGCAACACAAGCCACCTTGTCTCCAGCGCGCGCCGCAGAGGTCTGAGCGGTATGGATCAGTTGAGCAAGGACCACGCAAGCCCCGAAGCGCACGGATCTCGGGCGGTGTTTTCGCAGGCCGTCACCGTGCGTTTCTCGAATTGCGATCCCGCCGGTATTGTCTTTTTTCCTCAGTATTTTGTGCTGCTCAACGGCGTCGTTGAAGACTGGTTCACCTTGGCCCTGGGCATTGATTACGCCCATCTGATCGGTCACCAGGGCATTGGCTTGCCCACAGTCTCGCTGCAGTGCGACTTTCTGGCGCCGAGTCGCATGGGGGAGAAAATAGAGTTCAAGCTGCGCGTGGGCCGGGTTGGCAAGCGATCCCTCACGGTCGACGTTGAGTGCGTCGGTGGCGATGGCGATGGCGCTCGCTTGCGCTTGCGCCAAGTGCTGGTGACCACATCTCTGATCGATCACCGGGCCATCGACATTCCTGCTGACGTGTTGGCGGCGATTTCTCGCTGGGAAAACACAGCCTGACGAGCTGGTGTTGCCGACGGCGATGAAGCGCGCAAATCTGGCTATGTGGTCGCGTTTTTGACACAGGCGCTGCGGGCCGGGTTGAATGTGCTGCGTTGCGTATGAACGGGCTTCGGGGTGCTGGCGTGAGCGCGTCAATCAGAACGGCACGTCGGTGTCATTGGTGATGCTGATTGGCGGGTTTGCCGTGCTGTATGGTTGCTTGCGCAGGACTTGTTGAATCTGCGGGCCGTGGTGGACTCAGGCGCGCTCGCGCGTCTCATCAAGGATTTCGAAGACCAAGGCGGCTCGCTCAGGCGATTAGTCGGTGGGCAGTGTGATCGGCCGCCCAGCCGTGAGGTGGCCGATGCGGGGCGCTGGTGCGCCGCGTCGGCCAGTCACGACATGGCGGGTTTGGTGCGTGCAGGGCGACGCAGCGCCGCATTTTGGTCGGCGCGCGTGCTGGCCTGCATGAGCCGGTATGACTCGCCCTCAATGAGGATCACCTCAGGCGGCGCAGCAAGCGGTCGATCAACAAAACTGTGCAGCCGCATGGTCATCGCCGGCAATAAACTTGAACCCACACAGGCCACGCTCAATTAGGCTGTCCAGACAGGGTCCGCCAATCACCTTAGCCTCGGACAGCGCCAACGAGACACCCAACAGACCCAACAGACCCGGCGCTGTCCGGTTGCGCTAAACGCCGATGGCGATCAACACCGCGCTGTCCACCGCCTGGCCCGCTTCGCGCACCCGCTCGTATCGGGCCTCCAGAATCACGCAAGGCGTCTGATCCAGGGGGCGGGTGCGCCAAGCCTGTAGGCCCGTGTCCAGCTGTGCTGCGCAGCGGCTGATCTGCAGGCTGGAGATGCTGATCTCGGGCGCCACCAGCTTTTGCAAGACCTCGACACGCAAGCGGGTCGATGCCCCCTGCACGCACATCTCAGCCAGGGCCAGGTCAGTTCATGGCTTGCTCGGAGCGACTGGTGCGTTCCAGGGCGCTGGGGTAGAGGTCGCCAGAGCGCACGGGAAGCATGGGTGCCAGGCACCTTGCCTGTGTCAGAGACCCCGATGGACACAAGCTGCTTGCCGTCTTTCGGTTCAAGTAGCAGCGCTGTCTCAGATATTTTTCGCTCGATGGCCACAGGCGCATGACCACCTGCTCAAGCCAAGCCCCAACGTGGGCCAACAGGCCCTCACCGCAACCCGGCCTTGCGCAGCCGGTAACTGAACTGCCTCAACGTGAGTCCCAGGCTTTGCGCGGCGCGGGTCTGGTTACCTTGGTGGCGCAGCAGGGTTTCTTGTAGGACTTGCGCGCTGTGCGACAAGGCGCTCTGGTAGTGGCGAACGCTGTCGGCTGGGGCGGTCTTGTCGGCCAGGGGCGAGGTGATTGATCCGGGTGCCATGGCTTCTGGCATGAAGCGCTCCAGCGCTTGCGCGCTCACCAGCGGGTGGTCGGCCAGCAGCACCAGGCGCTCGATCAGATTGCCCAGCTCGCGGATGTTGCCCGGCCAGTCGTGGGCTTCGAGCCGCGCCAGGGCACGGGGTTCGAGGTAGACGTTGCGCTGGTGGACCTGGTTGGCGCGGCTCACAAAATGCAAGGCGAGTGGCCGCACATCCTCGCGCCGCTCGCGCAGGCTGGGCAGGCGGATCGGGATCACGTTGAGGCGGTAATACAGGTCTTGGCGGAAGCGACCAGATTGCACTTCGCGGCCCAGGTCGCGGTTGGTGGCGGCCACCAATCGCACATCGGTTTGAATCTCTCGCGAGCCGCCCAGCCGCACCAGCGTGCCCTCTTGCAGCGTGCGCAGCAGCTTGACCTGTAGCGACAGCGGCAGCTCGCCGATCTCGTCCAGGAACAGGGTGCCGCCATCGGCCTGTTCGAACCAGCCAGTGCGGGCTGCGGCCGCGCCGGTGAAGGCGCCGCGCTCGTGGCCAAACAGCTCGCTCTCGAACAGGGTCTCGGGGATAGCCGAGCAATTGACCTTGATGAACGGCCGGTCGCGCCGGCCACTGGCCAGGTGAAGCGCGCGCGCAAACAGCTCCTTTCCGGTACCCGAAGCGCCCAGCAGCAGCACCGTGGCCTGAGACTGCGACACCCGCTCCAGTTCACCGAGCGCTTGCAACAGCGGGGGTGAGCTGCCAATCAGCCCGTAGCGCGCGGTGCGGGTCTCGAGCGCGCGCGACAGTGCTTTGTTGCGCGTCTCCAGCTGGCGGGTCTGTTCCGCCACCAGTTGTTCGAGCTGCAGCAACTGCCCGGCCAGTGTGGCGAGAATGCGCAGCAGGGCCAGGTCGTCGTTCAGGTGCCGCTGGCGGCTGCGCAGGCGGTGGCAGCCGAGCACGCCCACCGTGGCGCCGTTGACCGCGACCGGCAACGCGATGAAAGCCACGGTTTCCGAAGGCAACTGGGCACGGCGCACAGTGCGAAACAAAAAGAGGGGCTCAGCGTCCACGTCTTGCACGATGGCTGGCAGCCCGCTGGACAGCACCCGGCCGGTGATGCCTTCGCCCCAGGCGAACACGCCGCGACTCACTTCCTCAGCGGTGAGCCCGTAGGCGTGACGCACCGAAGCTGTGCGCGGGCCACTGGTGGGGCCGCCGTCATCGGCCAGCACCAAACGCCCACGGTTCAAGCCAAGCAGCTCGCTCATCAGGTGCAACAGCTCGCGAAACACCAGGCCTGGCGCCAAGCTGCGACCCACCAGCCGCATGACCTCGTGCATGAGCAGCAACTCCTGGGCGCACCAGTCGGTTGGAACGGACGGCGGCAAGAGAGGGGTCTGATCAGGGACTGAGGGCATGGCCGCTTGGCAAGCAATTGCTGCGCCAGGAGTCCCAGGTTGACAGAATGCAGTGCACGGTTGCCAGATGGAACGCGGCTCACGATCGATGGTGGAGCTGACTGGGTGGCCCACACCTTTCATGCGCTGCTGGGCTCAAAGACCAGAAAAAAGCCGTTTCGCGGGCCTTGTGCCAAAACGCGGTTGACTCAGCGGATTCAATGGCTTGCCGGCTGCTGGCTTTTTTCGTTCAGCGAGATCCGGGGGGGGGAGCACACGCAAGGACCAAGCGATGCGTTCTCATGCATCCACGGGGTGAATGCGCTTTGGTGCGGCTGGCGGGGATCGAACCCACGACCCTTGGCTTCGGAGGCCAATACTCTATCCACTGAGCTACAGCCGCAAACCATTGGATTCTATCAGCCGATGGTATCCAGAACGGGTCGAAAACACCCCCACTGGCTATACTTGGGGGCTGTCGGGTACGGGCTTTCAGTGGCCTGGTACAGCAGCCAGACCGGCCCGTTCCGCCATTTTCGAGGAAACCATGAGCGACCACGCGCACGACGCACACACCGGCCTGATCAAGACGCCCGCACAACTGATGTGGACAGCGTTTTTTTTCTTTGTCGCACCCATTTTCATCATCATCGGCCTGGTGTATTTCGTGACGTCCGGCCCCAAGCCCAATGCAGGCGAGTTCAACCGGGAGCTGGCCACGGCCGAGCGCATACAGCGCATCGGCACGGTGGAGCTGCGCGACGCGAACCGGCCGCTGGCCACAGGCCAGGCGGTCTACTTGGCTCAGTGCACCGCTTGCCATGCTGCTGGCTTGGTCGGTGCGCCCAAGTCAGGCGACGTCGTGGCCTGGGGGCCACGCATGAAGCAAGGCTACGAGACTTTGCTGACCCATGCGCTACAAGGCTTGGGCGCAATGGGCGCACAAGGGGGCGGGGCTTACAGCGATATCGAAATTGGCCGCGCCGTGGTGTACCTGACGAACGTCGCCGGTGGCAATTTCCCAGTGCCCGAGGCGGCCGCAGCAGAAATTGCAGCAGCGCCTGCCGAGCCGGCTGCAGCGGTGGCCGAACCTGCACCCGTTCAAATCGCGGTCGCGGCCGCAGCACCCATTGCAGTCGCGCCAGCTGCGGTTATTGCGGTGACAGCGGATGCGGGTGCTGCGCTGTACAAGCAAGCTTGTACAGCCTGCCACGCAGTCGGCATTGCCGGCGCGCCCAAGTCGGGCGACAAGGCCGCCTGGGCTTCGCGTGTGGGTTTGGGGGTGGACGCGCTCACCGCCAGCGTGATCAAGGGCAAGGGCATCATGCCGGCGCGCGGGGGCTCTTCTGGCTCCGATGCGGAGCTCAAGGCAGCGGTGGATTACATGCTGGCTCAGCTGAAATAAATCACGCGCACTTCTCGAAAAAAGCTGGTCGCCGATCGGCTTTTTTCTTGGGCGTCACTCAATACGCCAGGGCCCTCGCATGCGGTCAGTGCCGCTGGTGCGCAACAGCAGCGGTGGCCTGGTGGGCGCGCTGCGGGCTGCGGACGAAACCAAACTGAGCGGGCAGCGTTTGGGAGTCTGCGTCCTCGGGCGTCCATTCGCCACGCTCTACCGCGTCGCCGGCCAGCGCCATGTCAGCGCTGTGCACCAGACCGATGCCGAGGCTGGTGGCAAGGTACAGCCGACCGAGCTCGTCCACCAGGCTGCGCTGCACGGCGCCTGCATCCTGCCCGCTGTGGGCGAGCACGCGGCCATCGGGTTGCAGGCGCCAGATGTGGGGTGTGACTTCCAGCTCCAGATACACCCGCTGCGGGCCGTTTTGGAAAAACCATTGGCCCTGCTCATCGCTGGCGCAGTTGCGGTGTATGAAGTCGATCAGTTTGTCGTGCTTGAGCAACGAGCCTTTGCTGACGCTGCCCAACTCGCCCGCCGCCAGCGCAAAAGGCCCAGCGGCCTGCACCCGGTCGTCGCGCATGTGCCACTGGCCGCGTGCGTCCAGCCCGAGCCAGCCAAAACAGGGAGGAACGTTGGGCCATTTGGCGATGGCCGCGATGACGAGTTTGTCCATGGCTTGTTGTATCACGCGTGGTTCAAAAGCCATCGGCCCACGGCCTGCGGCATGTCGCGCACATGCCCGGGCAGCGCCAGTGGCCGATCGGTGCCGGGGAAGCCAGCATGGCCGCCTTCTCTGGGCTGCCAGAGCGTGACGTTGGGGCCTACCCGCTGCGCGGTGGGCAGCGAGCTGGCGGGCACGAAGGGATCGTTGCGGGCGTTGAGCGCCAGCGCTGGCACCCGCACCGCGCTCAGCACAGGCTTGGCCGAGGCGCGCTGCCAGTAATCGTCGGTGTTGCGAAAACCATGTAGGGGCGCGGTGAACAGGTTGTCAAACGCATACAGATCGCGCGCGGCCAGCAACGCGTCGCGGTCGAACAGGCCGGGGTGCTGTGCCAGCTTTTGCAACGCCTTGGGCACCATGGTGGCGAGGAACATGCGGGTGTAGACCAGCCGGTTGAAGCCACGACCCATCGCGTGTCCGCTGGCGGCAAGATCCAGCGGCGCACTCACGGCGGCAACCGCGCGCACAGTGCGGCCGGCGCTCTCGCCAAACTCGCCCGCCCATCGCAGCAAGGCATTGCCGCCCATCGATACGCCCACCGCCAGCAGGGCGCGCTCGGGCGCCTCGGCCGCAAAGCGTTCGAGCATCCAGTCGATTTCCTCAAAGTCGCCCGAGTGGTAGGCGCGCGGCGCCTGGTTGAGCTCGCCCGAGCAGCCGCGAAAATGCGGCACGGCAAAGCCCAGGCTGTTGGCGGCGGCAAAATCGGCAAAGGCCTGTGCGTAGTGGCTGGCCGACGAACCCTCCAGGCCGTGAAAAAGCACCAGCAGCGGCGCACCAGGCGGGCTGACGTGGGCGGCGCGGTCAACGTCGATGAAATCGCCGTCTGGTGTGGTCCAGCGGCTGCGCACCCAGCGCGGGGCGGCGCCCGCATGGGTGCGCGCAGCGCGGGCGGCCCAAATGGTCTGCAGGTTGCCGCCCGGCAACCAGACTGGCGCTCGGTAGGCCATGGCGCCCGATACACGCGCCTGTCTGGTTGCTGCACCGGGCGCGCCGGCCACTTCGAGGGCCATCAGTGCAGCACCGGCCGCGCGCCGCTGGCGTCGGCTGGCTCCTGGGTCAGGCCAGGGCTGGCGTGGTGCGCCGCCATGCGCCATCCCTGAGGCGTCTTGACATAGACGTTGGTGGCCAGCACCCAGGCCTGCTTTGGTCCGTTGTTGCCCTGAATCATCACGCGCTCCAGCACGCTGTGCACGCGGCAAAGGCCAGCGTCCAGACGGCGCACTTTCTCGGGGAATGCCTGCACGCTGCCGTTGGAAAACATGGCGTCAAAGGAAGCGCGCACCGCCGCGTGCCCCAGCAAACGGGGGCCGCCAGGGTGGATGCAGACGATGTCGTCCTCGTCGGTCCAGCAGGCCATGAGCCGGTCGATATCGGCATGTTGCAGGGCGTCGTAAAACGCGGCTTCGGTGTCGTCGGGTAGGCCCGGCGGAATCTTGGATTTGCGCATGTCGGGTATTTTGCAGCGCTCCCATCGGATGCCGATGGAGACCGGCTCCTACCCGGATGGCAGAGGTGTGATTTTGGAAAACCAACGCCCATTTCGACATGGCCAGACCGGCCTCGGGAGCATTTTATGCATAGCTTGCCAACCCCCTGCCTCACCTCGATCGGCGCCTTGCTGTTGGCCACCAGCCTCACCGGCTGTGGCTACAACGATTCTCAGCGGCTGGATATGCCCAGCAAATCGGGCTCGTTCGAGGTGCCTAACCCGTACCAGCGTCGCGCCGACCTGATTCCCAACATCGTCGCCACATTCAACGGCGGGGCCAATTCCCAGCAGGAAACGCTGGCCCAGGTGCTCGAGGCCCGCAGCAAGGCGACGTCTATCCAAGTGACGCCAGAGATGGTCAACGACACCAAGCGGCACAGGGTCAGGTCGGCAGCGCGCTCAGCCAACTGGTGGTGGTGATGGTGATGGTGATGGTGTTGATGTGAACATGTCCCAACTTCAATGCCAATTAAGGCTCTAGCGACCTGCGGGGGCCACTCGAAGGTACCGAAAACCGCATCACTGTGGCACGCAACCGCTGTATCCAGACGGTTCAGGAAAACAACGTGACGAAGCGCAGTTTCCCGACCAACCTGACCGCTATGGCGTTTTGCTAACCCACCAAGGCCCACTTCAAGGTGGAGAACGATGCGGCGATTTCAGCGCCACCAGCGGGGGATTTCAACAAGTCATGAACAGGTTACTGGCGCGTCTGGTCCACACAGCGCGCGCGACCACGCTGCTCGCGCTGAGGTGAACCGCCTGTGCGCCGGCAGGTGCCCAGGGCGTTCAGCCATTGCCGAGCCTGTGTGCTCGCGTGATTGACCTGACCGGCGCGCTGGACGCGACCAGCACGGCGGCACCGAAAGCCAAGTTGGCGGCATTCGAGCAGGAGCGCGGTTGACAGGTGGTGGCGCTGACGCTCGCAACCACCGCACCCAAAGACATCGACGGCTGCATGTAACGCCTGCGCGATGCCTGGAAACTTGGGCGCAAAGACCTGGGCGACGGCATGCTGTTTGTAATCGCCAAGGACGACCGGCGGCTCAGGATCGCCACCGCCAAGACGCTTGAGGGCGCAATGCCCGATCTGTTGGCGCACCACACCCTGCACCAGGCGGTCCCGCCCGCGCTGCACCAGGGCGGCTACGCTGGCGGCCTTGGCGTCGGTGTCGACAAGATCCTGGCCCGCATCCGTGGCGAAAACCTGCCACTGCCCAGCGTTGCCCAGCAGCCTGGCCCGCTTTGCTGATCTTTATGGCCTTTGCGGTGCCCACGTTCGCTGCTGTGTTGCGGGGGATCTTCGGCGCCAAGCTGGGTACGCCGCTTACTGTCCTGGGCGCCAGGGGCCTTGCTCATGCGCTGACCACCGTGTTCTGGATCGCGGTCGGCATTGTTCTGATCGGTATCGTGGGGCTTTGTTGATGTAACACCTGCCCCAGCAAGGCGGCACTGGGCCGCGGTGGCCGAATTGGGCCCTATGGTGGCGGTGGTTTTGGTGGTTGAGGTGGCGGCGGGTTCGGTAGTGGTGGCAATTTCGGCGGTGCTTCGGCGGCTGGTGAAGGAGCGCCCGCCATGGAGAATTGGGTCGTTGGGTGCGTCACCTGTGGCTTGATCTGGGCGATTTGCGCCCTGTGGTGCCCGACCACCTGGCCCAGCAGCTGGCGCGCCAGATCGCGGCCAGCAATCGCCACGCCGAAGCGTTACGGTTATGCATAGATGGCTCGCTACCGCCGGGCAAGGTCTGGCAGGCTGGCTCAACCCAGGCGCGGTGGCTTTTGGTTCGCAGGCGCGCACTGGACTGGTTTTCTCGTCTGACCACCATGGGACATGAAGCACAACAACGGTGTGCTGATCCACCTGCTGCTGGCCGAACGGTCTGTCAACATAGTGACAGATCGCGCGCTCACCCAACACGTCCTGCCCGCCGAGTGGCAGGCCATCATCGCCCGGCTATCTAGGCGAAGCGCGAGGAAGATGGAAGATGGATTGACCCAAGCGCTGGGAGAAGTGTCGGCTTTGCTGATGGCACCCTTTCCAGGGCCCCCAAAATTGGCGGCGGGCTACCTAATCACCAGATTGCTCGGCACCGGTTTGGGGGGAGGTCAATCGGGACGATCAAAAACAAACACCGGCTGCAGTGAAACAAAAAAAACCGGCGCAGGGCCGGACTCGCATCAGGGTAACGGCGGGCACAGCCAACCCGCCATCCGCCTCACTTTTTCTGCCGAAACTTGCGCAGGGCCGCGATCTGCGCTGCCATCACAGCCAGCTCCGAGGTGGCTTTGGCCAGATCGATGCCACTGGCGGCATTCTTCACCGCCTCTTCAGCCTGCCTGCGTGACTCGGTGGCCTTGGCTTCGTCAAGGTCGGCGCCCCGGATGGCAGTATCTGACAGCACCGTGATGTGGTGCGGCTGCACCTCCAAAATGCCGCCGGCCACGAACACAAACTCCTCACCGCCATCGGCCTTTTCGATACGCACGGCACCGGGTCTGATGCGGGTGATCAGCGGAATGTGACCCGGCAGAATGCCCAGCTCCCCGGCCTCTCCCGGCAACGACACAAATTTGGCATCGCCCGAGAAGATCAATTCTTCGGCGCTGACCACATCGACGCGAATGGTACTCATGGTGATTCCAATAACAAAAGGTGGCGGGTAAGCAAGCAGCGGGTGAACTGGGTGGCCACCGTGCCCAGCACCGCACGCAGGGTGCGGTGCTGGGCACAGCGCCGGTATCAGACGCTCCGATACACCCGCTTTACGCCATCTTTTTGGCTTTCTCGAAGGCTTCGTCAATCGTGCCAACCATGTAGAACGCCTGCTCGGGCAGGTGGTCGCACTCGCCAGCGGTGATCATCTTGAAGCCACGGATGGTTTCTGACAGCGGCACATACTTGCCAGGCGAACCGGTGAACACCTCGGCCACATGGAAAGGCTGCGACAAGAAACGCTGTATCTTGCGCGCGCGGGCCACGGCTAGCTTGTCATCGGGCGCCAGCTCGTCCATGCCCAGAATGGCAATGATGTCGCGCAGTTCTTTGTAGCGCTGCAGCGTGCCCTGTACAGCGCGCGCCACTTCATAGTGCTCTTGACCCACGACCTGTGGGTCGAGCTGACGGCTGGTGGAATCCAGTGGGTCTACAGCTGGGTAAATACCCAGCGAGGCGATTTCACGCGACAAAGCCACAGTGGAATCCAAGTGGGCAAAGGTCGTGGCGGGCGATGGATCGGTATAGTCATCGGCTGGCACATACACGGCCTGAATCGACGTAATCGAGCCCACCTTGGTGGAGGTGATGCGCTCTTGCAGGCGACCCATCTCTTCGGCCAGCGTGGGCTGGTAACCCACAGCGGAGGGCATGCGGCCCAGCAGCGCGGACACTTCGGTACCAGCCAGCGTGTAGCGGTAAATGTTGTCGACAAAGAACAACACGTCTTTGCCGTCGTCACGGAACGACTCGGCAATCGTCAAACCGGTCAATGCCACGCGCAAACGGTTGCCTGGTGGCTCGTTCATCTGACCGTAGACCATGGCCACTTTCGACTCTTCGAGGTTCTCCAGATTCACCACGCCGGAATCGGCCATCTCGTGATAGAAGTCGTTGCCCTCGCGGGTGCGTTCACCAACACCGGCGAACACTGACACACCCGAGTGGGCCTTGGCGATGTTGTTGATGAGCTCCATCATGTTCACGGTCTTGCCCACACCGGCACCACCGAACAAACCGACCTTGCCCCCCTTGGCAAAGGGACAAACCAAGTCGATCACCTTGATGCCCGTTTCCAGCAACTCTTGCGACGGGCTCAGCTCGTCGTAAGGGGGTGGCTTGCGGTGGATGGAGGCGGTCAGGGTCTGGTCCACGGGACCGCGCTCGTCGATCGGAGCGCCAAGCACATCCATGATGCGACCCAGTGTGGCCTTGCCCACCGGCACCATGATCGGGTTGTTGGTGTTGGCCACCACCATGCCGCGGCGCAATCCATCGGAAGAGCCCAGCGCGATGGTGCGCACCACGCCGTCCCCCAGCTGCTGCTGCACTTCCAATGTCAGCGCTGTGCCTTCCATCTTCAAAGCGTCGTAGATGTTGGGCATTTGATCGCGTGGAAATTCCACGTCCACGACAGCGCCAATACATTGGACGATCTTGCCTTGTGCTTGAGACATGAGGAATACCTTTTCTTAATCTCTAAATTCTGTTGAAGATCACACCGCAGCAGCGCCGGCAACGATTTCCGAGAGTTCTTTGGTGATCGCGGCTTGGCGGGTCTTGTTGTAGACCAGCTTGAGTTCACCGATGACCTCACCCGCGTTATCGGTGGCCGCTTTCATGGCCACCATACGAGCCGACTGTTCCGACGCCATGTTCTCAGCCACAGCCTGATAAACCTGGGCTTCGATGTAGCGCAAGAGCAGCTCGTCAATGACTGCAGCCGCGTCGGGTTCGTAGATGTAGTCCCAGTCACGGCCGTTGTTGTCGTTTTTCATTTCGCCGGTGTTGAGCGGCAACAGCTGCTCAATGACCGCTTCTTGCTTCATCGTGTTGACAAACTTGGTGTAGCAGACATAGACCGCATTCACACGGCCTTCGGTGTATGCATCCAGCAGCGTTTTCACTGGGCCAATAAGTTTTTCCAGATGCGGCCTGTCGCCCAGGCCGGTAGCGCTGGAGACCACCTTGGCGCCAATGCGGTTCAGAAAAGCAAGCCCTTTGTTGCCAATGGCCACCGTCTCGGCGCTGGACCCGTTGGCTTGCAATTCCTTAAGCTGGGCTGTTAGGGCACGCAAGATGTTGGTGTTCATGCCGCCGCAAAGACCCTTGTCGGTCGTTACGACGACAAAACCGGCAACTTTTGCATCGTTGGTTCGCATGAACGCATGTGAGTACTCGGGGTTCGCCCGGCTCAGGTTGCCGGTGATCTCGCGAACCTTGTCTGCATAAGGCCGGGCCGAACGCATGCGTTCCTGCGCCTTGCGCATTTTGGAGGCGGCGACCATTTCCATGGCTTTGGTGATCTTCTTGGTGTTTTCAACCGATTTGATCTTGCCGCGTATTTCTTTACCTGCTGCCATTGGAGCTCCTTGTGAAGGTCATCAATGGGCCCGATCAGTATGTACCGGTTTTCTTGAAGTCGGCAACAGCTGCCGCCAATTGCGCCTCGGCGTCCTTGTCCATTGCCTGGTCTTTTTCCAACTTGGCCAGCAGGGGGGCGTGCTTGTCCTTCAGGAAAGCGTGCAGACCGGCCTCAAAAGGCAAGACTTGTTTCACTTCCAACGAATCCATGTAACCCTTGTTCACCGCAAACAGGGTGGAGGCCATCAAACCGATCGACTGGGGTGAATACTGCGCCTGCTTGAGCAATTCGGTCACGCGGGCACCGCGGTCGAGCTGTTTGCGGGTGGCCTCGTCCAGGTCGGAGGCAAACTGCGCAAAAGCAGCCAGCTCTCGGTACTGGGCCAGGTCGGTACGGATGCCACCCGACAGGTTCTTGATCAGCTTGGTCTGCGCTGCACCACCAACGCGCGACACCGAGATACCAGCGTTGATGGCAGGACGAATACCAGCGTTGAACAGGTTGGTTTCCAGGAAAATCTGACCGTCGGTGATCGAGATCACGTTGGTGGGCACGAAAGCGGACACATCACCGGCCTGCGTTTCGATGATGGGCAACGCGGTCAAAGAACCTGTTTTGCCTTTAACTTCACCTTTGGTAAAGTCCTCAACGTATTTTTCGTTCACGCGTGCGGCCCGCTCCAGCAGGCGGCTGTGGAGATAGAACACATCGCCTGGGTAAGCTTCGCGACCTGGCGGTCGGCGCAACAAAAGCGACACCTGGCGGTAGGCCACAGCCTGCTTGGACAGGTCGTCGTACACGATCAGCGCGTCTTCCCCACGATCGCGAAAATACTCACCCATGGTGCAGCCAGAGTAAGCTGAGAGATACTGCATGGCAGCAGACTCGGCAGCAGTGGCAGCCACCACGATGGTGTATTCCATCGCACCGGCTTGCTCCAAAGCACGCACCACGTTTTTGACCGATGACGCTTTCTGACCAATGGCCACATATATGCAGGTCATGTGCTGACCTTTTTGGTTGATGATGGCGTCAATCGCCACCGCCGTCTTGCCGGTCTGACGGTCGCCAATGATCAACTCGCGCTGACCACGGCCTACCGGCACCATCGAATCGATGGCTTTCAAACCGGTCTGCACCGGCTGATCAACGGATTTGCGAGCGATCACGCCGGGCGCGACCTTTTCGATCACATCGGTCATCTTGGCATTGACCGGCCCCTTACCATCAATTGGAGCACCCAACGCATTGACCACGCGGCCAATCAGCTCAGGACCCACTGGCACTTCCAGAATGCGACCTGTGCACTTGGCGGTGTCGCCTTCGGAGATGTGCTCGTACTCGCCTAGCATCACCGCGCCAACAGAATCGCGCTCGAGGTTCAGTGCCAAGCCAAAGGAGGCTACGCCATCTTTGTTGGCAGGAAATTCCAGCATCTCGCCCTGCATCACATCGGACAGGCCGTGCACGCGAACAATGCCATCGGACACCGACACCACGGTACCCTCGTTTCGCACATCGCTGGCTTCACCCAAGCCCTCGATGCGAGACTTGATCAATTCGGAAATTTCGGCGGGATTGAGTTGCATGGCTCTTTCCTTCTTTCGTTAAGTGTGGGGTGGGGCGCAAGCGAGCTATCAGCCAGAGGCTTTCAAGCCGTCAAGGCTGCTTTCATTTGCTGGAGACGGGCTTTAATCGAGGTATCCAGCACCTCGTCACCGACCACCACGCGGATGCCACCGATCAAATCGGGTTGGAGCTGAACATGCAGGTTGAGCTTGCGCGCAAACCGTTTTTCCAGCACGCCAGAAAGATCGGCCACAGCCACGTTGTCCATCTCGAACGCGCTGTAAACGGTCGCATCAAAAGCGCCCAACTTGGCGTTTTTCAGTTCGCGAAACTGGTGCGCGATCTCGGGCAAGGCCGCCAAGCGGCCGTTGTCGATCACGGTGCGCAGGAAATTCTCGCCCATGGCCGGCAGCTTGTTCTTGAGCGTGCCAGCGATCACGGCGAGTACCTGTTCAGGTGTCGCCTTGGGGCTGTCTGCAAACTGGAGCAGCTGTTTGTTGGCCGCCACGGCGGCCAACGGGTCCAGCCACTCGCAGGCGCTGGCAACGTCGGCACCGACAGCCTTGAACAGCGCTTCGGCGTACGGGCGGGCAATGGTTGCTAATTCGGCCATGGTCTACCTGTGAAAACCTGGGGGTTTCAATCGATGGGGCACAAGCCGGGACTCAGAGTTCGGTCTTGAGACGGCTCAGCAACTCGGCATGGGTGCCGGCGTTGACTTCGCGTTTCAAAATCTGCTCTGCACCTTTAACCGCCAGCACAGCCACTTCTTCTCGCAGTGACTCTCTGGCCTTGATCACCTGCTGCTCCGCCTCTTGGCGTGCATTGGCCAAAATTTTGACGGCCTCATCGGTGGCCCGTGCTTTGGCCTCTTCAATCACGGTCTGGGCACGGCGTTCGGCATCGGCCAGGCGGATGGCAGATTCGTTGCGCGACTTGCCCAACTCTTCTTCTACCCGCTTGTTGGCCACGGCCAGCTCGGACTTCGCCTTTTCGGCGGATGCCAGGCCTTCGGAAATCTTCAGCGCACGCTCATCAAGTGCCTTGGCGATGGGTGGCCACACGAATTTCATCGTGAACCACACCAGAATCGCAAAGACGATGGCTTGCGCGAAGAGGGTTGCATTGATGTTCATCGCAACGCCTTTCTGTGTGTTGACAAGAGGGGAGACGCCGCTGCTACCGCCAACGACCTGCCTGCCGCACCGTTGGGATCATGACCCGCGGAGCGATCGGGCAGATGCGCCGACACAAACAGCAAAACCGATTACAGCGTGAAGGGGTTGGCGAATGCGAACAGCAGCGCAATGGCCACACCGATCAGGAAGGCAGCGTCAATCAAACCAGCCAAGACGAACATCTTGGTCTGCAGATCGTTCATCAATTCAGGCTGGCGGGCGGAAGCTTCGAGGAACTTGCCGCCCATCAAACCGATGCCGATGGAGGCGCCAATAGCACCCAAGCCCACAATAAGACCGCAAGCCAATGCGACGAGACCCAGAACGTTTTCCATGATGACTCCTTAGATAGTCAAGTTGATAAAGAAACAGCGAGAACGAGAACCGAAAACTCAGGGCTGGAAAGACTCCAGCTCACTCAGTGAGCGTCATGCGCCTGCCCCAAATAAATCAGGGCCAGCATCATGAAGATGAACGCTTGAAGCGTAATGATGAGGATGTGGAAAATAGCCCACACCGTGCCAGCAATCAGATGGCCGACAAAAAACAAACCGCCAGTGAGCGACAGCGCTGCGTAACCCCCCAGCAGCGCAATCAGCATGAACACCAGCTCGCCAGCAAACATGTTGCCAAAGAGCCGCATACCGTGCGAAACCGTCTTGGCGACAAATTCAATGATCTGCATCGCGAAGTTGATGACGCCCAACAACACAGCAAAGATGGGGTTCTTGCTGGTACCAAAGGGAGCGCTCACCAACTCATGTGCCCAGCCGCCCACACCTTTGATTTTGACGTTGTAATACAAACACATCAGCAATACCGAAACCGCCAAGCCCAGCGTGGTTGACAGATCGGCACTGGGCACCACGCGCAAATAGTCTTTGAAGCCCAAAGCCGGACCCACCACATGCCAAGCGGCAGGCAGCAGATCCACTGGCAGCAAATCCATGAAGTTCATCATGAAAATCCAGAGGAACACCGTCAGCGCCATGGGGGCGATCACCTTGCGGCTGGCGGCGTTGTGGATCACGCCCTTGGCCTGGCTATCGACCATCTCCACCAGTATTTCAACCGCTGCTTGAAAGCGCCCAGGCACACCGGCGTGGGCTTTGCGTGCGGCGCGCCACAGCACGAAGCAAATCAGCATGCCCAGCACCACGGACACCACCACCGAATCGATGTTGATGACCGAGAAATCGACGATGGACTCTTGCGTCTTGTTCGTCATGTGAACAAGGTGATGGCGAATGTATTCGCCGGGCGTGGGCCCAAGACCTTCTGCTGACATGTTTGTTCGCGCCAATCAACCGTTTTGTTTCGAACGTCTGGACTGGATCAAAAATCCAGCCCAGTACACCTTGAGCGTTACCACCAGCCCCAACAGCAAACCGAGCCAGCTGAGCCCGGGGACCACTTGGGGCGCCAGCCACAGCATCGCCACGGCCAGCAAAACCTTGACACCTTCCCAAAACAGGAAGCCGGCAAATGCGGCTTGCGCGATGCCCGCCATCAGGCGGGCCAGTGCGCTGCTGGTGAGCCCGTAGGCCATCAAAGCAGAGGGAATCACCACCACTGCCGAGCCGTATAGCACCGACAAAGCTACCTGAACACGCTGCGTCAGCCACCAACTAAGACCACCCAGAAACAGCCCTGCCAGCAGCTGAACCGCCACCAGGCGCCAGATTGGCAAGATCGGCTGGCGTGAGCGCCACTCACGCGCCTCTTCGCGCGTCAGGGACCGAATGTCGGGCTCCTGCGAACCGTCATCTCCCCAAACACCTTCTGCGTTTGCTTCGGGGTGCGCTGGCGAGCTGGGCCTGAGCATTTTCGACATGGCAGATCACAGGCAGGTTGCAAAAGCGTGCGACTCAGCGCAGCCTCTGATTATACGTAAAAACCCAGGCAAATCGTCAATGTCCGGGACACTTCAAAGGGGCTTTGCCCACACGCCGATAATTTGCCTATGACATTTGCGCTCGAAACCACATCCCCACCGTTGCCAGACACTCCTTGCTACCTTAACGGGCGCTATGGCCCCGTCTCTCAGGCGCAGGTAAGCGTGCTTGACCGCGGCTTCATCTTTGGTGACGGCGTCTATGAAGTGCTACCGGTCTATGACGGCAAAATCTTCCGCTTTGAGCACCACATGGCGCGCCTGCAACGCTCGCTGGACGAACTGCGCATCGTGCGCCCAATGCCGAACGACGACTGGCTGTCGATCGCGCGGCGGCTGATTCAGTCGCATACCGAGGGCGCAGGCTCAGGCAACCAGCTGATCTACATACAAGTGACGCGTGGCGTGGCGGTGCGCGATCACGTGATGCCGTCCCACATCACGCCCACGATCTTTCTGATGGTGAGCGACATGAAGCTGGCCAGCGCCGCCCAGCGCCAACAAGGCGTGGCCTGCGTCACAGCCGACGATTTCCGCTGGGAAAAGGCGCACATTAAAAGCACCAGCCTGCTGGGCGCGGTGTTCTCGCGCCAGATTAGCGCCGACGCGGGCGCACTGGAGACGGTGATGTTCCGCGACGGCATGCTCAGCGAGGCCGCCGCCAGCAATGTGTGGGTGGTGAAAAACGGCAAGCTGATGGGGCCGCCCAAGGACCATCTGTTGCTGGAGGGCATTCGCTTTGGTTTGCTGGAAGATATTTGTCGCGAAAGGGACATTGCGTTCGAGCTGCGCCGCATCAGCCGCGCCGAGGTGCTGGACGCCGACGAGCTGCTGCTGTCCTCGGCCACCAAAGAAGTGCTGCCGATCACCACGCTCGATGGCCAGCCGGTGGGCCATGGCGAGACGCTTGGCAAGCCCGGCCCTGTGTACGCCCGGCTGTACGCGGGCTACCAACAGGCCAAGGCCGTGCAAGCGCTCTGAGGGTGCGCCAAGTTTATGAATGTGCCGCCAACCATCCCGCCCGAGCAGTCGCTAATTGAGTACCCTTGCCACTTTCCCATCAAGGTAATGGGTGCGCAGGTGGAGGGCTATGAAGCAGCGATGCTTCACATCGCCCGATCGTTCGACCCCACTTTTGACGAGCGCACGATCGAGCGCCGACCCAGCAGGGCCGGCAACTACCTCGGGCTCACGTTAACGGTGTATGTGACCAGCCGCGAACAGCTCGACGAGTTGTACCGCACGCTGACGACGCACCCCATGGTAAAGGTCGTTCTGTGAACGCCTTTCGTGCCGCTTCGCGTCACCCCCCCAGGAAGACGATGCCTGTGGCCCGGCACAGCCGGCTACCCGACACCTCTCTAAAGAAGCCCCCGCGTGGCTCAGCCGTCCGCAACTCAGAGCAGCCAGTTCCGCCGCCTTCGCCTGGCTTTGCTTCGTCCCACGCCCCTGGCCAGCGCCACTGAACCGCTCATGCTGTTGCGCTTCCCCGGCCGCGTCGACTATGCCCCAACCTACGCGGCCATGCAGGCCTTCACCGAGGCTCGCACCGCCGACACAGCCGATGAGCTTTGGGTTTGCGAGCACCCGGCGGTGTTCACCCAAGGTCTGGCCGGGCGGGAAGACCACCTGCTGGCACCGGGTGAGATCCCAGTGCTGCGCACCAACCGCGGCGGCCAGGTGACGTACCACGGTCCGGGGCAGGTGGTGGCCTACCCGCTAATCAATTTGCAGCGCGCTGGCTACTACGTGAAAGAGTATGTCTACCGCGTCGAGGAGGCGCTGATCCGCACACTGGCACACTTAGGCGTGACCGGGCACCGCGTGGCGGGCGCACCTGGCATCTATGTGCGCCTGGACGACCCGGGCAGCCACGCCCTGCTGCCGCAACGGCCTACTCTGCGGGTACCCGGCGAGCCCGCTGCCACACCCGACTTCACCGGCTTGGGCAAAATTGCCGCGCTCGGCATCAAGGTGAGTCGACACTGCACGTACCACGGCTTGGCGCTCAATGTGGCGATGAACTTGCAGCCCTTCCAGCGCATCAACCCTTGTGGTTACCAAGGCCTGCGCACGGTGGATCTTTCTACAATAGGGGTGGCCGTTTCATGGGATGAAGCAGCAGATGTGCTTAGCAAGCAGCTCACCGCCATCCTGGCCTTTTGAAACCCAACGCGCCACCCGCGCTCCTGCCATGTCCAGCTTCACCACACACGACGCACCGGTCGACAACACCGTGCGCCAAGCGCAGCCAGCGGCCTTCTACGACCCCACCGCAAAGCAGAAAAGCCAGGCCAAAACCGCGCGCATTCCAATCAAGATCGTGCCGGCCGAGGTGCTGAAAAAACCGGCTTGGATTCGCGTCAAAGCGGGCTCACCCAGTACGCGCTTTTACGAGATCAAGGACGTGTTACGGGCCAACAAGCTGGTGACGGTGTGTGAAGAAGCCAGCTGCCCCAACATCGGCGAGTGTTTCGGCAAGGGCACGGCGACCTTTATGGTCATGGGCGACAAGTGCACCCGCCGTTGTCCGTTTTGCGACGTCGGTCACGGTCGGCCCGACCCGCTGGATGCAAACGAGCCGCTCAATCTCGCCAACACCATCGCCCAGCTCAAACTCAAATACGTGGTCATCACCAGCGTGGACCGCGACGACCTGCGCGACGGCGGGGCCGGCCATTTTGTGGCGTGCATTCGCCAAGTGCGCGCGCTATCGCCTGGCACGCAGATTGAGGTGCTGGTGCCAGACTTTCGTGGTCGCGACGACCGCGCGCTGGAAATTCTCAAGGCAGCGCCGCCTGATGTGATGAACCACAACTTGGAAACAGCGCCGCGCCTGTACAAGGAGGCGCGCCCAGGATCGGACTATGCCTTCAGCTTGAATCTGCTTAAGAAATTTAAAGCGATGTTTCCCCACATCCCAACCAAGAGCGGGCTGATGGTGGGCCTGGGCGAGACCGACGAGGAAATCCTGAGCGTGATGCGCGACATGCGCGAGCACGGCATCAACATGCTGACCATCGGCCAGTACCTGGCACCCAGCGGTCACCACCTGCCGGTGCGCCGCTATGTGCACCCCGACATGTTCAAGATGTTCGAAGAAAAAGCCTATGAGATGGGCTTCACCCACGCCGCTGTGGGCGCCATGGTGCGAAGCAGTTACCACGCCGACGTGCAAGCCAGCAGCGTGCTAAGCGCGGGCGTCAATCGCTAATCCTTGTGCCCGCTCGGTTGCTCTCGGTCCCGCATTTGAGCGCCGGGCTCTGAATTTCGTTGCAATGTTCGAAGGCCTCAGCCTTGACTCCGCCACCCACCGTGTTGAAAGGACCAAAGCAAGCCTTGCTCTCGCGGAACAGGCGCCAACGGGTGGCGCAGTCCATCGACTCCGTAATCGCCTGGGCTGGGCGTTTGATCACCGTCGGCGATGTCGGCGCCTTGGGAGTGGTTGGTGTCAAAGCGTCCACAGAGCGCGCTTCTGGCAAGGTTGGGCGCTTCGCGCGCTCCTGCGCGGCCTGCGCGTCCTGCGCCGCTGCCTCACGCTGCTGTTCCAGTGTCAGTACATACTTCTCGGAATCGGTGCGCGTGGCGACACCCTTGTATTTTTCAGGAACCGTGTCTGACAGATGGGTTCGTCCCTGCTGATCCACCCATCGGTAGATATCGCCAGCCTGTGCACCTGTCAGGACACTCAGACACAGGGCTGCAAAAAGTACTTGGTGGTTAGTGAACATCAAACGCTCCCGGTGGATTGAAACCCGACATTCTTCATTCGAAATGGCGTTGTCACAGCCAACGATCCGGCTGTCACCCGTGCCATGGTTGTGGGGTATAGCTTATTCCAGGTGGTCATCTGGGGCCGACGGTCTACCAGTCCGACACGCTCTCACACCTGTTATCAAAGATTCCTCTGGAGGCTTTTCAAAAAATGGATTCAAAAACGCCACCGTCCCTGTCAACAAAGCACAAAGGGCCCGCATGAATGCCAACCTGCTCGCTCTGGGCGCGATTGCGCTTTGGGCCCCGCTTGCGGCGTTGGGGGTGTCACTGGCGCATGTGCCACCGTTTTTGCTGACCGGCTTGGCGTTGCTGGCTGGCAGTGCGATTGCCCTGCCGCTCTCGCGTTTTGACTTTCGTCAGTGGCGGGTTCCCCCAACCACGCTGGCGATCGGCGTGTACGGGCTGTTTGGTTACCACTTCTTGCTGTCATGGCGCTGCAGAACGCCCCACCGGTGCAGGCCAATTTGGTGAACTACCTCTGGCCGCTGGGCATCGTGGTGATGGCGCCGCTTTTCCTGCCTGGCATGTCGCTCGCGCCGCGCCATGTGATCGCCGCCTTGATGGGCTTTGCTGGTGCGGCCTTGGCAATTTTAGGTGGACGCCCGGCCGATCCTGGCGCACCGCTCTGGGCCTGGGGGTACATCCCAGCGCTGATGTCGGCCTTCATCTGGGCCAGCTATTCGCTGCTGACCAAGCGCGTCAAGCCGTTTCCGACCTCGGCCATCGGCACATTCGCACTGATTTCGGGCGTGCTGGCGCTGCTGTGCCATGTTTGGCTGGAGCCAACGGTTTCGCTCTCCAGCACAGACTGGGTATTGATCGCCCTGCTCGGCCTGGGTCCAGTGGGCGGCTCCTTCTTTTTGTGGGATGCAGCGCTCAAGCGCGGCGACGCTCGCCAGATTGGTGTGCTGGGCTTTCTCACACCGTTGCTCTCCACCCTGGTGCTTCTTACCATGCGCAGCGAGATGCCCAGCCTGTCGGTGGGCTTGGCGGCGCTGATGATCGTGGGCGCAGCGGTGATCGCCACCCGTAAATCCTGAACATGAAGATCAAGTTTTAGCAACGAGCCACTTCAAACCGGAACAGTCACATTTAGGGCAACAGCCTAGTCGATCATCAACGCCGCTGGGTCCTCAGCAGCCAGCACGCTCTGGGCCCAAGTGGCCAGCTTGCTGGTGTCGCATCGCAATATCTGCTGCTTGACCGCCAGAATTTGCGCCGGGTGCATCGAGAAGCTGCGCAGGCCCAGGCCCAGTAGCAGGCGCGTCATAGAAACGTCCCCCGCCATCTCGCCACACACCGTCACCGCCTTGCCCTGCGCGCGGGTTTGCGCAATTGTGCTGGCCAACAACTGCAACACCGCCGGGTGGACTGGGTCGTAGAGGTGTGCCACCTCTTCGTCGGCGCGGTCCACCGCCAGCGTGTACTGGATCAGATCGTTGGTGCCGATGGACAGAAAATCGAAATGGCGCAAAAACAGCGGCACGGTGAGCGCAGCGGCTGGAATTTCGATCATGGCGCCCAGCCGCACCGAGCCGTGTTCGGTGCGGCTGACCACAAGCTGCTCACGGGCGCGCTCGATCAACGCCAGCGTCTGACGTATCTCGCTCACGTGGGCCAACATCGGGATCAGCAAGTGGATCGGACCAAAAGCAGCCGCCCGCAAAATGGCCCGCAGCTGCACCAGAAACACGGCAGGTTCGGCCAAGCTCCAGCGGATCGCACGCAGCCCCATGGCGGGGTTGATGTGGTCGTCGCCGCTGCGGCTAACCCCACGATCCAGCGGCTTGTCGGCGCCCACGTCCACCGTGCGTATCGTCACCGGTAGGCCTCGCATACCTTCAACAGTGCGCTTATAGGCTTGGAACTGCTCTTCCTCGTCGGGTAGCTTGCCACTGCGGCCCATGAACAGAAACTCGGTGCGGAACAGGCCCACGCCCAAAGCGCCCACCTTGAGCGCAGCCACCACATCGTCAGGCTGCTCGATATTGGCCAGTAGCTCAATGCGCTGGCCATCAAGCGTGACCGCCGGTGTGTTCTTTAGGCGCGACAGGCGCTCGCGTTCGATCTCACCTTGGCGCTGCTTGGCCGCGTATTCAGCCAGCAGCATTGGCGAGGGATTGATCAGCAACACGCCGGCATCGCCGTCGATGATCAACCAGTCGTCCTGTCGGAGCAACTGGCTGGCCAATCGAGCGCCCACCACCGCGGGGATGTCCATGCTGCGCGCAACGATCGCGGTGTGGCTGGTTTTGCCGCCGACATCGGTCACAAAGCCGGTGAACACGCTTTGCTTGAACTGCAACATGTCGGCGGGCGACAGGTCGTGTGCCACCAGCACCAAAGACGCGCCCACGGCTTCATTGACCCATGGATTGTCGTGGGCCGATGCCGGCTTGGAAGCCGGTACGGCCACCACAGAAGTTGCTCCGCGCATCACCCGCAACATGCGCTCCACCACCTGCTCCAGGTCGGCCTTGCGCTCGCGAAGGTAGGGGTCTTCCATTTCGTCAAACTGGCGCGCAATTACTTCAAGCTGCGAGGTCAGGGCCCACTCTGCGTTGTACTGCCGCTCCACGATCCAGTGCTTAACGCCGTTGGTGAGTTGCTCGTCCTGCAGCAGCATCAGGTGCACGTCGAGCAGGGCGCTCAGTTCGGCATGGACGTCGGCGCTGCTGAGCCCGTGCAGGCTTTGCTGCACCTTGGTGATCTCCTCCATCACCAAGTCACGCGAATTGCGCAGGCGTTCGATTTCCGCCTGTACCTGCTCGGGTGCAACGAAGTAATGCGCCACGTCCAGCCGGCTGGACGCCACAATCACGGCTCGCCCTATGGCAATGCCGCGAGAAACTGCCAAGCCGTGCACGGTGAAAGTCATGTCATTCCCTGCTTGTCGTGCAGTGTGTCGGTGCCGCCCTGGGAGGCGGCTCCCTGTGGGCGGGGATCAAGGTTTCGCTGTTGGGCCGCCCGAAGGCGAAACAACCCCCTCGGAGGGCAACGACCCGCGCAGCGGCAAAGCCGCGAACGGCATTCGAAGAACAGCGAGCGCAAGGAGACAGTTTCATTCTCCTTCGCCAAACTTGTCATCGATCAGAGCAAGAATAGCGTCCATCGCCTGCTGCTCGTCATCACCGCTGGTCTCCACCTCAACCTCGCTGCCCAAGCCAGCGGCCAGCATCATCACACCCATGATGCTTTTGGCGTTGATGCGGCGATCGCCGCGCGACATCCAGACCTCGCAGCGGTGGCTTCCGGCAATCTTGGTGAGTTTGGCTGAGGCCCTTGCATGCAGGCCCAGCTTATTGCTGATGGTCGCGGTAGTCTTGATCATTGAGGGCTCGTTTGGCCTGATTTTGGGGCGCTGTCACCGCGACTTGCATCACACCCTGGGTGCCGCCGATCACGGCGCGCGAAACCAGGGCTTCGAGTGACTCATGGCGGTACGACACGGTGCGCAGCAGCATCGGAAGGTTTACACCGGTGATGAGCCGAGCGCGCATGCCATCGATCAGCTTCTGCGCCACATTGCACGGGGTGGCGCCGAAGACATCGGTGAGGATCAGGGCACTTGGCCAGCCGGCCTGTTGCAGCAGAGCTTGCGCCTGCGCCAGCGACGCCTCAGGTGGCAGATTGGGCTGCACATCGAACGCCGAAATGGCCGCTGCGCTGTCGGGAAACACATGCAGCGCGCAGGTACGCAAAGCAGAAGCCAGCGGCGCGTGCGCGATGATGAAAATGCCGTTCATAGGCTCAGTTTATCCCTGTCACTCTTTGCCGAATGGGGCGCGATCGACCGTAACAGCGCAAGAAAGCGACATAGGCCGCAAGGCAGCACAAGCCAAACAAGCCCACCGCGCCGCGATAGCTGCTCGCCGTGTCCCAGCCCAGCGCGCTCAGGCCGTCCACCGCCAACCCGATGGCCCATTGCAGGCAGAAGATGCCGGCAAAGATCACCAGGTTGTAGGCCGACAGCGCACGACCCGCAGCCTGGGGCGGCAAGGCCTGTGCCACCGCCGGCTGCGACAACGAGATCAGGGTGCTGCTCACACAGAACAGCGCCCACCATGGCCAGCCAGCACGCGGACCCAGCCACACAATCGCCAGCAACACCAGCAAGCTGACCGGCAGCCCCCAGGCAATCAGCCGCTCGGCTGAGAGGCCACGGCGCACCAGCATCGGATTGACCATACCCCAGAGCCAGAATGTGAAGAGCATCGAGAGGTTGATGGCAAACAGGCCAAACGCCGCCTGCTCGGCGCTGGTGCCCGCCACCTCGACCATCCACGGGCCAGCCCACAGGGTCTGAACCGCCACCATGCCGCCGTAGTTCACAAAACCGATCGGCGCCATCTGCCGAAAGAACGGGTGGCGCGCGATGTCGCGGTAATCCACTGAAGCCGGGGTCGCCGATTCGGTTGCCGAGGTTTCATAGCCATCGGGCACCAGGCGCCAGAGCACCACCATGGCCAGCACCAGCAGCACCGCGAGCAACCAGAACAAGCCACGCCAGCCGGTCAGCGGCAGCAGCCATTGCACCGGCAAGGTCGCAGCCACCATGCCAAACGAACCGGTCATCAGCATCCAGGAATTGACCCGCAGCAGCGTAGGCGGCGAAAGCCAGCGGCGAAACCCCGTCAAGGGCGCCATCAGGCAGGCACTCACACCGATGCCGGTGAGCACCCGCGCCGCCAGCAAGCCGGCAAAGCTGGTGGCCAGCGCAAAGGCCACGCAGCCCATTACCGCTGCGGTGAGAAACGCCACGATCACACGCCGCGGGCCGTACCGGTCAAGCCAATTGCCCAGCGGCAGTTGCAGCAGCGCAAACCCGAGAAAGTAGCCAGCGGCCAGCAAGCCCAGATCGCTGGCGCTGAGCGCCAGCTCGGCACTCAGTGTGGGAGACAGCGTAGCAGTGATGGCGCGCGCCAGCGCCGAGAGAAAGTACGCCAGCGCGAACGCCAGAAATACCCAGACCGCAGCGCGCGGAGCAAGCCAATCGGGATGGTGTGCGCGGCCGGCGGTGCCCGATCTGGGACTCACGGTGCTGGCAGCCGCAGCGCGCCGAAGAACGCCTCCATCGCCTGCGCCTGAAGCTGCTCGCCATAAACCGCCGCTTGGAACACCTGAGTGCCCCGGGCGAAATACACCGCACGCGTTTCTACCGAGCCGCCAGCCGGGTTTTGGCCGCTCGCCTGTACCCCGAGCGTTTGCGTCGCACCGGGCACCGAGACCACCCAGGCAGTGGACGCTTCATCGCCCGGTTCAGAACGCACGGCAATGGCTCGTAGGCTGGCGCTGCGCCAAGCGGCCAACGCGTGTGGCACCTGAGCCGTCGCGTCCAGACCGGCCCACGCGATGGCAAACCTCAGTCCGCCTGTCTCGCAAGCGAGCAGGTGCAAATCGGTCGGGCTGCCCGCCAGTGGCACGTTGCGCTGGGCAACCTCGGGCTTGCAAGGCATGAGCGCTTGCAAAGGCGCGGCCTCAAGCCGTATCTCACGCCAGTTGAACGTGGGGCTGCAAGCGCTTAAAGCGATAGCCGCGGCAACGACCACAGCGGTTAGCAGGAAAACACGGGCAGCGCCGCGCAGGAGAACCAACACCGGCAACTCCAGAAAAAGAGGGTGAGGCAAGCGATGGCCCAATATCAATCGGCTCGCGCACAATAGCGAGATGAACGCTTTAGATGGTATCCGCATACTAGACTTGTCCCGTGTCCTGGCTGGACCATGGTGCACGCAGACATTGGCCGATCTGGGTGCCGATGTGGTGAAGGTGGAACGCCGGCCCAGCGCCGGCCACCCCGGTGGCGACGACACCCGGGGCTGGGGTCCGCCTTTCCTGCGCGGGCGCGACGGCGCCGACACCGCAGAGGCGGCTTATTACCTGGGAGCCAATCGGAATAAGCGTTCCATCACCTGCGACATCGCCACGCCCGGGGGCCAGGCGCTGATTCGCGAGCTGGCCGCCAAAGCCGATGTGTTCGTTGAGAATTACAAGGTGGGCGACATGGCCCGCTACGGGCTTGATTTCGACAGCCTGCGCCAACTCAATCCGCGCCTGGTCTACTGCTCCATCACCGGCTTTGGCCAGACCGGCCCTTACAAAGAGCGTGCCGGTTACGACTACGCAATTCAAGGTATGGGCGGTCTGATGAGCGTGACCGGCGAGCGCGACGATCTCCCTGCAGGCGGCCCACAAAAAGTGGGCGTGGCAGTAGCCGACCTGTTCACCGGGCTCTACGCCACCGTGGCCATACAGGCCGCGCTGCGCCACGCCGAGCGCACCGGCTGCGGCCAGCACATCGACATGGCTCTGCTCGACACGCAGGTGGCGATGCTGGCCAACCTGGGTGCGAACTACCTGGTGCGCGGCCGTGATGAAGACAAGGTACCCGGGCGCGCTGGCAACGCCCACATCAACATCGTGCCATACCAGGTGATGGAGGTGGCGCCCGACGCCAGCGGCCACGCGCAACATATCATTCTTGCGGTGGGCAACGACAGCCAGTTCGCCAAATTCTGCAAAGTAGTCGGTCACCCCGAATGGGCGCTGGACGAGCGCTTTGCCCGCAACCAGAACCGGGTGCGCCACCGAGCCACCCTGGTGCCGCTGATTGAAGCGGCAATGAAAACCCGCAGCAAGGCCGACTGGCTTGCCGCCTTGGAGGAGGCCAAGGTGCCGGGCGGACCCATCAACAACCTGGCCGAAGTATTTGCCGATCCGCAGGTGCGCCAGCGCGGGATGGTGCACCGCTGGCAACACCCGCTGGCCGACGCGGTGGATCTTGTCGCCAGCCCGATCAAACTCAGTGCGACCCCTGTGCGCAACGACCTGCCTCCGCCACTGCTGGGCGAGCACACCGACAGCGTCCTGGCCGACTGGCTGGGCGCAGACGCAGAGCGCTTGTCCGAACTGCGGCAGCGCGCTATCGTCTGATCGCTTTACACACCACAACCCATGGTCCAAGACACGCCGCACACTGCACTGCCCAGCCCAGTTTCCTTGCGCGCTGCTTCTCAAGCAGCAGCGGCCAGAGGCGAGCCTTTGGTGCTCATGACAACCGTCGCTGGCTGCCCCTTTTGTAACCTGGTGCGCAACCATTACCTGCTGCCGATGCTGCGCGCAGGACAGGTGCAAGCCGTGCAACTCGACATCCGCGATCGGCGCAGCAACCTGCAGGATTTCGCTGGCAACACCACAACACCGGCCCAGCAAGTGGCGGCATGGAAGGCGCGTTTTGCACCCACGGTGATGTTCTTTGGTCCCATGGGTCAGGAACTGTCTGAGCGACTGGTGGGCGTTGCCGTACCAGACTTCTATGGCGAGTACCTGGAGGCCAGGCTAACGGAGGCACGCACCAAGTTGAAGTAGCCACCGCCAATCCTGCGGTGGCATGCGCTCACTTCGATGCGCCGATGATTTTTTTCAATTTGGTGCTGCAGCTGCACACCAGATTTTGGCGACTCTTGAGCGCCTCTTAAAAAAGGTGGTGCAGAGGCCATCCCGTGTATGGCCGGTCACATGCGACTGGCTGTTGGCATCTTCTTGCTGGAGCAAACTTAGATTGACGATCTTGCCTGCAGCCCAGCTGTACTTGTAGGCCGGGCCCACCCTGTCGGTGGCCTGGATCATCACGGGCCAAAAACTTCGCATCCGGCGGCCATCGGGTTTTCCGGCAAAAACTGCGTTACCGGATTGTCGCCATCTGTGCGGATGTTTTTGACGCTTGTCCACAACATGCTTCTGACAGCACCAACCAGCAGTTTTCTGCCCACGGGGATCGCCGCTGGCGCAGCACGGTCTGTTTTGGATACCAGCTCGTCGACCCATTGTCCCCGACCGCTCTTCTTAAGCTGTTTGGCCACTTCTTTCAAAATGCATGGCCTCAACATGCGCACCCTTGGGTTGCACAGAAAACCATTCGGTTGGCTGACCAGTGCCACCGCCGTGATCGCGCTTTTTTTGCAACGCCACATTCAGTCCCTGGCTAGCGACGGCAGGTGATTGATTAAACTGATGCCGGAACAGGCTGAACTCTCAATCAGTGTGCGAGTCGACATACTGTTTCACGCTATACACCCCTTAAGGCTGAGACACGCCACCCAAAATGCCGCTCAACTTGTTTCTCCCACCGCTTCGTCACCACTCTTTCTTCTCCACGCCAACCGCTATCGGTGTGGCGATCACGCTGGCACTGGCAGGTTGTGGTGTGAGCGAGCCCGCTCCCAACTCCACCTTTATCTTGCTGGACGGAAGCAAGGAGACCACAGCAGACCTCAAGGGCAAGGTAACGCTGGTGAACTTCTGGGCCACGACCTGCGTGAGCTGTGTGAAGAAAATGCCAGCGCTGGTCGCCACCTACAACAAATACCAGGCGCAGGGGTTTGAGACGCTCGCGGTGGCGATGGAATACGACCCACCATCCTGGGTAAAAAATTTCGCCCAGACCCGCCAACTGCCCTTCAAAGTTGCCTTGGACAACACCGGCGAGATCGCCAAGGCCTGGGGCGACGTCAAGCTCACCCCCACCACCTACCTGTTGGACAAACAAGGCAATGTTGTCAAGCGCTATGTGGGTGAGCCCGACATGGACGCGCTGCACCGCCTGATAGAAGACCTGCTGGCCAAATCCTAGGTTTCAGTCGCCTCCAGCCCTGGCCTTCTTCCGCGCGTCACCTATGTGGCGAGTCTTGTGACTTGCATCGCAGGCAACATTGCAACATCTAGGCCCGCTGGACAGACTCCTGCACATGAAAGCTTCTTCCCTGCCAAAGCTGTTCCTTTAGCCTCATACCAACAAGCATCTGAACACGATACGAACGCTGTTCCTCGACTACCAGGGCAGGCTCGGTGGCGATCTCTGTTTTCAGGGGTTTGATGGAGTGCTGGCCACCCTGCCGGATGCGTGAGCCGAAGCGGCAGGCCCGCTGTTGCTGCCCACGGCGGACGGTGTGGTGGCAGGTTGCTGAGGTTGTCGTTTGTTAACACGCAACGATCATCTCAACGCCTGCGAGATGAAACGGCTCTGCGCTACGCCCGCATATCGGCGTGTCAGATTGACATGGAAACCGCTTGCGCTGTTGATCAGGAGGCGGTTTTTGTCGAGGTCCTTCCTTCTCATCACGACCCGATGACCGTCGCTCGCCACATGAAGGTGGCGTTTTGAGCGACGCACAGATGTAACCAAGCCGCAACGCTCCACCCGCTGCGGCTTGTTGTGGCGGCCAAAGGGTCAGGCGGTTGACTGGGCTTGCGCAAGCAAGGTGGCAGCGTCGCTCACCTCAAACTTCCCTGGTCCATCGATGTTAAGCGTCTTGACGACACCGTCTTTGACCAGCATCGAATAGCGGTTGCTGCGCAGACCCAAGCCCCTACCGGTCAGGTCCAACGTGAGCCCGGTGGCTTTGGCGAAGGCCGCGTCGCCATCGGCCAGCATGCGCACTTTGCTACCGGTTTTCTGCTCTCGTGCCCAAGCTCCCATCACAAACACGTCGTTCACGCTCAGGCACCAGATTTCATCAACGCCGGCTGCCTTGAACGCCTCGGCATGCTGAGCAAAACCAGGGACATGCCGCGCCGAACAGGTGGGCGTGAATGCGCCCGGTACCGCGAAGATGCAAATCGTCTTACCAGCGCTCGCCTTGAGCGAATCTACCGGGTTGGGCCCAATGCCAACGCCCTCGCCTTCGACCTCCTGAAACTCCATAAAGGTCGTCGCAGGGATTTTTTCACCGATCTGGATCATGGGTGTTCCTGGTGTTGTGGCCTTTGGGCCGTGGTGAGCCCGCGCTTCGCGCAAGCTGAAAAATAAAAAAACGACCGAAATTATCGGTCGCTTGTTCGAGATGCGCGAAAAATCTCAAAGACAAGACTCAGATCAGCGCGGCTTTTTGCACCAAGCGAGTCACCACCCAGTTTTTTGTCTTGGAGAGCGGACGACTCTCAGCAATTTCGATCACATCGCCCATTTTGTACTCGCCCTTTTCGTCATGGGCGTGGTACTTGCTGGACTTGGCAACGATCTTGTCGTAGAGCTCGTGCTTCACACGACGCTCCACAAGCACCGTCACGGTTTTGGCACGTTTGTCGCTGACCACCTTGCCAACCAAGGTGCGCTTTAGGGATGTTTTGGCTTCCGTCATAGGGTCGCTCCTTATTTGGCCGCGGCCGCGGTGCGCTGCTTCTCGACAAGAATGGTCTTGGCGCGGGCAATAGCGCGACGGGTGTCACCCAGCGTGGCGTTGTTGTTAAGTTGTTGCGTGGCTTTCTGCATACGCAGGCCAAAATGGGCCTTTTGCAGAGACTTCACTTCGGCCTCAAGGCCGGCCACATCTTTTTGACGCAATTCAGCAGTTTTCATCTTGTCTTCTCCTGAATTACTGACCCAACATGCGCGTCACGAAGGTGGTGCGCAAGGGAAGTTTGGCGGCAGCCAGGGTGAAGGCCTCGCGAGCGAGCTCTTCTGGCACACCGACGATTTCGTACAGCACCTTGCCAGGCTGAATTTCAGCCACGTAGTATTCCACCGAGCCCTTACCGTTGCCCATACGAACCTCGGCGGGTTTCTGGGAAATCGGCTTGTCGGGAAACACACGAATCCAAAGACGTCCGCCACGCTTCACATGACGAGAAATCGCACGGCGTGCGGCCTCGATCTGGCGTGCGGTCAGACGGCCGCGGTCGGTGGATTTGAGACCGAAGTCACCAAAGGCCACGGTAGCGCCGCTGGTGGCGAGCCCCGTGTTGCGGCCTTTTTGCTCCTTGCGGTATTTACGGCGGGCGGGTTGCAGCATATTTATTCTCCTTTGCCGTCCGCAGGTGCCCCTGCGGGTGCGTCTTTGCGTACGCGCTTAACGGCCGGTTTATCGGTGGGTTTGGAATCGATTGCACCAGCGTTCGCCTCAGCGGGCTTGTCGCTGCCATCGGCAGGTGCTGCATTGGCGCCAGAACGACGCACTGCAGCACGCGCTGGAGGACCAGCGGGGCGCTCGCGACGTGGACCGCGTGGACGGCGATCTTCCTCAGGACGCGGCGTATCGGCTGCAACCGGGGCATCGTTGCGACCCAAAGTATCGCCCTTATAGACCCAGACCTTAACGCCAATAATGCCGTAAGTGGTCTTGGCTTCTGAGGTGCCGTAATCGATATCGGCACGCAGGGTGTGAAGTGGCACGCGACCTTCGCGGTACCACTCACAACGTGCAATCTCGATACCGTTCAAGCGGCCCGACGACATGATCTTGATACCCTGGGCTCCCAAGCGCATGGCATTTTGCATCGCGCGCTTCATGGCGCGACGAAACATGATCCGCTTCTCAAGCTGCTGTGTGATGCTGTCGGCGATCAACTTGGCATCGATCTCGGGTTTGCGTACTTCTTCGATGTTGACTGCGACCGGCACGCCAAGCTTGGCTGCCAGTTCTTTCTTCAGACGCTCGATGTCCTCGCCCTTCTTGCCGATAACCACACCCGGGCGTGCCGAGTAAATGGTGATACGGGCGTTCTTGGCGGGGCGCTCGATCACAACGCGTGAAACAGCGGCATTCTTCAGCTTGCCCTTAAGGTACTCGCGCACCTTGATGTCTTCGGCCAACATGCCAGCGAAGTCGCGGTTGCTGGCGTACCAGCGGCTGGCCCAGTTGCGCGAAATGGCAAGGCGAAAGCCGGTGGGGTTGATTTTTTGTCCCATAGTCCTTGCCTTGTTCAGTTGCCAACTGTCACGTAGATGTGACAGGTGGGTTTGCTGATGCGGTTGCCACGGCCTTTGGCACGGGCAGAGAAACGCTTCAGCGTGGTGCCTTGCTCGACGTAGATAGTCGTGATCTTGAGTTCGTCAATGTCAGCGCCGTCGTTGTGCTCAGCGTTGGCTATTGCCGACTCAAGACACTTCTTGACGATGCCAGCGGCTTTCTTCTGGGTAAACGCCAGGATGTTGAGCGCCTGGTCGACCTTCTTGCCGCGAATCAGGTCAGCGACGAGGCGCCCCTTGTCCACGGACAGGCGCACGCCGCGAACGACGGCACGGGTTTCTGTACTCATGATGGGTCCTTACCTCTTCGCTTTTTTGTCGGCCGGGTGGCCCTTGAACGTGCGCGTCAGCGAAAACTCGCCTAGCTTGTGTCCAACCATCTGATCGGTGATGTAGACCGGAACATGCTGCTTGCCGTTGTGCACCGCGATCGTCAGCCCGATGAAGTCGGGCAGGATCATGGAGCGACGCGACCAGGTCTTGACCGGCTTCTTGTCTTTGTTGGCCTGAGCCTTCTCTACCTTGGCCATCAGGTGATGGTCAACGAAAGGGCCTTTTTTGAGTGAACGAGTCATGTTGTCAACCCTTTACTTCTTGCGGCGCGAGACGATCATCGACTGCGTGCGGCGGTTGTTGCGGGTGCGATAGCCTTTGGTCAGGTTGCCCCATGGATCCACAGGTGCGCGACCTTCGCCGGTCTTGCCTTCACCACCACCGTGCGGGTGGTCGACCGGGTTCATAGCGGTGCCACGCACCGTCGGACGGATGCCCATGTGACGTTTGACACCCGCCTTGCCAAGCTGGCGCAGGCTGTGTTCCTGGTTAGACACCTCGCCAATGGTGGCGCGGCAATCCACGTGGATCTTGCGCACTTCACCCGAGCGCATGCGCACCTGAGCGTAAATCCCTTCTCGGGCCATCAGCACAGCGGATGCGCCAGCGGAGCGGGCTATTTGCGCGCCTTTACCGATTTGCAGCTCAATGCAATGAATGGTGGAGCCAACCGGGATGTTGCGAATCGGCAGCGTGTTGCCGATGCGGATCGGAGACTCCGAACCGGACAGCAGTGTGGCGCCTACCTCTACATTGCGTGGGGCAATTATGTAGCGGCGCTCGCCATCAGCATAGCAAACCAAGGCAATGTGGGCTGTGCGGTTTGGGTCGTATTCAATACGTTCCACCTTGGCCGGAATATTGTCCTTGTTGCGGCGAAAGTCGACGACACGGTAGTGGTGCTTATGACCACCACCTTTGTGGCGCACCGTGATATGACCGTTGTTGTTGCGACCCGCTTTTTGGAACTGAGGCTCTAGCAACGGTGCAAACCCCTCACCTTTGTGCAGGTGGTCGCGCGAGATCTTCACCATGCCACGACGGCCTGGCGAAGTCGGTTTCATCTTGATAACTGCCATGATCAGGCCTCCCCGCCAAAGTTAAGCTCTTGACCCGGCATCAGCGTCACATACGCTTTGCGCACGTGATCACGACGACCCATGTTCTTGCCAAACCGCTTGGCCTTGCCTTTTTGGTTCAGCACGGACACGCCCTTGACCTCGACCTTGAACATCAGTTCAACGGCAGCCTTGATTTCCGGCTTGGAAGCATCACGCAGCACCTTAAACAGCACGGCATTGGTTTGGTCACCGACCATCGTGGCCTTCTCGGACACGATCGGCGCCACGAGCACCTGCATCAGTCGACCTTCGTCGTATTTTGTGACGCTCATGCGAACATCTCCTTCAACTGATCGATCGCCGCTTTTGTGACAATCACCTTTTTGTAGTGCACCAGCGACAGCGGATCGGCGTAACGCGGCTCAACCACCATCACGTTGGGCAGGTTGCGCGAAGCCAGATAAAGGTTCTCGTCGACCTCCTCGGCAATCACGAGCACAGAACGCAGATTCATGGCCTTAAACTTATCTGCAAGCACCTTGGTCTTGGGCGAATCGACCTTCATCGAATCGACCACCGACAAACGGCCTTCACGCACCAGCTGGGAGAAGATGGACGCCATACCAGCACGGTACATCTTCTTGTTCACCTTTTGGGTAAAGTTCTCGTCAGGGCTGTTTGGGAAAATGCGACCGCCGCCACGCCACAAGGGCGAAGATGTCATACCAGCGCGCGCGCGCCCCGTGCCTTTTTGCTTGAACGGCTTCTTGGTCGAGTGCTTGACCATCTGGCGGTCTTTTTGTGCACGTGTACCTTGTCGTGCATTGGCTTGGTAGGCCACCACCAACTGGTGGATCAGTGCTTCGTTGTAGTCGCGACCAAATACGGTTTCGGGCAGCTCAACGCTGGACGCCGCCTGACCTTGGTCGTTCAGGAGTTCAACTTGCATCAATTTGCTCCCTTGTCAGCAGCGTTGACGGGCTTGGCCTTGATGGCCAAGCGAACAGTCAAGAAACCGCCATTGGCACCGGGCACAGCACCGCGAATCATCAGCAGCTGACGGGCCTCGTCGATACGAAAAATATCCAGATTTTGAATGGTTTTGGTGACATCGCCCAGGTGGCCTGTCATCCGTTTGCCAGGGAACACACGGCCCGGGTCCTGCGCCATACCAATAGAGCCCGGCACATTGTGCGAACGGCTGTTGCCGTGCGATGCACGCTGCGAGCGCATGTTGTGGCGCTTGATGGTTCCAGCAAAGCCTTTACCGATCGAGGTACCTTGCACGTCCACCTTTTGGCCAGCCGCAAACACCGCGGTGGCAGCCACGACAGCCCCTGCGGGGTAGCGAGCAGCTACGTCAGAAGCAACGCGGAATTCTTGAATGATTTCACCCGCTTCAACACCCGCTTTGGCGAGGTGACCTGCAATGGGCTTGATCACGCGGGAAGCGCGACGCGCACCAAAGGTGACCTGCAGCGCGTCATAGCCATCGTTGGCTTGAGTTTTGACTTGCGTCACGCGGTTGTTCGACACATCGACCACCGTAACAGGGACTGCATCCCCATCTTCGGTGAACAAACGCATCATGCCAACCTTGCGACCCAACAACCCGAGGGAGTTGCTAAGACTCATTGTTTTCTCCGTTCCCGACTTCAATTGGCCGGGGCTGATGGGGCTCCGCTTCGCACCAAAAAAAGGGCGCTTGGCAGAGCATCTTGGGGTACGGTCACCGTTGTTTGCGGGCCGATTCGGCAATGCCGATCTTCTCTGGCGACACCAGAAAAGCCTCTCAGTATAACCGGCAGGCTTATCGTGTGCAAGCCAAGTTATCCTAAGGACAACCCGGCTCGTGCGATGCGCTCACTGCAGCTTGATTTCCACGTCCACGCCAGCTGGCAGGTCCAGCTTCATCAGGGCATCAACCGTTTTGTCTGTTGGATCCACGATGTCCATCAAACGCTGATGGGTGCGGATCTCCAACTGATCGCGGCTGGTTTTGTTGACGTGCGGCGAACGCAAGATATCAAAACGTTTCATGCGCGTCGGCAGGGGTACCGGTCCCTTGACGATAGCGCCGGTTCGCTTGGCAGTTTCAACAATCTCGGCGGCCGAGGTATCGATCAGTTTGTAGTCAAACGCTTTGAGGCGGATGCGTATTTTTTGCTTGGTGGCCATGCAATGTCTCCTTAAGCAATGATCTTGGCAACAACGCCAGCGCCAACGGTTCGACCGCCTTCGCGGATGGCAAAACGCAAGCCCTCTTGCATCGCGATCGGGGCGATCAGCTTGACCGTGATCGAGACGTTGTCGCC
>Ga0209702_10001337_pt1 | contig 47490 bp, 42 predicted proteins | sample FRY01_FD_187210 | JGI IMG/M metagenome (GOLD analysis project Ga0209702, IMG submission 187210) | Freshwater microbial communities from Lake Fryxell liftoff mats and glacier meltwater in Antarctica - FRY-01 (SPAdes) (version 2) | ecosystem: Environmental > Aquatic > Freshwater > Ice > Glacier... | reverse complement strand
ATCTCGATCTCGACAAAGAGGGCGTCGGCGACCGGCCATGGCTTGGGTGATGTTCTGGGCATCTGGGCAGCGTGGGGGCCATCGGATCATGGGGCGAGATCCCTTTGGGGGCGGTGTTTCGCTTACGGGTCATCATACTTGCTGGAACACGTTACCGGGAATTCCTGGTGGAGGAGATTTCGACCCGACGGTCGAAATCCCTTTAGAGGGTTTGCGTATCGGCCAGCAATTGGCGTGGTTCGAACGCGAGCTGAAGGAACCAGAGAAGAAAGAGATGAAGAGACAATATGACTTGATGAGGTTCTATGCTGCGCTGGAGAAGCTGGCGGAACGTGTAGGCGGAAAACGAACGATGGGAGAATGCGACTCCCGGCAAGGATGGCCCACGCGGGGAATCTACTTCCTCATTTGATCACCAAGCCCTCGTTAAAAGGGTCGAGGAACTCGAGGCCGCTCTTCAAGAAGTCACCGTAAAAAGAAAAAAGGCTAAGCGCACTCGCCGCACCAAAGATCAACTCTTCCCCCGCTGGATCAAAAGCATCGTTGTTGCAGAACTCATTCCTGACGAAGTTAAAGCCAACCCCGAGGCCTACCGCATCATCGAAGAACGCGAGCACCGCGAACTCGAAACGACCCGTGGCGAAGTTTACTGGCGTGTCACCCGCATCCCTAAGTTCGTCCTCAAAGCCGACAAGCAAGAAAAGCCCCTCGCCAGCCCCGCCCCTGTTTCCAGCGTCCCGGGCACCCTCTGTGGGCCACAACTCATCAGCCAAATCGTGTGTGATAAATTAATGGCGCTTCAGCCAAAGATCCAGCTCGGATCAGATGCCCAATTTTAAGACGCTTATCCTTTTTTTGCGGGTCGGACCAATCAGTTGAGAATTTCAATCAGATAGAAGCGGGTGGGGCAATCGGACGGATGGCAGTCGGTCTTCGGAAGTCCCCGGTCAATCCAATGAGTTCGATTGGCCGATGCTTCCAAGGTGACTGGTGAGAGGTGCCAAGTCACCATGTCCGTGGAGTAGAGGACTTGGTATCTTTCTCCCGGAGTGGTGGCGAATTCTAGCAGCATCGATTTGTCGGCAAGCGGAATGATGCGGTCGGGTTCGGCCCCGCTGGCGGCGACCTCGACTTTTTCGGACGGAAGGGCTTTCACGGTCGCGAGAGTTGGGCTGGGAAGGTTCCGGGTCTTTGTCGAATGGTATTCGAGGACGAAGGTGACTTTGTCGCCGGGTCCGACCTCTTGGAGATAGTCGAATTGATTAGAGGCAAATCCGTGCAGAGAATACTCTTCGGTCAGTCCGTTGACTAAAAGTTCGAAGCCGCCGATTGCTCTCTGGGCCGTATTGGTGACAGCGATGGTATGTTCAAAAAGACCCGTTCTCCGGTTGAGGGTGATTCCGCCAACCTGGGTCACCGACGGGGAAGGAAGCTCAGGTAATTCAATGGTGACCCTTTGCTCGATAAAAATACCGTCGCGGTCGGTGGCACGGAGGACGACTTCGGCACTGCCTTCCTCGTAGGGCGCGAAGCTGGCATTTAAGAGTCCCGCGTCTTGATCGATTGTGAGATTTGAAAACAAGGAAGGGTTGCTATTGCTGATGATTAAAAAAGTGAGGACGTCGCCCGGATCGGGATCATTGAATGATTCATTCAAGTCCAAGCTGACTGGATCGGCTGCGGGGGTGATTTCGACCTGCCCGAGTTGCTGCGTGATTTCGGGTGGATCATTGACGGCGATCATGTTGAATGAAAGAGAAGACTGCACTGGAGGAGTGACGCCATCTGTGATCTCCACCACGAAGGTTTGGGGTTCTGCCGGAATGTTTCCAAAGGAACCTCCCAACTGCCCATCGCTCGAGACCGTGAGCCAATCTGGGCCAGACACTTTGCGGAAGGTAATGGTCTCGCCGGAGTCATCGTGCTTGATCGAAAGGATGCGATCAAATTTGATGTCCTCGATGGCGTCGTCCAATTCCGACGTCAGTAAATAGGGGACATCGTTGGCAAAAAAAGTGGAGAGTTTTCCGTCAGCGCCCGCGATGGTGAGGTATCCCTTCGAGTAACTCAGCTCTCCCCCCATCGGCAAGGTTTGAAGAAGATCTCTCGATTCTTGATCGAAGAGATAGGTCTCATTGTCGGAAGCAACAAGGAGGTGGTGGTTGAGGAGAAGAGGTTGAGAAGAGGTGATTGCTTCTGGAGCTGTGAAGGCCAGGCCCTCCGATCCATCAGTAAAATTGAAAGTCTTCACCTCGTTCCCCTGACTGAGGAACACAGTCCCGTGGAAGATCGCGGGAGAATTCAATGGGCCGAAAGCTGGGACTTCCCAGAGGGTTTCGGTCTTATCAAAATCGAAACGAAGGAGGGATCCCTCCGATCTTAAAACCGAGCCCTTGGAGGTGATCACCGAGACGGTATCAAAATTGCGGCCAAGGCCAAAGCCAAAGGATGATCTCGTGCCGAGACTTCCGGTAATGGAAATGTCTTCGCCCGTGAGCGGATTGACTTCCTTGAAGAGGCCACCGACCCAGGAAAACAGCCTTCCGTTGTGATAAGAAGGAGTCCAGCCATGAGTCTGGGACTGGTCATTCCTTCTCCGACGGTGACTTCAAACATCTCGGATTCAGCGGAGCCGACTACATTGGACACCATGACCGAGTATGATCCGGCATCTTCGGGGAAGGCATTGATCAGCTCAAGGGACCGGGATGTTTGGCCTTCGAGAGGGACCCCGTCCTTGGACCATTGGAAGGTCAGGGGAGCGGCTCCCGTGAACTGGGCAGTGAGGAGAAGCTCTACGCCGGCAAGGAGATCGCCCTCGCCTTCGACCCCGGTCACAACTGGAGCTGCGGAACCTGGGAGAATTTCGAGATCGTATGTTCGGAAGGCCTTCCTGCCCAAACCGTCGATCAGCTCCAAGTGGACTAATTCCGTTCCCGTTTCCGGGGGAGTCGTTCCACCCAGAATCCAAACGTCTCCTTCTTTCAAAAGTGAGATCCACGACGGAGCTTCCACAATCCGGGCCGTGATCGAGGACAAGTCGCCTTTTAGGGCTAATTGATCTCGCAAGGTTCCATTGGCGGGAGTTTTGAGGACGGGCTGACCAGCGAAGTCGGGACTCTTGGACATTGGATTTCGGATATCGAATCGCATTACAAGATTGGATTCGGTGGCATAGACAAACCCGTCGGAAACGTCGAAGAATTCAACCGAGAGCTTTCGGAAGTCACTGGTGAGAAAGCCGCGGCTTTGCCAATTATCCCCGTTCTTTTCGAGGACATGCAAAGCGGCAGTGCTGCCGACACTGTCACTTTGAAACGGCGCGCTGACCACGATTTGACCTGAATCCACGGCAATATTGTAGAGCGTGGTTTCAATCAAGTCGGGACGAATGTCTTCTTTAAGGATGATTTGTTCCTCGGCAAATTTTCCGTCTTCACGGCGGGTGAAAGTTTTGATTTTCTGGACGGAATTTTCGTCATAAAAGAGAAGGGCGATCGTCCTTCCATCCGTGTCGATTAGATAATCCGAACCCTGGTTGCGACTAGAGACTTTTTCTACGTCAAGCAAGACCCAGGGTGAGGATCCGGTCTTCCGTTCAAAGATCGAGAGCGTCAGTTGATCGGCACCCCAAGGACGATTGCCAACGACGAGAGTGTTTTCATCAGCCGCCATCCGGCATCCAAATCCGTGCTGAGTTCTCTCCGAAGGAACATTTGCCGCCGTCAATTTTTGTTCAAATTTAAGAGTCGGGAGAGTTTGGTAAATCTCGATAAAAAACCCCACGCCATCATCCTGCCATCGATCGGCGGACAACATGAGGAAGTCTCCGGCACTCACCAATTGGAAGATCCTCCCCGTGCTTGGCTCTTTGGGCTGATGGAAAGTCACTGGGATTCTTGATCCATCCGGCCCGATCGCGCTCTCCATAATGGCAGACTTATTGCTGTTGCGCAGTTCGACTCCGTGATAGGATCGAAGGCCGGTGGTGGCGACGTGGTTCCCTTTGAGATAACCAAAATCAACCCGCGGAACCGCGGAAATGGAAGAAACCGAATCGGGGAAGTCTTCCGTCACGGGAAAAGACAAAAACTTGCCCTTGGAATCTCCAGCGGTAACCTCGCAGCGATCAGCGACAATTCTTAATTCCCCTGCACCTTCATGGAAAAAAATGTCGCCTTCGATTGGTAAGGGCCTCTGTTGAACAGGCGATTCGTTTTGGGCAAGAGCGGCGCTCACGAGAAGTAGAATCAAGAGAAAGGGAGATTGAACGGATAATTGCCTCATAGGATTGGAATGGTCAGTGCGGGATAGCGGGATCGATAATTAGAATTTTGATGCTTCCTTCATCGGCATAAACGAGATCGCCATCGCAATCCACATCATGCGACACTAGGTCACTGGCAAAACCACCATTGGGAAGCTTACCAAGAATCTTTGGGACTTCGACAATCTTGGCGCTCGAAGGCAGATTCCCAATCGAAAAGGAAAATAAAAGAACCCTTTCAAAGAAATAGTCAGTTTTTGAAATTTCATGATTGGTAAATTTTTTCAAAGAAAAAAACGGCTCTCTTTCGAGAGGCATAGAGAAAATTCTTAGCAATGAAAAGACAGGCAATTTTAACCCACTTACCACGTCAGGTCACCAAGCTTCTTGCCTGTCAGCGGTCGTCGAGGACGTGAGCTCCCGGCTCATTCACGAAATTCCAGTGCTTCCCGACGCCCTTCCGAAGTTCACGGTAAAGACGACGGTCGAGATCACGCTCAAGAGCGGCAAGAAGAAGACCTACGAGGAGGCGGTCGAGATTGATTTGCGGAAGAAGTGAGCCGCGGTCTCAAGGCTTCTCCGCTTTCTTGAAGAGAGTCCCGGTTGGCTTCACGGTCACAGTCTGCGCCTTCGGGGCCCAGACACGGGCGTTGGCCACCATGCCAGTGTCGTTGTAGCTTCCGAATCCGAGGTAGCCTGTTCCGAATCGCTTGTCCTCGGCCAGCATCACGGGCGTGTTCATGTCATCGAAGAAGACCTTGATCTCAGCGCCCTTCCGCTCGACGCGCACTTTGTGAAAGGTGTCGCCCCACCCGTTGCCGGCATTTGTCTTGCTGGTGATCTTCGTGAACGGCGCTGCATCCACAATGAAGACCTGGTTGGCCCTGGGATCGGTCTTGGTCGCGAAGTGCGCGTAGTAGTAGTGGCCCGCATCCTGGAAGCCGAAGAAGACGCAGAAGTCCCGGTGTCCGTACTCCGCGCTGGTCTGACGCAGTTCGCACTCCAGGACAAAGTCTCCAAACTTGCGGTTGGCCAGAAGCGCGATGCTTTGGGGCGAACTCACTTTGTAGCGGTAGCCGCTACCCCGAAACAACTCGAGCACTGACCTCTCTCCCGATTTCGCCAATCGCCAGGCAGCGGGATCCGAAAACTCGAACGATGCCAGGCTTTTCTTGTCTGAGAAATCCCACTCGTGCTGCAGCTCATAGCCGGCGAGGATCTTGGCAGGCTCGGCTGCGATGAGGGAAACGACTGACAGGGCCAGGGCAAACACGGATATCGAGAGGATGCGCATTTCTCCTCATACACAACGAGCGCGGCGCTGTCTACTGACTGCTAGGAATTTGTTTTGGCGGGAGGGTCTTGAAAAGTAGCGGGAGCTTTCATTCGGTCCAAACGGATGAGTTCGTTCAATTAGGTTTTCGATCTTTCTCAATCGATTTCGTAGAGGACGATGCGGCCCCATTTTTTTTCTTCGGCGGGGTTGCCTTGGTTGATGCCTCCGGCGAGGTAGAGGGTTTTTCCGTCGGGGGTGAAGGCCGAGGCGGAGATGCGGAAGCCGACGTTTTGGTGGTGGAGGCGGGAGCCCGATTCGTGGTCGAAGAGGGCGGCATTCCAATCGCCTTTGAAGATGCGGCCAGCCATCACGAAGAATTTTCCGTCGGGGTGGAAGGTGAGGGTTTCCATGAGGCCTTCGCCGATTTCGCCATCGAGGGCGGCTCCGGATTTTTTGGGTCCGTCGTGCCAGGTGAATTTTTGCCAGAGTTGTTTTCCGTTTCCGGCGGCGGGGTCGGTGGTGGAGCCCATGCCGGCGAGGTAGAGGGATTGGTCGTCGGGCGCGAAGTGGAGGGCGTAGATTCCGCCGGTGTAGTAGTGGCCCTTGATGATGCCCCAGCCGGTGAAGTCGGGGGTTTGGAGGCGGGCGATTTCTTGGCCGCCTTGGGCGAGATCCCAGAGGATGACTTCGCCCATGAGGTTGCCGGCGGCGAGGAGATTTCCGTTGTTGGAGAAGGCGACGGATTGGACGGGCGGGGTATGCGGGAAGGAATGGAGGAGTGCGCCGGTGGCGACGTCGAAGACTTTGACTGAGGGTTCGGTTTCGGGTGCGGGTTCGTATTTGTATCCGCCGCAGAGATATTGTCCGGTGGTGGTGGCGACCTGGGTGCCGTCGGGCGAGATCCGGCTTTGCCAGGACCAAAAATTGTGGGCTTTGACGCTGCGGGTTTCTTTTTTCGCAAGGGGATCGATCCACTTGAGGTCGCCATCGTAGCTTGAGGAGATGAGGGTGTTTTGTGAGGCCGACCAGTTGATGCTGGCGGCGTAGTTGTCGTGTCGGGCGATCTCTTGGTAGGCTTCGCTGAGGATTTTGAGGCCGGTGGAGACTTCGTAAACTCCGCCGTCGAGACAGGAGGCGTAGAGTTGCTTGTCGGGCCCGAGGGTGAGGTCGAGGACGTGGGAAGGGAGAGTGATCTCTTTTCCTTTTTTGAGGGCGATGGTCATTGGGGCAAGAAGAGGGAGAAGACAGTGGCTAAGAGCCTCTGCTACAGGATTTGGGAAATGGGTTGGGCTTTGTTTTCGACGTGATGGAAGGCCGGGAAGCCGGGGATGTTGAACTCGGCGTAGGGGTCGATGCCGAGGGCGGAGAAGATGGTGGCGAAGAGGTTTTCTTCGTTGAAGGGATCGTCGGTGACTTCGGCCCCGTATTTGTCGGTGGCTCCTACGAGGGCTCCGCCTTGCACGCCGCCCCCGGCCATCGCGAGGGACCAGGCGTCGGGGTAGTGGTCGCGGCCGCGGGCCTGGTTGATCCAGGGGGAGCGGCCGAACTCGCCCATCGCGACGACGAGGGTGTCTTCGAGCATGCCGCGGTCTTCGAGGTCTTTGGTGAGTTGGAAGATGATGTTATCGAGATCGGGCACGACCATTTGGTAGATCTCGTGGTTGAAGACGTGGCTGTCCCAGGGCATGCCGTTGGCGACCATCACGAAGGGGGCACCTTCTTCGACGAGGGTGCGGGCGAGGAGGGCGTGTTGGCCGAAGGCGCCGGGGCCGTAGCGGTCGCGATCGGCTTGCGGGATGCGTTCGAGGTCGAAGAGGTGGGCGCAACTCATGAGACCGTTGACGCGTTCGAAGGTGGCGTTCCAGGAGCCGGCGGCGGCGGACTTACGATCATTCTCGTATTTCTTGCTGAAGAATTTTCGGAGGGCTTCGCGGGCTTCGTGATCGTCTTCGGTGATGGAGTCGAGTTTGTGGGCGTCGGGGATTTGGAATTCGCCACCGACGCGGACGGGCGAGTATTCCGCGCCGAGCCATCCGGCCCAGTTGCCGGCTTTGAAGCCTTTGAATTCGTTTCCTTCGGGGCAGGGGTCGAGGAGGATGAAGTTGGGGATCTTGGATTCGAGTTGGCCCAGTTGTTGGGCGAGGACGGAGCCGATGGTGGGGCGGGTGAAGGGGGGGCGCGGGGCGTGGCCGCGTTGGAGGAGGTTGATGCCTTCGGTATGCTCTTTGGCGGTTGTTTTCATCGAGCGGATGATGGCGAGCTTGTCGGCGATGGACGCGCACTTGGGCATGAGCTCGGAGAAGTGGGTGCCGGGGACCTTGGTGGGGATGCTTTTGAAGGGGCCGCCGGTGATGGTGTTGGGTTTGGGATCCCAGGTTTCGAATTGGCTGGGGCCGCCGCAAAGCCAGAGGAGGATGCAGTGTTTTTGTTTGCGTTTGGCAATCTCGGCGAAGGCGGGGACGCCGAAGAGTCCGGCCCAGCTCATACTGGAAACGGCTCCGGCGGAGAGTCCTTGGAGGAATTTGCGGCGGTGGAGGTTGTGGTCGGGAGAACCACAGTTGGGAGGAGAAGTTGGCATGGCTGGAGAGAAATTCTAAAGGCTAATTTCTAAACTCTAAACAAATCAGAAATTTAAAAAGGAGGATGTTCAAAGAGTGGGGGATCGGGGTTGAGAGTTTTCCGGAGGAGTCGGCCTAGTGATTGATGCGGAATTCGGCGCTGGTGATGAGGGCCCAGCAGAACTGTTCGATGGAAGAGTGATCTTTAGCTTTGATGAAGGAAAGGGAGCGTTCTTTTTCCTCGGGGTCGGGTTCGCGGGAGAGGATGTTTTGGAAGGCCTCTTGGACGACCATTTGCGGGTCTTCGATTTCGACGAGGCGGTTGAGGAGGGGGGAGTCGACGACGAGTTTGTTGAAGAAATCGCCGTTGCTGAGGAACATTGATTGTTGGGCCGAGGGGGAGAAGTTTTCCTCGAAGAGATCGGGGAAGATTTTGGCAAGGCGGGAGCGGAGGCCTTCGTCGTCTCCTGAGCCGTGACCGAGGGCGATGCGGAGGGAGCGGGCGAGGGCTTCGGCGGAGAGGGGTTTGTCGAGGGCGCGGGTGAAGAAGGCAACCTGGGGAGGGTTGCCGGCGGAGGTGACGGGGCGGGAATCGAGTTGGTAGGCTTGGGACTTGGTGAGGCCGCGGATGAGTCGTCGGAGATTGTGGCCGTGGGCGGAGAAATCGCGGGCGAGCCAGGCGAGGAGTTCGGGATGGCTGGCGGGGTGGGCGGAGTCCATGAGATCGACGGGATGGACGAAGCCGCGACCGAAGAGGAGGGCCCAGATGCGGTTGGCGATGGCGGCGGAGTATTCGGGATTGTCGGTGGTGATCGCTTTAGCGAATTCCTCGCGGCGGGAGAATTTGGGAACGGGGAGAGCGGGGAGGTCTTTTTTGAGTTTCTCGTCCTTTTCGAGCTTCTTGAACCATTGTTCGGGCGGGGCGACCTGGTAGAAGTCGGGTTGGTCCTCCTCGCGTTTTCCGTCGGGTTCGGAGATTGTTTTGTTTGAGAAGAGGATGAGTTGGGACTGGGAGGTTTTGCCTTCGAGATTGGCGAATTGATCGTAGCCGCCATGAGCGCGTTCGGCGACGCGCGGGCCGTCGGGAGTATTGACATTGAGGCTGCGATTGAAGAAGGCAACGAGTCCCCAGTAGTGACCTTGTTCGATTTCGGGTGCGACGGGGTGGTCGTGGCACTGGGCGCATTGGACTTGTTTGCCGAGGAGGGTGCGGGAGGTGCGGACGGCCATGTCGTGATGGCTGTCTTGTTGGTCGTAGAGGAACCAGGAGGCGCCGTTTTCGATCGATTGGGAGGGGCGGGCGATGAGGAGGTCGCGTCCGACTTGATCCCAGGGGCGGTTGGTTTCGAAGGTCCAGCGGAGGTAGTCGAGCCAGGCCTTGCGTTCGCCGCGGTTGCGATTGCGAGTTTCGGCGCGGTCGAGGAAGACGACGTTGAAGACCTCGGCGAGGTGGGCGGCGTGTTCCTTGTTTTCGGTGAGGCGGTCGATGAGTTCGCCTCGCTTGTCGGGGGCGGGGTTGGCGAGGAAGGATTGGAGTTCGTCGGGTTTGGGAATGCGGCCGAGGAGGTCGAGGTAAAGGCGGCGGGCGAAGGTGGGGTCATCGGCAGGTTGGGTTGGGGTGACATTTTCATCCTGCCATTTTTTAGAAATGAGTTGGTTGATGACCTGGGTCGGGTGGAGCTTGGGGTCGGGTAGGATGAGCTCGACGGGTGGTTTGATTTCGAGAGTGGTGATCCAGGTTTTGAGGGTGGCAATTTCGTCTGGGGAGAGCTGTTTTTTGGGCGGCATGTGGGGATCGGAATCGGTCTGGATGGCCTGGAAGAGTGGGCTCTTATCGGGATTGCCCGGGATGAGCGAGGTATCGGTTTCGCCGCCTTCGAGAGCGGATTGGAGGGTGCGGAGGTCAAGGCCCCCCTTTTGCTTCACCCCGCCGTGGCATTTGGTGCAGTGCTCCTGGATGAGGGGATGGGTTTGCCCGAACAGCGGGACGCTAAGGCCCATGATGAGGGTGAGGATTTTGAGGGGCAACGGCATAAAAGATTCAGGCAGGATTGTTTTTATACGGGGTCTGTCAAGGAAGCTATCGTTGTTAGTGAAGTGTCGCGATAGGGAGATCGGAAACCTTGATTGACACAGAGATTGAGGAAGGTTTGGCGGACGAGGGGATGATCTCGAGGACGGGCAGGTGTTGGAGTCCGATTAGGAAGGGGGTGAGGCTGTTTCTAACAGAAGGTTTCCTTATAGAGGATTTCAACCTTGTTGCGGGCCCAGTTGGTTTTGCGGAGGAAGTTGAGGCAGGATTTCAGCGAGGGATTGTTGGCGAAGCAGCGGATGCGGATGCGGTCGGCGAGTTCATCCCAGCCGTACTTTTCCTCAAGCTGGGTGAGCATTTGCTCGAGCTTGATACCGTGGAGTGGGTCGTTGGATGGGGCTGGCATGGGAGAAGAGTAGCGTATTGTAAGAGGTTGGACGACTCACTTGATCTTTGTCAACGAGAACGTTGGGTCCGAAGGGGTTTCCTCAGGGTGACCTTGGGTTTGACAAGCATGTGGCTACGGCCGTCATCGACGGTGAATTCCATTTCGGAGTGTTTCTCAAAAGGCGGGATGAATCAAGATCGGCTCTTGTCATGAGACGGTCGTCGGTCAAATTCTTTGGAGATGCTTCCTGGTGCGATCCTTTTTGATTTTGATGGTGTGATCCTCGATACTGAGTGGTCGATTTACAAAAGTATGTTGGAGGTCTTCCAGGAGAATGGGCATGACTTGCCGATGGAAGACTACGTGCAGTGTATCGGATCGGACTTTGGGACGTGGTCGCCGGAAACGATGCTGGAAGATTTGACCGGGAGGACCTTTGACTGGAAGGAGATTGGGATTCGACGGAACAAGTGGATCCGGGAAGAGATCGCCAAGCTCGATGCCATGCCGGGGGTTCGCGAGACGTTGGATTATTGTCGGATTGTTTCGGTGCCCTGCGCGGTCGTTTCTTCTTCGTCGCACGATTGGGTGGACCGGTGGTTGGAAAGACTCGGGTTGGTTTCCTACTTCGATGAAGTGGTGTGCCGTGGGGATGCTCCCCGGATCAAGCCGGCGCCCGATCTTTATCTGGAAGCGGTGAAGCGGATGGGGCGTCCGGCGGCGGAGTGTTTGGTGATTGAGGATTCTTTGAATGGAATGAAGTCCGCTCACGAAGCGGGTTGTCCGGTGGCGGCGATTCCAAACAGGATCACGAGAGGGATTGATTTTTCGGATGCCGAGTTCCAGTATCTATCCCTCGTTGAGTTTCTTGAGACCTTATGATGCGGCGATTCCTTCTTTTTCTGATTCTCCTTCTGGCAGCTTGTCGGAGTGGGGAAGAATCATCTCCGGATCTTCCGGTGGTGCTGAGCCGGATCGAGACCCAGAGGCCTTTGATGGGGACTCTTTTTCGGATTATTACCTATGCGGAGGATGGCGAAGCTGGACATGCCGCGATGGAGGTCGCGCTCGATCTTGCGGAGAATTTCGCGGACCGGGCGACGGATTATGACCGCCGATCGGAGTTGAATCAATTGACGGATTCGCCGGTCGGTGAGCCGGTGAAGGTGAGTCCCGCGCTCTATGATGTCATTGCGCTTGGGGTGAAGTTGGCGAAGGAGACGAAGGGGATCTTTGATCCTACGCTTGGGCCTTTGACTCATCTCTGGCGGACGATGCGGCGGACGGGTGCGAAGCCGGATGAGGAGGAATTGGCAGTGGCCCGTGAGCGATGTGGGATTGAGTTTCTGAAGTTGGATGACGAGGCCCGCACGATTACGGTTCTTCGTGAGGAGATGCAGTTGGACCTGGGTGGCATTGCGAAGGGGTTCGCGGCGGATTTGATTTTTGATCACCTTAAGAGCAAGGGTTATCCGGTGACCTTGGTGGCGGTCGCTGGGGATCTCCGGATGGGCGACGCTCCTCCTGATAAGGAGGGATGGACGGTGGGCCTGAGGACCTTCAACCTGACGCCGGTGAAGACGATTGCCTTGAGTAATTGCGCCGTTTCGACTTCCGGTGATCTCTTTCAAAAGGTGGAGATTGGCGGGGAGGTTTACTCCCATATCATTGACCCCCGGACCGGGCTGGGGTTGACGACCCGTCGGGCGGCCTCGGTGATCATGCCGGAAGCGAAGTTTACTGATCCCTTGGCGACGGCGGCCTGTCTCTCGGATGATCCACGCCAGCTTTTTGAAGGTTGGGAAGGGGTGTCTCTCCGGGTTCTCTACGAAAACGCGGAAGTTCCGCCCGTCGTGACTGGGAAATTCCAAGAGGACGGCCGGGGGCGCCCTTAAAACAGAATTTCAGTTGACCGGGACTGTCATCGAACCTAAAGAGGCTCGGTCCTTGAGATTGACCTAGCCGATCAAAAGGAACTTTTCATCTTCTTTTAGCTAGGAAAAAAAATACGAACATGGCTTCAACACAAGAGCGGAACAAAAACAGGACTCGTCCCACGAAGTCAAATGCAGCGAGAAACAAGCGTCAAAACGACCAGAAGAAGCGTCTCGTCGTATTGGGCATGGATGAAGCTACCGTGGCTGCAATGAACCCGAATGAGGTTCGCACCAAGCTGAAGCACCCTGCCAAAGTGGCTAAAGAGTGCGCTGCCAAGGAATCCTAAGATGATTCGGTAGGCTTGGCCTACTTTTTTTGCCGGCAACCTCTTGGATGATTTTCAAGGATGAGCGGGACGCATGTGCTCTGCGTGGGGATTTGGTCTTCGCTTTGTTAAGACGTTAAGAAGCGATTGCGGAAGTGGCGGAGAGGAGGGAGATTTCGCGAAGGAGGTCCTGCATGGCGGGAGTTTAGCGGATGATCGCGGCGGGAACAGTGCCAAGGTGAAACTGATTGCTCGCCGCGGGGGCTGGGTCGATGGTAAGAGAAAGGCCGAAGATGCAGAGCGACTACCAACTTGACGATCTAGTCCGACAAAATGCCGACTGGGTGGTTTATCGTGTCCTTGCGAAGGATGGAACGCCCTTCGCGTTGACGAGGTTAGGTCTTGAAGCCGAGGATCTCAGTGCTCTCTCGGCCAGCGGAGTTTTCGAGACTGCCTTGCGGGAATTGATGACCATCAAGCACGAGCATTTGCGCCCTGTGATGGACGGGGGCGTGGACAAGGTGGATCGTTATCCTTGGGTGGTTGCGGGCTGGTTCGATGGTAAGCCCTTGAGCGCCCGGACGATCACGCTGCGAGATATTAAGAACATCGGGACCCAGTTGCACACCGTGGTGGGGGATTTGGGAAAGCTCGCTGATGTCCTTTGCTTCGACGCTGATGAGATTTTGACGATTCGGACGCCCGATGACTTCCTGCACGTTCTTTTCACGCTAGATTATCACTGCTGGTTCCGAGATCGGGCGAAAGGCCTGCCACCGGGAACGGGACGCGATGCCAGTGTGGCGGCGAGACGCTTGTTGGAGGGGCTGGTGGCTTCGCAGCCGAAGCAAACTCCTACGAAAACTCCCATTCCCTTTATCGAAGAGAGGAGTCCGGCGCTGAGCGAATATAACCCGCCCCGTGAACGTTATCTGGGGAAAGTGATCGCGGTCCTCGCTCTGTTGAGTTGTCTGGGTGCCATCATTTGGATCACGCTGGTGGGGCAGGAAAAGGCAAATCAAATCGAGGCCTTGGAACAGAAAATGAAGGAGCCGGCGACGGAAAATCAGTGAACGCTCCTTCCAAAAAGCGCAAGACTGATGATGAATGGATTGGCCGCCCTCGTCTCAGCCGCCATGGTTAAGATTTTTCCGCGACTCCCCCTCGTCTTCTGTCACTAAGTTTCCGAATCATGAAAACTCGGGCGAGGCATTCTCGTAGTTCACCTAATATGATTCGTTTCTTGTCTGCTGCCTGCCTAGTGGCACTCGGAGCCCTGCTCCTTGCCCCCGCGCTTCCTGCGGCGGAGATCACTCCCGAGGAGATGGCCAAAGAAGCCGCCCGCCTCGACGAGCTCATCAGCTCCGTTCTTCAAAGCTCCGAGCAAAGCGAACCCGCTCCCGTTGACGACGCCACTTTTCTCCGGCGCGCCTCGCTGGTCGCCATCGGACGCATCCCCACGCTCGCCGAAATCCAGGCGTTCACGAATGATTCCGCCGCGGACAACCGCCACCGCCTCGTCTCCCGACTTTATCACTCGAAAGGCTATGAGAGCCACCTGAACAACTGGGTCTACGACCACCTACGACTCACCGAGGTTAAACTGCAGGGAGGATATTTTAGTTCCAACAATCCGCTCATCAACTGGACGCGGCGGGCCGTGCGCGAAAACAAAAGCTGGAAATCGATGACCCAGGAGTTGCTTTCAGCCCGTGGCAACGGCTGGACCGGTTCGGGAGCCTCCCACTACTACACCCGGGACATCGGCATGCCCCTCGACAACTCCGCCAACACGATGCGGGCTTTCCTGGGGATCCGCATGGAGTGCGCCCAATGCCATGACGACCCCGGATCGAAATGGGAACGGATCGACTTCTATAATCTCGCCGCCTTCACCCACGGCAAAAGCAACTACGGTCGGCTCGACTTCCTGACCGGCCGGGGACTCTTCATCAACATGTCCTCCGCCGATGAATACAACGTCCCGGGGCTTCATCACCTCCACTTCTTCAGCGATGCCATCGGGCAATACGCCGCCAGTGGCATCGAACCCGATAAGGGCTCCGGACGTATCGCACTCCCCGATGATTACCAATACGCTGACGGCGATCCCGGCGAGTTGGTGGAAGGGCGGACTCCCTTCGGCGGGAAAGTGCGCCTCGACTCCAAGAAGCCCACCCCTGATAGCCTCGAACAATTTGCGACCTGGGTGGTGGGGGACGAAAACCCTACCTTCGCGGGCTCAATCGCCGCCCGGATGTGGCTACGAGTGATGGGCGCGGCCCTCCACAAAAATGACAACGAAGAGTTTCTCGACCCCGAAGATCCCGTGACGGGCGCCCTCAGCAGCGGCCTCGTGAAACTGATGCGGGGTTACGACTACGATCTCCGGGCCTTCCAGCAAACCCTCATGCTGACCAAGGCCTTCGCCGCAAAATCCGCACCGGACGAGGAGGCCTCCTTCCACGGGCTCTTGGGACGACCCATCGAACGAATGAGCGCCGAACAAATCTGGGATTCCTTGGTCACCCTTGTTCTCGAAGATCCGGAATCCGCGCAACGAATCGAGAACATGGAATACCTCTACCTCCACGGACGCTACATCGGTCGTCTCGATGACATTATTGCGAAGGTTCACTCCTTCAAGACCGTGAAGGAGTATCAGGATTGGATCATCATTAAATACAACGAAGCACGGGACGGCACCGGCCCTGAGGCCCCGGAGCCCCGGCCCCCAACCTACATCGCGGGAGATGGTCGCCTCATGACTTCCGCGATCCTCGGCATCGCCCGGGCCTCGGAACTGCCAAGCCCGGCAGACCCCAACCATTTCCTCCAGAAGTTCGGCCAATCCGACCGCATCAGTATCGACGGAGCCACCACGGAGGGCAGCCTCACTCAGACCCTCCAGATGCTCAACGGAGCCACTCAGGAAATCGTCGCCAACCCAGAGAATACCGTGGTGCGCAAGATCCTCCAAGACCCCGGCACGAACGAGGACAAGGGCGCCCTTCTCTTTCAATCTGTCCTGACCCGCCCGCCCACCGCCCAAGAGCAAGCCTTGTGCGCCAAGGAACTCGACGAACGGAAAGGGGAGGGACTGGCCAACATCGTTTCCGCCCTCGTCTGCACTCCTGAATTTCTCTTCATCTACTAATGACCTCACCACCTCTCAACTTCGACGGTGAATTCTCCCGTCGCGAATTCCTTCGGGATGCTTCCCGCCGTTTTCTCGGCGTCAGTCTCGCCCCCATGCTCGGAGGAGCTCTCGCCTCCCAAGCCTTCGGTGATCAAGCATCGCCGACAAGACCGGGCGCGGCCACCAATGTCATCTTCCTCAACATGGCGGGAGGGATGAGCCACCTCGACACCTTCGACCTCAAACCCGGCCAGGAAGTCCAGGGTCCCGTCAAAGGGATTCCGACCACCGCGGACGGACTCCAGATCGCGAGCTACCTCCCCCGGACCGCAGAAATCATGCGGGAAGTCTGCACGATCCACTCGATGCAGTCGAAACAGGGCGACCACGACCAGGCCAGCTACCTCCTCCACAAGGGCTATAGCCAACTGGGAACAATCGTCCACCCCGCCGTCGGCAGTTGGGTCACCCGGCTGAAAGGCACCGAGAACGCGACCCTGCCGGGATACATCGCCGTCAATAGTCCCGCCAACATGATTGGGGCCGGCTGGATGGGTGCCAAATTTGCGCCTGCAGTCGTGACAAATCCCGAGAAGGGACTGGAAGGAACCGCCAGACATCCCTCCGTTAGCGAAGAAGACTTCGAACGCCGCCTCAGCCTTGCCGATGCCGTCAACGAACGCTTCCATCGCGAAAACCCTTCGCTCAATGCCAAAAACTTCGGAACCTTATTCGACGAAGCAGTACGCGTCATGAAGAGCGAAGATCTTGCCGCCTTCGACCTCACCAAGGAAAGTCCCGTCCTCCGAAATCGCTACGGTCGCGACGCCTTCGGGCAAGGCTGCCTCCTCGCCCGAAGACTCGTCGAGCACGGCGTGCGCTTCATCGAAGTCACCCTCGGCGGCTGGGACACCCACTACGACAACTTCACCGGCGTCCAGGCCCGTTGCCAACTGCTCGACTCGGCTTACAGCTCCCTCATCATCGACCTCAAGGAACGCGGTTTGTTGAACTCCACCCTCGTTGTCCTTAGCTCCGAATTCGGACGGACCCCGGAGATCCAGAAAGAACATCGTAACGGACGAAGCCACCACCCCGGAGCCTTCACCAGCCTCCTCGCCGGCGGTGGCGTCAAAGGGGGGCTGGTCTATGGCAAGACCGATGAACAGGCCCGCGCCGTGACCGAAAATCCAGTCACCTTCCACGAGCTAAATTCCACCATCGCCTATAGCCTCGGTATCGATCACGCCAAAGTTATCCACTCCCCCAGCAACCGCCCCTTCCGCATGGCCGGCCCCGACACGGAAAACGCCGGCCCGATCACCGGGATTTTTGGGTAGCTCCAGCTACTAGAAATTTGCTTCTGGGTGGGCCTCGAAGACCGATGAAAGACAAGAAACTTAGTGACCTAAACAATCTTTTGTTAATTGCGTTGCTGTTTTCCCTTACAGGGTGTGTCGGCACTGTCGTCGGGGCTGTGGCTGATGTTGCTATTGAGGTGGCCAAGGTGCCATTTAAAGTTGGTGGAGCCATCGCTGATGTCGTTACGGGCGATGATGAGGAAGAAGAGAAAGAATAAAATTAGGGGAGGTTATTCCTGAAAAAATAGGCTGGCATACTAAAGAATACTTGGGGCAGATTCATCGCCCGAAGGGGGGTGCAAGTCGGCGGCGGATCAAGCCGGAAAGCGGGAGCGCTTGCGACCATGTCATGTCTCGGACGGTAAACTTATGACCGAAACCGCACCATCAGGCTCAACTGGGAGCCAGAGGTTTTAGGAACTCCCAATTGGGATCCGGATTGTGAAAATGGGGGAGATCTGGGGATGGGATGATGCTAAGAGCACGTTTGGTGTTTTACGAGGGAGGCGAGGGGAAGGATGCCGTCGTGGGCCCAGAGAGCAGGGGGGGATTGGGCTTGGCCGAGGGGGAAGATTCTTGGTGAGGGGAGGTCGCGGCGTGGCTCGAGGGGGTGGAGGGCGATGCCGGAGAGGTGCTTGAAGTTGGAGAAGTTTTTCTCTTCGGGGAATGGGCGGAGGGAGACGGTGCGGTTTCCGGGGGAGGGTGTTGGGTCGGGAGAGTTGTGGAAGATGATGGTCCAGGCAGTCGTGCCTTGGGATTCCCAGAGTTGGTGGTTTTCGGGATCGTTGGCGGTGAGAAAGCGGGTTTCTTCGCGGAGGGTGGTGATGGCTCCGGCTTCGGATGCTTGGAGGGGGGCGCGGGGATGTTCTTTTTCGAAGGTGGTCATGGCTTCGGCGAGAATAGGGCCGAAGGCGATGGGATCCTCGAGGTAGAGGGTTTGGAGGGAGAGGCAGCCGTTTTGATCGAAGAGGCCGATGTCACGGGCGGCGAGGGAGGCGGCTTCCGGGGTGGGGTCGTTGATGATGGCGATGCCGTAGCGATGGCCGTGGCCGATGAAGGGAGTTTCGAGCGGACAGAGTTGCTGAAAGTGGCGGAGGGTTGAGTCCGAGCCGTAGACGACGAGGGCGTCGGCTTCGGGAATCCAATGGTCGGGGAGGGTGCGGGAGGTTTCGATGAGGGGGGCGAAGGCGGGCGGGATTTGGAAATCGAGGAGGGCGTTGGAGGGGAGTTTGAGCCGGTTGTGGGCTCCAAGGATGAGTCCGTTGAGGAGAGTTTGGTAGGCGGCGTGGGGGGTGTTTCCGCTGATGATGTGGACAATCGTTTCCGGGAACCGGACGGTGGGGGCTGAGAGTTCGCGGTCGAAGGTTTTTTGGAGGAGGGCGCGGTCGAAGGAGCCGGTAAAGGGTTCAAAAAACGGGGCCGAGGCGGCGATGAGGTCGAGTCGTTCGTTGGTGGTCATGAGGAGAGGGCGTGGTCGATGGTGCGGGAGCATCCGCGCGGGAGGGCTCCGGGGTCGCGTCCGATGAGGGTGAAGGATCCGTCGGGATGCCCGATGGCGAAGTCCTGGGTGCGGATGGTGGCGACGCTGTGAAGGTTGGCGAGGTCGTGGAGTTGGAGGTAACCGGGTTCACCGGTGGGAATTTCGTGGGCGGTTTCGGGGTCGAGAATGCGGTGGCGGCACCACGGCGGGAAGCGGTGGTTGCCATCGGGTCCGGTGGCGTAGGCTTGGGAGGAGAGTTCGGTCATGCCGTATTCGTTATGAATTTGGTCGAGTGGTAGGGCGAAGAAGGAGGCGAGCTGTTGGTAGAAGTTGGGCTTGGAAAGGGAGTGGGTGGTGCCTTTGTAGCCGCCGGTTTCGAGGATTTGGGATCCTGGGGGAAGTGGGAGCGGGGTGTGGGTTTCGATGAGGTGGAGGAAGGCGAGGGCAGTGCCCATGAGGAATAGGGGTTGGCCTTGGTCGAGGTGCCGAAGAAGGGGGAGCAGATTAAATTTTGAGTCCTGAAGGAGGAAGGAATCGGGTCCACCGGTGTTGAGGTAGTGGAACATGTGGCTTAGCGAAGATTGGGGGGCATCTTCGGCTGAGGGGGCGAGGAAAAGGGTGGGGAGGACTGGGAAGCGGGCGTTTTGCCAGGCTTGGGTCAGGGAATGCTCGTAGAGTGAGGTGTCCGGGAAGTGGTGGGCGCCGCGGGTTTCGGTGGTGGTGCCGGAGGTGAGGAAGGTTTTAGAGATGACTCCGCTGGAGGTGAGGGGGAAGTCGGGGTATTTGAAGGCGTTGGTGGGAAGGGCGGGGATTTCGGTCCAAATAGAGACGTTTTCGGGTGAGCGATTGAGTTGAAGGCAGTAGTTGTGGTAGGGAAGGTTGTTTTTGAATTGGAATTCGAATAGAAATAAGGCGATTTCGTCAAAACATGAGACTTTTGGATCGGAGATGAACTCGCGAATAGAATTGGCCGTTGAGTGGTCGTTTTTTGGGTGCATCTTTGAAAGCGGTGGTAGCTTGACAATGAGGGTGATCACCGCAAACACTCCGGCGTCAGTTCTCCCCACCCCAATATTCCAAACCCAACTGATATTTAAAGCGATGATTTCCATCAAGCAAATCAGCGGCCTAGCTGCCGTTAGTCTCCTTTTCGTGAGTTGTGCTCCGTTTCCTCCTGGAAATTCGGGTCCGCAGGCTCGCATTGATCCCAATAGAGTTCCGGTAGCTCCGAAGGTGCTCACTCCCCAGGAGGAAGCCAATGCCAAAGAAGGGGCTGAGCGGAAGAGAATCCTAGATCAGAAGCGTCGTGATGCTGTAGCGGCGGCGAAGGCTAAGGGCTCTGAGCCCGAGCTGCCCACGATTGGCGGTAATCCCAGCGCTCCCGAGCCGCCGACGCCCCCCCCCACCATCAAGCCTAAGTATCGCACCGCGGTGAAAATCCCGGGCAAGTTGGGCTTCGTCTATAATCCATGGACGAACAAGGCGGTGGATGTTCGCGGCATTCCCAGCGGTGAATTGGTCCGGGATCCCCAGGATTCAAATCCCGATCACAAGTTCCGGGTTCCCTAGGCGGACATTTCAAGCTATCTCCGGGCCGGGTTTCCAAAGGGGAATTCGGCTCTTTTTTCCAACGTCGATGAGTTTTTCAAAGATCGCCATTCTTGGTCCGGGTCTCCTTGGGGGATCGGTGGGTTTGGCGGCAAAAGCGGCGGGGTTGGAAGTCGTCCTGTGGGGGCGTAGTGCGGAGCGGGTGGAGGCGACGCGGTCGCTGGGGCTCAGTGCGACGACGAATCTCGCGGAAGCAGTGGCTGATGCGGATCTCATTATTTTTGCGGTGCCGGTGGGAGTGATGGCAAAGCTTGCCGGGAAGGTTTCCCCCCATTTAGCTGAGGGAGCGCTCGTGACGGATGTCGGGAGCGTGAAGGCTCTGCCCCATGAGGCGGCGGCGGCTCTGTCCTTTATCGGGAGTCATCCCATGGCGGGCTCGGAGCAGACGGGGATCGAGGCGGCGCGGGCGGATCTTTTTCAAGGGGCGGCCTGCGTTCTGACCAATGAGTTGGGATTGGCGGCCTCGAAAGTCACGGCTCTGAGAGGATTTTGGGAAGTGTTGGGCTGTGAAGTTTGCGAGATGAGGGTGGCAGATCACGACCGGGCGGTGGCGCGGATTAGTCACCTGCCCCATGCCATGGCGGTCGCGACGACGGCGGCGGCCTTGCGTTTTCCATCGGACGCGCAATTGGCGGCCGGAGGATATCGTGACACAACCCGGGTGGCATCCGGTGATCCGGTGATGTGGGCTGAGATCATGATGGAGAATCGGACGGCCTTGACCGCGGCCTTGCAAGATGCCCAGAAGGAGATTGGAGAGATGCTTGATCAGCTCGCCAATTCGGACAAGAACGGGCTTGAAGAATATCTCACGGACGTGAAGCGTCGCAAAGAGAGACCCACGATTTCAAATGAGCGAGACGATTAAGGTAAACCCTTTGAAAAAAATTACCGGGGAACTGGAAGTGCCCGGTGATAAAAGTATTTCCCACCGGGCTGCGATTCTTGCGGGCCTCTCGGATGGCCTCTGCAAGGTGGAGAATTTTCTGCCGAGCGAGGACTGTGTCAATACCCTGCGTGCGATGAGGCAACTGGGCGTAGAATATGAGGTGACCAAGGGGACTGCGGATCGCCCCATCGATCTCAACATTCACGGACGCGGTGGGCGGTTGAAAGCACCGGCGAAGGAGTTGGATTGCGGAAACTCGGGCACGGGGATGCGGCTGCTGGCGGGAGTTCTCGCGGCCCAGAGTTTCGACAGTGTTTTGATTGGCGATGAGTCTCTCTCCAGCCGTCCGATGGGGCGGATCATGACTCCGCTCACTGCGATGGGTGCAAGGATTGAGACGAAGGGTGAGAAGCCCGGTTGTGCTCCTCTTCATATTCACGGTGGTCAGTTGAATCCCATCACTTACGAAATGCCAATGGCGAGTGCACAGGTGAAGAGTGCGGTTCTTTTCGCTGGAATGTTCGCGCCGGACAAGACGACGGTGGTGCAGCCCGCGACCAACCGCGACCACACTGAGCGCCTCCTGAATTACTTTGACGTCAAGGTTCGCACCGAAGGGAATGTCATTTCAGTGTATGGCGGCCAGATTGTTCGAGCCCGTGATCTTTACGTCCCGGGAGATATTTCCAGCGCCGCGTTTTGGATTGTGGCGGCGGCTTGCGTGCCTGGTTCGAGATTGCTGATTAAGAACGTTGGCTTGAACCCGACTCGGACCGCGATTTTGAATGTGCTGGTCCGAATGGGAGCGCACATTAAGGATATTGTGTTGCATGAAGACGGTGGCGAGCCCCGAGGCAACATCGAGATCATCGGTCAGGAGCTTCAGGGGACTGAGATTCATAAAGATGAAGTGCCCAATCTCATCGATGAGGTGCCGATCCTCGCGGTGGCCGGTGCTTTGGCGAAGGGGACGATGACGATTCGGAACGCTGCTGAGCTCCGGGTGAAGGAGACCGACCGGATTGAGACCACGACTGAGAATCTCCGTGCGATGGGAGCGGAAGTGGAAGAATTTGAAGACGGCATGGTCATCACCGGTGGCCAGAGCCTGAAAGGAACGACGGTGAAGAGTTACGGCGATCACCGTATCGCAATGGCCTTTGCGATTGCCGGACTTCTTGCCAAGGAAGGCCAGACGACCATCGAAGGAGCTGGCTGTATTGCCACGTCTTACCCGACTTTTGTTGAACATCTGACCGCCATTTCGAAACGATGAGCCAGAAATTTCGCGCCGTTGCGATTGACGGACCAGCCGCCTCGGGCAAGAGCACGGTCGCCAAGCGACTTGCGGCTTCGTTGGGCCTGATCATGGTGAACTCGGGCGCGATGTATCGCGCTGTCACTTGGCAGATTCTCGGGGAGGGTGTGGACCCGGGCGATTCCAAAGCGGTGATTGCCGCGCTTGTGGAGATGGAGATCGTTTGCGGAGTGGAGGACGGGGTTTCTAACATCAGTATCAACGGTCGGCTTTTAGCTGACGAACTTCGATCCGCAGAGGTGAACCACAATGTCTCGAAAGTGGCTGCGATTCCGGAAGTTCGGGAATGTCTCATGGCTCTCCAGCGGGCCTATCGTGACGCCAGCGATGTCGTGATGGAGGGCCGGGATATCGGCTCGGTGGTATTCCCTGATACTCCTTACAAGCTCTACATTGATGCCTCGGAGGAGGTTCGGCGGGCACGCCGCGCCAAGGATGGCGAAGCGGATGCGGTGGCGGCTCGGGATGCCCAGGATAGCCAGCGGAAGACGGCCCCCTTAAAGATTTCGGACGGCGCGATCGTGATTGATTCCTCGGAGTTGGGGATCGATGACGTCGTCAAGGCCGCTTATGAAGCGCTCGTGAAACTCGGTTGGGAAGAATAGATCATGAAGACGACGTATTGGATTGGACACACCATCTTTCGAGCCGCAGCCAAGGCGTTTTTTCGCTATCAAGTCGTCGGCCGTGACAAGTTGGTGCAAAGCGGAAGCGTTCTTATTGCTTCCAACCACGAGAGTTTTCTGGATCCGCCCTTGGTGGGGATCGCCTATGATGACGATGTCTTCTACCTCGCCCGCAAGACCCTTTTTCGCGGGCCGTGTTCGTGGCTTTATCCGCGTTGGAATGCTATTCCGGTTGACCAGGATGCGCCTGACATGAGCAGTTTGAAGCGGATCGTGAAGATTCTGCGGGGTGGTGAACGTGTTGTGGTTTTTCCTGAAGGGGCTCGCACGCTTGATGGAAAACTCCAACCCGGTGAGGCCGGAGTGGGATTGATCGCGGTGAAGAGTCAGGCCTTGATTCAGCCCGTCCGGATTTTTGGGGCGCGGGAGGCGCTTCCGAGGGGCAGTGGGCGTCTTCGATTTTACCCGATCACAATCGTGGTGGGAGAGGCCATGGTGCTTACCGCAAAAGAGCGGAATGCGAAGGGTCGTGCGGCTTATCAGGCCATTTCTGATCGAATTATGGTGGGAATTGCCCAAATCAAGCATCCCTCGGATCAATAACGGAAGTTAGTTTGAACGAATGATTGTCAGCTCCGTCTAATGAGCTGATAGTTGAAGGGACTTAAAAACGGTCTCTATTGTCTTATGAATCTCCAAATTCAGTGCCCCAATTGCACAAAGCGCTTCACGGTTCACGAGGATCTCACCGGCAAGACTGTCGAGTGTGGTGCTTGTGACCATCGGTTTCCCGTGAAGTCAGAATCGATCATCGTGGAACGCGCCAAGTTTTATCCCGGTGAACATAAGGGCGATTTTCTCGATCGGCTCGGTAAGAAGTCACCTCTCGAGAAGCGGGGTGATGACCCTGCGCTGACTCCCCGGGCGCACGCTCCGATGCCACAGGTGGACGCCATCATGCCATCGTCAGCGGGGCAGGCGATCGCAGCGGGCGTGGGGATTTGCATGATGATCCTTTATGGGTTGATCTTCTTTTTTGGATCGTCCCAAGGTCAGCTTTTTCAAGATGTTGATCTTGCAAAACGCATTTTGTTAGGTGGATTTGTGAGCCTTTTGGGCGGAGGATTGATCATCTATGGTGCCAAAAGCTGGCGTGCCAAGGGGGTCATGACCGCGGTGATTTTAGTGACAGCGTTGCTGGCAATGATTGTGATCCGGCCTGTGCACATGATGCCGAGCGGCGTGGGGGATCATGATGATTCTCCTGTGGAACTGCCTGAGGGAGCTTCTGAAGAGGCTCCCCGTGGTCTCGATGATGTCGTGGGTCGGACTGATCAAGACGCGCTGGCAAGAGAGATCGCGCGCCAGTCTGCGAAGCTTAACGGAAAGCCTGCGCAAAACTATGTGACGGGAATCTACATTGCTGATTTACTGGAGAGCCAGTATCAGGCCATTGAGAGGTATTTCCGTAAGAAACTGGTCATTCCGAAGTCCGAGGCTCTGTTGGTCTACAAGAGGAACAACGAGAAGGACCGTTTCATTATCATTTCAGGAGTGCCCATGGATTTTGATACCATGGTGAGTCACTGTGAGTTTATTGGGCGTGCCACAAGCTACCCCAATGCGAGGATTATTGATGTTCGGATCTCGGCAACGATCTTCCAAGAACCCGGGAAAGATCTTCTCGAGAAGCTCAACAACGTCGAGCATCCGGCCTTCTTTTCCCAGAATCTCAATGAGCTCAGAAACATTGATTTTGAGCGGGTGTCAAAGGCGGTCAGGCGTTTGAGCGTTGTTCCTGCCGAGGTGAAGTTGAATCTGGAAGAGCAGATCATCACGGAACTTCTTCGGCTGGCGGATGAGGAGAGTGATTTACCCTTCCTATCGGATGTGGGCAAGGCATTGGGCGTTTTTGCGAAGGGAAACAAGGCGGTTGTCGATAAGATCAACAGGTTGGTTCCTTTCTGGATCGAGAATGGAGTTTCGGTTCCGAAGTCCATGGTTGATTTTCTGATCAAGAACGACCCGGGTGCCATTGCGCTGATTGACCGGCTCTGGGCAGCTTCGCCAGGTGAATGGGACGATCACTATGTTGCCTTGGGTTCAGCGATTGAAGAACGCTTGATTTTTCACCTCCTGGAGTCGCCGATTGAGCTTCAGCGGGCTGCGACTTCGTTGCTCAATCAGGTGGGGACCAAGAAAAGCGTGCCGGCCTTGACCGCGCTCACTTCGACTGATGACCAAGAGTTGCGAATCCTCGTCGCCCGTGCTCTCAACACCGTGAAGGATCGCTAAAGCTTCCTGGAAATATTTTGCGAATAGATTGAACTTCTGTATCGTCAAAGACAACATGAAAGCATTCGCTCTATCACTCGTCGCGACTCTCGCCTTTACTTCCTGTCAAACCAGCAACCCCTACACGGGTGAAGCGCAGCGTTCCAAGGCAACCTCGGGCGCAGTGATCGGAGCTCTGGTGGGTGCGGCCGCCGGATCTCTTTCCGGCAGCGGGAGCACTGATCGCCGTCAGAAGGCCATGGTCGGAGCTGGCATCGGTGCCCTTGCAGGAGGTGGGATCGGAGCCTATATGGACAAGCAGGAAGCGGAACTTCGTCGTGAACTCCAGGGAACCGGGGTCAGTGTGACCCGCTCCGGAGACCGGATTTTCTTGAATATGCCCGGCGATGTGACCTTCTCCTCCGGCAGCGCAGACATTCGTGGTCAGCATTACGGAACACTTAACTCAGTGGCCAAGGTGCTGAACAAGTATGACAAGACCCGGATCGATATCGGAGGTCATACCGACAACGTTGGCAATTCTAACTACAACTACGGTCTTTCCCAGAGCCGTGCGGCCAGCGTTGCTAACTATCTGATGGGACGTAGCGTCAACTCGGCCCGCTTCAATATGCGTGGCTACGGTAAGGACCAGCCAGTTGCTTCTAACAACAGCGCTTCCGGTCGTCAGACGAACCGCCGGGTGACGATCCAACTGGCTCCGATGAGCTAACTTTCGAGCGGTCACCTTGGCCCCTCAAGGGGGGTCAAGGGTGATTGAGGGAAGGTCTTTGACGCCCGCTCCGGGAGTGAGTTTGCAGGCATCCTCGAGGAGGTTGGCCATTCCATCGAGATCGGGGAGAATTCGTCATTTGTGAAACTTTAGGAAGAGGGCTTTTCATGAATCGGAAGCGAGTTATTTTGCGACCTTCGCTCTTTTACCCAGGTTGAAACAGGAGTAGGCTGAGCAGTATGAGAATTCGTCCCGAACTATTTTTCGCACTTTCGGCTCTTGGGAGCTTGCAGGCCGAGATTGTGATTAATGAGATCCACTACAACAGCGATCCCAACACGGCGAAGGATGAATTCATCGAACTCTACAACACGGGCGCGAGCGAGGTTGACCTTTCAGGTTGGTTTTTCCAGGAAGGGGTGAGGTTTATTTTTCCTGCGGCTACCGTGATCGGAGCGGGGGAGTATCTTGTGATTTCGCAGAATCCGGCGGCCTTGAGTGTCCGGTATGGTGCCAGTTCTCTCGGGCCCTTCGAGGGCGAGCTGTCGGGCTCGGGGGAGACTGTCGAGCTGCGGCAGTCCAACGGCTTGATTGCTGACACGGTGACCTACCAGGATTCCTTTCCATGGCCTGTGGGTGCCGGAGGAACGGGCTCGTCCATGGAGTTGATCAATCCGTCATTGGACAATGATCTGGGTGCTTCGTGGCGGAGTTCTCAGTTGGTGATTTTGCCCGAAGCGACCTTGATTCCAGAGAGTGCTTCCGCTTGGAGTTGGCGTCCGGGTTCCTCAGAAGCTTCCAGTCCGCTTACGGCATGGACGGGGGAGGGCTTTGTCGAGGAGGGCACCTGGTCGACGCAGGCGATGCCGATTGGCTATGGCGGGGTAGGATCGCAGTCATTTAGTCCTCCGATTTCGGGAATGCAGAACCAGTATTCCTCAGCGTTCTTCCGTAGGTCTTTCACGGTGGTCGAAGGGGGGATCCCTTCGAAGGTGATTCTTCGCTACGTGTCCGATGATGGATTCGTGGCCTATCTGAACGGAACCGAGGTTTTTCGGACTGACAGTATGCCGGCTGGAGAATTGACGATTTCAAATACGGCAGCTTCGAGTGGGGATGAAAATAATTGGCTGGAGGCCGAGATTTTAGGAACTGGTGGTCTTTTGCATGGAGGGGAAAACATGATTGCGCTCCATGCCTTCAATTCCGCGATCGGGAGCAATGACTTTGGGCTGAATGTTGAGCTCGTTCAACCCGCGACGAATCCGAACCTTCCACCATTCCCCACGCCTGGCGCTGCAAATTCTGTTTTCGCGACCAATGCTCCTCCGGCGATTCGTCAGGTGGCACATTCACCCAAATCGCCGGTTGCCAATGAGGCCACGGTGGTTACGGCCAAGGTGATTGATCCTGACGGCGTCGCTTCCGTGATGCTGGAGGCTCAATCAGTGGTTCCGGGGGCCTACGTTCCGGCCTACCTCGCCAAGTCCACCGGGCTCCTTCTTTCGAATCCGACGGGTCCGCGCACTCCCAATCCGGCTTACGAACAGAATTGGACCAGCCATGCAATGCTCGACAACGGGGTGTCTCCCGACGAGGTGGCGGGAGATGGCGTTTACTCGGTGAGTCTGCCGGGGCAGCCGAACCGGACGCTGGTGCGATATCGTATTACGGTGAGTGATTCCTTGGATGCGGAAGTCCGGGTTCCCTATGCCGATGATGAGCGCCTCAACTTCGCCTATTTTCAATACGACGGCGTGCCGGACTATGTCGCGTCCGGTCAGACCTACTCGACCGAAGTCATTAAGGCGGTTCCCGTTTATCATATCCTCACGACTTCTGCGAATTTTGATCAGGCGGTTGCTTACAATGGCGGGGATCAAATTCCTTCGAACAACTTCGACGCCCGGAGCGAATACAACTGGAACTGCACCTTCGTCTACGACGGGGAGGTTTTTGACCATGCGAAATACCGCCTTCGTCAACGGAACGCCCGGTATTCAGGGGGTGGCAAAAGGAGCCTGAAGTTCCGTTTTAATCGTGGAAACTACCCGATCTTTCGTGATCGCAATGGCAACAAGTATCCTGAACCTTGGAAGTATCTGGCCACCCACAAAATGCTGGGCTCCCGTGCGAATCCGACTTGGGGGATGGATCAAGCGACCAACCATTTGATCTGGAATCTCACCGGAACTCCGGCTTCCTTCACCCACTGGGCCCACATGCGGATTGTCCGGGGAGCCGACGAAGCTCCGAACCAATATCAGGGAGATTATTACGGAATGTTGCTCGCATTAGAGGAGTTTGATTCGCGCTTTTTGGACGCTCACAATCTTGAGAAAGGAAATCTCTACAAGTTGATCAGTTATCGAACAAACGGACTGGATGTGCAGCGATATCAGGCCGCTGACGCGGTGGATGATGGCTCGGATTTCTCCAACATTATCTTTCAGCTTAAGCCTGCGAAAACGGATGAGTGGCTCAATGAGCATGTCAATTGGGATCACTGGAACCACTACCACGCGGTGGTCGATATGATCCGCCACTATGACGTGCAGACCAACACGGGGGAGCACCTCAAGAACCGGGCCTTTTACTTTGAGCCCTCGGCGACGAATCCGAGAGGCCGTTTGAGAACTCTGCCGTGGGACTCTGATACCAGTTGGGGACCCAACTGGGGAGCGGGCGTGGATTTCCCCAAAGAGGCCATTTTTGGAACTTCAGGCGTGGGAACGCGCTTGCCTTTTACCGTCGACTACTTGAACACCGTGAGGGAGATGCGGGACCTGATTTGGACGCCCGAGCAGATTAATCTCATGATCGATCCGCTGGCGAATAAGATCGCGAATTTGGTGCCGGCAGACCGGGCCCGCTGGCAGGGCGCGATTGGCGGGAGTCAGAATGATCCCACTTTGGAGCGCGTCGTTGCTGATATGAAGAAGTTCGCTTTTGTGGGAGGAAGCTGGGTGGGAGGCGATGACGGTGGCATGCCCTTGATTTCCCGTGATGCCGGCATTTCGGGGCGGCAAGGAAGGGATGCTTACTTGGACGCACTGGTGGCCGATCCGGCTCTCGCGGCAACTCCCACGATCACCTATTCCGGAGCGGCCGGATATCCCCAAGATGACCTTTCATTCACGAGCTCGGCGTTTTCCGATCCGCAGGGAGCGGGCAGCTTCAACGCGATGGAGTGGCGTGTTGCCGAAGTCACGGTCCCGGGCGGAGAGCTTCGGCCGGTGATGCCGGCGGGGCGAACCTGGAGCTATCTCGACAATGATGTCGACCAGGGGACGGCGTGGAAGGAAGTGAGTTTTGATGGGAGTGCCTGGGCAAGTGGAGCTGCTCCGATGGGCTTTGGCAGCGTCGATGCCCTCACTTTTGGCACGACGACGGCCTCGGGGATCTCTACGGCTTACTTCCGAACCACGGTCAATGTGACGGATGTCGATAAAATCGATCATTTCATCATCCGGCTTCTCGTGGATGACGGCGCGGTCGTCTGGGTCAATGGTCAACAGGCCTTCAGTGAGGGATTCAATCCGGGCACGGTGGTCACTCACGTCACCACGGCCGATGGTAATGGCGATGAGGGCGTCTTCGACGAATTTGAAGTGAATCCTTCACTCTTCGTAGAGGGTCCCAATGTCATCGCGATCGAGGTGCACAATCGGGCGACGGAAAGCAACGACATGGGCTTCGAGATGAGTATCGATGCGCGGGAGCAACTCGTTCCCTCGGGAGTGGATCCGACCTTCGAGTGGACTGCGATTTGGGAATCGGGTGAGCTGAATCTCTTCGGTGCAAATATCGATGTGCCCGCTGTCACGAGAGTTGGCAGGACCTACCGGGCGCGGGTCCGTCATGAGGACAATACCGGCCGTTGGAGCTCCTGGTCCGAGCCACTCGAGTTCGTGGCAGGAGTCCCGGCGATCCAGCCTTTCCTTGATGGCTTGGTGATCAGAAAAATCATGTATCACCCCTCGCCACCCTCGGCGGAAGAGTTGCTGGTGATCCCTAGTTTAGTCGAGGAGGACTTCGAGTGGATCGAGATCATGAATATTGGGACCGTTCCCCTTGATCTCACCAACCTTCGCTTCACCAAGGGCATCGAATTTGATTTCGTCGGTAGGGGTAAAGCCACGATCGCACCCGGTGAGCGCTTGCTCGTCGTGGCAAATACCGCGGCTTTTAATCTGCGGCATGGCTATGAGACCACCCCGGACTTTGTGCTGGGGGAATTTTCCAAGAATCTTTCCAACAGCGGCGAGCTGGTAAAGCTCTCCTTTGGAGCGGGGACCTTGGTTCGTGAGGTGGAATACCATGACAAGAAACCCTGGCCTGTCTCTCCCGATGGCTCGGGGTCCAGTCTGGTCTTGATTGGCGGAGTGGGGGATCTGGCCTCCGATTGGCGCACCAGCGTGGGGCGTGATGGGGCCCCGGCAGTCGATGATTCCTTCCGCCTGACCGGAGGGGTTGAGGGCTTGTTGGATTACGCTCTGTTGAGCGAGCTTCGCATTGCTCCGATCGAGATTACGGGCGAGAGTTTCGTCGATGTCACCTTTGATCGCCGTATTAACGCAGATGATGCCCGTCTCATTTTTCAAGGAAGTGCGGGCCTGAATTCGTGGAACGACATGGGGGCGTTCCTCCTGAATGAAGCCGCAGGAGCGGGCGGGACGGGCTCGATGCTTTACCGGATCCCTCGAGCTGCAGCGGGTGAGTTCTTCCGGGTTAAAGTGGAGCTGAGATAGTTTTGAGGAAAAGGGTGCCTCTAAAAAAATTCGTTCTTGGCTTGCTCTTTCAAGCCTTTTTCGGCTACCATGCCCTTCCTACCTCCTCGTCTATGAATTGCTTCCTTAAGGTTTTTTCTTTGGTCACCACCTTCTCGCTGGGCCTTGCTGGCAGTCTGTTTGCTGCTGTGGAGCCTGTGGAAGTGGCCTCCGTTCCCGAGCCTTCAGTGGCTCTTCTTGGAGGCCTTTGTGGTATCCTTTTCCTTCTCTGGCGCAAGAAATAGCGTGATTGCCCCAACGGCGATCTTTTCGTTTACTTCTTGCTATTAAGGACAAAGGCTGAAATCTCACGCCTCTTCGTGACGAATGTTCGTCCACGAGCTGACCCCTTTGATCTCCATGGACACCCTGCCGTTTTCCGAACTTGGCCTTCCCGACTCTCTTCTCGCCGCTGTCCAGGGAATGGGCTTCGAAATGCCTTCGCCGATTCAGGCGAAAACCATCCCTCTGGCACTCCAAGGGATCGACCTCATCGGTCTCTCCCAGACCGGTTCAGGAAAGACCGCGGCCTTCGCACTTCCGACGCTCGCTCGCATCGACATGAGTCTCCGCGAACCGCAGGCCCTCGTCGTTTGCCCAACCCGTGAACTCGCGGTGCAGGTTTGCGAGGAGATTTTCACCCTGGGTTCCAAGATGGGCGGCCTCCGGGCTTTGCCGGTCTACGGTGGCACGCCCATTGATCGCCAGCTTCGTGGCCTCCGCGAGGGAGCACAAGTCGTGGTCGGCACGCCGGGACGTTTGCTCGATCACCTGAAGCGCCGGAGCTTCGATCCCCGCAATATCAAAACCGTCATCCTCGATGAAGCCGACCGCATGCTCGACATGGGCTTCCAGGAGGAGATGGAAGAACTCCTCGCCGCTCTTCCCAAGGAGCGCCAGACGATGTTTTTCTCTGCGACGATGAATCGCCGCGTGACTCGTCTCATCGAGAACTTTGGCAAGAGCCCCCAACTCGTTGAAATCGAGAGCAAGTCGCTGACCGTCGATGCCATCGACCAAAGCTGCTACGAAGTTCGCCAACGTTCCAAAGTGGAAGTGCTGGCCCGCCTGCTTGACATGGATCCGCCGCGTCTTGCGTTGGTCTTTTGCAACACCAAACGTCTCGTTGATGAGGCGACCGAAGCTCTTCTCGCCCGCGGCTATGCTGCCGACCGTCTCCATGGCGATATCACCCAGCAAATGCGTGAGCGTGTCCTGGCCCGCTTCCGTGAAGGGAAAGTCGAGATCCTCGTCGCGACCGACGTGGCCGCCCGTGGATTGGACGTCAACGACATCGATCTCGTCGTGAACTACGAGATTCCCCATGATCCCGAGGATTACGTCCACCGGATTGGCCGGACTGGTCGTGCCGGACGCTCCGGCAAGGCCGTGAGCTTTGTCTATGGACGCGATATTTACCGACTCCAGACCATCGAGAAATACACCCGTCAGAGCATTCGCCGCGAGCGCGTTCCCAGCCAGGAACAGGTCGAAGGCAAACGCGCCGACGTTCTTTTCCAGAGTGTCCAGGAGCGCCTCGAATCAGGGAAAATTGGAGATTACCAAACATACCTCGACCGCCTCCTTGAGCAGGGTCACACCGCGACCGATATCGCCAATGCCGCTATCACCCTTCTGCGTGAAGCGACGTCCCGCGAAGGCGAATTCATCGCTGAGGATCAGCAGAAGGAAGCCTTCGCCAACGAGCGTCCACGTTCGAACTGGAAAGATGATCGCAAGAACGAGCGCAGCAGCAACCGCTTCGAGAGAGAGGATCGCCCGGACCGAGGGGAGCGTCGCGAACGCGGAGCCCCTCCTGAGCGTAATAACTCGAAAGGGATGTCCTGCCTCTTCATGAATCTCGGTAAAGCCCAGCACATCAAGCCCGGTGACATCGCCGGCATGATCTACCGCGAATGCAAGATTCCCGACGGCTCACTGGGCAAGATCACCCTTTTCCCGAAACACACTCTCATTGATGTCAGCAATGACATCTCGAACGATGTCATTGAGGGGCTTCGCAACGCCACCCTCCGTGGTCGTTCCTTCAAAATCGATCACGACCGCGCGAAGTAAGGCACGACTCGTTTGGCGTAGCCGAAGCTGAAAAAGACGCCCAAGATCATCCCTGGCAGGGTCGTTTTGAGGATCTCTGGCGTCCCTGCAAGGGCATGGACGATCCACACGACGGCATAAATCAACACCCAGCTCGTGATCCCGGCAGTGAGAACCGGGTGGGGGGATTCGCAGAATTTTCGAACCAGCGACACCACGATCTCCGCAGAAAAGAAGGTGGCTGCAAGCCCCAGAAACCCCTGAGTCAAGGCGACCTGGACTCGGGAAGCGAGACCGTGATCCCAGTGGACATAGAGGCCCCAGCAGACGAATGCCGCCGCCGCGAGCAAGCTCATCCAGAGCGAATCGCGGGGCCGGTCCGGTGAAATCACATCCATCGGAACCTTGGTAATCGATTGTCGGAAAAGCACAAGGCGGGGAATCAAAGAGTAGAATTAGAATAATTCCAAATTGTTCTTGATCCCCCCGTAACCCGATCTAGGTTCCCGCCGACATGATTTCCCTCGCCCAGCAGTACAACCCGGCTCCGGAGGACCTTCCTTCCGAGCTTTCCGGTCTGCGCCTGACCAAGCAGCGCCGCGAGGTGCTCTCGGTCATCCTCAGTGAGCGCGATCACCCGACCGCGAACGATGTTTACTCGAGGGCGCAGAAGCGCATGCCAACGATCTCACTGGCAACGGTTTACAACTGCCTCGAAGTCCTTGTGTCCCACGGAGTCGTCCGGCAGGTCAACATCGAGCGCGAGCCCTCCCGCTATTGCCCAAATCTCACCGATCACTGCCATTTTCAGGACGAAAACACCGGAAAAATCCACGACGTCGTCTTTAAAGAAGGGGTAAGGCTTGAAGATTTTCTCGATCTGCCCCAAGGGACCGAAGTTAGCCACCTCGAAATCAGCCTGAAGGGCAGTTTCGGCCAATAAACACTTTCTACTACAATGAGCCTTACCATCGAAAACCTCCACGCTTCCGTTGACGGAACGCCCATCCTCAAGGGCCTAAATCTCGTGATTCCCGTCGGCGAAGTACACGCCATCATGGGACCCAATGGATCTGGTAAATCCACTCTTTCCAAAGTGATCGCTGGTCATGATGACTACGTAGTCACCGGCGGGCGCGTCCTGCTCGACGGAGTTGATATCGCCGAGCTCGCAGTCGATGAACGCTCCCGCGCCGGCATTTTTCTAGCCTTCCAATACCCCGCCGAAGTTCCCGGGGTTTCCAACGCCAACTTCCTTCGTGCTGCTCTGCAAGCCCGCCTTCCCAAAGGTGAGGAAATCGATGCCGTGGCCTTCTACAAGCAAATGTATGCCCGCATGGATGAACTCGAGATGGACCGTAAGTTTACCGGGCGCGCCGTGAACGAAGGATTCTCCGGCGGTGAGAAGAAGCGCAACGAGATCCTCCAGATGATGATGCTCGATCCCCGCTACTGCCTGCTCGATGAAACCGACTCGGGCCTTGATATTGATGCCCTCCAGGTCGTGGCTAAAGGAGTGAATTCCATGCGTTCCGCCAACCGCGGTTTCCTCGTAATCACCCACTACCAGCGCCTTCTCGACTACATCAAGCCGGACAACGTTCACGTCATGGCCGATGGTCAGATCGTCAAATCCGGTGGCCCCGAACTCGCCCTTGAGCTCGAGAAATCCGGCTACGATTTCCTTAAACAGATCGCCTAAAACTTCAGGTAAACCCACTGAACTCCCATGTCCTCAGAAACCGCCACCGTGCAGCAAGTCGCTCTTGAAAAAGACGGCATCGGCAATTTTAAATATCCCGAGAAACACAAATTTGATGCCGGTTACGGTCTCACCAAAGACACCCTTGACTACATTTCCAAGGTCAAGGATGAGCCCCAATGGGTGAATGACTTCCGTCACCGGGCCTTGGAGGTTTTCAGGTCCAAGCCCATGCCGACCAACTGGGCGACGGAGGATCTCAACAACATCAATTTCGATAAGATCCGCTACTACCTCTCCGACGGAGCGACTCCCAAGCGTTCTTGGGACGAAGTTCCTCCCGAAGTTCTCGAAACCTTCGACCGCCTCGGAGTCCCCGAGCAGGAGCGGGCCTTCCTCGCCGGAGTTGAGGCTCAATACGACTCGGAAGCAGCCTACTCCAACGTCAAGGAAGCGCTCACCGATGAAGGCGTGATCTTCGTGACTTGTTCCGAAGGCCTCAAGGAGCACGAAGAGATTTTCCGCCCTTGGTTTGGCAAAGTCATCCCGACCGGCGACAACAAATTTTCGGCTCTCAACTCAGCGGTGATGTCCGGTGGCTCCTTCATCTACATTCCAAAAGGAGTGAAGGTGAAGCACCCGCTTCAGGCCTACTTCCGCATTAATTCGGAAAACTTTGGGCAGTTCGAGCGCACCCTGATCATCGCCGACGAAGATTCAGAAGTGATGTATATGGAGGGTTGCACCGCTCCGAAATTCGAAACCGCCACCCTGCACTCCGCAGTGGTTGAGCTGGTCGCGATGAAAGGGGCCAAGATCCAATACATCACCGTTCAGAACTGGAGCTCCAACGTTTTCAACCTCGTCACGAAGCGTGGCCTGGCGCACGAAAATGCCGAGATCCGCTGGATCGATTGCAACATTGGCTCACGCCTCACCATGAAATACCCCGGCGTGATCATGAAAGGGGAGGGTGCCCGTGGGGAGGTCATTTCCATCGCTCTCGCGAACGACGGCCAGCACCAAGACACGGGGGCCAAAATGGTCCACGCCGCCAACAACACAACTTCCAACGTGGTCTCGAAATCCATTTCGATTGGGAAGGGGCGCTCGACCTATCGTGGTCAGGTTTACATTCCTAAGCATCTCAAGGGCTGCAAGAACAACACCGAATGTGATGCTCTCCTCATCAACTCGAAGAGCCGCACCGATACTTATCCGGCCATCACGGTGAAGGGAAACCAGCATGTCACCCAGCACGAGGCCAGTGTCTCCCAGGTCAGCCAGGAAATGCTTTTCTACATGCAGCAGCGTGGCCTCTCGGAAGCCCAGGCGATGTCTCTCGCCGTGAACGGTTTCGTGAACGACCTTGTCAGCCAATTCCCGATGGAATATTCCGTCGAACTTAAGCGCCTGATCGACCTCGAGATGGAAGGCTCGGTTGGTTAATGCACACTGTTTTTTTAAATGCCTGCTACTCTTACTTCTCCTGCTCTCGAACAATTCGAGGCTCTCGACTGGCCAGCCCGCACTGAGGAAAACTGGCGCTTTGGTTCCTGGAAGGAAGCCAATCTCTCCGGTCTCGAACTTGTCGGGGCCGGCTCGGGTGCCGCTCTGCCAGCTCCCCTTGAAGGCTTCACCCGTTTTGTCTTCGAGAATGAAACTCTGGTTTCCGGCTCCTGTGATTCCGTGGAGCTCTTAGAGGGTTCCTTCGGCCCCCGCTCCTGTCTCGGTTCTGCCAAACTCGCCGCTTTTCATACCGCGAAATCTAACCACGGTCTGCGGATTTGCAGTGCGTCCGAGCTCTCGATTGAGATCATTCACTTCGTTTCAGGCGAGGGTCTCCTCATTCCGGGACTCGTCATCGATGCCGAACCGGGGGCAAATATCCGGGTCGTGAAGCGGTTCATTTCGGTCGATGACTCTGCGACCACCGTTCTGTCGGCCGTTGATATCAATGTGGGGGAGAATGCCAAAGTGACCTGCCTGGTCACCCAAGAGCTCAATCTGCAGAGCAAGCTCATCCGTTTTGCGGACTCCACACTGCAAGCTTCATCCTCATCCAAGTTGGCGGTCGTGCACACCGGTGCCAAGTGGGTTCGCGAAGAGACTTACTCGACCCTCGATGGTCAGGATGCCCGTTCCGAGATACTTTCAGTCGCTCTTCCGGATACCGGTCAGGAATATGACCAGCGGACTTTCCAGCACCACGGAGCCCGCGATACCTATTCAAATCTCCTTTTTAAGAACACCCTCTTCGGCAAGGCCCGCACCATTTTCTCCGGCCTGATCTTCGTGGATGAAGGCGCTCACGGCACCGATGCTTACCAGACTTGTCGTAATCTCATGATGTCCGACGAGTGTGAGTCGAATTCCATGCCTGGCCTCGAGATCAATGCCGACGATGTGAAATGCTCACACGGGTCCACAAGCTCTCGCGTGAGTGATGATGAAATTTTCTACCTGCAAGCCCGTGGGATCGATTCCCACTCGGCCCGTTCGCTGGTTGCCAAAGGTTTCTCCGTGGGAGCGATCGAGAAGCTCGAAGACGAGCAACTAGAAGCGCTCGCCTTGGAAGTCGTCGAACGTAAGTTCGCGATGACCGTGTAGCGGGTCTATCGAATGCTCGCCTTTTGGCTCGCTTCAAGGATGCCGTAGGCGTGGTTGCCGAGGTAGCGGAGCTGGTTGTTCATGTCAGAGTAGAGCATTTCGACCCGGATATCACCTTCGGACATGCGTTTGATCGCTTCTTTGTTGAAGCTCTTGCGCAGGCTTTGGCTTTGGCTGTCGAGTGACTTGACCGACGTCAGGACTTCGGCCGGAACATTGTGGAGGAGGTAGTTTTCGACCGCACCCAGAGCTTGGCCGACGATGTCGGTGAGCTGGGTAATTTGCTTGTTGTGATGATCGGTGAACTTGTGCCCCTTGTTGTAGCGGCGCTCCGTGAGCTTCACGAGGCGGTAGATACAGTCGGTGGCTTCTTCGAGTTCGGCGACGATGCGGATCATCGCGGCGACGTTTCCGGCGTGGCCGGGGTTCATATCGCGGGCGACGCACTTGACGAGATATTCGGTAATGTCCTGCATCATGAGGTCGGCTTCTTCTTCCATATGCTTCAAGCGGGAGATTTCGGAAGAGAGGTCTTTTTCGGGGCTATTGAGGGCCTCGACGTAGCCTTTATACATGACATTGCAGTGGGTCGCCATCTTGCGGACGGAGTCCTCGGCTTCGGCAATGTTGAGTTCGCCGAGATCGACGAGGTTTTGTGAAATATAGCGGAGGCGCTTGTTCTCTCCGACCTTCTTTTCTGGAACCCACCTGACGACGGTGGCAGCGATTTGTGGGACGAACCAGACGAGAACGCCGATGTTGATGAGGTTGAAGGCGGTGTGGAAGATGGCGGTTGAGAAGGCAATCTCACTGGTGCCGAATGATTTGTCGGCAGACTTCAAGCCCTCAGGGAGATGCTGGGCGAGTCCCCAGACCATGGTGGTGAAGGGAAGAAAGAGGATCAACATCCAGATCACGCCAATGACGTTGAACATGAAGTGAGCACGGGCGGCTCGTTTGGCCTGGGTATTGGCTCCCAGGGCTGCGAGCCACGCGGTCACGGTCGTTCCGATGTTTTCGCCAAGTACGACGGCCGCGGAGATCCGGAAGGATTCCATCTCATCAACTGAGAACCAGCCGTTGATGGCACAGGTAATCGTGATCGCCATGGCAGCGGAGGAGGATTGAACGGCCAGAGTGAGTAAGATACCGCCGATCATGAAGAGGATATAGGAGAAGTATCCATATCCGTTGATGAGGGCGATGAAGTAGCGGATGGTATCGATCGCGCCTTGGTCTTGTCCTGTGGAGATCCCTGTCTTGAGATCTGGCACGGCTCCTTTGAGGAGATCAAGGCCCAGGAAAAGGAGGCCGAATCCGACGAGGAATTCGCCGATGGACTTGGCGCGCCCTTTGGAAATGAAGAAGATGGGGAAGCCGACGCCGATGATGGGGATGGCGATGGATGAGAGGCTGAATTTACCAATCGAGGCCACGATCCAAGCGGTGACGGTGGTGCCGAGGTTGGCGCCCATAACGACGCCGATGGATTCAATCAGAGTGAGGAGTCCGACGTTCACAAAGGAGACCACGAGCACGGTGGTCGCGGAGGATGACTGCACCAAGCCGGTCGTGACGAGGCCGGTGAGGACGCCTTTGAAGCGATTCCCAGTGATGGAAGCGAGCGCGGTGCGCATGCGGGCCCCGGCAAACTTTTGAACGCCTTCGGACATGACTTTCATTCCGAATAAAAACACGCCGAGGGCGCCTAGGATTTGTAGAACGGTGAGCATGGGTTGGAGGTCAATCAATGGCGGTAAACTGTTAGCAGGACCAGCGTAAATGTGTCGGAAGCGTCACAATGAGATTCCAAGGTGACGGAAAAGTAAGGAACTATCGGGGATTATCGGAGATGTGTGACGAAATTGTCACATTTGAACTCAGGGAATTGTGAACTGACAGGCGGGCGACAAAATTGTCCAAGTTTTGGAATGCCTTAGAGAGCAGGGCAGGATATAGCCAAGGGATGATGATCGTGATCACGGATGGAGCAGACCATGCCTTACAACTGGAATCTCGAAAGAACCCTGAAACCGATCATCTACGAGGCGATCGAAAAAAAAAAAAGTCCCCGCCCATGAATTTTAAAGCCAATCCCAGCGTCCTATTACCGTGATGAAATCTATTTTGATGCTCGCCGCCGGCCTTCTGGCCTGGCCATTTCTGTCTTCGTGCAGCGATTATAGCAGCACCTATGGCTACTCAAGGGGCTACTCCAGTGGCTATAGTTCAGGCGGTTCTGCTTCTTCGGGATACGGCTATTCCTCCAGCTATGCGCCCCTGCAAGTGGGCTTCATCAGCACCTCGTATGATCGTTGGAGCTATGATCCCTACCGCCGGAGCTACTATGACCGTTCACTCAGCCGCTACTACGACTACGGGAGCCGCAGTTACTACTCAAGTCCTCCCCGGAGATACACCACGGCGCACTATCCCACGGGATACCGTCGGGGACATCAATTGAGCTGCCCAACCTACCTTCCACGTTATAATCATGGAAGCCAACATGTTAGCAATTCCCATTACCGGGATAGCAGCTCGTCGTATCGAGACAGTAGCCCAAATTATGGGAGCAATTTTCACGACCGCGGAAGTAGCTCTTCACACGGCGGAAGCAGCAGCTATCGAACCACGCCAACGCCGACCATTATCCGGAGTTCCTCGAGCGACTACGATCGCCAACGTCAGGCCCGCGATGAAGCGGCCCGTCGTTCCCGCGATTCGCAGATGCAACATTCGCAGATGCAAAGGCAGCGTAGCACGCCGACTCGTGTCGAAACGATCCGGACTCCTTCCCGCCCGCAGCCCCAGGTGAGAACCGAGGCTCCGCAAATTCAAACTCAGCAAATTCAGCCTCCCCGCCCGCAGCAGGCTCCCCGCATTCAACCATCGGCCCCTTCGCGGCCCGCACCTCCCAGCCGGAGCACTTCCGGACCTTCCAGTCGGGGTGACGGAGTCGCTAGAGAGCGCGTTCGCTAAGTCACCGCTAATTTCAAGCATTTCCAAAGGCTCCGCAGATTTTTGCGGAGCTTTTTTTGTCACTTGTATTTCTGCATCCAGTTTTGGGTCTCCATCAGCTCGCCACTCTCGAGTCTCAGCGCTTCCCAAACTTCTGCGTCCTCAGCGTTCTCTGTGGTCCTCCAATTCGAGATCTCTCTTGGCGCATTTTTTGCGTGTTTTTCCCACCCTTCCCCGCTTCTCTCCCCCTCAACATCATGTCCGAGAAACGTAAGCCTTACCCCTTCGACCAATTCGAGTCCAAATGGCAGTCCCATTGGGCCGAAAATAAGACCTTTCGCACCCCCGGTCCAGGTGACGAAGGTTTCGATGCGTCCAAGCCCAAGTATTACATTCTCGACATGTTTCCGTATCCCTCCGGCGAGGGCCTCCACGTCGGCCACCCCGAAGGATACACCGCCACCGACATTGTGGGCCGCTACAAGCGCATGAATGGCTTCAACGTCCTGCATCCCATGGGTTGGGATGCCTTCGGCCTGCCTGCCGAGCAATACGCGATCAAGACCAATCAGCACCCCCGCGTCACCACTGAGGCCAATACCAACAACTTCCGCCGCCAGCTCCAGGAGCTCGGTTTCAGCTACGACTGGGATCGTGAGATCAACACCACTGATCCCAAGTATGTCCGCTGGACCCAGTGGATTTTCCTTCAACTCTACAATTCCTACTTCTGTGACGATGACCAAAAAGCGAAGCCGGTCTCCGAGCTTGAAGCCAAAGGCTGGTCCCAGCAGGAGATCGATGAAGTCCGTCTCGCTTTCATCCACGAAGCTCCCGTCAACTGGTCCCCGAGCATGGGCACCGTCCTCGCCAACGAGGAGATTGAGGAGTGGAAAGCCAAAGGCGAAACCGTCGAACGCCGTCCGCTTCGCCAGTGGATGCTGCGCATCACGAAGTATGCCCAACGTCTTATCGATGAACTCGAACCTCTCGATTGGCCCGAGTCTATCAAAGCGCTCCAGCGCAATTGGATTGGCCGCTCAGAAGGCGCCGAGGTGACCTTTGAAATCATTCCCGGAAGCAGTTCCGACAATTCCGGCGAAGGGGGCTACAATCCCTTTCAGGTGACGGTGTTTACGACTCGTCCCGATACTCTCTTCGGAGCGACCTACATGGTCCTCGCGCCCGAGCATTCCCTCGTTTCTACCATCACCACTCCAGAGAACAAGGAAGCCGTTGAGGGCTACCTCGCCCAATGCGCGAACAAGTCCGACATGGAGCGTGGCCTTGATAAGGACAAGACCGGAGTCGCCACCGGAGCCTTCGCGACCAACCCCGTCAACGGCGAGGAGATCCCCGTCTGGATCGCTGACTACGTCATGATGGGCTACGGCAGCGGAGCGATCATGGCCGTGCCCGCGCATGATGAAAGGGACTTCGAATTTGCGCAGAAATTTGATCTCCCCATCGTCCGAGTGGTGTCCGACGATTCGGACCATCCTGACTCGTCCGCAAAGTCCGACCTCTCCACAGCCCAAGCCATCAACGGCACCGCCATCAACTCCGGCTTCCTCGACGGGCTCAAAACCAAGGAAGCCAAAGCCAAGATCATCGACTGGTTAGAAGCCGAGGGGAAAGGAAACCGCAAGATTCAATTTAAACTCCGCGACTGGCTTTTCTCCCGCCAGCGATATTGGGGCGAACCTTTCCCCCTGCTTTGGGACAAGGAAACCGGTCAACACAGTGCCGTTCCCGAAAGCGAACTTCCGCTTCTCCAACCCGAGATGGAAGACTTCAAGCCCACCGGCGATCCCCGTGGTCCGCTCATCAACTGCACCGACTGGATCAACTACAGCGAAACTCTCCAGCGCGAAACCAACACCATGCCCCAGTGGGCGGGGTCCTGCTGGTATTACCTGCGCTACTGCGATCCCCACAACACCGAACACTTCATTTCTCCTGACGCCGAAAACTATTGGGGAAACAGCGACGGATTCGTCGATTTCTACGTCGGCGGCAAGGAACACGCGGTTCTTCACCTTCTCTACTCGCGCTTCTGGCACAAGGTCCTCAACGACCTCGGCCACGTCAAATCCAGCGAGCCTTTTAAGCGTTACTTCGCACCCGGTCTCATCATGGGTGAGGACGGCGCCAAGATGTCCAAATCTCTCAAGAATGTCGTGAGCCCCGATTTTGTTGTCGAGGCTTACGGGGCCGACTCCTTGCGTCTCTACGAAATGTTTATGGGCCCGCTCGATCAGGATAAGCCTTGGTCGACGACCGGCGTCGAAGGCGTTCACCGCTTCCTCGCCAAAGTTTGGCGTCTCGCTTTCGTCGAGAATCAGGAAAGCCAGTGGGAGCTCAGCGGCAAGATCGCCGAAGGTGAAAACGCCGACCTCGCCAAGGTCACGCACCTGACCATCAAGAAGGTTCAGGAAGCGATCGAGACCCTTCGTTTCAACACCGCGATTTCTTCGATGATGGAGTGCTCCAATGCCTTCACCTCGGCCGGGAGTATTCCGCGGGATCTCTTCCTCACCTTCCTCAGGGTGCTCAATCCCTTCGCTCCCCACCTGACCGAAGAGGTCAACTCCGCTCTCGGCGAAACCGAACTCCTGAGCGAGCAAACCTGGCCCGTCCTCGACGAGTCTCTCCTTGTCGAAGCCGAGATCCAGATCATCGTGCAAGTGAACGGCAAGCTCCGCGCCCGTCTCACCGTCCCCGCCGAGATCTCGAAACCCGATCTCGAAGCCCAGGCTCTCGCCGACGAGAACGTCACCGCCCACACCGACGGCAAAACCGTCCGTAAGGTCATCGTGGTTCCTGGCAAACTCGTGAACATCGTCGCAAACTGACGCATGGACCTTACTGCGATCACCTCCCGACCTGACCTCGCCCTGGAACTCTGAAGGCGCGTTTGGGCAACCTTTTCGATCAGGGTAGCCTGAAGCGAGCAGAGGTCTATACCCAACAACCTGCTTGATCGTAGGAGTTTCGGGATCATGATCCGGCATGGCTGGTGCGAGTTTGTTTGCTCTCCTCGACGATATTGCGTCGATTCTGGATGATGTTGCTCTGATGACGAAGAAGGCCGCGTCTAAGACGGCCGGTGTCCTTGGGGATGACCTGGCGCTGAATGCCCAGCAGGTCAGCGGGGTGGTGGCGAGCCGGGAATTGCCGGTGGTTTGGTCCGTGGCGAAAGGGTCTTTTATCAACAAGTTGATCCTGGTGCCTGCCGCGCTGGCGCTGAACAGGTTCGCACCATGGGCGGTGATTCCGCTTCTGATGATCGGCGGTGCTTACCTCTGTTACGAGGGCGTCGAGAAGCTGGTGCCCCATTTCTTCCATCGATCAAAGAAAACTGCTGAAGAGGCCGAGAAAGAGCTTATTGAATTCAAGGCCGAAGAGGTGGATGAAAAAGGTAAGATCAAGGGCGCGATCCGAACGGATTTCGTGCTGTCTGCGGAGATCATCGTGATCTCACTCGGTGTCGTGGCTTCAATGCCATTTGCGATTCAGGCGATGGTCCTTTCGGCGATTGGGATGATCATGACCGTCGGTGTTTATGGTCTGGTGGCCTGCATTGTGAAACTCGATGACCTTGGCCTTTTCCTAAGTCAAAAAGAGGGAACTCTACAGGGAATCGGTCGCGGGCTTCTGTGGGCCGCTCCCTTGCTCATGAAGACCCTGTCGATTGTCGGCACGGTCGCGATGTTCCTAGTCGGCGGGCAGATCCTAGTTCACGGAATCCCGGTCGTGCATCATTGGATTGAACGGATTTCGCACGACATGGGGGCGGTGCTCGAAAAAATCGTGCCGATGCTGTTTGACGGAGTCTTCGGCGTGCTTGCCGGAGCGGTCGTGCTGGCGGTGCTTCATCCGATTAAGAAACTGGTGGAAAAAAAAACTGCCTAGAAATTTGCTTTTTGGGTGGATCGCTTGAGGGCGTCGTTGAAGGGATCGGAGAGGGGAGAAAGGGGGGGTGACTTCTTTTTCTCTGAAGGACGGGGCTTTGATCGACACCATTGTTTAGCTCAGGATCCCTTGCACGACTTCCCCGTGGATGTCCGTGAGGCGAAAATCACGGCCTGAGTAACGGTAGGTCAGTTTCTCGTGGTCGATTCCGAGTTGGTTGAGAATCGTGGCGTGGAGATCGTGGACGTGGACCGGATTCTCCGCGACGTGCATTCCGAATTCATCAGTGGATCCATAGGTTGTGCCGGGTTTGATGCCGCCGCCCGCGAGGAGCAAACATCTGGCGGCGGGAGAGAAGAGGGAATTGCGGGTGATTCATCATGCTCAGTCGAGGTAGAGAAGTTCGTTCGAGGCGAGTAGGACTTGCGCGTAGTTTTGCCAAGCATCGTCGCCACCAGTATTCAGGAAACCGAGGGAGAGGGTCTCTTCTTCGTCGCTGGCCTTGCGACCGTAGAGAAGCTGGTAGGCGCGCTGGATGCGGGCCGGGTCGTCCGCTGGCATCTCACGGTAGAGGCGAGCCGAAAAATTTCCGGCCTGCGTCACCATGAGAGGATTGTTGATCGCGAAGAGTTTCTGGAGGGGAGTGGTGGATTCGTAGCGCCCGGGTGAGTGGAGATTTGGATCGGGAAAATCGAAAAGGGCGAGCATCGGATCAAGCTTAAGGCGACTGATCCGGGCGTAGACCGCGCGGCGGTTGGCGTCCGGCGCACTGACCTCGAAGGAAGGTCCGCCGACTTTGAGATCGAGAGTGCCCGCTGCGGTGTAGATGGCGTCGCGCCACATCTCGACGTCGAGGCGGCGGCGGTTGGCTCGGCTGTAAAGAGTGTTGGTGGGATCGCGATCTAGCTTCGACCCGGAGATGTCGCTACTCTGTCGGTAGGTGGAGGAGAGGACCAGCTCACGCATGAGCCACTTCACCGACCAACCGGACTCCATGAAGCGCACCGCGAGATCGTCGAGGAGTTCAGGATGCGAAGGAGGAGTGCCAAGGGTGCCAAAATTGCTGCTGGTCGTGACGAGGGGCGTGCCGAAGAGTTCGCCCCAGATCCGGTTCACGAAGACGCGGGCGGTGAGGGCGTTGCCGGGAGAGGCGATGGCCTCGGCGAGTTCGAGCCGTCCGCTCCCTTTCTGAAAACTGGGAGGATTTCCGTCCTTGCTGAGCGCTGTCAGGAAACGGCGCGGTACTTCAGGTCCGAGGTCCTTGGGATTTCCGCGCAGGTGGACTTTGAGGTTAGAGGGCTTGGGTCGATCCCGCACGATGTGCATGGTATCCTCCGGTTTCTCGGCGGTCTTCCCCTCAAGGGGGCGATTGAACATTTCGATGGAGGCGAAGACTCCGGCCAGCCCGTAGTAGTCTTCAGTAGAGATCGGGTCGAACTTGTGATCATGGCACCGTGCACAACCTACGGTGAGGCCGAGCAAGCCGCGCGAGACAGTATCGACCCGGTCCTCCCACTCGTCAGCCATCACGAGCGGGTCGTTGCGCCGATAGTATTTCGGGCCCAGCCCGATGAAGCCCAGGGCGGCGAGATCGTGGTCGTGGTTCTCCTCTAACAAATCTGCCGCCAGTTGAAGTTTGATGAATTGGTCGTAGGGCAGGTCGCGATTGAAGGCTTCGATCACCCAGTCCCGGAAGAGCCACGCGTTGGGATAGAAAAGTTGGCTGTTGTTGCCCACGATGTGGGCCTGGTCCTCGGCGTAGCGGGCAAGATCGAGCCAGATCCGCGCCCAACGCGCGCCGAACTGTGGACTGGCGAGGAGGCGGTCTGTGAGCTCTTTCAGACTGGCCTCAGGGTCCTTCTGGAAAGCCTGGTCAAAAGCTGCCATTTCTTCCGGAGTCGGAGGAAGGCCGGTGAGATCGAAGGAGAGTCGGCGGAGGAGAGTGCTGGGACCAGCGGGAGGATTGGGTTCAAGCCCGGTCTCCTCGATTTTTTTCAGAATGAAGACATCGTGGGCACGGGAAGACCACTGCGCGTCCCGAACCGGGGGAGTCTCATGGCGCTGTGGGAGAGTGAAGGCCCAGTGATCTACAACCGTCTGCTCTTTCGCCACCACCGCGCCGCCCAAGGTCAGCAGGCCTCCCATGACGAAGTAGAGCAGATTTCCCGTAAAGGTCCGGGTTGTTGTAGGGGGCGGCAGCACGATGTAAGGGAACGTGAACTTGGGTCTATTTCGTTCATGAAAACAGGGCAAAAGTAGATCTTTTGCTTCTGGGGTGGGCACCCCCAGTCCAGAACTGCTAGGAATTTTCTTTTGGCGGGAGGGCCTTGAAGCGGCCTTTGGGACGGAACGGAGGGGGGAGAAAAGGGGGTGATCTCTATTTCGGCAATTTGTGGAGGAACAAATTGGAAGCTTCTTAGAGATCGTCCAAGTTTTTTTTCTCCCTCATGACCTCCAGTTCCGCCGTTAGAGTCATCAATCTCGGTCCTCGAAGATCAACCGCCGCCGCTTCCCCTGCCCGAAATGGGAAAATTTTAGGGCAATCCCACCCATCATCGTCCCCGTAAGACAACCCGACTTCTCCAGATCCGTAAGCTCTCGTTTTCCCTGTGTTTTCATACGATCCAGCAGTTTTAGAAACCAAAAGAGACGAGGTCCAGACAACTTGGTGTTCGGCACCTTAGTCTCCTCTGCGAATCCGCCAAAAGAGTTTATCTTGATTTGGGTCTCTTTGTGCTATTATTCTGGGATTTTCTATGATGAATTTCTCACGTTCAATTCATTCTCGTAAATTTTGTTGATGAACAAACCGGTAGATATCAAGGCGAAGTTTTTGATGATATACTGACCCACCAGAGTCGGGGCAAACCAGTATTGCCAAGTCTCGCTCGGTAAAACTAAAACCGGCAAAAAGGTAGCCCCCAGATGAAGAATAAGTGCCCAGAAAGCGATTTTGGTAAATTTTGGAAATAGCCAAATTGTCCCGATCAGGCACTCCACCATTCCGAAAGAAAAAGTAAACGTGCTGAATTCAATAAACCTGCCGATCGTATCTGCAAAGAGCGATTCAACCAGGTTTTCGGCAGGAGATACATCAATTACTTTCAAGATTCCAAACCAGAAATAAATGATAAATAGAGACGATCTACCGATCCATACAATTCTTACCATTATCCAATTGTAACTATTCAGGTCCTTAAGAAAGGTTAAGCTCCTTTTCCCCGTAAGAATCGCCGTGCAGTGTCCCACCCGAGAAGAACTCATCGCCCTGGCCAAGGCTGATCCCGAGGCCATTGCGGATATGTTTCTTCAATTGTGGAACCGCGTGG